>WNGL01007131.1_pt1 | contig 13698 bp, 10 predicted proteins | sample 5400591 | NCBI WGS metagenome assembly WNGL01 (sample SAMN13153377, study PRJNA577476) | soil metagenome | isolation source: 80 cm soil or saprolite under Garry oak tree replicate 1 | place: USA:California | collected 2016-06-15
ATGGGTGGCTGGCCGCCGGGGGGCCGCACCACGAGGTGATGAACCTGGGCCATCACGCCGCCGCGTGGCGGGACTTCTGCCAGCTCACCGGCATCGAGTTCGTCCAGGTCTGAACCGGGCCCGGCCCGCCCGCAAGCCGTCCCGGGCACGATCGAGGCCGGCGCCGAGGCCGTTCCCGGGAACTGGCCGCAAAGGATTGCAGCCGGCTCTTGACAACTAGTGGGGTGGCAGAGGACCTTGTTGGGCAAGAACTGGCTCTAACACTTAACAAGTGAGGACAGCCGATGAGTGCCCCCGCCGCCAGCCAGTCGATACGCCCCCTCCGTCTCCGCGCCGTCGTCGCCAGCACAGTTGGCACCACCGTCGAGTGGTACGACTTCTTCCTTTACGGCACGGCCGCCGCCCTCGTCTTCCCGGACGTGTTCTTCCCCTCGTCTACCCACGGCATTGGCGTCCTGCTCTCCTTCGGCACCCAGGCCGTCGGGTTTGGGGCCCGGCCGGTCGGCGCGATCATTTTCGGCCACTTCGGCGACCGGGTGGGCCGCAAAGCCACCCTGATCGCCACGTTGATGCTGATGGGGATCGCGACAGCGCTGATGAGCGTGGTGCCCAGCTACTCCGCGATCGGCGTGAGCGCCCCCGTGCTGCTCATCACCCTGCGCATACTCCAGGGGATCGGCGTCGGCGGCGAATGGGGCGGTTCGGTGCTGCTGTCGATGGAGTGGGGCACTCAGCGCCGCCGCGGCTTCCACTGGCATGATCAAGCTCTTCGGGCACATCGCCGGTTCCGGGTTCGACACGTGGGGATGGCGGGTGCCCTTCGCTTTGAGCCTCGTGCTCGTCGTGATCGGGCTGTACGTCCGGCTGCGCGTGCTGGAGAGCCCAGCGTTCAGCGAAGTCAAACGCGAGCGCGCGGTCGTCCGGCTGCCGGTGTGGCAGGTCATCCGCGAACAGCCGCTGGAAGTCGCCACGTCGGCCTTCGTCCGGATGTCCGAGCAGGCGCCCTTCTACCTGTTCGTCACATTCATACTTTCCTACGGCACCGACCACCTCGGGCTGTCCAAGGATTCGCTGCTCAACGACACCCTCGTCGCCGCGGCCCTCGGTCTCGTCAGCATCCCGCTGTTCGGCCATCTGTCCGACCGGATCGGCCGGCGCCGCATGTACGGGATCGGCATCGTCTGCATCGCAGCGTTCGCCTTCCCGTACTACGGCCTGCTCAATACCAAGAGCAGCGGGCTGATTCTGCTCGCCGTCGTGCTGTCGCTGGTCTTCCACGACATGCAGTACGGGCCGCAGGCGTCGCTGATCGCCGAAACTTTCGGCCCGGCCACCAGGTACAGCGGCGCTGGGCTCGGCTACCAGCTCGCCTCGGTCATCGCGGGCGGCCCGGCGCCCCTGATCGCGGCCGCGATCGTGGATGCGACCAACTCCAGCACCTGGGTCAGCGTGTACATGATTGGCTGCGCCGTGCTCGCGATGGGCGCGCTGCTGCTCATGCCGCGCCGCGAAGTGACAACGGCGCCGTCCAGGTTCGACGAAGCTGTCGACCGCGGCGTGGTCGCCGAGCGCGAGGTTGCCGGAACCTGACCGCGCCACATCCACCGCAGTCGCCACCCGAGGCGCAGCGAACGAAACCAGGGGACAGCCCGCGGGTGACACGGGCACGAACGGCCCGGGACTCCGGCGCGCGAACGGCCGGCTACTCCGGTATCCCCTTGCCGCGCAAGCTCGGTATCAAGCCTGGCCACACGATCGCGTTCGTTGCTGATCCGCCCGGGTTCAGCAGCAGCCTCGGGCCACTGCCCGGTGTCTGCGTGGCAGGCGAGGCGGCGGGTGACTCCCCGCTTGACGTGATCGTGGCGTTCATGCGGTGGCGGCTGGACTTTGAGTCACAGCTTCCGGCCCTGCGGCGCCGCATGGCCCCGCCTGAGGATCCGGCGCGAACTGAGGTAGCCCCGGTCAGTCGAGCAGCCGCCTGCCGTCGAAGACGCCCAGCTCCTCCCGGTAGAGTTCCACGTTCACCCCGTTAGGGTCGCGGAAGTACATGCTCTCCTCCACCCCCCGGTCCGGCCCGAGGTACTCGACGCCCGCCTCATCGAGCTTTTTCTTGGCGGCGTCGAACTGTCCCGGCGAGATGGAGATGGCCAGGTGCTGCACGCCGCCGATCGTCTCGGAGAACGGGGGGTGCTCATGGCCCGGGAAATCGAAGAATCCCAGCAGGTTGTGGTTGCCGATGTCAAAGAAGAAATGGCTGGAGCCGGCGTAGTCGCGGTTCTCCACCAGCTCAACCAGCGGGAACCCGAGGAACTCCTGGTAGAACTGAATCGTTGTTTCCACGTCACGGCAGATCAGGGCAATATGGTGCACACCCTGGACCGTGCTCGGCGGCCGTTGCGCGCGCGAGCGCAAGTACTTGTCGCGCAGCTGGTGCCGGCGGGCCCTGATTTCGTCGAGTGCCTTGCCGTGGGGCGCTGGCATAACCCGCCTCCCTGAGTAGCCACGATCCAGACCATTGCCCGGGATCCTGGCCGTCCGCCAGGCCCGGCCAGGACCAGCGTACCTGGCCGCAACGGGCCAAAGTGGATTCGCAGGCGGGCCAGCCCTGGGGCCTGACACCCGGAGAGACTCCCAGTACCCGTCCCAGGGCCGGCAGGCCCGAGCCGGGGTTAAGCCGCGCCCCACTCCCCCGCCCGGCCGGCCCGAGACAGCCCGTCCGTCTCCCGAAGCACGGTCGCGCCGCCTGTCAGTGCGCCCGCTCCCCGGGCGTGTTCGTCTCCGCCGGTCAGTGCGCCCGCTCTCCCGGCACAACGACGAGCGGGCAGTGGGCGTGGTGCGAAACCTGCGAGCCGACCGAGCCGAGCAGGAGCCGGCCAAAGCCGCCCATCCCGCGGGCACCCACCACCATCAGGTCGGCATCCGCCGACGCCTTGATGAGCTCGTCAGCGGGCAGGCCAGTGATCACGCGAACAGTAACCGCAGCCTGCCCACCGTGACTGGCGACCGCCTTGTGCACGGTCTCCTCGATGGACTGCTGGACCTCCGCCCGGAGATCCTCGTCGGCGGGATAGTGCAGGGGCGAGACGCCCCAGATGCTGGAAGCAACGGGTACGACTGCAAGTGCGGTCAGCGGGGCACGCCGAAGCGCGGACTCATCGATTGCCCAGTCGAGCGCGTTTTGGGAGTGGGAAGATCCATCGACTCCGACCACGATGCCAGACATGTGTGTCTTACCTCCGATTTCTGGCAGTCTGCCGTCTCGAGGCTAGGCACGCCGACCAGGCGGCCATCAGAGGCTGACTGCCTGCCCCTGGCGGGACGTTCACCTGCGGCGTCAGGACCATGGTCCCTGGGGAAGAGAACCCGAGCGGCTAGGGTAAACAGGATGGCACCGGTGTGCGTTCTGCATGAGGAAGCGAGAAATGGATGAGCGAGGCGGGGGGCAGCGGCCAGAAGCAGATTGGCGTGTTCCTGCTTGACGACCATGAGGTGGTCCGGCGGGGTGTGCGTGACCTGCTGGAAGCCGAGCAGGACATCACAGTGGTGGGCGAGGCGGGCACGGCCGCGTCGGCCCTGGCCCGCATCCCCGCGCTCAAGCCAGACGTTGCGGTGCTTGACGTGCGCCTGCCGGATGGTGACGGCGTGAGCGTATGCCGGGAGATCCGGTCCAAAATGCCAGAGGTGGCATGTCTGATGCTCACCTCGTTCGGCGATGACGAGGCGCTCTTCGACGCGATCATGGCAGGCGCAGCGGGCTATGTTCTCAAGCAGATCCGCGGCACCGACCTGGTCGGTGCGGTGCGGACAATTGCCTCTGGCCGGTCGCTGCTTGACCCGGAGGCGGCGAGTCGCGTCATGCGGCGGATGCGCGAGCAGGCGCAGCGCTCGGACCCGCTGGCCGGCCTGACCGACCAGGAGCGCCGGATCCTCGAGCTGATCGGCGAGGGACTGACCAACCGCCAGATTGGCGAGCGCTTGTTCCTGGCCGAGAAGACCGTCAAGAACTACGTGTCCGCACTCTTCGCGAAGCTGGGCATGGAGCGGCGCGCCCAGGCGGCCGCTTATGCCGCCCGGATTTTCCCCGAGCATGAAGACACTGAACGATCGCCGCGGGGCGGTTGAGGCTGCCTAACCCGCCGAGTCTGGTGTGGGCGGGACAGGAACCTGCCACAGCAGATCAGTGCCGCCGCCATCGGCGGACCCCACCTGCAGGGAACCCTCGAGTTCACGCGCGCGGTCAGCGAGGTTGGCGAGCCCGCTCCGGCGGGTGCCGCGCCCCATGCCCTTGCCGTTGTCGCGCACCCGCAGCACGAGGTTCTCACCGCGCTCGACGGTCACCTCGACCCGGTTCGCCCCCGAGTGCCTGGCAGCGTTGGAGAGTGCCTCGCGCAAGGCGCTGAGCACGTGCTCAGCCGCGTCCGGGGGAACACCCTCGTCCAGCGGCCCAACCAGCCGCAGCGCCGGCGCGAACCCGAGCGGCACCGTCATCTGGTCCACTGCTTCCAGAATCCTTGCCCGCAGCCCTTTCCCCTTGATTTCACCACTGGTCTGGAGTGAGAAGATCGCTGACCGGATCTCCCTGATCGTCTCGTCGAGGGCGTCCACGGCACCGCTGACCCGGTCCGACACGCCCGACCTGGCGATCAGCGGCAGCGCGCCCTGCAGCGACATTCCGGTCGCATAGAGCCGCTGGATGACCAGGTCATGCAGGTCCCTGCCGATCCGGTCCCGGTCCTGAAGCACCGCGAGCCGTTCCGCATCCCGCCGGTGCTCGGCCAGTTCCAGCGCGATCCCGGCCTGTGCCGCGAAGGTGGCGACCATGTCCTCCGCCTGCGGCGGTACCGGCAGCGAGCCGGGGTCACGGCCGACAGTGAGCACACCGCGGACATTGCCCGGTGCCCCCAGCGGCAACAGGATCGCCGGCCCCAGCGGCATATGCTCACGGGCCACCGGGCTCACGCGGTCATCATTGCCGAATTCCTCCACGGTCACCGGCTCGCCGGTGGCAAGCACCTGCCCGGACAGGGAATGCTCGGCTGACAGCACAAGCCCCAGCGCTCCAGCCGCGTTCTCCCCTGCCGCGTGGGTATTGACGAGCTGCTGCCGGTCATCCGCCGGAACCGCGAGAACTGCCAGGTCGGCCCCGGACAACTCCAGCGCCTGCTGGGTGACGAGTTCCAGCACCTGGCTGGGCGACGTGCCAGACAGCAACTGCCGGGTGACCTCGGCCACGGCACGCAACCACCGCTGCCCCCGGCGCGCTTCCTCGTACAGCCGGGCGTTCTCAATCGCCACCCCGGCCGCGGCAGCGAGAGCTAGCAGCACCGACTCGTCGTCCTCGTCGAACTGGCCGCCGCTTTCTTTCTCCGTCAGGTAGAGATTGCCGTAAATCTCGTCCCGGATGCGGATGGGGACGCCGACGAACGACTTCATCGGGGGGTGCCCCGCCGGGAAGCCATAGGAGTTCGGGTGAGCGGACAGGTCCGGCAGCCGCAGCGGCCGCGGGTTGGTGATCAGCTCGCCGAGCAGCCCGAGCCCCTCTGGCCAGTGATGGATACCCGCGATCTGCGCTTCATCAAGGCCGACGGGGATGAATTCCTCCAGGCGGCGGCCCTCACCGATGACCCCAAGGGCACCATAGCGCGCCCCGACGAGCGAAACGGCAGCCTCGACGATCTGCCGGAGCATGACCTCGAGGTTGAGGTTGCCGCCAACCGCGACCACGGCTTCAAGGAGCGCGTACACCCGGTCACGGGTGGCCAGGACGGCCTGCAACCTTCCCTGCAGCTCGGCGAGCAGATCATCGAGCCGTAGCTGGGGCAGGATCCGGTGGGAATCGTGTTCCACAAGACTCTCTCGGCACGGTACGCGGGGCTTCGAATCACACCGTAACCTGCGACAGCGCCGCCCCGCCACGCACCCCGGGGAAGTTATGGGTGGTTTCAGCCCTATTTGTCATCACTTGCTACCTCAACCGCTGGCGTGGGGCGAACGGCCGCCCCCAGGGAACCGCGCCGGCTCGCGTCTCGGCCTTTGGGCCTGGCGCTCACCGGGCCTAATGGCAGCGCAGATCATTGCCGAAGGTCCGTACCCGGAGGTGACCCGTGGCCCTGCCCGCCACCCCCTCCCCCCAGCGAAGCTTCACGTAGCGGTTACGCAAGGCCAGGCCCACCGGCCCGGCCGTGTTTAAGGAGGCACCATGCGCCGCAAGGCATTCGACGCGCTAGCGACGATCGCTGGATTTGTCCTTGCCGTCGTCCTGCTGGTCGCGGGCGGGCTATTGCTCTGGGGGCACAACTTCGTGAGCGACCAGGTCCACAGCCAGCTCACCGCACAGAAGATCGTATTCCCGCCGGCGAGCAGCCCCGCGATCAAGGAGCTGCCGACCGCTGACGCCGCTGCCATGAGCAAGTACTCCGGGCAGTTGATGACCACCGGCGCACAGGCGGAGACCTACGCTAACCACTTCATCGCAGTCCACCTCACCAAGGTGGCCAACGGCCAGACCTACGCTCAGGTGAGCGGTAAGGCGCTGCAGAACCCGACCAACGCGACGCTGCAGGAGCAAGTCGCCACTCTGTTCAAGGGCACCGCACTGCGCGGGATGCTGCTCAACGCCTACGCATTCTGGAAGATTGGGGAGATCGCCCTGATCGCTGCCATCGCCTCGTTCATCGGCGCAGGGATCTTCCTGCTCCTGGCGGCTCTGGGCCTGGTGCACCAGCTCCGGGTCGCGCCCGAGAGCGAGATGTTCACCAAGGGGGCAGTCGCCCGCGAGCCGGCTGCCGCCCACTGAACTCCCGCGGCTGACGCCAGTAACCAGGCCCGTGTCGCCGGGACCAACGTCCCGGCGACACGGGCCTGCTGTCCCTGCACGGAGGCAGCTGGGCGCCGACATGCTGGAGTCATGGCACCCGCCTGTGAGGAACCGGCGAGGGGGCCGGGCCAGCAGGGAGCTGACCGGAGCGAAACGGCATAGCACGGTCCGCGAACCGTGCGGCCACCGTCGCCAGGGACGGGAGCGCTCCGGCGGCTGACCCGCTTCCTCACGGCGGGTGCCAGGCTTTGCCTAAGCTTTACTTAACCATTGCCGCTCTTTTGCATATTGTCGCGCTCGGGACCAAGGTCCCGCATGCCTATTACCGATATCCCTTGGGCATAGCTATATGCGGGACGCATCTTTAAGCTCTCCCGTAGTACCCCTGCCAGGATCCCCTACAGCCGCAGGAGTCGACAATGAGCGCTCTCGTCCTGTCGTTGCCCCGCTCCGGGGTGATCAACCTGGATCAGCCGGGGAAGTATCTCAGCTGGTCGATCTTCCATGTCTCGCTCGCCAATCTGGTACTCATCGCCGTAATGGTGGTCATCTTCGGCGCCGCCTTGCTGCTGCCGTTCCCCAGGGGACGCACCTATCCGGCGGCGGACGTCGCGGATCCGGCCACGGGCGAGCCGCTCGCCGGCCCGCCGGCCGCGCCGCCCGCCGGGGACGAAGACAGCGACATGTGGACCGCCCGGTTGCGGCGCTGGGCTCTCAACGTGCTGCCCCCAGGCAAGCTGCTGCCAGACCGCCAGCCCGCCTACGTCGCCTCCTGGGTGTATGTGTTCGGCGTCGCAAGTCTCGCCGCCCTGGCAGTGGCTGTCGTCTCCGGCTTCGCCATCGCCCTCGGCGGGGTCGACTGGTGGCACACCAACTCGGTCGGCCTCTTCTTCAACAGCCTGCATCTGTGGAGCACCGAGCTGTTCATGGCCCTGCTCGTGATCCACCTATGGGGCAAGTTCTGGATGGCGGCCTGGCGCGGGCGCAGGGTCTTGACCTGGGTAACCGGCGTGATCGCATTCCTCGCCTCCGTCGTCGAGGCATTCACTGGCTACCTCTCGCAGCAGAACTTCGACTCCCAGTGGATATCCGCCTCCGCCAAGGACGCCTTCAACTCCGTCGGGATCGGCGCCTTCTGGAACGCGATGAACTTCGGCCAGATGCTGCTCTGGCACCTCGTACTCGTCCCCATCGTGCTGGTCGCCCTCGTCGGGGCACACATTCTGCTCGTCCGGGTCCGGGGCGTCTCCCACCCGCTGGCCACTGGCGCCAGCGCGGCAGGCACCGGCTCGCGCCGCGCGCGCATGCGCGCGCGGAAGCAGGCCGATGCGGCACCGTGGCGCGGACGGACCCGCCGCTACGACCTCATCAAGGAAGGGACTATCGCCACCGTAATCATCCTGGTGGTGACCGTGCTCCTCTCTGCGCTGCTGTCCTCCCCGGATGTGCCACCGGTGACCGTGCAGAGCTGGGCCCGGATAGCACCTGCCGACTTCCTCGCTACGGCAGCCACGGAACTCAACGGCACCAGCGAGACCGCGGACTACGGCCCGCCCTATAACAACGGCACGGGCGAACTGCAGAGCCTGCTGATCACGAACGCGAAGGTCGTTGGCATACGGCAGCCCATCGACGCGGCGCAGGCGTTCGTGCTGTCCCCGCTGGAGAAGATCGCGCCCACCGACCCGCCACTCGCGACGGCCCTGGCCGCCTACAATGGCGCCTCCGCAAGTCAGCGCCTGGCATGGGCCAACGCCTATTCCAAGGCGGTCACTCACGTAACCTTCCAGAACGGAAGCCCGGTGGTCCCGGCTGCTTCCGACGGCCCGGTGCCTATCATGCTCGCTACCGAGCTCACGGTGGCACGCAGCGGCGGGCTGGACGCAGACCTGCTTGCCCAGCGTCCCTTCTACGGCACCAACTTCACCAAGCCGATGCTGTTCATGGAGGACGGCGCCTACTTCGCGGCCAAAGCCGAAAACATGAACCTCACGGGTGACCAGTGGGGTGTGATGAACGAGACGGGCAGTTACCCAGGCCAGCCCTGGCTGTGGCTGTACACGCTGTGGTACCAGGTGCGCCCGTTCTCCAATTCGGCCAACGTGGACATGATCGCGGTGTACCTGACCGGCCTCGCGACGCTGCTCCTGCTCGCCGTGCCCTTCATCCCAGGCCTGCGTGATGTTCCCCGCTTGGTCCCGCTGCACCGGCTCATATGGCGCGACGAGGCGCCCGGCGCGCGGCAGTCCGGTGATGCTGGCGGCCCCGGCCGCCCACCCGAGCGCGTGACGCCCACCGGGTGACAGCGCATCCCGTTGGGGCGGGCGGGCCCAGCCGCCCGCCCCAGCGGAGGGGACCGCGTGGTCCACCGCCACCTCCCCGCTGTACCCCGCCGCCCAGCCGCCCGCCCCAGCGGAGGGACCCTCAGCGGCCCAGGCTGTTCAGGACCAAGGTCTCTGCCGGAGCGGGCGGCGCATGGCGGACGATGATTCTCCACACCACAGCGCGAGTATGGCCACGCGGGAGACCTGATGACCGAATGTGTGCTCTCCCGCCGGACGGCGGAGCGGCTGGTAGAGATCGCGACCATGGCGCCGTCGATGCACAACAGCCAGCCGTGGCGGTTCGTCGTCCGGCGCGACGACAGGGCCATCGAGGTCTATGCCGATCCGGCACGAACCCTGAGCCATGGCGATCCGCGGGGACGGGCGGTGCACATCGCGTGCGGTGCCGCATTGTTCAACCTGCGCCTGGCCATCGCGCACGCGGGCGCGGAGCCCATCGCCCGGCTGTTGCCGGAACGGCGCAATCCGCTGTTGCTCGGCTCGGTGCGGTTGGCTGGCCGCTATCGGGCACGCCCGGCTGAGCGTGACCTCTATGCGGCGATCCAGCACCGGCAGCTCACCCGTGAGCAACTCAGCCGCCACGACGTACCGCGCCGCGTGCTTGCCGCGCTGGTCGAAGCGGCGACGCTAGAGGGCGCTTCACTGCGAATTCTCGACCAGGGCAGCGCGCTGCGCATCCTGAATCTCGCGGTCGCGGCGGACCACCAACTGCGAAATCCCGAGGCACACCCGCACCTTGCCCTGCTCTGTAGCCGCTCGGACGACCGGGCCAGCTGGCTGAGAATTGGCCAGACCATGCAACGGGTGCTCCTGCTCGCCGCCCATCATGGCGTTCCGGCGTCTCCGCTCACGCCTGTGCTGGAACTCCCGGCCGCACCGCTGCGTTATGACCCGGTCTTCGCCGGCCAGCATCCAGAGATGCTGCTGCGGCTGGGAACAGGCCCAGCTACCCCGCCCGCTCCCCGCCGGCCTGTGTGGCAGACCTTGCGGATGATTCCTCCATGCCGGATGGGAGATGACGAAAGTCCTCCCCAGGTGTCACATCCGGCGCTGGTCGCGCACTAGCAACTGCAAGTGGATGGAGTGCTGGCCCGCGTGACTCCGGCCCGGGCGGCGTGACTCCGGCCCGGCCTGAGAAGCCGAGTTCCGGATTCGGATGTTGGGAACGCGAAACAGACGGCAGCAATGTGACTACAATCAGCTACCGCACGACGGTCCTCCCAGACCAAATCCACTAACGGGCTGTAGGCATCATGAAGTGGACGAATCGCGGGCATCCTCATGTCTCCGGGGGGCAGGCGAAGGATTGCCTGTCGGCGGTCCTTCCGCCGATCGCGGCGCTCGCCGTGGCCGTGATCGATCTGATGTTGCCCAGCGGGCCGACGGCGATGGCGCTGTTCGTTCCAGTCCCCGCCCTGGCACTGCTTGGCCCGCGCTCCCTTCGCGGGTCGCTGTGGGCCGGCGCGTCGGCATTCATCGTGGCCATTCCCGTTGCTCTCACCCATCGCGAGAGCTGGCCCGTGCTTGGTACGCCCGTGCTGGCAGGAATCGCCGTGGTGACCATTCTCACCGTGCTCTCGGCGCGCTCATACGAGCGCAGGGAGCGCTCGGTGGCAGATATGCGCGATGCCATGGAGGCGATGCGGCGCACGCTGGTACGGCCGGTGCCGCCCAGCGTCGGCACCGTGCGGACGGAGGTGCGCTACCTTGCGGCGGAATCGGCTGCGGGGGTCGGAGGTGACCTGTATGACGTGATGAGCACGCCGTTCGGTGTCCGCCTGATCATCGGTGATGTGAAGGGGAAAGGGCTGGCTGTGGTGGAGACGGTGGCCGACGTGCTGGGCGCCTTCCGCGAGCTGGCACAACATGAGGCCAAGTTGCCCGCGATAGCGATGCGGCTTGACGCGATGCTTGCCTGCAAGGGCCGCGAAGAGGAGTTCGTCACCGCGCTGCTTGTCACCATTCCGGGCCGGGAGGCCACCGCCGAGCTGGTCTGTTGCGGCCACCCACCGCCGCTGCTGGTACGGGACCAGCAGGCGACCTTTGCGGGCGTGCTGGACCCGGCACCGCCACTGGCCCTCTTGGGATTGTCAGACGGGCAGTGCACCGCTGGCGTCATCCCGTTCGGCGGAACGGACTGGCTGCTGTTTTACACCGATGGCGTGACAGAGGCCCGCGATTCCACGGGCCAGTTCTACCCGCTCCGTGAACGTGTTGCCGCTCTGCGGTGTGGACCCGCTGACTTCCTCGGGACGCTCGAGTGTGACCTGCGCCGGCATGCCAGTGGCCGGCTGCAAGACGATGCCGTGCTGCTCCTGATCAGATCAGCCTGCGAGGGGGTACCGTCCGCCGGTTCCCCGCGATCATGAAGCGGCGAGTGGCCCGGGGAGCAGATGCTCACCCATCGCATAGGTAACGCCCGTTTCCAGATCACATGCCCGGCCGTCCTCGTACGCGGCGTCATACGCGCTGTCACCGATGAGCCCACGAGCCGATTGCTCGCAGATACGACGTGGTTTGGTAAGCAGCGGTATGTCGGCCTGGGGGGTTCCTATGGTGCGCCAGACTGTTTCGGCGATACCGAGCAACCGGGCGGCACGTTCTGCTTCTCCAGCCGCACAGAGCGCTTCGGCCAGCAGATCAACAGCCTCGGCGGTTCCGAGACGGTCCTGCAGCGACCACTTCACCCGGCCTGCCTCACGCGCTGACCGGGCTGCCGCCCTGACATCACCGATCGCCAGCTCTGTCATCCCGCGAAACAGCTCAGCATAGCTGCGCGCCCACAAGTCACCCCGCTGAACGCACCGGGCGCGCACCGCGTCGAGCACGGCCAGCGCCTGCTCGTGATCCCCTCCATCCAGCAAACCCGCACCCAGCGCCAGCTGCATGTACGGCTCGCCGATGCCGGAGCCCGGAATCATCTCGAACCGCGTGATCGCCTCACGCGCCATCCGCACAGCCATCTGAGAGTCACCCCGCGCCACCCCCAGCACGGAGCCCATGGCAACCCCCCAGGCCATCGAGAGGTCATCCGCCAGCGCTTCGGCGGCGGCACGGCACTCGGCGGCGTGCCGCTCGGTGATGTCAGGTTCACCCTGCAGCCCGGCAAGCCACGCACAGCTCCACAGCGCACGCGACCGCGCGTGGCTCCGGGCGGGGCAAAGCTCAAGCCCGCGATCCAGGTAGCGGCGTCCTTCTTTCATCGCACCGCACGAGAGCCAGTACCAGATCAGCAGGCCAGCCAACTCCAGGCCGGTCAGTTGTTCCTCGGGTACCCCGTAACAGAACTCGATCGCCAACCTGATGTTGGCGCGATCCTGTCTCAATCGCCGTTGCAGTTCAAGCTGGTCGGGCCCCCACCACGTGGCATCGAAGTCCCGGGCCAAGCCCAGATAGTGGTCGCGGTGCCGGAGCTTGAACGTCAGCTCCTCACCCAGAGCCGACAGCCACTCCGCGCCGTACTCCCGCAGCGTGTCGAGCAGGCGGTAGCGGCGGCCCTCCCGGACAACAATGGACTTGCCCACCAGCCCGGTGATCATATCCGGGACTTGACCGCCGGTCAGCTTGCTGTCGCTGCACACGGCCAGCGCGTCCGTGACCTCGAAGGAACCGGCGAAGACCGAAAGCCGTGCCCACAAGAGCCGTTCCAGCGGCAAGCAGAGTTCATGGCTCCAGCCGATCGCCATCCGCATCGTCTGGTGACGTGGCAAACGCGTGCGGCCGCCGCCCTTCAGCAGCTCAAATCGATCGCTCATCCGTTCCATGAGCTCGGCGACGGTGAATTCGCGCAGCCGCACCGCCGCCAGTTCAAGGGCGAGCGGGATCCCGTCCAGCCGCTGACACAACTGAACCACCTCGGGCCCAAGCTCACGATCGGGCGTGACGTCCGCCGCCCGGTCCATGAACAGGACCGCCGCCGGATTGTGCGAAAGCTCCCGGGCATCTGCTGGAAGTGGATCCACTGGGAACGGATGCTCACCCGGCACGCCCAGGCGAACGCGACTTGTCGCCAGCAACCGCAGGCCAGGCGCGGCGCGAAGCAGCCGGTCCGCGAGTTTCGCACAGGCAGTCACCTGGTGTTCGCAGGTGTCCAGCAGGACCAGCATCTTCTTGTCGGCAAGGAAGTCGGCGAGTACGTCTACCATGGGCCGGGTTGTCTGATCCTCCACCCCGATCGCTGCCGCGACGGTATGGGGCAGCAGATCCGGGTCTTGCAGCGGGGACAGCTCGGCCAGCCAAACTCCATCGGCGAATACGGGCTTCACATCCCGTGCCGCGCGGATCGCCAGCCGGGTCTTCCCCACCCCGCCTATTCCGGTGAGCGTCACCAACCTGACTCGCTCAAGCAGCTCTTTGATCTCAGCCAGTTCCCTGGTGCGACCGACAAGGCTGGTCACCTCAGCGGGCAGGCTCTGCGAGCGCATGTGTGCCATCGAACGAGACCCTCGGGGCTAGAGAACCTTCCAGACGAGGAAGGAGATAACGTAACGACAGTTTCATGCTACGGAACGCAGCCGTCCCGTCGCTGATTTTCAC
>WNGL01010761.1_pt1 | contig 13694 bp, 17 predicted proteins | sample 5400591 | NCBI WGS metagenome assembly WNGL01 (sample SAMN13153377, study PRJNA577476) | soil metagenome | isolation source: 80 cm soil or saprolite under Garry oak tree replicate 1 | place: USA:California | collected 2016-06-15
CGCCCGGAGGCCACCGTGCTCACGCTGGTTCCGCGGATCGGCTAGACTCCCTACGCGGTCGGCGGGGTGTAGCGCAGCTTGGCAGCGCGCTTCGTTCGGGACGAAGAGGCCGCCGGTTCAAATCCGGCCACCCCGACCACGTTTCCCAAGGTCAGCGCCTTGGCGGTGGCCTGTCGCGTCCTCGCGCTCCGTCTGCGGAGCCGAACGGGGAGCCACTGGTTCATGCGGGCATCGCCCGCCAGTCAGACTTAAAGACGATGTTCATGGTCTCGGCTCCCGTGGTGATCACCGGCTTGAGCTGGTGCCGGTAGACCTCCTCGGTGACCGCGGTGCTGGCGTGCCCGACGAGATCGGCGATGGTCTCGAGGGGGACGCCGTGGTCACTCATGATCGACACGAAGGAGTGCCTCAGCTCGCGTGGCGTCCAGTCCGGGCCGAGCCCGGCCCTGACGGTGATGGCCTTCAACGAGCGGCGGACGTGGGAGGCGTCGAGCGGCGTGCCGACCTGGCTGGAGAAGACGAGGCCGTGGTCGCGCCATAGCGGGCCAGCGGCGAGGCGTTCTTCTGCCTGGCGCGCATGGTGGTGCCGCAGCGCTTCGGCCGCGTGCTCGGGCAGTTCGAGAGTGCGGCGGGACTTGGCGGTCTTGGTGTCGCCGCCCATGCGGACGGAGCGCCAGACGTAGATGGCGAACCGGTCGTAGCCAAACCCGGCCTCGGCGACCGGACGCCACTGGGCTCGCTCCTGGTCCCAGGCCACCACGTGATCCCAGCGCAGCGCCCGGGCTTCCTCGGTGCGGATGCCGGTGAGCAGACTGATGACGACGTAGGCGTGCAGCCGGTTGTGTCTGGCTGCGTCGAATAACGCGGTGGCTTGCACTGCGGTCATGGCGCGGCTTGGCCGACCAGGCCTGCCCTTCGGGGTGGTGACGAGTTCGGCCACATTGCGCATCACCTTGTCCCGGGCCTGGGCCTGCCGGATAGAGCGCTTGAGGATAGCGTGCACTCCTTGCAGGCTCCGGGTTGAGAGTTTGGCCGTGAGGCCGTCGAGCCATTCGTCCACGTCGTCGGCTGTCAACTCCCTGAGCTTGATCGGGCCGATCAGCGGCAGGACGTGCTGCTCGGCCAGGATTCGGCAGGCCGTGACGGTGTTCTGGCTGCGGCCCTTGAGGCCCTTAGCGAGCCAGTCGTTCACCGCGTTGGCCACGGTCCAGTTGCAGGCGTCGGGCTTGATGCCTGCGTCGTACTCGGCCACGACCTGGATCAGCTTGTCCTTAAGCTGCGCTTTGGTCCTGGCCTTGCGGACGACACGGATGCGCTTGCCCGCGGCGTCGTAGCCGAAGCTGATCGCGCCGCCGTAACCGTTTCCCGCCGGGAAGATCGACGCCTGATGCCTGCCGATCAGGATCTTTGCCAATGGGTCCCTCCTTTCCTGGCAGGTTGACCTGCTGGTTTACGGCTCCGGGAGGCTACTCGATGTGCGCGCCCGTGACTACAGCGCGACGAGGATTGCTCGGGTCCGTTTGGGGCTCGCCGTCTTCGAGTGATGCGATGAATTCGGCGAGGTGGTGGTCGGTGATCCGCCGCAGCTTGCCGATCTTGATGCTGCGGAGCTGTCCTGTCCGGAGGAGGAAGTAGATCTTGTCCCTGCCGATCTGCAGCATGTCGGCGACTTGCTCCACGGTGTAGGCCTGCATCGCGTCACTCCCCTGGCTTGGTGTCTGGTTCGCCGGCCGTGACCTGGCCCAGGCGATCGGCAGCCAGGGCAGCGAATGCCGCGTTCAGTTCGATGCCGGTGAATCGCCGTCCGAGAGCGACTGCCGCCATGCCGGTTGTGCCGGTACCGCAGAACGGGTCGAGAACCGTTCCGGCGGGTTTGCAGCCTGCCTGGATGCATCTCACCGGCAGGTCGAGCGGGAAGGCGGCGAAATGCGGGCCGCGGTAGGGCCGGGTCGGGATGGACCACACGTCGCCGGGGTTGCGGCCGTTCGGGTGCCTGTATGTGGCCCGTACTTGGGCGGGCGGGAGTTGCCGGGATGAGTGCCGCTGCGCGGGCGTGCGCGCCGCGCGGTTGCCGAGCGGCCCGGGGGCCGTCGCGTGCCGTCGCCGCAATGGGCGAGCGCGCGGTGTGTCGGCGGGCCTGATGCGTGGGGTACGCGGATGGGGTCGAGGTCGAACCAGTAGTGCCGGGACTTGACGAGCAGGGAGATCATCTCGTAGCGGCAGTTGAGCCGGTCGCGGACGGATTCGGGCATGGCGTTGGGCTTGTGCCAGACGATGGCGTTGCGGATGATCCATCCGTCGTCGCGGAGGGCGAGGGCGACCTGCCAGGGCAGGCCGAGCAGGTTCTTGGTGCCCATGCCTGGTGTCTGCCGCCCGGTCTGGCACCGGCCGGCGTAGCTGTGCAGGCCGGTGGCCGCTCCGCTTCCGGCTGAGTATGAGTCGCCGAGGTTGAGCCAGCATGTGCCGTCGTCGGTGAGGACACGGCGGGCTTGGGCGAACACGGCGCGCAAGGTCGCTGTGTAAGCCGCGGGGTCGGGCTCACGACCATACTGGCCGGGCACGCCATAGTCGCGTTTGGCCCAGTAGGGCGGGCTGGTGACGATGCAGTCGGCTGAACGGTCTGGCATCGCCGTGAGCACGTCTAGTGCGTCGCCGAGGTGCAGCGTCGCGGTGTCGTTTGTCCAGTAGATCGTGGGGACCACCTGCCTTTCTCCGTTACGGTTCGCTCTTGGCTGTGTTGCTAGCGCTGGGTGAGGGGCGCGCGTGCACGTGCACGACGCGCATCGCGGCTATGCGTGCAGACACGCGCGAGGCGGGCACGTGCACGAGGCCGCCGCCGGTCACTGGGAGTCACCTGTCGGGTGACGGGCCTGCCAGTTGCCGCGCTCGGTCTGGATGACCTGGCCGGCGTCGGCGAGGCTGCGGAGCCGGTAGTAAACCCACCGGCGGCCCATGCCGGTGGCGGCCATCAGCGCGGGCACTGAGATGCCGCCGGCAGGTGCCATCGATAGGGCGGCCCACAGGATCGCCTCCGGCGCGTCCCGGCTCGTTGCTGGGGCATTCCCGGCGTCTCGCTCGAATTCGGGGTCATCCGGGCGGGCGGGTGTGCCTGGGCGCGTCTGGGCGCGCTGGTCGATTGCTGTCTTAGAGGCTGCATCCAGCTCCGGACGCTTGTCAGCGTGCCTACGGGCAGCGGTCGTGACGGCGTCGTCGGTGAGCAGGTAAGCGCGGGCACGGCGGAGTGTGTCGTGCTCGGGAGCGGAGATCAGGAACTTGCCGGGAGCGTTGAGGGCGTGGGCGTGCCATCCGGCGGCGAGCATGCCCTAGCCGAGGATCAGGTCGACGTCGCGGCGCTCGCGGACTCGGAAGCTGATCCGCACGTCCATCTGCGAGCGCAGGGCGCCTTGGCCCATGGCTTTCTGGGTGGGTCGCTGAGTGGCGGCGATCAGGGTCACGGCAACGGCCCGGCCCCGCCGCGCGACCGAGTCGGCATGACCGATGGCGTCGGGTGCGTCGTCGGCCAGCTCGGCATACTCGTCCACGACGATGACCAGCGCAGGTGCTTCAGGCGATGGCCTCCAGGTGCGCCTTCCGGCGTCAGCGAGCATTGCCGCGCGGGCTTCAAGGATGGCGACGGCGTCGGCGAGCAGCGCGCTGGCATGGGCGGGCGTAGTGGCGAGACGGGCGATGCACGAGGCCCACGGGCCGAGTTCCATGCCGCGCTTGAGATCAATGGCCCAGATCACCACGTCAGCGCACGCGGTGAGGTTGCCCATCAAGACGTTCAGGCCACCGCTCTTGCCTGACCCGGACACTCCTCCGAGCAGGGCGTGGCGATGCAAGAACAGCACCCGTGCAGGTGTCGCGTCCTCGAACGGGCCGAGATCGATCGGCTCGCAGATCGACCCGACGGACGGACCCGGCCAGATGATGGCGTCCGCATGCGGGTCACGGTCGAGCACTCGCAGCTCAGCGCGGTTCGCCAGACCGTCCGGCGTCGGGTAGACGCGCGAAGCGCCGCGGAAAACCCCTAGCCCGGACTCGATGGCGGGTAGCCGTTGCCGGAGGTCGTCGATGGTCTGACCGCGCGCGAGGCGAAGCCGGGCTTTCCAGCCCCACACGTCGACCACGGCGGACTGGACCTGTGAGCCAGCAAGGCCGACCGCTTGCGCCACGTCGGGCCAGGTGCCGAGCTTGCGTTCCACGCGGACCTTGGCGCGCCGGCGACGGTGCGCCCACCACGGCACGGCGAACACCAGCGCTCCGATGCCCAGGACTAGCGGCAGCGGGCGATGCAGCGGGCCAGCCTTGGTGGCGATGGCCATCCACGTACCGTCAGCCGATGCGACGCTAGCGGCGTAGATCCGCTCAGCCAGCGACGTCAGGCCGATCAAACGGCCGAGGGCGAAGAGCGCCGCTACCAAGGCCGCCGACGCAGCGAAGGTGATCGGCCACATGTCGGGATGGCTGAGGTGAAGGACCTCGGCGGCGAGGAACGTGACCGCAGCTAGGGCCAGCGGGGCCAGTTCGGACCGGTATCGCCACGCCCAGCGGCCGATGAGCACGATCACCAGGTCGGGCAACAGGCCGTCTCCGCCGATGACGATCATCGGCTGCAGGCCGTAGCGCCGCAGCCTGCGGGCGTGCCGCCGCATCTGGGATGGCCGCGCGAGCTGGCCGCTCACTGCCTGCTCCGATCTGGCCTGTAACTTTGGACGGATAGTTCGTCGCGCAGGTAGCTCAGCGGGTCGGGCTCGCCTTCCTGGTGAGCGGCCATCGTCGCCAGGGCGGCAGCCGCGAGGTTGGCGAGATCGAGCCGCGCTCCGGCGAGTTCGGCGGCCATGCGGGTGATCTCGGCTGCGAGATGCGGGGTGTCGGCAAACGTGGTGGCCAGTTGCGCCCATACTCCGACCGGTGCTCGGTCGGCGAGCTCGCCGCCGGATTCGCGTCCGATCTGGTGCCGTGCAGCATCCGCTCTCCAGTCAAGGCTTGCGGCGTCGGGGGTCCGGTTGGTCAACGGGCATCACTTCCTTCCTGCGGGGTCACGGGCGAGAGCCTTCGGCCCACCGCACGACGGCTGTGATCGCATGGCTGATCTCCGGGGCGAAGGTGGTCGCCGCGAGCAAGAATCCGAGGACCAGGCACAGGACCGCTTGCCAGGCCCGCAGGCCCATGTGGCGCCAGGCGACGAAGACGATCAGGGCCAGGATCAGAACGAGAGGGATGGACACCACCACCGCGCCTCACCTCCCGCCTTGCTCGGCACGTGAACACTGGCGAAGGACCGTCGATGGAGCCGACCGTGCATGGCGTGCCTTGCGGCGGTGCCAGCGCGACCGTGCATGGCATTTGCGGCACCGGCGCTTGCCGTTCTCGCGAAGGGCACCGCAGGGGCAGGTCAGATCGGGCGCACCTGATTCATGGCGTAATGGCATGGGTTACCTCCTCGAGTAGGCGTGAGGGCGAGCCGGTCGCTGGGCGGGCGCGGTATGGACGCCGCGCACCCACCGCGCTACCGCGCCGATGCGTCCGGTCGCGGTGGCTGGTGTGGATCGATCTCGCTTGCGCATTTGCATGGTCCTAGGCTGGTTTCAGCCTCGACTGCGAGCCAGGCAGCCGCGGTGCAACGGCAGTGCAGCTTTCTTGCGGAGGCCGCCGGGTGACTGAGTTAGTCAGGGTGTGGACGGGGTGGCACGCGAACGCTCTGCGCGATGCGCTGCGGATGACGAACGAGGATTTCGCCGACCACTTACAGGTCGCCCCCCGCACCGTCGCCTACTGGCGGCAACAGCCACAGATGGTGCCCCGGCAGGGCATGCAGCAGATCCTGGACATTGCCCTCGAGCAGGCATCCGAGCTGGCCCGGGCGCAGTTCCGCAGGATTCTGGCCGAGTCCGGCGCAGCGCCGAGCGCGCTCGCCGGCGCGGCGGTGCCAGATGACCCTTCCGCGCTGGCTGAGTGGCTGACGGCGACCAGTACCAGTGATGAGGCGATCGAGGGCATTGACCGGGCGGCATCGGTGCTGGCCGAGTCTCACGCCCGGACCCCGCCGCAGTGCTGTTGTCAGATGTGCGCGTGCTCCACTCGCGCATCATGCTGTTACTTACCGAGGGGCGGCTGCGGCACCGGCAGGAACGCGAGTTACTGCGCGTCAATGGTGACGTGCTGGCGCACATGAGCCTGCTGCTAAGCGATCTGCGCGCTGGCGAGGAGGCCGACGAATACGGCAACGCCGCCTTGTTGTTCCTTCGTGAGGCGGGCGCATGCGAGGGCACGGCGTGGTACGTGCTGGCGAAGAACGCCCGATGGCGCCACCTGTACGCACACGCTGCTGACCTCGCCGACCAGGGCATCAAGGCGGGCGCGCCAGTCCCGATGACTGTCCAGCTCGCCTGTTACGAGGCCAACGCATCGGCGCTGGCCGGCGATGCGCTCAGGGCCAGAGCCGCGATGCGGCAGGCTGGCGACATGGGCGCGGCGTGGCCGACTGGCGTTGTAAGCCTTTCGCCGTGGTCGTTCCCGCCCGAGCGGATGACGATCTTCCGACTGTCGGTGGCACTGCGCACAGGAGACCCCGCCAGCGCACTGACGGCTGCTTCCGGAACCGCCGACACCTGGGATGCGGACGGGCAGCACGTGCCCGCCGCCTGGGCGCAGATCCGGATCGGTGCCGCGATCGCCTGCATGCTCAAGGGCGAGCCTGACGGCGCGGCGGAGCATGTCAGGCCAGTGCTCGACCTGCCCCCCGGACTGCGGATCGCAACGGAGACCGGGTGGCTGGCCGACTTGGACCGGCGGCTCGCCGGAGCCCGGTACGCAGATGTTCTTGCCGTAGCCGGGCTGCGCCAGCAGATCGGCGAGTTCATTACGACTGCGGCAGGCGCTCAGCGGGCGCCGCGGAGTGAGGAGATGCCAGCGTGAGCGACCTTCCCGCCGAGATGATCGACCGCTGGCAAGACCGCCCGGAGCCGTCAGACGACGGACTCATCTACTGGCACATGCTGGTCGGCGCCAATCCCGTGGTGCGTGATCTGGCCGAGGAGGCCCAGTGAAGGCTCGCCTCGTTCCCGGGCCTGCACCTGACCCCGCTCGCCTGGCTCCACATGACGGCGCTGATCGCCGGGCCAGCCGATCAGATCGGGCACGAGCAGGCCCGTCAGATGGCTGTTGCGGCAGAGGGCTTGCTGGCCGATATCCAGCCGATCGCGGTGAGCGTCGGGAAGATCGTGTACCACCCGGAGGCGATCATGCTCGTCGCGCGGCCGGCCGAGGCGCTCATGCCTGTCCGCGAAGCCGTCAGGAAAGCGACACGCCAGCTGACCGGAACCCCCGGGCGCTCCGGCAGCAAGCTCGCGTCATGGACTCCGCACGTCACGATTGCCTATAGCACCGCCCGGCAGCCAGCCGGGCCGATCATCAGCGCCCTCGGCATGACCCTGCCGAAACGCGAGGTCACGATCAGTGCCGTGAGCCTCGTTAACCAGCGCGGCGCAGAGCGCAGCTGGGACTGGGAGCCTTTGGCTACCGCGCGCTTCGGACGGCCTTGGCCCAGTGACGGGCCCGGGCTGGCCTAGTCGAGAGCCCGCGCGACCAGTTCGGCGACCTCGCGCGGAGCCAGCCCGCCGAGATTGCCGACCGGATCGGCAAGGTCAGATGACCACTGGATCGAGTTGTCATCGAAGATCCGTGCAATTCCCCGCTCCGGGCGCATGGGATTGGTGACGTCGGCGGCGGAGTAGACCTCGTATCGGAACTGGTCCACGCGCAGGTCCACCTGGATTCGCAGGCCTATTGCCGCGAGGAGCCGACAGGCCGCACTCCATACCGTGCCCTCGCCGTGCGGGGCTGGCGCCCGCCCGCGATCCGGAGGATCGCTTGCCTGTTCCTCGGCCCCCAGGAGGATCGTCACGACCTGGGCAAGCCGATCGGGTTCGGCCTCGCAGGGGTCACCGAGGCGGTAGTTCATTTCGATCCGTCCGCTGGCATGCAAGTCCAGGTCGCACAGCGCTCCTGGCACGTTCGTGATCTTCAGGTGATGGACTGCCGCAGGGTCAGGGTCCAGAACATCAAAGCCGTGGCCCGTCAGCGTGTCCGCCAACGTGAGGACGACGTGACCTTGTATGCCTCGTGGTGGCTGCGCTCGGCCGGGGTTTAGCTCGTCCTGTCTGCCGGCAATGGTGGTTGCGGTCATCGATTCCTCCAGGACTCCATCGTAAGTGTACACCCGTGTGCACACGGGTAAACCCCGATGATCACGTGCGTTCACGGGGGGACTTAGCTCACGTTCTGTGCTCGACCACGACTCACCGGTCCCGCTGAATCAGCAACTCGCGGAATTGCTGCGCGGGCAGATCGCATCCGGCGAGCTGACCGGACGGGTCCCCTCGATCCTCAGCCTCGCCCAGCAGTACGGTGTCTCGCACCGCACCGCCGCACACGCGCTGACCACCCTGAGAGACGAAGGCCTGATCATCAGCGTCCGCGGCAAGGGCTACTACGTGGCAGGCAGGACTGCCCGCTAGCGGCCGGTTGCTCACTTCGGCCGGCCAATACTGAGGCGCGGGCCAAGATCGCCACGCCGGGCGTCCGCCTGTCCCGACCGCTCCCCCGCGTCTGGGGCAACCAGCTCCGCCGCCAGCTTCTCCTCCGCCGTCGGCTCGTTCTTGATCCACTCCGCCACGCCGTCCAGTGTCGCGGTCATCACGCCACCTTTCGCGCCGAACCACATGTTCGGCGATCAGGGCTGGAAACACCGCTCTTCTGACAGTTCCTGCCTGAACTTGACGATCAGTGCGTCCCGTCGAGTCTGCGCCTGTCGCTGGTTGGACTTGCCGCCGGAGGGGTCGCCCAGTGGCGCCGGCTTGCGGCGCTGGCTTGGCGGCAACCGACTTGCCGTGGGCGGGCAGGCAGGCCTATACATGTTCGACTTCCTCGCTGCCTGCCTGCCCGAGTCGGGCAGGCAGCAACCGGCCGCATCGCCCTCCAACCAAATCGGGTGCAGCGCTGACCTAGCGGGAAGGATGGGAGGCACCACCATCGGCATATACGTTGCCCGCCGACCATTCACAGGGTCCCTGCCAGAGCCGATTTGCTCCGCCACGTCGACTGCTTCATCGGCAGGTGGCGAGCATGTCGACCTGGGTGCAAAGCTGTCCGAGTGAAAGAGTTCGGCGTCGTCGAGGTCGAGGGGCAGTCGGGATATCAATCGGCCCGTATCGGTCTGCGGGCACCCCGCGTAGCGGTAAGGGTCGAATCCGTTCACCATTGGCAGTCGATGTTCGCGCTGGCCATGTGGATGGCTGCTGGCTGGTGGGGCGGCTACGGCTTTATCTATCTTCCGCGTGGCACGGGCACGCTTCACTCTTCGCTGGCGCGCCTCCTTCGTGCTTACGACCCGGACTACCTAGTAGACGCGTTGTGGACGCATGGTGACGCTGAAACGCTGGAGCCAGGTTGGCACGCGCGTCACTACGAGGGCTGGCCGACTGACGCCAGCGAGGCTGCGGCGCTCCTTGGACAGCGGGCCTTCGCTGAGCAGGTTGTTCACATCGAGCTCGGCGACGATATGGGCGCGAGCCTTTGCAGCCCTTTCTACGAGCCATATGACGAGATTGGCAGTGTCCGGAGGCTGCGAGTGCTGTCGCCGCTGTCAGATGAAGCTGAGCGCAGCCTGGCAACCGTGCTGGGCGGCATCCCGCGAGCAGATTTCGAGGTTCCTGAGGGGCTGGATCCTCTACTGACGTTGGCGCTGGGTTTGCGTGCCGGTTACTCCACTAAGCCGCCTCTGCCTCTTGGCCGGGATATTGACGGCGTGACCGACCGTCTGCCGCGTCGCTATGCCAGTTACGCAATGTCCAGTCGGCCGGACCGTCCTGGCCTTGAGTTCCGGGGCTTGACTACGGCCTGGAACCTCACGCAGGCCGGGCTAGTGAAGATCGGCAAAGTCAGGCTGCCTGCCCCGCCGGTGGCGGTAGTCGGCTCGACGGCAGAGGATTTCGCGCTTGCAGTCGCGCTGGACCGCATGTACGGTTCGGCAACTTGGGTGCCTGTCGAGTGGACACAGGACTCTGGCCTGAGATGGCCGCTGGAGGAGGGCTATCGTGACCTTTTCCAGGCCGCGCGTCGTTCCGGCCACTCGCCCGTCGTGACCAGCATTTCACTCTCCGAGCGCAAGCTCCAAGAAGCAGTACAGGCAAGTTGGCCCGAGCCTATCCAGGCGTGGCGCGGCGACGGTAGCGCGGCTTCGCTCAATGGAAACGCGCTGGACATCATGCCGGCGGATCAGCTTGACCTTGAAACACCGATGCATCTCGCATGTGGGCCGCCGGGCGACTACGACTTGCCGTTCACGTCTCCCACCCGTGCTGATGGCCGCGGCGGCTTTGAGTTCTTGCTGCCTGTTCCAGCGCTCACGCCGAGCAGTGAAGAACTTCGCGGCCCGCGGCGTCCGTTCTGGGAGGTCGATGTCGAGGTCTACCCTCCGCGCATGCCGTCAGGACGCAACCTACGCAGCCGGGCGCTTCTTGCCGATGACAACGCCTACCCCTCAACAGTGCTGCGCAGCGGCCGGGACGGCATTTCGTTCACCCCGATGAACATGCTGTTCGTGCCGGGCGGGGCGACCCTCGAGCAGTCGATCACCAGGCCCCGCCTGCGTGTACTCGGCCTCGTCGGCTGGATTGAGGCACTCGCATCACAAGATCAGCCCGGCACAGACGTTCGCTTGTCTCAGGCTGGCCGACGGGCGATGATCGTTGCCAGATTCTGGGGAAGCAGGTCGGCGGTCGCCCGCGATCTGCACGCGCTGAACTTCTTCTTGCGCGAGTTCAAGCCGTCTGGCTCGTCCGATACTGAGGCCTACAGCGAGGGCGACGGCGTACGACTTACGCCGACCGACGGCTACCTGACGGCCGCTGCCGCGGCTCGCACGCTCCCTGAGATGAACATCGAGCAGATCCGCGATCGGTTGAACCACCTACTGCACATCAACGTTCTCCACCGCGGCCTGGTACTTCCTTGCAGCGAATGTGAGCGGCGGGCCTTCTACAGAATCGAACTGCTCGGTGAGAGCAACACCTGCACGCGATGCGGGGCGCCCGCGTACGTGACTTCCGCCTGGCGGTCCAAACAGGGAGAGCCCGAGTGGTTCTACGACCTGCACGGGGCGGTGCGAGAGCTCCTCGAGCAGAACGGTGACGTTCCGTTCCTGGCCGGCTTGGCGCTAGCTGCGACCGCCCGGAGCTTCGAAGACATCGCCGAGCTAGACTTCCGCCGACCTCAGCAGGATCCCGATGAAATCGACATCGCCGCCATCCTGGACGGTCGGCTAATAATCGGCGAAGCGAAGAGCGTTCCCAGCCTCGGCACCAGCAGGCAGGCCCGCCAGGCTATCGCAAAGCTGCTGCGAGTCGGAGACATCATTGGCGCAGATGAGATCTTGCTTGCTACCACGGCACCGGAACCGTGGAAGAAAAGAGACGTCGACCAGCTGCTGAACGCAACTGCTGCGCACAGATGGCGGTTCGGCGAGGCACCGCAAGTCCGAACTCTTACTGATCTCCGCGGTGACCCTCAGACCAGGTTGATGCGCTAAACCTCGATCCACCGCGTGAATTCATGTGATCGTTTCTGGTGATGCCCGGCGCGGGGAAAGGATCCCTGCCCGCACGCCCCTTGACCAGCGGCGGACCAACCCTGCTGCAAGAAAGAAGAACCCTGGGCTGGGTGGACCCCGGTCACCCTGCCCGCAGCCGGGCCATCGTCATACCCTGACCCTAAATCAAGATCAATCCGGCAGCTCCGCCGCCCTCGAGCTACCGCCCGCCGTCAGCATGAATGATCTGGGCTAGGGCTTCCGGCCTCCGCCAGCCAGCACTCGGGAGTCACCTCAGCACACGCCCGGGCGTTAGGTGGTCGTCCGCCACTTGATCGTTGATAGGACAGGACCGCATCGGTCGGTGGGTAAGCGTTCAGGCCGCGCGCGGTGAGTGATCGTGATCTTGATCTGCGGTCGGGTCATGGTGATGCTGCGGCGGGGGCTGGCGGGTTCCATGGGTTGCCGGTCATGATGGTGCGCAAGACGGTCATGACGTCCTGGCCGTGCTTGCGGGCGGTGTCGATGTAGCCGCGGATGTCGAGCCGGTCCTGGGTGGTGTCTTCGCTGGTGAGCCGGCCGGAGATCTTCTGCTGGGTTTTCAGCGGCCGGACGCCGCGCTCGCTGATGTTGTTCGTGGGCCAGATCGCGGTGTCGCGGGTGAACCGCAGCACGTCGTCTTGCCGGTGGTGGCAGAACTCCAGCAGGTCCCGTCCGGGGTGCTGGGCGGTGGAGTGCTTCGGCCCCGGAATGCGCGGCAGGTCGGACAGCCCGGCCAGCACGGCGTGGCGGAATTCTCTGATCAGCGGCCCTCGGATGGGCTCGGGGATCTCGCCCGGGCCTGCGTCCTTGGCCTGGTGCCAGGCGCGGATCAGGCCGCGCAGCGCCCGCTGCGCCTTGTGAGCCAGGCATGCCTGGTTTCCCGCGATGTGCTCCCAGCCGTCATGGAAGTAGCAGGCGTACCGGTCCGAGACCACCACGCCGGCGAAGTCCGGCAGGATCCCGAAGCCGCGGAACGACTGCAGGCTCCGCGTGCCGAGGAAGAACGCGGAGTACAGCTCGGTGAACGCGCCCAGCACGTACTTCTTCGTCCCGGCCGGGCCGGCGCGCAGCGTGGTCTCGTCGAACCCGGCCACTGCCGCGGCGGTGATCAGCGTCTTGATCAGCGTCACCACGTCGCTGATGGCGTCGGCTGTCTTGGCCAGGCAGGAGTGGATGAACCCGGCCGACACCCGCGCGCCGGTCACGTCGGCGATCAGCATCTGGCAGCGCTCGATCGGCACGTGCTGGAACACCACCAGGTAGACGGCCAGCGCGCGCAGGTTCGGCCCGATGGAAACCGCCGCGTCCGGCACCCCGTCCGGGCGCGGCGCCGTGTGCATCGTCCCGCACTCGCACCGCACCCGATGCAGGTCGTGCTGGACCCGTCTGGCTGCCGGCAGCGGCACCTCCAGCTGCTGATACGACCGGGCCACGCCCAGGTCGGCGGCGCGCGCCAGGTCAGCGCCGCATCCGCAGGCCCCGGCCGGCCGGTGACCGATCACCTCATCGGGCCCGGCCCAGCTCATCGACGCCCCCGGCGCGCCTTTCTGCTTCCCCCGGCCGCGGGCTGCCTTGCCCGCCGCGGGCCGCTGCCGCCCCGGCGGCGTGCGGCCGGGCTGGTCATCCGAGGACGGCGCCATGGACGAGTTGCCGCTGTTGCGGCCCAGCTTGCGGCGCAGCGCCGCCACCTCGCCGGCCAGCGCCGTGATGTCGGATCGCAGCTCGGCGATCGCCTCTGCCTGCCCGGCGATCACCGTGTCCCGGGCGGCGCAGCCCCCGCAACCAGGCGCAGGCGGGGGCAGATCGGTCACAAGCCACAATGATCATTGCCGGCCGGCTGTAAGCAACCCGACACGCTGGGCCGGCTACCAGAAGATCGCCAGGCAGCCAGCCGGTCACGCATCGTCACCGAAACAGGCAAGGCTGATGCGATGAAGGAGCGGGCCTCCCGCTCCCTGGCGGATGCTGGAAGGTGCAAGGCATCCGTCTCCACCAGACAAGGGAGGCCCCAATGGAGACAGCGTATGACGGCCGGCAGGTCGTCGGAATGGACCTGCAC
>WNGL01034582.1_pt1 | contig 13694 bp, 15 predicted proteins | sample 5400591 | NCBI WGS metagenome assembly WNGL01 (sample SAMN13153377, study PRJNA577476) | soil metagenome | isolation source: 80 cm soil or saprolite under Garry oak tree replicate 1 | place: USA:California | collected 2016-06-15
GACCGGAGATTCGGACATCGTGGCCCGCATCAGCGCGGACCCCCGCGAGAACCTCCTCGAGTCCGTCGTGACGAAGGTCCAGGGCATGCCCGGCGTGCTCTCGACCGAGACGCTCCCGGCGTTCTCGAAGTACTGAACATCCACGCATGGACGAGCCCACGCGGTTCGTCCGCTTTTTCGTTCGGACTGGGCGCGACTGGCGCTATCGAACAGATGACCTGCCTCGATTGCTTTTCTGACGCGCCTTCCGATCCCAGTGGCCTAGTCAATGAAGAGTCGGTTTCGGCGCTCCGTCAAACGCATCGACGGTCGGTCTACTCAGACGGAGCTTCTTTAACTCCGATCCATCCTCAGGTTTCCGGAAGATGAACAAGTGTTCGTGCGCGATCTTATAGAAACTCTGGTGATTGCCGCGCCACCTACCGCGGTCCGAAGAGGTCTTGTGCTGGACCTTGATGATGTCCTCCAAAAGAACGAATCCTGCAGCAATGAACTCTTTGAGCACCCCATATGAGATGGGGACAAAGTGACGATGCTTGCGGGTATCCCCGATCAAAATCGCGCAGCACTTGTCTTTCTTGAGAACGCGGTAGCACTCCGAAGCAACCCGGCCCATGGCATCCAAATATTCTTTGAAAGTCGAGAACTCCGAGAGATCTCCATCAATGAGGCCATTTCCGTATCGGATGATACTCGAGTAAGGCGGATGAGTTGCAACGAGGTCGATCCTCTCATCTGGGATCTTTTCCAAGCGTCGAGCGTCACCAACATAGGTCTTGACCTCGGTCCTCCCGTTATGGAGACCGGGCGGTACTCGAAATCTTAATCGGTCCCTCGCTAGCATGACAGCGTTGAGGTTAATATCGACACCAATCGAGTTGCGACCTAACAGCTTGGATTCTACCAGGGTCGTGCCGCCTCCCATCATAGGGTCCAAGACCCACTCATCCTTGGACGTGAACCGTTCGATCAAGTTTCGTGGGATGTACGGCGACCAGTTTCCCCGATACTCGCCATTGTGAGTGGCCCAGTCGCCTCGATCGGGGAACGACCAGACCGTGTATGCCTCCGAGTCATAATCCGCAGGCGGTCCCCATCGGGCGATGGTCTTGCCATTACCTAAGGGAATGTTTTTGCCTTCTATGAGAATCGACCGCCGGAGAGAGAGAAATCGAAGATAGTCCGCTGGTCGGATTTCCTTCATGCGCTTGGGAGCATCAGAGACCATTCCGACAGCCTTGTTCGACCATCCGGAGGGTCCACTTAGACTTTGTGGAGGGGAAGAGAAAAGTGGCGGAGCTCTTGGAACCCTCTGGGCTTAGCCCATTGTTTTGAATCCCAACGGGTTAATAGGAACGGGGCAGATAGCCCACTCGTGAAGGAGGAAATCTGGGACTGGCGTTCGTTCAGGGGGCTGCAAGACGCAAAGGTCTCCCCCTTTGTCAAGTGGGCAGGTGGCAAGAGTCAACTGATAGAATACATGAAGTTCCCGGCTCGGTTCCTCACCTACCACGAACCCTTCCTCGGTGGAGGGGCAGTCTTCTTCGGCCTCCATCCGCGTTCTGCCTTCTTGTCGGACGTGAATGAGGACCTTATCAACGCTTATCGTGTTGTGAAAGAAAACGTCGAGAAACTGATTTCCTTACTGAAGCAAATGGCAGGCGAATATTCCGAGGAAGAGTACTACGACGTACGTGCCCTGAACCCCGCATCGCTGGATCCCGTGGAGCGGGCGGCCCGATTCATTTTTCTGAACAGGACTTGCTACAATGGCCTTTATCGCGTGAATCGGGACGGCAAATTTAACGTCCCTTTTGGTCGCTACAAAGCGCCGCGTATCTGCGATCCGGAGGGCCTTCGCTCCGCGAGCGAAGTCCTGTTGCATACAATTGTAAAAGCCCGCGACTTCCAGGACGCTTTGAAACTTGTGGAGCCTGACGACTTCGTTTACATGGATCCGCCTTATGCGCCCGTAAGCAAGACATCTAACTTTACTGAATATACAAGCAAGTCGTTTTCGTGGTCTGACCACGAAGCTTTGGCAGAGGCTGCTGTGAGGCTTCGCGACGACGTCAGATGTTTCGTGTTGATAAGTAACTCATACCAGCCGAAAGTCAAGAGCTTGTACGAAAGGCTCGGCTTCCGAATTCGGCATGTTACTGCACAGCGTGTAATTGGCAGTAAGGCAAAATCGCGTGGTCGAATCAATGAACTGCTAATTAGCAACTACTGAGGGAGTGACCGCGCCTTGCGCATTCACGAAAAATGGATGCAAGTTGTCAAGGAACTCGGGCTTGATCTGACGAAACCCATCAACCGGGTCACGGCTCGACAGATAAAGAAAATCACGGGGGAAGAGCCCCGGATAATGGCCAAAATGGACGCTAGTTCTGCTCTGCCACAAGCGTTTCGCTCGGGGGGCCTTTTTGTTTTACCCATCAGCAATGGTGAGTACATTATCGTGAGAGGCGGTGGTTATCACGACCTCGAAGCAGTGGCGTCTCCTCCACGCACGTTCCAATCTGCGATGCCGTTTGACCTTGTCACGGCGAGGGTGGGGCAGAGTGAAATGCAACACGTCGACCTGGCATACAACTCCGGCCTGATAGAACACTTCGCCGGTGTCGATAGCCTCTACCTCTCTGTTCGAGGAAGAAAGTACTCGCCTCCCTTTGACTTTCGAGTGAACGGCTCTCCAAGTATTCATGTGGATGGCGTTCAAGTCGAAATCGACGGTGGGTTCGAGGGCGAGGAGGTTTTCGTCACGTTGGAGGCAAAAATCGACTGGACCGGTGATTTCCACATCCGACAACTCTACTACCCTCTTCGATTTTGGGATCAGACGCTAGGTTCTAAGGGCGGTTCCAAAGTGGTCCGTCCCATGTTCTTTGTATATGATAGCAGAGCTAGGACGTACACTCTTTGGGAGTACCGATTTGGAATTCCAGAGGACTATGAATCAATTGAACTCGTGCGTTCAGAACGGTTCACCGTAGAATGGAAACCTCTCCAGATGGCCCGCTTCGAGGCGGTCGCGCCCGACGACGGCGGCGAGCGGCGGCGAATCGCTCCTCAAGCAGATGATGTCGTGAAGATAGGCGAATTGCCGTTTCTCGTCTGGCTAGGACTCGATAGTGCTGCGGCGGTTGCCAAGCATTTCGGTTTCGATCGACGCCAAAGCTCGTACTATAGTCAGGCGGCAGAGGCTCTGGGACTGATCGAGCTAAGACATCACGAGTACGTGCTAACCAATTTGGGTGCAGAGTATGTTCGCAAATCGGCACCGGACCGCAATGAGATGCTCTGTAAGCTCATGCTTCGGCTACCTATGTTTAATGAAGCACTGGCAACGATGTTACTTGCTCGACGCAAAGAAATTTCAAAGCAGCAGATAGTTAGTCTCGTCCGGACAAGAGGATATTCCGGCTCGACGTTAGGTCGAAGAGCGCGCACGATCCTAGCTTGGTTCGAGTGGATGGAACGAACCTTCGGCCTGGTAGAAGTCCGAAAGGACGGCGTTTCATTCGGTCGACACCAACGAAGGATCAGCGACTAACCGTGCGCGTTGACCAGGTTGCCATCAGCGTCTTTTGGTACTGCAGGTTCGCCGGTTCATGCTGGACAACGGACTCGTGCTAGCACAGCTTTCAGCCTAGGTCTCGGCGACGGTGACGATTGCAAATGACGATTCGACTCTGGCAGTTGTATTGTCACCCGACCCGAGATGTGGTCGAGCAAGTCCGAATCATGATTTGATCAAGGTTCTCATGCGATCGAGGTCTACGACTTCTAGTTTGGCTTTTTCCACAGGGAGAACTTCGGTGACCATGATGCTCTGCGCAACTCCCTCCCCGTCTACAAGGACTACGCCCATAGCTTTGCCGAGAGCCACCGCGGGATCCGTGAAGTATGACGTGGTAAAGTACACGAGTAGGAAGGAGGAGAAGGGTCGAGCCCCCACCGTTCGGAGTCGTTCCCTCACACGCACCTCACGTTTTTCCTCGATTGTCTTCATTACTATCGATGCCGCTCCGATAAATTCCCGAATCCTCTCGACGCCTACGACGTTGTTCCCAAATCGCTTGCATTGAGCCAGGACAACTGTCCTAGGGCCAGCCATCAACCGCGAAGGCAATGGGATTCTGGGGGTTCCTACCTCGGGCGGCTCGAAGGTCGCAACGATGTCGACGCCTTCGTCAGGCCCTGGCTGGATCGAAGACGCGTATTGGCAGCCCGCCAATTGCAGTATCGATGCGCACAAACGTTGGAATTCATCGCCTGTCAGATTGGTGACGAGATAGCTTCGGATGGTCGGTATGTGTCTCAGTCGGAGATCGACTAGAACGAGGCGCTCGGGATCGATTACGCTCCACTCAAGCGGAGAGGTTTGCCTCTTTTCTCCGTACGATTTCATTCTTGCCTGGAACCAACGGCGAAGCCCGACAAGACCGCGCTCTGCACGATAGCTCACTTCTGTTTCCTGCAATTTTGGATATGTGAAACGTATCGCGCTCTCTACGCATTCAATTAGCCGGACCGGCGCTCGGCGAATCGCTTCCTCCCAAGCATAATTGGCGACATCGATCTGATCCGTCATAGATCAGACCTGTCCCTTCGTCAAGCCTTGCCTTTGCCAAATTGAGTTAGTCTGCGTTCCGCAGTCTCAATGAGATCATTGATGATTTGGATATCCTCGGGGGACGCCTTCTCGAGGTCCGCGGCAGGAATGTTGTCAAGGGCGCTCTTCGCCTCAAACACCGGCGCTCGCCAATCTATCGCATGAGTGGACATCAGCGCGGCCATAGCAGCGTCAAGTGTCGCCCCTTCAGATTCCAGCACCTGGAGAGCATGCTCGGATTCGACAACTTGTGAAAGTTTTCTCACATCGATGGCCATACCGCCTCAACAAAGTAACTGAAAATCGCCGGCACAGCGTTCTCAGCATGATCCTCGTCCGCAGCCATCTGCTCGTAAGCACCGAGAGCTTTGTATAGCCGGTTAACTTCGTTCGTGGTCGTCCCGAGTGCTTCAGCTGCCTCTCTTGGTTCGAATCCCACATCTTCAATCATGCTCTTGATTGCAAGCGCTTTTTCGTAGAGGCCCCATTCCTTGATTCCTGAAATGTGACGAACGCCTTGCACAAGCCAGCGGTCTTCGTCGAGCTGTTCAGCATTCGTGTCAAGCACAAGGACGTCAATCTCGCTTATCTGCTTCACAAGCCCCTCGTCCAACGATACTTCACCAGATTCATGATCTTGGGCTAGCCACTTGAGGGCCGCAACACGTCGGTTACCCTCAACCACGACGTACTGTTTGTTTGATAACGGTCGGATCACTATTTTGTCGATCGGGAGAAATCCTATCTGTCGGATCGAATTCTTGAGTTCCCGTACGCCGTACTTACCCTCTTTTAGTCTCTCAAGCACAGAGTCCTGGACATTCTCCTCGTGAATTCTTGCGTCGGGTACCCTGGTGGTCACGCCACGATCGCCGAATAACCTTGGATTGTTCGGATCAAGATTAATCGCGGCAAGTTTTACACGACCAGGTGCCAGCCGGCTCTCAATTGGCTTCACAGGAATACCTCCCTATCGACGAACCGTTGGTTGGATATATCACTTCATGCCTTGTTAATATTCCCCCGAGCCTCCTGATATCTGATTGCCAATTTGGACGTTGACGTGGCGCTTTCGGTCGAACTCTCAACGCGGTTGTCAGCTTTGATAGAGCGCATGGTTCGCCTTGAGGGCGAGGCGCAGCAGCTCGGGAGCATGCTGTTTCGTGCGCAAGAGCTTCGCAAGCGTTTGGGCGTGGATTCTCTTCTCGAACTGCGAGCCGATGCCGCCCAGCACTCCTCTATTATACGCTCGCGTCCAAACTTTCGTCAAGTCTTCATCCTTCAGCACGACGGAGGAGATCGGCGTCGAACGGTCTCGCTGACCGCTCATCCAACTCTCGAACGCCCTCTTGCCTGCCGTTTGGTCGAGTCGGTGGTAACCGTAGTCACCTTGAACCAGAACACGCGACCAGCCCGCCGCAACTCCGCCGCGTGGCGGTTTGGGAATTACATTCCTCGGCATCCGCGCAATTGTGTGGCGAGGCCCAAATGAGTTGAATCCCATTGTCCAAAGGGTCAGATCGGAAGCGGCAACCGTTCCCGTAGCCTGTTTGTAAGGTTTCGGATCGTATCCATACAGGAAAAAATCCTCCATCGAGTTTTCCCGCAGGATTCTAAGGACCGCGGTGATAATCGGATAGTTCGAGAGGGCTATGCGTCCGCCCAGATCGTGAAGGATGAACTCAGCCCCAGCAGCCAGCTGGGGTGATAGAATGTCTCTTACCCTGGAGTGATGGGTGAAACTTGGAAGTGTCGCTCCGATCACGATGCTTCCAGCCGAAGAGGCCTGAACGAGAAACATCTTTAGGAAGTCCTGATACCTCGTGAGGCGACCGCTGCCACCGGGAAGGTTCACCACGGGTGGAACTACAATGTCGTTTCCCGGAGCCTGAAGTAGATCCCATATGTATTCAACGTCCATGTTCTCGATTTTCTGACCAGGAGCGACGCGGAGGCGCAATACCACTACGTTGATCCGGTGTTGATCAATGCCTCCAAGCTTGGCTTGAATGAATTCTCGCTGGAGCCTTTCATCCCCATCCATTCTTCTCAAGTCAGCTAGGCGCAGGGAGATGGTGAGTTCATTGATTTCGGATCTGCCAAGGAGGGGAGCCTCGGCCCGGCTGACTCTGTTCCCAGGAGCTGCCATTCTGAGCGTACCGCACACCTTCGCGCCAGAAGACAACCGCGCCAGTCTTCCAGCCACATCGTTCCTGTCATCAGCGAGCAGTCTAACTTGATATTTCGCCAAGTCTACCCTTCCTAAGAAAGACGATATGAAGATGTTTGCCGTCGAAGTGCATGAAGATGTATTCCGTCGACCGAAACCAACGTTGAGTCTTGTCGTATAGCGTCTTGCACTTCGGTAATCCTATCGGCATTATTCTAAGTTCCTTCTTCTCCGTAGAATACCCAACGCTAATCTTGACTGGAATCTCAGGGAGAGGAATTGTCATTGCGCTTCCTGCTCCACTTCGCGAAGTACGAGCCGATTGTTGTCGACCGAAATCTCGTACTTGATCCCCTTCGTAGACGACAACTCAATAGTCCGCTCCTTGAGCAGCACCTCGATGGGAACATGCACAGCATCGACGTTCGTTGACCTGATTCCTCTGATTTCCGATTCCTTTGCGAAACCGGGGTATAGTTCATACACTAGCGCGATGAGGTCGTTTTGGGGCACGTCCGCAAGGATGTCCACTAATCTTTCGCTCTCCTTGAACAGCTCTCGATGTGATTTCCTCACCTGCTCGGCTATTCGTGCTCCATTTCGTGTCAGGACGAAACCTCTCGGCCGTCCCTCAGCAATAGAAACCAAATCGGCTTCGGCCATCATCTTGACCGTGTCGTTCAGCGCCTCGGAGAATGGCCCGAAGTGCAAGGCCTCAAAACTCGTTTCCTCTCTGAGCTCAGGCGTGCCTCTGGCACTTTTCGGATCCCTCCGCCGGAGAAGGGAGTCTTCTGGCGCTTAAACGTTCCGGGGAGAGGTTCCGAGATTCCGCCTGACAGAGTCATCAGCGATTCTGCATGCGATGTCGGGATCGCGTCGACGCATCGTCGCGCCCGCGAATGCCTCGTTTTCGCAGGTGGCCATCAATAGCTATGGGCTTTCGTATAACTATGGCGCTATCGTCTCGTCAGCGACGCCTCGCGCGCTCCGCGGACATCAATCGTGATGAGATTGGACGACTAACTTTGAGCCCCGGCGCCGCTCAGCAACAGGCGGATTTCGTTAAACCGGGGAAGAGGCTTGGGCAGGCGCAAGACTCGTAACCCAGCCTCCGTGCAGTCCCTCACCAGTTCATCGTCACCGGTCAGAAGCGTATACTCGTCGCGATGCTTCTCTAGGAACGCTATAATCCTAGGATCGCCAACCCGGAATCGAGAGTCGTCATGCCCGAGAATCAGTCTTGTGGCTGTCTCGCACACGTAACCGTGCTTCCGCAGGTCCTCAACGATTCCCGCGCTATCCTGGTCGACGATGTACTTCATCCGCTATCACGAAAATCGTGAGGGAAGTCTCAGGCCTAATGTGTTTCTCGCCAGTTCTTCCTGTGATAATCTGATGCGATTGTCACGCGTCCCGCTCGGGTAGGGTTCTGAGGTATCGAGCTCCTGTTCGGCATATGAGCCGGCTCATGCCGGTCCCCAGGCCTGTCCAGTCGACTAGGGAACATTCAACCGGGAGAAGGGTTTTCGGCGGAACATCGATACGCGAATGAGGAGCCCGCGATGAAAGTCCGCCGCCTCAAGATTTCGGGCTATCGGAACCTACACCAGATTGAGACGGAATTCGGGGATCTCACCGTCCTAGTTGGAAAAAACGATGCCGGAAAGTCGAACATCATTCATGCGGTGGAGCTGCTCATGTCGCTGCCCAGATTCGAGGATGCCAACCAAGTAAGCTGGCTGGGCGGAGGAGGCGGCAATGTCACGGAATATCAGTTCAACGGCATCGTCGATCATCGAATCTTCGAGAGGGACGTGCCGGGCGTCATCGATGCGGAGATTTCCTTTGAGCTGAGAGCGGAGGAGTGGAGCGGCATCTTCAACCTTCGGGAGCCGTGGGTGGTTTCCGACCACCAGTATACCGCGGAGGACCTTCTTCGCTTGACAGTCCGTTGGAGCATTGAGACGGACGAAGTCCCTGCTGAGAGTAGTGCGCGCCCACGTGGCTCGAATTTCCGGGTCGTGGCTAAGGTCGTCGAAGTCATCGCAGGAAACAGCCTGGTTCTGTGCGATCGAGGAGAGGATGACAAGATGCGTTTCCTAGAGGAACAGAAGGGAAACGTCCTTGGATACGGAACGAACGCCGCGCTGATGGATCGGGCCCGGAAGGCTCTATTCGGCGAGCGTGGCCAACGCAAACGCCTGCTAATCGTCGACGCGGAACGCACGATTCGACCGGTCGACACCTTTCAGGTTGACAAAGAGTCTCGCGGTTATCCCGAGGAACGGATCCCTGACAATCTGCCAGAGGCACTTGCGGTGTATCAAGACCGTGTCGGGCCGTTCAAGTCTCGAGTTCTGGATTCCCTGCAGGACGATTTGCAAACTCTTTTCCCTTCTTATCCTTCCATACGGTCCCTGCTGGAAGTCGAGGGCGGACGACGGGACGTCTATTTCGGCCCGTTCCCCTCCACGCAAGTCGGGGGGGGAGTGAAGCAGGTTCTTGCATGTCTTCACGAGATTCGTCGCTCGCCTGCGGACATTGTCGTCGTGGAGGAACCTGAAATCCACCTTCACCCGCAGATGCAACGCGCGTTCTTCCGATATCTACGTGAGCTGGTTGGCCACCGTCAACTGATCCTCACCTCCCATTCGCCTTCAATCGTAGCGGATGTTCCGCTTGCGTCGGTGCGACTAGTCCGATCGGTAGATGGTACTGCGGTTGTCGAGCAGGCAAAGGAGGAGAATCTACGTGACATTTGTGCGGAGCTCGGAATCATGCCGCGCGACATCTTCGAGTTTGAGGCCGTTCTCATTGTGGAGGGCTTCACCGATGAGTTGGCTTTCTCAGAGCTAGTCCGGCGTGATAGCGAGAAGCATCCGGAGGGCCTGCGCGTGGCAGTTGTGCCCGCCGGTGGATGGGGCAGCGTCGGCGCGTACGCAAACGCTAGCCTTCTGCGCCGGTTGGGGAGACGATACCTTGTCGTCTTCGATGGTGATACCGACTCGGAACCGCGGGTAAGGGAAGCTAAGTCCAGTTTCGTCAAACGATCGGGTCTTGACATTCACAGCACAGTCACCCTAAAGCTCGCAACTGTGGAACATTACTTCGTCTCACCCGAGTCACTGGCGCGAGCATTTCCCGCAATCCGACGCCAGCAGGCAATGACTATCCTCTCCGAGGTGGGGCTTGGTGATCTGAAGGACAGACTCAACGCGCTGTTTCTGCGGGAATTGGGCCGGAGATTCCGCCCGGAGGATGTTGGCCTCCTTGTTGCCGTTTCACGAGATGACGAGATATCAGATGAGCTCTGGCGAGTCGTCAGAGATTTGAGAAGCTCAAATTTGGCGACCTCTCATTGAGTCCGAGTGTATGTTTCCTCGACATGGACGAGAGCCCCGGGTCGCCATGCCTCGCCGAAGATGGAGACTCACAACCTTCACTGATGAGTTTCGTGAGGATTCGCAGTAATTGTCTGGCGGGATTGTCCCAAGACCAGAGGCCTACGTCACCAACAGGGAAACAAGTCCGGTTGCCAAACCTAAGAATCCCAGGATCAGGGACACAAAGCCCAGCTTGGTAGCAACCCTCACAACTGGGCTGGCATGAGACCAGCCTGCGCGGAGACTGGCGATTGACCCATATCTCGGGGCGACCTCGAGATTCGCAGTCTCTTCCGTCGATCGAATCTGCAATCGTTTCCTGTAGTGGGTGCTGATTACTAGCACCTGCTCGTCGGGGGCTATTCTCCGCGTATACTCCCGTCCGTTGTAAATCCGTCTAAAGTTCTCATCGATGACCCGCTGTTCACATACGACCGCCTTGTCATTCGCCAGGTTCCGTATTCGAACATATGGCGCTTCGACATCTTGAGCCGGAATAATCCATGCCCACCCATCCTTCGCCTCGTCGTGAAGCGCAGCGCGAATATGAAACTCCACAGCGGTCAGGATACTAATCGCTGGTGAGAGGTTAATCCTTCCGCGCCAGTCGCTGCCACCCGATTGCTACCCTTCGGATTGGTGATTCCCACTGACCTTCCCAAGGTCACTGCCAGACCAGCAGCCTCACCTCAATGGCGGCGGCCGGAGGAGTTGGTCGAAACCCTGAAGCCGGGTGGTCGCTAGTACCATTCGTGCAATCTAAGGAAGAGCAGGCACTTCGTCGACTCGGCTTGCGAGCAGGAGCGTCGGAAGAGGAAATAGAGGCGCGTTTTCGCGAACTTGCCAAAGCAGACCATCCGGACACCGGAGGAAGCGACTCTGCAATGGCCGAGTTAAATGAGGCTCGCGAGATCGCACTAAGGGCCGCTCGAAGGGCGCTGGTCCCTGTCGCTCTTGTAAAGGACTTGATTGGTGCATCCACTCAGATTGTACTTGCGCGCGAGGAGCGCAAGCAAGCTACACAAGCTACAATTGCGTCAATCATCCGTCATAATGCCGGAAGGTTCAAGCGTTACCGAAGAACCGCTGGCATGTTCGCCTTCTTGAGCGGCGTGGGTGCAGCGTTCTCGGGCGGCCTTATCGAGACCCCGGTCATTTCCCTGTTCAGACCGTTGAGCGATCTTCTCTTTGCGATCCTTGGATTTGCGGCTGCATACCTCGGCATGCTGGCGTGGCTCTATTGGTCTGCTGCCGAACACATTGAAGAGGCCATCGCCGATGCGGCCGAATCTCTGGACGACAAGACCACGTTCGTGGGTGTGGTAAAGGAGATTGAAACAGCGTCGATCTCGAGGATGCCCTGGTCGAGGAAGGATCTTGAATCGGCTAATCACCGAGTGGGCGCAACCACGCCGGATGTCTCCGCTTATCCTGCCCATCTGGCGGCTTCGATCGATTAGGGGAACCGTGCCTTTACGCCGCTTGGCCGCTCACATCGGGTCAGCGGATTTCAGCAGGCTCCTGATTGCGAGAGGCCTCGAGAAAGGACTGTTCAGCGAGCAGGAGACTGTAATCGGGGGTCAATTTCAAGTCCGATATGCTTTGGATGTCTCCCCGCGCGCAGTAGAAGAGAAATAGCACTCCGGGACCAGGATTTGGTAAGATGCCGTTGACAGTCGCCTGGGGAGATTACTTAGGACAGTCTCTTAGTGTTGATGTGCAAGCCATGGGCGGCGGATAGCAAAACCAGTCAGACTGGTGTTCTATTCCGCATCAACGCGTTCGAGATTCCCGCGCTCAGGTCGGAGGTCGTCGTCCCCGGAGCGGTCTCGACTACTCCGCGTGTGCGATGGGTTTGTAACGATGAATACTTCAAAATCTGGCCGCTCCCGTTCAATGGCGGCATGTAGCCCCAAGACGTGGGCGAGAACTAGCTCTGAGATTCCTTCTTTCTTGCTCAAGCGTTCAAAATCGGGCTGGCCTCTGAGAAGCGACAGCTTGTCCTTTACGAACTGCGAGAGGGGAGACACCTTAGCCCCTGGCATCCTGAGGACTCCCATGGTCAGCTTCTCAGTTTGGGCCAGTAATACGGCCCTTTCCTTCTCCACTTCAAACGTCCTCCGAAGCAACTCCTGTTCTTTCGTCTTGAGCTTCTCAGCGGCCTCCAGGGCCAACCTCCTAGACTCGATGTATCGGGGCTCTAGCTCAAACCCTCCAACCAACAGCTCTTCGGCGGGGATGATGAAATCCCTGAGTGCCGAATTCGCGACTTTGACACCGACTCTTGTCAGGCGGAACTTTCCCTCTGAGGACGGAGCAATCATCCCCGCATCCACAAGCTGGTGGAACAGCCCTCGCTCCGAGTCCGAGAGAAAAAAATCAGCTATCAAAAACGAATGTGAGAGAGCGGACACATTCGACCTCTTGGATCGCGCAACCATCCGCAGTATCTTGGCGAGCAGGAACCCCTCAGGATGCTCCGATTGCAGGAGGGCCCAATTGCTTGCGAGGTGATTAATCGTGACCGACTCTGGAGAAACCTGTAGTGTCGGGACCGCTCCCGCCGTGTATTGGAACAGCCGAAGATAGCTAGCTGCGCATTTAGTGCACTCACGTTAATGAGTCTTGGTTTCATTACAATGAGTTTGCCACTATTTTAAGGTTGTCGGACAAATACCGTACATCATTGCCGCTGTCTGATATTGTGGAGAATGCGAGAAAGGAGCTTTCTCGCGATGCTCTGAATCTCATGTGGATTTTTGCAGCGCCCGAGCGTAAGGCGCCTCTGGCCACGATAGACAAGTCGACAGATCGATTCACCCTCAGGAAGAAAGCGGGCGCCAGGGATTTCGATACGGATGTGGCGCTTGGAGAACTCGACCGGAAAGGCTACGTGAGACTCGCAAAACAGAACGAAGACGCGGTCTACTTGTCCACAAAGGGCTACGCGCTCATGGCTCACATCAAGAATGACGAAGAAACACGCGAATCACTTTTCGGCGACAAGACAGAACCTCCAACAGTCTCCCCAGAGAATATCGTCCTAGAGTACGAGGGTGCAAGCCTTGCGGTCTTCGACTTGTTCGACGAGGAGACAGGCCAATACGCTGTGAAGTTGCTTTACAAGTGCAAGAACAGGGAATGCAACTGGATGATAACTCTAGACTATGTGTGGGAAGAGGCAACCATGTGGACTGAACTCAAGTTTGAATGTCCAAACTGTGGCTATGAATACCGAATGTATCGCGCTAAGATATGGTAAGTTAGGATTAGGTAGCGATGCCGTTTCTCGCCGATGGGGTCATCAATCTGTAAATCGCCGCGCCTCTGCCGCTATCCGTGGTCCGGGCGAACCCTCATCGGGGACCACGAATTAGCCCCCGCAACATGGAGCCGATCGTCGCGGGCCGGGACCTCCGGAAATCCTGGGGCGCCACGCTCGTCCTCGAGCACGCGGACTTCCTCCTCCACGCGGGGGACAAGGTCGCCCTCGTCGGCCCGAACGGCTCGGGGAAGAGCACCC
>WNGL01006558.1_pt1 | contig 13692 bp, 12 predicted proteins | sample 5400591 | NCBI WGS metagenome assembly WNGL01 (sample SAMN13153377, study PRJNA577476) | soil metagenome | isolation source: 80 cm soil or saprolite under Garry oak tree replicate 1 | place: USA:California | collected 2016-06-15
GCCAGCTCGCGCTGCTGCGGCGGCTCGCCGGTTCCCCTGTGCCTCCCGAGAACTTCATCTACGCCGACATCCGGGAGGGGCGCTTCGGGCCCGACCAGCCGGAGCCGAAGCGCCCCGACGCGGTCTGGCCCGAGGCGCCGCCGGGATGGAGCCCGCCTTAGAACGTTACCTTCGCCGCGAGTTGGACCTGGCGCGGATCGCCGACGCCCTGCCTCAGGAATCCGTCGAAATTGAACAGCGCCGGCGTCGTCAACGGGTTGACGTTGTTGACGTTGTTGAACGTGTTGAACATCTCGAGGCTGGGCACGATCTCGGCGCGCGAACCGAGGCGGAATGCGCGCTGCAGACGCCAGTCCAGCGAGAAGTACTTGTTGTCCTTGCGATCCCAGTTGCGCCCGCGGTCCGTGCCGTTGACGACGCGCGGCGACGAGGTGATTGGCTGCGCGCTCCGCGCCTGAGCGCGGACGTTTACCAGAAACCGGTGCGGGAGCTCGGCGTAGGTGAATAAGTTGAACCGGTGCCGGATGTCTCGGTCGGAGGGTCCGTAATCGAGACTCAGGTTGTAGAAATCAAACGCGCGATCGGTGAACGGATCGCGCTCGTTCGAGTCGTCGTCTTGATCCTTCGACAGGACGTAGTTGGCTTCGAGTTGATAGTGCTGCGAAAAGCGCTTGCGCACGCCGAACGTGGCGCCCCGGTAGAGGCCGTGCCCGACGCTGCTGGTCACGAAGACGTCGCCCAGCTGCGGCTCGAACGGGTTCGCGCCGATGTAGCTGGTGGTGTCGCGCGTCGGCGGCTGCACCGCGGCGGCCGCGGTGCCGTGCACGTTATAGTTGAGAAAGCGCGTGAGGTGCACGCCTTTCGCGACCGTGAAGTCCACGTACGCCGCCATCGCCGGCAGCAGCTCGCGATCGTAGCCGGCGTTGAAAGTGTAGACGCGCGGGTTGCGGTAGTTGCGATCGAACACGCGGATGCCGGTGAACAGCGGGAACGTTCCCGCCGGCGCGGCGCTCGGCGCCAGTAGGTTGGGCCACACCGGCATGTCGGCGAACGCGGTGAATGCGGTGTTGCGAAAATCGCTCTTCTGCTGAATGCCGTTGGTGGTCACCGAACCGACCTGGCTCAGCATGTTCTGTCTCGCGTAATAGATGCCGGCGCTGCCGCGTAACACGGACTTGCCGTCTTCGTTCATGTCCCACGCGAATCCGACGCGCGGCTGGAACTCCTTCCACTGGTCGGGGATGGTGCCGTTCGAGGGGAAGCGCGGGTCGTTGAGAAACGCCGAGTACGCCGTGGTTTTGGGACCGACGGTTTTCGGCATCTTCTGGCCGTCCCACCTCAGGCCGTAATTGAGCGTCAGGCCGTGGCCAGGCTGCCACTTGTCCTGGACGAACAGCGCGACCTCCTCGTTGACGATATCGGAGGCGCCGGCCGCGTCGCGCGCGATGCCGTCGGGGCTGCTACTCTGCAGGTAGAAAAGGAGCGGGCCGCCCGTCGCCGACGATCCAGCGGGACACGCTGCCGGCGCGGTCACGTACGAGCCGTTCGAGCAGCCGACCGTGAACGGCCCGAACCCCCCCGCCGTAGCGGGCGAGGCGTAGCGCAGGAACCCGGCGACGCTGTCGAAGATGTAGCGTCCCTCGAAGAAGCCCCGGAACACCTGTGCGTTTCTCGTGTGCACCCACTCGCCGCCAGCCTTCACGGTGTGGTGCCCGCTCACGACCGAGAAGTTGTCCTTCACCTGCGTGCGCTTCACCAGTTCGTCGACCGTCGGGTCGAGGAAGAACGGATTGCCGAATCGGAAGGTCGTGCCGAAACCCATCGCCGTGTCGGCGGGCACCGAAGATGGCACTGCCGCCCGTGGACGGGCCTCACGCGAGTAGGTGAAGTGAAGCTCGTTCAGCCGCGTCGCCGACAGGGTCGTGAACAGATTGACGTTGGCCACGTGGATCTTCGCCGGCCCTTCGATCCCGTTCGCCGAGTCGCCGTAGGTGGCGACGTCGAACGTCTGGTTCGTATTCCTCGAATAGTCGAAGTTATAGGACGCGGACAGGTTGTTGGCGGACGTGATCGACCAGTCGATCTTCGCCAGCGCCGCGTTGTTGCTGATCGAATGCTTGACCGGGAGCCCTTCCTCCTGCCCGCGGGTGGTCCGGAAGAAACCGAGCAGCGCCAGCCGCTGGCAGTCGGGGCTGGTGTTGATCAGCGACTCGTTCGCGGCCACCGTCGGGGCGCTGACCGCGCACGGCGTGCCGATCGCTTCAGACAGATTCGGCCGTGACAATCGTTCGCGCACGCCTTCGAAGGCCAGGAAGTAGAACGCCTTGTTCTTGACGAGCGGGCCGCCGCCCGTGCCGCCGAACTGCTCGCGGCGGAAGTCCTTGAGCGGCTTGCCGTCGGAGGTGTTCGACGTGAGCCCTTCGAGCCGCTGGAAATGGAACAGCGTTCCGTGCATCTGATTGGTGCCGGACTTGGTGATCACGTTCACGACGCCGCCGGCGGTATGCCCGAATTCCGCGTTCGCGCCGCTCGCGATGACCTGGAATTCCTTGACGGCGTCGAGCGTGATGTCGATCGCCGCGCGCTGCCCGCCGACCTGCTCGCCAAAGAAGCCGTTGGTGTAGTCGCCGCCGTCGAGGCTGATGTTGTTGAACACGCCGCGCTGGCCCGAGAAGTTGATCTCGTCGCCGTCGGGTCCCTGGACGATGCTCACGCCCGGCGTCAGCGTCAGCAGATCTTCGAACTTGCGGCCGAGGATTGGGATCGATCGAATCGTGTTCTCGTCGAGCGTGCTCGAGGCGGTCGTCCGGCTCGATTCGACCGCCGGCGACGCGGTCGTCACCGTCACCGTCTCAGCGACGCCGGACACTTTCATCGTGGGGTTGAGCGAGGCGGTCTGGCCGACGCTGACGAGCACGTTATCGAGCACCATGGTCGTGAAGCCGGAGAGTGTCAGTGTGACGGCATACCGGCCTGGTGCCAACTGGAGCGCCGAGAACCGTCCGCTTGGGTCCGTGGTCAGGCTGCGCGAGATGTTCGTGTCGAAGTTCCGGATCTCCACGTTGACGCCCGGCAGCACGGCGCCGCTGCTGTCCTTGACGATGCCCTCGATGGCCGACGTCGTGATCTGCGCCCGCGCCGGCGCCGCGACGGCCAGGCACAGAGCCGCCGCGCCCAGGATCGTTCGTACACATCTGTTCACGGTCCACCTCATGGGCGGCATCATGCGTCATTTCCGGGAGGGGTTGCCAGTGTTTTGCGCGACCGATTCAGCGGACTCGGCGAAAGCCATTACCGGCTGTCGCCTCCGGCGAAGCCGAGGAACACGAGCACGGCCCGGTTGATGGCGACCATGTCTGCTGCATTCACTCGTCCCAGGCGGTCGCGGAGGCGCGCCCTTGGAAGGGACATCAACTTGTCCGCCATCGCAGAAGAGCGGTGGTGCAGGCCGTTCGCTTCAGAGGGATCGACGGCAACACGATACGCGGCAGGCAAGGGATTGGAAGTGAACGGACAGACCGTGACCGAACCGAGGAACGCGAAGCGATCGTCCTGCAGGATCACGACGGGACGCGGCTTGGCGGCGTAGGCCTCGGTACCCGCCGCCGTCCAGATCTCACCGCGTTTCAACGTCGTGATCGTCAGGAGGCCATTGCGTGATCGCGTCGACGAACGCCTGATCCTCGGCCTCCTGCTCGCTCCGTGCGATGGCGAGCGACTGCTTGCGGGCGAGACGGATGAACTCGGGAGCGTTCACGTCGGGGAGCCAGATCTGGATCGGGCGCAGACCCTGCTTGCGCAGCCGCGCGCGATGGGCGCGGACCTTGTCTCGCGACGACTTCGCGCGGCGTGCGGTGGGCATGGCGGTTACATGTAACCTATCACATCGCAGCCTGAGCCGCCAGCCGGTCTATCTGATCAAGAACTGTGCGAACCCGCGCCAGGCCGCGGTGCTCGAGAGCGCCAGCCGAAGCGGGACGGACACGAACAACAGCGCGCCACCCCAGATGTACACCTGGTGGACTCGCCCGCGAGACAGGTAGTCATACAGGGCGCCCGCGATGACGACGAGGAATGCCAGGCCGTAGAAGGCGAGGGGCCCGAGCGACAAGACGCCCGGCAGACGCGCGATCGGCGCGGCAAGTATGCTGGCGTACGCGAGCAGCATCAGCCGCTTGTGCGTCTCCTTGTGGCGCCGCCATGCCAGCGCCCCGACGAGGAACGTCGCGAACATGACCATGTCGAACAGCGGGACGGCGAGAAACTCGAGCGGGCCGATGCCGGGAGGTGCGCCGCCGCGCCGCGCCAGAGCGATGGCCGTGAACGTGCCCACGACAATCATCGCCATCCCGAGCGCGCCGCCGAAGACACCGAGCCGGCGGTGCACGGCCACGCGGCGGCTCGAGATGAGCGCCGTCTGGACGACGAACAACGCCACCCACGCGCTGAACAGCGCGCCGTGAAGATGGACGAGTGCGGTGAAGGGCCCTCCGCTGATCGTGGCTCTCGGGCCGCCGTCGAAGAATCTGAGGTAGTAGGTGGACGCAAACCCGGTCAGCGCGATCGCCGCGAGCGCGACCGCCGTGCCGCCGTAGAACAGGCGATCGTGCGCGCCCGCCGGGCGCGTCAGAGTGTGCGTACCGGCCGTTTCGACAATGACGGTTGCCATGGATGTGCACTTATAGCATGTCCGGATAGGGATGATGCTGGCGCGCGGGCCCGGAGACCGGGGTGGTAAGCGCGTACGAGGCGTTCTCGCGCGGGTTGATCAACCGCCGCGCCGAGAGTTTCGAATCGCTGGACCGCGCCGTCATCCTGTTCGAAGGAGCCGTAGCGCTGGATCTCGCGTATGCGCGCGCGCACATCGAGCTCGGCGCGACCAAAGCCGATTACATGTCCATGCTGGAGCTGAACGATCGCGCCTTGACGAGTTTGAGGCGCGCGATAGAGCTCCGGCCGGGTTCGGCCCGCGCGCGGCGCGAGCTGGGCGCCACGTTGATCGCCGTCGGCCAGGATGCGAAGGGGATGGCCGCGCTCCGCCGGTCGCTGGCGATCGATCCGTCCGACGTCAACGCCCTTGGCTCCATGGGACGCGCGCTGTTCATCGGCCATGCCCGGTTTCGCGAGGCCGCTGAATGGTTCGACCGTGCGCTAGAGAGAAGAAGGCGAACGCCGGCTGGTATTCGCTGCAGCTCGCGCACTGCGCGGCGCTCCTCCGCGAGTTCGATCGGGGCGAACGGGCTGCCGCGCGGGCGGTGGAGCTCCAGGAGGCGTTCCTTTCGGGGCGCGAGGGGCTGTTCATCGCCGGCGGCTACATCCGCGCGGGGTATCTCGCAGCCCTGCAGGGCCGGCAGACGGAGGCGGTCGACTTCTTCCGGCGCGAGATCGATTTCCTCGTGCGGACGGAGCACCCGCTCCGGCACCACATGAGGAAGTTAAAGACAGAGCGCGCCTACACTACAAGCTCGCCCCAACCTGGTTGACAACCGACGTCATTCGCGCGACGGCCCGTCTTATCCAGTTGCGCCCTCGGGTCACCGACGCCGATGCGGGGGCGCTCGTCAAAGAGGCTGAGGCCGTCCGCTACACGGTCGCCATAGTCGAGATCGATCCTCGCGAGGAATCCGGTGTTATCCCGAATGACTCGGAAGCCTTCATGCAGCCACTCGGGAAGCCCAACACGGCCGTCCACGGCCCGCTGACTCCGCAGCTCCGTGACGTGAGGGCGCTCGCGGGCATTCTGCAGCGCAACTACGATTACGATCGGTTCTGGATCACGTTCCCGCTCAAAAGGGCCGATGGCACGCCACTCTTTTCGACCAACGATCCGATGCGGAGCTTGTCGTGCTGCGGATTCACGACAAAGAGGGGTCGGGCGCGGGTAGTCGTGGCTATGCCTGTGATTGTGTGCGGAACGAGGCGCATCTAGCGGCGGACGGAAGCCGGGATCTGCCACTCGACACGTCATCCGCTACGGCGAAAGTGAGAGGTCGTCGGGCTCTGAGGTCAACCGCGCGTGACGCATGTCGTGCGTTACCTTCGTTTCGACCCGGAGGCTCGTCGGAAGGAGTGGATCGCCTCGACTGTCACCAAGGCGTACCGCTGCGGACGGGCATCCGGCAGACCAACAGCGACGGTTCGAAACTCCGAAGACCGCCTGATCACATGGTACGTGACTCTGAACCAGCCTGACAGGGCGACTGAGCCGCCGACGTCCAAATCTGCTACAAACGCCTTCTTATCGACCCTTCCTGCGTCTGGTCTGTCGGCGACCAGAAGATTACCGTCCAGGAAGGCGTTGCGGAGGACAGAGCGGCCCTCCACACCTACGAAGAAGTAATAGGACAATGCGGGCTGACCTGGGGGCTTCAAGCTGACCTGCGCTTTCATCGGGTCCGAGTCTGGGATCGGGAGATCCGCGGGAAGAATGGATGCCTGCCCGTGACTGGGGCCAAGATCGTTGGGTACGAAATTACCGGCCCGGGCCATGCCGCCGACACTTGCCCATGTAAAGATCGTGCCCAAAGCCCCGCCCGACTGCCAGACGGCATCAAAGCGACGCGAAGAGGCTAATGCCGGCGGACCTAGAAGCCTCTGGCTGCGAAGGTAGATCACGTTCAGTCCGGGTTCATTCCGAAGCTGATGATGCCAACCCAGCGGATGTTTAATCCCTGGTCCGACGCGGCTCTGCACCCCAAAGATCCGATGGATTGTGTCCTGAAACCACCGACCTGCGGCACCCGGGCCGAGTATCCCAACATCGTACTCAATCGCTTGCGCGCTGCGGACATCCTGCTGACCGTTTGCATCTTCCTCGATTCGGTAAGCCGCGAATCGTGAAGTGCCGTAGAGCCAGGCTCCATACGGGCGATCGTTCGGTTGCGCAGCCGTTGTTTCGATAAACGACGGGGTATACATGTTGAGCGCCAGTCCAGCGCTCCACGTGACACAGCTGTCGTTCCGATTCACTGGCCAGGCCAGAAACGAGATAGGTCCTTTGTCGGCTTCTACCGCGCGATCCTTCATCCCCAACCGCGCCCCTGCGGTATACGCATCGTCGCTGTCTTTGCCTGTCATACCCCGCATGTCGTTTTCGAATTGAAACATCGGACGTCCGCCACCGAGCGGGCAGGCACTTGCCACAGTGGGTAACGCAACCAGGACCAACGGCATCATGCGCCGAATGACTTCGATCGCCATCAGTAGATGCTCCAAACTAACAAGGTCGTTTCGTCAGATAGACATACTGGACAGATAAGCCAACTGGCGTCAGTGACAAGCTGACAACATCCTGGTTGGCGTATTTGATTCTCAACACCTTCATCACTTCGCCTGCGAGATGATTAATCACCTTCACCGCAATCAGACCGCCGGACGGCCGCCAAGCGGCACAACTGATCATTGCTAACGCTACGAAGGATAGCGATCTTCGGGTTCCGAAATATACTCGACGATTTCGCCCAAGACCTCCGCAGCGGACCGACCCGACGTCTCCTGGCAAACCTTCTCTATAGACTCCTGGAAGAGAATTCCCAAGCGGGGATTCACCAAGCAAAGCGTTGCGATGTCGCCAGTCTTGGCAGCGAAATTCAACGCGCAGTACACAAGTAACTGCCGCAGGTCCACCCCACGAAACAGTCGATCGCCTGCCTTCACTTCGACCAGTGTATACCCCACCAGAACATCTCCGTAGCATTCGTCGATCCATCCACAACCAGCAAATCTGGGCTCCGGCAGTACAAGGTCACTTGGAGTTCTGCTGAAGAACTGCAGAAGGCGGTCTCCAATCAATTGCGCCTCACGTTGTTGACCTTGAGTTGGCTCTCGAACGGGCATGCGGTCCGCTTGCCGAAAGCTGCGAACAAATCCCACGGATTCAGCAATGCACGACCGCCTTACCGACTCAGACAGAGCCGAGACAGTAACTGCTCGCTGAAGCGCAGCGACAAAGAACCTGAAGCCGAGTTCATTCACAACGCCTCTACTGCTCGGCGGCTCGTCGCTCGGTAGCGCATCGGCGAATTGTGTGACCGACTTGTTGAGAGCTCTAACGTACTCTTCAGTCATCGGCAGCAGTTGTTGCCAGAATGCTGAGTGAGAGCCAGCAAACCGCGTTTCAGAAATCACACCGGAATCTCCCACGACCGGCCGTTGTGTTTGCTCGCAAGCCAATGCACGAATTCTTTGTCTACAATCGACAACGTGCGTCTTGATGTTTCTCGCCAGTGTCTTCCCTCGTCCGCCAACACGTACGACGCGGCCAGCACCGCTCTCCGCTCCCATGGATTCAAGACTGCGAACTTTGTCAGCAGCGCACTCAACCAATAGTCAACGCGCCTGCGGGCCATCAGCAGAATCAAGTCACGCTTAAGCATAGGTTCCGAGGAAGAGTTATAAAGACTAATCAGGAGCGCGTCTGCTTCCTCGGATGGATCATCAGCTAGGAGCCTTAGCGCAAAGGCGAGATTCGCTGGCACGAGCACAATGTGTGATTGCTCGCGGATTAGAGTCCGAATCGCTGAATACACCTCCGACGCAACCGCCGGTGATAAGTCCGCTAATAACTCCTTAATGACGATCGCGATCGTTGTGAACACCGGATAGAGCGTGTTTAGATTCTGAATCAGAGATAGAACAGCGTCATTGCGCACGTCGACCTGCATAAAGCGGAGGGACTTGACGAGCTGCCGAACGAGTTTCTCGTCTATTCTGCTCTTGCGGAGCTCTCTCGCCAGCATGCCGGTTATGTTGAACCTCTCAACGCTCTCGGCTAATCGGGAGTAGTCGAGCTTAGCGGTGACAGAATACGGATCGTACCGAAGTCTGAGCTTTAGGAACTGTCGGATCTCTAGCTCGTGGATGGATTCGCCTTCCTCCGGATCGGCGATCGGTGACGAACGAACGAATTCTGACTTCGTGTGAAATCTGGTCTTGGCCCTCGACAGAGTAAGACCTTCATTGTTAAGAAGGGCCTCTGAGAGGAAGACAAGAGCTTTTTGAGCATCCGGTTGAGATGCACCGAAAAGTGTGTAGTCATCCACGAACCGGATGAAATGAATGCCTGCGGCGAGCGCTAGACGGTCGACTCTGTTAAGGAGCAACTCGGCCAAGAGTCGCGCCGCTGGACCGCCGACAGGCAATCCATATGACGGTCCGCCGGAAATCTTTGTGAGAACCAGCATGACGCGGCGAACAACTTCCGTGTTGTGAGTTGCGTGTTTGAGCGCGTTCTCCAGGCGGTGATGATAAGCCCGAGAATAGTAGTCTGCGATATCGGTAGTGACAACGAACTCGTGCGCGGTTGCATGCTGTAGTGCTGCCCTCTGGTAGGCCTCCCAGCCGATATCGGTCGCGAAAATGTTGTCGTCCGTAGGCGCGTCGTTAAACCTATACGAAAACACTACTCCCTTCGACTTGGGAACTCGTGCGGCGTCTATGTCCGCTCCAATCTCGATCACGAGCGCAAGAAGGTACGCGTTCCAAATCGGATCGATCTGCGTCACGCCGCGAAAACCAGCGTACCCGACTCCCGCCAGCACTCTGGCAGACACGACCGGATAATTGATGATCCAGTCATCGAACTCGGCGTCTAACCGCGCCAGAAGACTTACAACGCGGTCTACCTCATCAAAGAACCACCGATTCTCGATAGGAAAGGGCAGAACGTCAGTGTCGCCGTACTCGGCGATGTTTCGAACGGCGCGCGCCAAGCTTTGGGGATTAATCGCCATCATCTTCCCGATTTGAGGGCTGCCGTTGCGCCTAACTATGGGGCGACCTGGCTGACGTCAACGCGGCGAACTGGTCGTTACTGTTTGACGCGGGCGGTGTCGATATTAGACCGCTTGAGGGCGAGAGAAGCAATCGCTCGCTTGCGCCTGCATTGGATGGCGGACTTGAATTTTCGCGACAAATATCGCGGCGCGTCTGAAGGGAAGCGTCCCCTAATGCCGGAGCCTACGGCATCAGATCACGCACACCCACTCGTAGTCCCACAATTCGTGCACTTGTAGCAGGCCCCAGAACGCACCATGATCGACCCACAGGTCGAGCACGGCGGGGCATCCTCCTGGTTCTGGATCGCCGCGAACGACGCGGGTTTTCCGGACACGCCCGACCTGAAGGTCGGGCCTACTGGTGACTCTGTTGCGGTCGCCTTCACATCCAGCGGCAATTGCTCCGGCGTCGTCGTCACCTCTTCGCGATTGTTCACCCCCGCGCGGAACTGGGCCTCGGGCGAGAGGAACTTCGCCGCCATCCAGCGGAAGATGTAGTCCACGATCGACTTCGCGAAGCGGACGTCGGGGTTGCGCGTCATCCCCGACGGCTCGAAGCGCACGTGGCTGAACTTGTCCACCAGGTCCTGCAACGGCACGCCGTACTGAAGCGCGTAGCTGATCGCTTGCGCGAAGGCGTCGGCGAAGCCGGAGATGGTCGACCCTTCCTTCGCCATGACGAGGAAGATCTCGCCGGGCATGCCGTCCTCGAACAGGCCCACCGTGATGTAGCCCTCGTGGCCGGCGATGTCGAACTTGTGCGTGATCGCGTGGCGCTCGTCGGGCAGCTTGTGGCGGCGCGGACCGGCGTCGGCAGGGCTGAAGCCCTGCGCCACACCGACAATGTTGCCATGCGCGTCCTTGATAACGCCCGCGTTCAGGATCGCCTGCTTCGACGTGTTGAGCGGCTGCGTGCGCTTGCTGCCGTCTCTATAAATGGAGACGGCCTTCGCGCCCATGCGCCACGCGTCGACGTAGGCCTGCTGGATCTCCTCGACGGTCGCGTCCTTCGGCACGTTGACGGTCTTGCTGATCGCGCCGGACAGGAACGGCTGCGTCGCCCCCACCATCTTGATGTGGCCCATGTAGTGGATCGACCGCGTGCCGCGCATCGGCTTGAAGGCGCAGTCGAACACCGCCATGTGCGGCTCCTTGACGTGCGGCGCCCCCTCGATCGTCTCGTGCTCGTCGATGTACTCGATCACGTCCTTGATCTGCGCCTGGGTGTACCCGAGCTTCTTGAGCGCCATCGGGACGGTCTGGTTGACGATCTTCATCATCCCGCCGCCGACGAGCTTCTTGTACTTCACGAGCGCGATGTCGGGCTCCACGCCGGTCGTGTCGCAGTCCATCATGAAGCCGATCGTCCCGGTCGGCGCGAGCACGGTCGCCTGTGCGTTCCGGAAGCCGTGCTGCTCGCCCATCTCGATCACTTCGTCCCACACGGCCTTCGCCGACTCGAGCAGATCCTTCGGGACGTGCGTCTTGTCGATGTCCTTGATCGCCGCGCGATGCTTCCGCATCACGCGGAGCATCGGGTCTTTATTCTGTACGTAGCCGGTGAACGGACCGCCGTGGTCGCGCGCAATGCGCGACGACTCGGCGTACGCCGCGCCGTGCATCAGCGCCGTAATCGTCGCCGCGTAGTCGCGCCCGGCCTCGCTGTCGTACGGCAGGCCGCGCGACATGAGCAGCGCGCCCAGATTGGCGTAGCCGAGCCCGAGCGGACGATACGCATGCGAGTTCTTCTCGATCGCCGGCGTCGGATAGCTGGCGTTGTCGACGAGGATCTCCTGCGCCAGGATCATCGTCCGGCACGCCTTCTCGAACGAGACCACGTCGAACTCGCCATCGGTATTTCCGGAGTCATTGCGTACGAACTTCATCAGGTTGATCGATGAGAGGTTGCACGCCGTGTCGTCGAGGAACATGTACTCCGAGCACGGGTTGCTCGCGTTGATGCGCGCCGTGTTCGGGCAGGTGTGCCAGTCATTGATGGTGGTGTCGAACTGCATGCCCGGATCGCCGCAGACCCACGTGCCTTCCGCGATCATCCGCATCAGGTCGCGCGCCTTGTAGGTCTCCATCGGCTCGCCCGTCACCACCGCCCTCGTCGTCCATTCCCCGTCGTCCAGGACGGCGCGCATGAACTCGTCGGTCACGCGGACGGAGTTGTTCGAGTTCTGAAAGAACACCGAGCCGTAGGCGACGCCCGTGAACGAGCCGTCGTAGCCGGCGTCGATCAGCGCCCACGCCTTCTTCTCTTCCTCGACCTTGCAGTTGATGAACTCGACGATGTCGGGGTGCTCGGCGTTGAGGATGACCATCTTGGCCGCGCGGCGCGTCTTGCCGCCCGACTTGATGACGCCCGCGAACGCGTCGAAACCCTTCATGAACGACACGGGGCCCGACGCGGTCCCGCCGCCGGCGAGGAACTCCTTTGACGAGCGGATATTCGAAAGGTTGGATCCGGTTCCGGATCCGAATTTGAACAGCATCCCCTCGGTCTTCGCCAGGCCGAGGATCGACTCCATCGTGTCCTGCACCGAGTTGATGAAGCACGCGGAGCACTGCGGCGCCTTCTCGAAGCCGACGTTGAACCACACGGGCGAGTTGAACGCGGCCTTCTGATAGACGAGCAAGTGCTTCAGATCGTCCGAGAACGCGTGCAGGTCCTCGTCGCTCGCGAAGTACTGCTGCTTCGCCGCCCACGCGGTGACCGTCTCGACGACGCGGCCGATCAGCTGCTTGACGCTGCGCTCGCGCTCGGGCGTGCCGATCTGCCCGCGGAAATACTTGGAGACGACAATGTTGGTCGCCTGCTGCGACCAGAACCGGGGGATCTCGACGTCGCGCTGCTCGAAGACGACCTCGCCCTTCTCGGATCCGATGATCGCGGAGCGCAGGTCCCACTCGATCTCGTCGAACGGATCGGCGCCTTCCTGGGAGAAGAAGCGTTCGTATTCCAGACCGGGGATATCCGATGATTCAGAGACGCGGCTGCCTTGCGACGCGCCCGACCTGCCGCCTTCACCCACGCTTCGGCGCCCAGGGTAGGTCGGGCCTACTGGTGAGTCGCTTCGCTCCAGGGCTGGTGCGTCGCGCTGCTCCATCTCTCGCGCCATGTCTGATTCCTCCGCCAAATGCGTGGCCTACACCCGTCCCCCACGGGTTGGCCCCGATAAAAAACTGAACTGGAAAACGCTTCGACCGGAATTTCGCGAGGGCTGGGAGGCCCCGTGTCCGACCATCGCGCTGGCGGACAAATATGGACCCCGTTTACGCCGTTGTCAAGCGCCGATCTACTACATATTGTGCGCCTTTGTTAGGGCAGGCGCAAGTAATGGACAGATGGCCGCATCTTCTTGCGGATGACCTATTTATGGTCGAGGCTGCTCGATTGGCGATTGGCGATCAGCGGCCCGCCAGCTCTTTCGCGAGCGTTTCGGCCTTCGTGGCGACGCCCTGGGCGAACACGAAGTTGCCCTGTTTCAGCGCGTCCTCGGCCTGCTGCATGAACAGCTTCGCATCGTTGTACGCCTTCTTGCGCTCGTTGCTCAGAGGGCCGAAGTTGACGGTCGCAAGCGTGTTGCGCGCGCGATCGAGCGTGGCCTGGACGGCCTTGGCGGCTCCGTCGGTATCGGCCGTCTGCGGCGTGCGGAGCTGGGCGGCCGGAGCGACCGGCGCGGGCGGCGGCTCGACCGGCGGCGTTTCCACCGGCTTGGCCTCACCCGCCTTCGGCTCTGGTCTCGCCTCGCTCGAAGTAGGCTTCGCCGAGGGCCGCGGCGGACGCGACGCGCCGCTCGGCTGAGGACTGGCTGGCGGCAGGTCGCCTACGGGCTCCGGCGACTCGGGCGGGGGCTCGACGACGTGCGGCGGCGGGGGCGGCACGTTCATCGCGGGACGTTCGGTGGGC
>WNGL01006559.1_pt1 | contig 13691 bp, 10 predicted proteins | sample 5400591 | NCBI WGS metagenome assembly WNGL01 (sample SAMN13153377, study PRJNA577476) | soil metagenome | isolation source: 80 cm soil or saprolite under Garry oak tree replicate 1 | place: USA:California | collected 2016-06-15
CCAGCCACACGCGTCCGAGCGCCACGTACGCATAGGGATAATCCGGGTACCGCTCGGTGGCGCGGCCGAGCGTCAGGACGGCGTGGTCGGGCTGTCCCGCACGCGCGTACGCGACGCCGAGCGACACCTCGCGTGACGGACCCGGATCGAGCGCCGAGAGCGCCTCGAGCTGCGCGAGGCGGCTGTCGGTGCGGCCCATGACGCCGTACAGATCGGCGAGCTGTTCACGCGCATGCAGGAGCGCGGGCTGCAGGGCGACGGATTTCTGGAGTGCCTTGAGCGCCGCTTCGGGATGCTGCGCATCGCGCTGGCAGAGACCGAGGAGGTAATACGCCTCCGGGAAGCGATCGTCGATCGCGATCGCGTTCTGGAGCGCCTCAATCGCATCCGCGGAGTGGCTCTCGTTATAGCGCGCGAAGGCCAGCTTGTAGAACACGCGTGGCGCGCGATTGTCGAGTTTGACGTAGGCGGCGTAACGAGTGGCGGCCGACCCGTAGCGATGCGGCGTGTCCGCCAGATACGCATCCCCGAGCTCCTCCAGGACCCGCGGGGCCGATGGGTCCAGATCCGAGGCGCGGTGCAGATCGCGGATCGCGGCGGCGAACTCGCCTCGGCGCCGGTACGCCTGCCCCCGTTTCAGGTAGCCGACCATCGCTTCGTTTTTCAGCGCAATCGCACCGCTGAACGCCTCGATGGCGGCGAAGGTGTTGTCGGCCGCCAGGGCGGCGTCGCCGACGGCGATGAACTGCCGGTACGAGCGCTCCCGCTCGCTGGCCAGGAAGCCGTATACGCCGGCCGCGGCCAGTCCAAGCAGAAAAACCCCGGCCAGAACCCGTTTCACCCCGTCCATGGTAACAGGAGGGGAACTTTCCCTTCCAGCCGGGATCTAAGTCTTCAACGGGGGCGGTGCTACCATGGGTGGTGAGCTGTCAGTGAAGCCGGTTCGCGCCATTACATGGACGGACGTCGGGGGACGAGAGGCCTCGCTGATTCAGCGCTGCGCCGCCCGTGACGAAGAGGCCTGCGCCGAGCTGGTGAGCGAACACCAGCGGATGGTCTACCAGCTCTCGCTGAACCTTCTGAACGATCATAACGAAGCGCTCGATCTCTCCCAGGAAGTCTTTCTCAGAGTCTTTCGGACGATACACACGTTCCGCGGCCGGTCCAGTCTCCGGACGTGGATTTACAGGATTGTCGTGAACCAGGCGCGCAACCGGCAGCGGTGGTGGCGCCGGCGCCATCGCGCACAGCAAGTCTCGCTCGATCAGCACATTCAGGACTACGGCGAGCTGCCCGAGCGGGTCGACAGGGGACCCGACCGACTGGTCGGCCAGAAACAACTGGCCGAGAAGATTCACCGCGCGCTCGACGGCCTGCCGTTCGATCAGAAAACGGCGATCGTCCTGCGCGAGATCGACGGCCTCAGCTACGAAGAAATCGGGTTTTCGCTCGGGATTGCGGTCGGCACCGTGAAATCGCGCCTTGCGCGCGCCCGCGAGGGGCTGCGCGCCCAATTGAGGGACGTATGACCGGACTGACCTGCATGGCGGTGCGGCAGCGCCTCGCCGCGTTTCATGACCACGAGCTCCCCGTACGGGAGCAGGTGGCGGTGCAGGCGCATTTGTACGGCTGCGCCGCGTGTCGGGAAGAGCTCCGCGACGGCTACGAATCGGTGACCGACGCGCTGCGTCTGGCGGCCGCGCCGGGTCCGGCCGACGACTGGACGGGTGTGCAGCCGGGCGTGATCAGCCGGATGCGCGCTGAAGCGAACGAGGCGTGGCTCGCGCAGCTGGGCCGCATGTTCGACGATCTGCACCTGGTCTGGGTCGGCCTGGCGGCCACCGCCGGCACGGTCCTTTGCGGCGCGATCGTGCTCGGGATGCTGCACTTCGCGTCCCCGGAGCGCGACGACTCGCTCCGCGCGATGATCGCCATCGTGGCGGCGCCCTCAGGGTCGAACCTGAACCCCGCGCGGCTCGATGATCTGATGATTCAGGCGCCCACCGTCCCCGAAGACGGTATCGTGAGGGCGTCGCTGGAGCGTTCGGGATCAGAGGGCGAGTCGATGCTCGCCTTTTCAGCGGTGATCACGCGGGAGGGGAATATCTCTGGCGTCGAGCTTCTCGGCGACGGCCGCAGCCGCCTTCAGGTCGCCCGGTTCATCGACGAGATCTCGCGCGGCCGGCTCGAGCCTGCGCGCTACGGCACCGATCCCGTCGCCGTGAACCTGATCTGGTTCGTCGAGCACATGACGGTCAAGGCCAAGCTGCGGGGATAACAATCCACCAGTAGGCCCAACATTCATGTCGGGCGTGTTCGGGCCAGTAACTGGCTCGTTCGAGCACGCCCGACCTGAAGGTCGGGCCTACTGGTGTTTGATTTCCGCCACCGCCGTCGCCACGTTGTTCATCGCATCGGTCGCGCGGATGATGATGCTGCGCGCCGCCTCGCCTTCGTCGAGCGTCACCTCGAATTCTTCGCGGCGTGAATCGGAGATCCCGTCAACCGGATACGCCTCGCGCCAGCGGCTGGCGTCGAGCGAATACTCGACGCGCTGGACCGCCGACTGCTCGTCTCGGACGACGAATTTGATCGTCGCACGCGTGCCGGCGTGCACCGCCGACTCGACCTCGACCACCGGCGGCGTGTTGTCGACGTCGAAGCTGACGCTCTCGAATTCCCCGACGAGCGCGGTGGCCGGGGAATTCGACGGCGCGTCGGTCGCGGCGATCTTGACGTAGTAGGTGCCGTCGGGCACCGATGTCGTGTCCCAGACGTAGATCGGATCCCAGAGGCCGCGCTTCAGCGGCTTCCACACCGTCTCGCCCTCGCGGCGATAGAAGATGTCGTACTGCAGCCGGTCGTCGTTCTCGTCGTCGGCCTTCCACACGAACGTCTGCAGCCCCTTCTGGTAGATCTTGCGCCCGAGCGCCGGCAACGGCGGGGCCACCGGCGATCCAGGCGCGGCCTGGTTCTGCTGCGAGGGATTGCGGCCGTCCGGCGTGTTCTCCTCGAAGCCGGCAATCTCCATCTCGCCGGTGGAGAAGGGACGCTGAAATACGGTTCCCGGTGGATGGACCGTGATGCTCGAGACGACCGGCCGCAGATTGCGGGGCAGGTACGCGGCGGTCACTGACGTCAGCACCGGGCCCTGATCGGAGCCCGGAGACTTCAGGACGGCGCGCCACTGGAGGTAACGCGCATTCGGACTCGCGATGCGTTCGCCGTTCGATACCGTATACGCCTTGGACCACGGGCTCCAGGTGTCGTCAGGCGTGGCCGTATTGCCGGATCGGGTGAAGACTTCGACTTCGCCGGCCCGCGCCGACGCGCGCCAGCGGATCGCGCCCCAGGTGGCGACGGTGCCGGCGTCGCGGATGTCGGAGTTGTAGGTGCCGGTCGTCGCACGCGACGAGGCCAGGGAGAAGACCTTTCCAGGATTGCTGGTCGCCGCCACGATCCGGCCGGACGACTCGCGGAGCAGCGACGTCACCTGCCTGGCGTCCGCCCGCGCCAGCAGCGTCGCCCGCGCGGGGTCGCCCGACAGACGGAAAATCTTCCCTTCCTTACCCGTGCCGACGAGCAGCGTTCCGTCCGGGTCGATCAGCAGATCGAACGGCCAGTCGTCTGCCGCTTCCCACACCGTGTCCCAGAGTCCGTCGGCGCGGATGCGGTAGATCGCGCCCTTCGCGTTGTGCGCACGCGGTTCTCGGGCGCTCCCGGCGGCGGGCAATCCCGTGCTTGCATCGATGACGGTGATTCCGGTTATTTCTGCGGAGACGCTTGGCACAGGGACGTGTGGCTGCGGCTCGGGAGCGGTCACGACCGCCGGCGCCGCGCGATCTTCGCCGCCGGGCGTGCCGCTGAAGGCGGCGGCGTAAATCGAACCGTCCGACGCGATCTTCAGCGCGTGGATTTCCTTGAACGGCGAGTCGAGCAGCACGAACGCCTTGCCGTTCTTGTCAATCCGGAAGACGCGGCCGGGCGATTCGGTTCCGGCGATCACGTTGCCCGCCTTGTCGACGGCGAGCGACACGACATTGGCGGTGTTCGTCTTGTAGAACAGCGAGCCCTTGCCGTCCGGTGTGATCCGATAGATGTTGCCCTTCTGGCCCGTCGCGGCGAACAGCGCGCCGTCTGGCGCGACCGCGAGCGCCCAGATGTACTTGTCATCGGGATCGAAGAACGTCGTCGCGGTGCCGTCGGCGGCGACGCGATAGATCTTGCCGTCCGGCGACGAGCCCACGAAGAGCCCGCCATTCGGCGCCGGCGCCAGCGCGTGAATCTCCATTTCGGCCGCGTCGAAGAACTTCGACGCCTTGCCGTCGCGCGAGATCTTCAGCACCTGCCCTTCGTTGCCGGTGCCCGCCCAGAGCGAGCCGTCGGGGCCCGCGAGCAGCGTCCAGAGAAACGGCGCCGAGGTTTCCGCCAGCTGCGCGGTCGCGGGGCCGAGAGAGACACGGCCGTCGCCGTCGATCGAGAGATTGGAGACGTCACCCTTGAGGAAATCCGGCTGCGTCGACACGGTCCAGAAGGTCGGGCTGGAGGCAGAGAGTGTGGCCGCGGCCACGACGAGCGTCGCGAAGACGCCGAATCGTTTCAGCATGGAGGCAGTGGCCGTCCTATCGGCCGGGGTGGCCGTCGAGATCGATCGTCAGCACGCGTGTGCCGGTGACCGCGGAATCCATCGGGAGCTCCCACTCGCCCAGCGCGGCCGAGCGAATCGGCGTGAAGTTCCCGCCGCTTCGATCCCCTTCGAGCACGGCGAGGACGGACGGCGGAAGCGACGTCAGCGCTTCGCCATTGACGACCGCGCCGGGCGTGCCGGTGAGGAGGCGCACGTAGACGCGATTGTTCCGGTGCGTTTCGTTGAGCGCCTTGATCATCTGCGATACGCTTTGCGGCTGCAGACTGCGGTGCAGCTCGCGCTGCTCGATCTGGTTCAACTGCTTGCCGTCGGTCACCATGACGGTGAGCTGGCCGGCCGCATTGGAGGGAATCTCGATCGGAATCGTCGAAATCTTCTCCGCGCCGCGGTAGCTGCGCGTCAGCACCTTCAGCGGGACCGTGCGGCCGGCGCGGGGGTGGACCTCGTCGAGCCACACGCGTTCGATCGTCGCCGCGCGGGACTGTTCGGATGTGGTGACCGAGAGCTCGACGCCCTTGACGGTGACGGGCTCGATGTCGTTCGCGAGCAGCATCGTGATCGGGCCCGCGACATAGGCGGACGCGCCCGGGATCGGGTTGTCGCCGGTGAAGATGTCGTCGAAGCTGAGATCGGGATGGTGCTCGAACGTCGCCTTGCCGCTGACCGTGAACGTCACGGCCCCGAATTGCCGCTCGTAGTTTCCCAGCGTATTGAAGAGCGCCACGTACGCGAGCAGCGGGGTGAAGAGCTGATCGTTGACCACCGTGTAATGGAACGTGCGCCGCGGCGCGCGGTCCGAGTCGAGCGTAATCGTGATCGGAATGACCTGCGGCCCCTTGCCGATCGTTCCCGCGATCGCGGTCGCGCGATCCTGCTGCATGGTCCCGATCACATCACCCATCGTGGCGATTTTGAACGATGACATGAGGCTTGGCAGCGACGTGTAAATGTAGGCCCTGGTCAGCGGAAACGCGGTGGGACCGAAATCGAAAAAGGGATGCCCGAACGCATACAGGCGGTCGCCGTCGATGTGCGTGATGGTCCCCGTGGCGCCCATCTCGCCGTCGCCGCCGAGGAGCGAGACTCCGACGGGATCGCCGGGACGCAGCGGCGTGGCCGGAGACGGAGCGTCGCCGCGTCCGCCCGAGAGCACCGGCGTGAATCCGGCGTCGTGGAACATGGACGAGACGAGATCCGAGGTTGCGGCGTCCATGCCGCTCACCACGAGCGGCGTCGAGATCGGACGAAGGAGCGCGCCCATTTGCGACCCCATCGCAGAGGGCATGCCGACGCTCTGCACGTCGGCCGGGCGATCCGCAAAGGCCGCGACGCGGGCGTAGGCGGCGCGCATCGCGGAGGCCAGGCGCTCCGGGGTGACGGGCAGATCGATCCGTCCTTGAGCCGAGCCGGCGCGGCGTGAGCCTCTGTCGGCGGTCGCCTCGATCATTTCTCCGATGGGCGTGATTCCGGCGATCGGTTCCTTCGGAAAGGATCCAATGGAGTAGGAGACCGCGCCGACGAGGCGGCCGTCGATGTACACCGGGCTGCCGCTCATGCCCGCAATCACGCCCGTGTCGGCGAGCGGCCCGCCCTCCAGCTTCGCGAGAATCAGATTTCGCTGCGGCGCCTGCACGTTCTTCAGGACGCCGAGAATGTGGACCTTGAAATCCTGGAGCTCAGATCCTTCGAACACCGTCCGGCCCACGCCAACCATCCCCGGCTTGACTTCATCGATCGGCATCAACGCGGTGGACGCGGGCACGCGCACAAGGCTGAACGCCGCAAGCGCGACGGTTGCGAGAAAAACCCGGATCTTCATGGTATACAAACCTTTATAGCATGAATTCAGGGGCGCCCCCCCTGCTTCTCAGCGTGCTCCACGAGAGATCAGACGTCTCTCCGCCCTCAGCAGTCTCGGCGTCCGGCGATTATGCTATGCTCTCGCAAGACGTGGCGATCTTCACCTACTCCGCAGCGGCCCGTGCGACGTTTACGTCGTATTGGTGGTGGTCTGCGTCCATTGAGGGGGCGAAGCGCTAGAGCACGTCGACAACGAACGAGTTTTTCAAGGCCCCCTCAGTCCTGCGATTGAGGGGGCTTTTCTTTTGGCAGGGAACGGAAACCTGGCAACTGGAGGCGGACATTACTCAGATTTGCGTAACGGTCGTGGGGAAGGATGTCGAGGCGCTCCGGCGGGAGAGAACCGTCGCCGAAGCGGACGCCGATCTGGTCGAGCTGCGCGTGGACTCGATGGAGCGGCCGGACCCCGCCGCCGCGCTCGCCGGGCGCCGCAAGCCGGCGATTGTGACGTGCCGCCCGGTGCGCGAAGGCGGGATGTTCGCGGGGACCGAGGAAGACCGGCTGCGGATTCTCTGGGACGCGCACGCGGCGGGAGCCGATTTCGTGGATGTCGAGATGGATGCCGACGTCGGGCGGCTGATCGAGGCGCGCGGCGGGCGTGGCGTGATCGTGTCGAAGCACGACTTCGACAAGACGCCCGCTGACGCGGCGGAGCTGATCGGCCGTCTGCGCGCCGCCGGTGGAGAAGTCGCAAAGCTCGCCGTCATGACCGAAACGTTGTCGGATCTGCGCACGCTGCTGTCCGCCGCGCGGCCGGACTGCGGGTCCGTGCTGATCGGTATGGGCGCCGCGGGCCTGATGACGCGCGTCCTCGCCGGACGATTTGGATCGCGGTGGACCTATGCGGGCGACTCCATCGCGCCAGGACAGCTGCCGGTCGATCGGCTGTTGCACGAGTATCGATTCCGCCGCATCCGGTCCGACGCCGGGGTGTACGCGCTGCTCGGACGACCCGCGGCGCACTCGCTCTCGCCGGCGATGCACAATGCGGGATTCGCCGCGCTCGACATGAACGCGGCATACGTGCCGATCGAGACGCGCGATCTGCGCGAGTTCCGCGCCTTCGCCGCGGCCGCCGGGATCCGCGGGGCGAGCGTCACGATTCCGTTCAAGCGCGACGTCATGTCGATCGTCGACGAGCTGTCGCCGATCGCCGCGGAAGTCGGAGCGGTGAACACACTGGCGCTCCGTGACGGACGCTGGATCGGCACGAACACCGACGCGGACGGGTTTCTCGAGCCGCTGCGCCGGCGAATACCCTCGCTCGACGGGCTCCGCGCGACGATCCTTGGCGCGGGCGGCGCGGCCCGGGCCGTCGGCCTGGCGCTCGCGCGCCGCGGTGTGCGGATCGCGATCGCGGCACGGCGCGCCCCCGAAGCGCAGGCGGTCGCGGCGGCCGTCGGCGCCGGCGTCGCCGCCTGGCCGCCGCCGCGGCAGTCGTGGGACCTGCTGATCAATGCGACGCCGGTCGGCAGCAGAACCGAGACCGGCACGCCGTTCCCGGGGCCGTTCGACGGACGGATCGTCTACGACCTGGTGTACGACCCCGATCCGACGCCGCTGATGCGCGCCGCGGAGGACGCCGGCTGTTCGACCATTGGCGGACTCGAGATGCTCGTCGCCCAGGCGGAGCGGCAGTTCGAGATCTGGACCGGCCGGCGGCCGCCTCAGGGGCTGTTCGCGGAAGCCGCCGCGACCGCTATCAAAAACAGGTCCGCGACATCCGTGTCGTCCGTGGGCAGTTAGATCAGTGTCCTGCGTGGCTAAATGAGTCGGTGGCTATGAAACAGACCTCGTTCGAAGAGTTCGTGGACCTGGCCCGGCGCGGCACCTTCGTGCCCGTGGTCAAGGAGATCATGGCGGACCTGCTCACGCCGGTGTCTGCCTTCCTGAAGATCGCCGAGCATTCCGACTACGCGTTCTTGTTCGAAAGCGTGGAAGGCGGTGAACAGGTCGCGCGCTATTCCTTCCTCGGCAAGGATCCGTTTCTCGTCCTGCGGTCGCGCGGCGGGCGGACGATGATCGATCGTTCCGGCGTCACGACTGAATCCGACGAGGCCTTCGTCACGGTCCTGCGGCGGCTCATGGCCGAATTCCGCGCGCCGTACGTACCCGATCTCCCGCGCTTCACCGGCGGCGCCGTCGGGTTCATCGGGTACGACGCCGCCGTCGCGTTCGAACCGGCGCTGACCGACGCGTGGGCGAAGGCCAGATGGGCCACTGAAGCGAGGGCCGGAACCGGCAACCGGGAATCGGCGACCGACGGCGAAGACGACGCCGGGTTCATGCTGTTCGATACCGTGCTGGCGTTCGATCACGTCAAACACCGGATCCTGATCATCTCCAACGCGCGGGTGACCGCGGACGAGGACCTGTCGGCGCTCTACCAATTCGCGTGCGCCAAGATCCAGTTCCTCGAGCGCGAGCTCGAGCGCGGCCTGTCGTCGGCGGCGCGTCCGGCCGGCCGCACGGCGCCCGACCTGCGCTCGAATCTCACGCGCGAGGTGTACGAGGCCGGCGTCAGGACGATCAAGGAGCATATTGCCGCGGGCGACATCTACCAGGCGGTGCTGTCGCATCGGTTCGAGGCCGACGTCGAGGCCGAGCCGCTGACGATCTACCGCGCGCTGCGGCACGTCAATCCCTCGCCCTACATGTATTTCATTCGCATGGGCAAGTTCGCGATCGTCGGATCGTCGCCGGAGATGCTCGTGCGCGTCGAGGGACAGCACGCGGTGATGCACCCGATTGCGGGGACGCGGCCGAGGGGACGCAACGAGGAGGAAGATCTGCGCCTCGCCGACGAATTGAAGCGCAACGAGAAGGAACGCGCCGAGCACGTGATGCTGGTCGATCTGGGCCGGAACGATCTCGGACGCGTCTGCGAGTACGGGTCCGTCCGGGTGCCGCAGTACATGGGCCTCGAGCGGTTCTCCCACGTCATGCACCTGGTGTCGACGGTCGAAGGCCGCCTGGCGGACGAGCACGACCACCTCGACGCGCTCGTCGCCACGTTTCCAGCCGGCACCGTCTCGGGCGCGCCGAAGATCCGCGCCATGCAGATCCTGGCGGAGCTCGAACCCACGCGGCGGGATCTCTATGCCGGGGCCGTCGGGTACATCGACTTCGCCGGCAATCTGGACTTCTGTATCGCGATCCGCACGATTGCGCTGCGGGAGGGGGTCGCCCGGGTTCAGGTCGGCGCCGGGATCGTCGCCGACTCGAATCCGGCGGCGGAGTACGAAGAGACCCGCGACAAGGCGCGCGCCCTGCTCCAGGCGATCGAAATGGCGGAGACAGAACTATGAGTCGCGAGTTGAGCGAGCCCAAGCGAGCAGCCGGAGGGAACCGGCGCGTAAGCGCCGGCTGCGAGCGCCAATGACAGTGCTGCTGCTCGACAACTACGACTCGTTTACCTACAACCTCGCCCAGTATCTGGGCGAGCTGGGGCACCCGCCGATCGTGCGCCGCAACGACGAGATCACGCTCGGCGAGGTGGAGATGATGACGCCCGATCGCATCGTCATTTCGCCGGGGCCTGGACGGCCGGAGGATGCGGGGATCAGCGTCGAGGTGATCAGCGCGTTCGGCGCGCGGATACCGGTGTTCGGCGTGTGCCTGGGTCACCAGGCGATCGGCTATGCCTTCGGCGGCGCCGTCGTGCGCGCGCCCGTGCTGGTGCACGGCAAGGTATCGACGGTGCGGCACAACGGCCGCGGCGTGTTCGAAGGCGTTTCGCAGCCGTTCGTTGCCGGGCGCTATCACTCCCTCGTGGTCTCGGATCCGCCGCCGGCGCCGCTCGAAATCAGCGCGCGGACCGAAGACGGCATCATCATGGGGCTGCGCCATCGCGACTGGCCCGTGCACGGCGTGCAGTTCCATCCCGAGTCGGTGCTCACCGGCGAGGGCCGCAAGATTCTGCGCAATTTCCTGGAGCTGAAGCCGTGACGGCGTTCCCCGCGCTCATCGAGAAGCTGCAGCGGCGCGTCGATCTCACCGTCGACGAAGCCGCCGGCGCGATGGAAACGATCATGAACGGACAGGCGCCGCCCTCGCAGATCGCCGGCTTCCTCGTCGGACTCGCGATGAAGGGCGAGCGTCCGGACGAAATCGTCGGCCTCGCGCGGACGATGCGATCGCGCGCGATGAAGCTGTCGCGTTCCTTCGCGCCGGTCTTCGATACGTGCGGCACCGGCGGCGACGGGGCGCACACGTTCAACGTGTCGACCGTGGCGGCGCTCGCGCTCGCCGCCAGCGGCGTCCGCGTGGCCAAACACGGCAACCGCAGCGCGTCGAGCCGCTGCGGCAGCGCGGATCTGCTGGAGGCACTGGGCGTCAATGTCTCCGCTACGCCGCCGATCGTGGAGCGCTGTCTCGAGAACGCGGGCATCGCGTTCCTGTTTGCGCAGGTCTTTCATCCCTCAATGCGGCACGCGGCGCCGACGCGCAAGGAGCTCGGCGTTCGGACCGCGTTCAACCTGCTCGGACCTCTGACCAACCCGGCGGGCGCCTCGCGTCAGCTCGTCGGCGTGCCGCGGCCGGAACTCACCGAACTGGTCGCGCGGTCGCTCGCGCAGCTCGGCACCGATCGCGCGTGGGTCGTGCACGGCGCCGACGGGCTCGACGAGCTCTCGACGACGGGGTACACGAAGGTCTCCGAGTGCCGTGACGGCGCCGTGAACACCTTCTATCTGCACCCGGCGGACGTCGGCCTTCCGAAGGGCGGGTCCGAGGCGCTGAAGGGCGGCGAGGCGGCGGACAACGCGGCCATCGCGCGCGCCATTCTGGCGGGCGAGAAGGGACCGCGGCGCGACATCGTCCTGCTGAACGCCGGCGCCTCGCTGCTGATCGCCGGCAAGGCGGCGACCGTTCCCGAGGGGATTGCGATGGCGGCCGACGCGATCGACAGCGGCCGCGCGGCGCACGTGCTGCGGACGCTGGTGTCGCTCTCGCAGGAGGCGGCCGCGTGACGTCGACGTCAGCCGCTCCCGATCTCCTCGCCACAATCGTCGCCGCCGCGCGACGCATCGTCGAAATTCACCGCGAGCGGACGCCGGAGGCGGCGCTGGAGCGGGCGGCCGCCGCGCGCCGTCCGGATGGCGCGGCGTTCGTGCGCGCCCTTCGCGATGGCGAGGCACCGCGCGTGATTGCGGAGTGCAAGCGGCGGTCGCCATCGCGCGGGATCCTGCGCGAGATTTATCAGCCTGCCGATCATGCCGCGGCGTACGCGGAGGCCGGAGCCGCCGCGATTTCCGTCCTCACGGAGCCGACGTTCTTCGATGGATCGCTCGAACACCTCGCGGACGTGCGAAGCGCGGTCACTGTGCCTCTGCTTCGCAAGGATTTCATCGTGTCGCGATATCAGATTCTGGAAGCGGTGGCGCACGGCGCCGACGCGGTCCTGCTCATAGTCGGCGCGCTCGCGCCCACGGAGCTCGGCCGGTTGCTGGCAGATGCGCGGCAGGCCGGCGTGGCGGCACTCGTCGAGGTTCACGACGCCGGCGAGCTGCGTGTCGCCACGGACGCGGGTGCGAATGTCATCGGCGTCAACAGCCGGAACCTTCGCACCCTGGCTGTGGAGCCGCGGCTGCACGATGATCTTGCGGCATTGATGCCTTCGGACGCCGTGACGGTCGCCGAGAGCGGCCTGCGAGAGCCAGCCGACCTTCGGCGTCTGCAACAGGCGGGCTATCGGGCATTCCTGGTTGGCGAGCGGTTGATTGCCCAACCCGATCCCGGCGCGGCCCTGCGGCGCCTGCGAGAGGGCGCGCCGTGATCAGGGTCAAGATTTGCGGGATCACGACCGTTCGAGACGCGATTGCAGCCGCGGATCTTGGCGCGTCGGCAATTGGGCTGGTCTTCTGGCCTTCGAGCCCGCGCTGCGTCGACATCCGCACGGCGAGGCAAATCGTTGAATCGCTGCCGCCTTTTGTCAGCGCGGTCGGTGTGTTTGTCAATCAGCTCGAATCAGCGGGCGGCATCGCGAGCGAAGTTGGCCTGTCAGCGGTGCAGTTACACGGAGACGAGCGGCCGGAGGACTACTGGCAGTTCCCGTTGCACGTCATCAAGGCCGTGCCGGTTAGTGACGACAGTACGCGGACGGCAGCGATCTCAGTGCCACCACATATGTCGGTCCTGCTGGACGCGCACGACCCGGTAAAGCGTGGCGGCACGGGCCGACGCGTTGACTGGACGATTGCGGCTGTCATCGCCAGACAGCGACGGATCATTCTTTCGGGTGGACTGAACGCGGCGAACGTTGCCGAGGCGATAGCAGCGGTGAAGCCGTACGCGCTCGACATCTCGTCGGGCGTCGAGTCGGCTCCAGGCAGGAAGGACCGGGGCAAGTTACGCGAGCTCTTCGACGTGCTCCGGGACTCTCCATTCGACATTCAGCATTCAGCATTCGGCATTGATGATTATGACAACTAGCCAGGGACCCGTCTTCGGCCTGCGCGATCCGGACGCCCGCGGCTATTACGGCGCATACGGCGGACGTTTCGTGCCGGAGACGCTCGTGGCGCCGATCGAGGAGCTGACCTCGGCGTACTTCACCGTGCGCGAAGACGAGGGATTCCGCAGAGAGCTCGGCGAGCTGCTTCGCCACTACGTCGGACGCCCCACGCCGCTGTATGAAGCGCGCCGCCTCACCGCGTCGGCCGCCGGCGCGCGGATCGTCCTCAAGCGCGAGGATCTCGCCCACACCGGGGCGCACAAGATCAACAACGCCCTGGGGCAGGCGCTCCTCGCCGTCCGCATGGGCAAGCGCCGCATCGTCGCAGAAACAGGCGCCGGCCAGCACGGGGTCGCGACGGCGACCGTGTGCGCGCTGCTCGGACTCGACTGCCACGTCTACATGGGCTCCGAAGACATGGCCCGGCAGTCGTTGAACGTGTTTCGCATGCGCCTGCTCGGGGCAGAGGTGATCGAAGTCAACGCGGGTTCGCGCACGCTGAAGGACGCGATCAATGAGGCCATGCGCGACTGGGTCACGCACGTCACGGACACGTATTACCTCCTCGGCTCCGTGCTCGGACCGCATCCGTATCCGCTGATGGTCCGCGAATTCCAATCCGTCATCGGCCGCGAAGCCCGTGCGCAGTGCATCGAGCAGCTGGGACGGCTGCCCGATGCCATCGTCGCGTGCGTTGGCGGTGGCAGCAACGCGATGGGCATCTTCGAT
>WNGL01012987.1_pt1 | contig 13688 bp, 11 predicted proteins | sample 5400591 | NCBI WGS metagenome assembly WNGL01 (sample SAMN13153377, study PRJNA577476) | soil metagenome | isolation source: 80 cm soil or saprolite under Garry oak tree replicate 1 | place: USA:California | collected 2016-06-15
CGGTCGCCACAGGCGCAGAGCCGTTCCTGGTTGTCGGGGCGATCGTCGGGGGATAGAAAACTCCCCTACGCCGTCTTCTTCGTCGGCCGCTCCTCCGACCGCCGCTCCTCGCGGAGCTGCGTCACCGCCGAGCGCACGGTGTCCGTGATCTCCCGCTCCTGACGCAACGCGGCAATCACCGTCTCCGCCTGCTTGGTATGGAACTCGAGCGCGCTCGCTTGTGTGACCGCCTGATCCAATAGAGCCTTCTGGCTACCGAGACGCTCCAGGCCTGCCTGAACCTCGGCCAGCATCGCTTCGGCGCGCGCGAGCCGCTCTTCGGCTTGCTCCACCTGGCGCTTGCGATGATCCAGGCCATTGGCGGCGTCGTGCACGTGGCTCACCATGCTGAGCACGGTCTCGAGCATCGTACGCGTCTGGCCGACTTCCTCCCGCGCGCCCGCGATGGACCGGACGTCATCGGTAGTCTTCTCGGCGACTTCATACAGGCGATGCATGTCCGCCTGCATCGCGTCGACCGTGGCCTGGCGCTGGTTCATCTGCTCGAGCGCCCGCGTCAGCTGCGACTCGACCGCTTCCCACTTGGCCAGCCGCTCCTCAAATTGCGCCATGCGCTTCTGGGCAAAGCGCAGAGTGCCGGCGCGATTGTCCAGCTCGTCCACCGTGGCCGTCAGCTCGAGCAGGCGATTGCCCGCCGTGTTGACCGCGGTGCCCAGCTGTGACGAGCGCTCTTCGAGCTGCTGGGCGGCAGTAGCCGCTTGCTCGCGCAGCTGGGCCACCCGGTCCAGATGCTCCGTCGCCTTGTCGAGCGCCGACTGTTTGAGCTCGAGCTCCTGACCCAGCGCGCGTGTGCGCTCGGCCAGGCTCTCGAGGTTGTGGGCGCGTGATTCGAGCGTCGTCACCGTCGTGTCGATCTCTCCGACGCGTCGCTCCGCGCGCTCGACCGTCGCCACCGCCGCCGGCACGAGCTTTTCGATTCGCGCGGCTTCCTCCGCCCGGGCGGCCAGCGCGGCAAAGCGCTCATCGGCACCCGCCATGCGTGTCACCAGCTCACGGCTCCGCTCGTCGAGCTGCGTGCCGAGGGTGGTGAGATCGGTCAGCCGCTTGTTCAAGTCGTCCACCATGCGGCTGCGCGCGTCGATCTGTCCCATCGCCTGTGACAGGCGATCGGCTTCGCCACGGACCGACTCGACGGAGGGCTTCAGATCCTCGATTGCAGCCAGCTCGACACGGAGTGCCTTGATTTGGTCGGTTACGCCGGAGAGCCACGCCTTGGTGCCTGACTGCTGCTCGAGCACGCGCGCCATCTCGTCGGCGGCACCCTCCACCTGCTCCAGCGCGCCTCGAACCGATTCGTGTGTGCCCCTGAGCATCGCGACATCTTCCAGCGCCGCCTTCACGCCCGGGCTTGACTTCTCAAGTTGCGCCACCCGCTGCGTCATTTCTTCGACCGTGCTGCCCAACCGGCCGGTGTTCGTTTCCATCACGCGCACGCGCTCGGCCTGGGAGCCGAGCAGTGCCACGTTTTCGGCGATGCTCTCGAGCTGCGTCGCCAGGCCGTCCGCTTTGGAGTTGACGTCGGTGATGGAACGGCTCGACTCCTCCAACACCTTGAACCGGCCTTCCATCGCCGTCAGCCCGCCGCGCATATCGACGATCCGCTGTCCGACGGCATCGAGCCCCTGGTTCTCGAGCTCGAACCGCTTCACGGCGCGTTGCACGTCGTCGCGCAGCGCCGTCAGACGGGCGCGCAGCTCGTCATCGGCCTGTTTTACGGCGACATGGTTGGCGTTGATCTCGGTCGTGCGCTCCAGCACCTCGGCATGCAGCCCTTTGAGCTCCCCGACTTTCGACTCGAGGTCCTTGAGCCCCTTCGCGCTTTCCTCGTGACGGCGGATCTTCGCTTCGACGTCGCGCATGAGCTCGTGGAGCTTGCCGACCTCGCTGGTCGCGCGCTCGACGACCTCGCGCTGCGACTCGAGGGCCGTGACCTTCTGAGAGACGCCGTCGGCCAAGGCCTTCAGCGTGGTGAGCTGCCGCTTGGTTTGCACCGCTTCGGCCGCGGCTGCCGAGAGATCCTTCAGCGTCTGGCCGACCGTCGCGGCGCGCGACTCGGTTTCGCTAACGCTGCGCTGCGAATTCACCTGCCGCTCCTCAAACGCGCCGAACCGCGCGGCAACAGCCTCGCTCGACTTGCGGAGCTCTTCCTGCCGCGCGCGCACTTGATCGAAGCCGTTCGTGAGTTCCCGGACCGCGCCGCTCAAGGTGTCGGCATCCATCCGCAGCGCCTTGAACCCGCCGCCCAGCTCGAGGAAGCCGGCCACGTCGTTTTTCAGCGCCAGCGCCTGCTCGAGCACGCCACGCAGCTCGTCGATCTCGGTGCGCAGCTGTTTGGCGCTGTCGGAGTTCTGGGTGAGCTGCGTCTCGGTGCGCCGCTGCGACTTCGAGACGTTCTCGGTCTGTTCGTCGAGCGTCGCGAGTACGGGCACGAGCCGCTCCAACGATTTGACGCGCCCCTGCAGTTCGCTCACGACCTTCTGCGCCTCGGTGAGCGGCTGCATGAGCTGCGACAGGCTCTGACCGGAGTCGCGGGCGGCGGTGGTCAGGGCCTCAAAGGCGACGCGCTCACGCTTCATTTCAGCGAGGATCGCGCGCAATTCGGCAGGTAGTTGCTCAGCGGTCGTTTCGCGACCGAATATGGTCCAGGCGGCCATGATCCGATCCCCCCGTTAGGAGGGCTCCAGACAGCGGGTCCGTGGGCACGTATAGATGAATCAGTGAGGGCGGGGGGGGCGCGGTCCCAGCCTGGGACTGCATGAGTGCCGCGAACAATGTAGGAATCGAATATGCAAAGCGCAACGTGACCGACATCACGCGTCCACTGGGACGCATGAAGTCCCCAAATGTCACTTAGCTAGTTTTTCTCGCCGCCGAGGGGCATCTCGAAGCGAGTCTTGAAGACAAGCCGGTCACCCGCCGAGGTCCCGCCCAAGCCGACGCCAAGATGCAGTGTCATGTCATCGCCAAGCCGCAGATCGGCGGTGGGATAGTACTGGTGCTTCTGACTCACCTCGCTGAATGAGCCGTACCACTCGAACCCCAGCGTCACGACCTTGCTGACATCTACGCCCACCCGCGCCCGCGGCTCGAACTCCCACTCGTGCTCGGGACCCGCGAGATCGCGTTCGAACGTGGGATCGGCGATCAGCTGCAAACTCCCAAACCGCCGCTCGAACACCGCCGTCAGCTCCGCCGTTCGGGCGCTCTCACTGAACGCCGGCCGCGCCGTCTCGTACTCGGCGCTGAATCCGACATCTACCGGGAGGCGCCAGGACTCCGGCGCACGCATGCGCGACCGCAGCCGCCATCCCGCGTACTCGAGCCCCATCCCCGGCACCTGGGCGCCGAGGAGGTAGCCGGCCAGCTCCCAGTGATCCGTGATCCCGCGCGACACCTCGGCGGTAAAGCGCCACTGGCCCTGGGTCGGGGCTACAGTCCCACCAAAGGTGCTCGTCCCGCGGCTCGTGTAGTTGATATGCCCTTCCAACTCCCATTCGCCACGATGCGCGGTGGCGTAGGGGTAGACCGATATGTCGAATCGTTCTTGCGCTGCGAGAGGGTGTGTAACGAGAACACCAATAACACCGAGAGATCCAAACAAACTTCTCCGCATTGCGCCCCCAGCAATCTGGTTGAAGGAAAGCCGAGTTTAATTGTCGGGATTCAACGGCGCAAGCCTTCCATTCGTACTCCCTTCACTGCACGATTCCAGCACTCACAATCATCGACTGAGGGCCGTCATGTCCCAGCGCCTGTGGGCGGCTGCCGCCGTCCTCACCGTCATCGCCGCACCAGTGTTGACGCAGAATCCCCCTGCACCACCGCCGCAACCCGCGCAACGCCCGCTCCCCCATCCCCAACGTCCTGCTCCCAGCAACGTCACCGTGACAACGGGCGTGCCGAGCGGTGGGGGCATCACTCTGGACTCGACGCTGCTCGCCGGATTCCGCTGGCGCAACATCGGCCCCGCGAACATGGGCGGCCGCGTGTCGAGCGTCGCCGGCATTCCGAGCCCGTCGCGCACGTTCTTCGTCGCGGCGGCAGCGGGAGGAATCTGGAAGACGACCAACGCCGGCACGACGTTCCGGCCGGTGTTCGACAACGAGCGCTGCGTCTCGATGGGCGAATTGGCGATCGCCCCGTCGGACACCATGCAGGTGTGGGCCGGGACCGGCGAAGAGGACTCGCGCAACACGATCTCGCCGGGGTGCGGCATCTTCAAGTCCACCGATGGCGGGCTGACGTGGAAGCGCGTCGGACTGGAGAAGTCGGGCGCGATCGGCCGCATCGTCGTGCATCCGACGAATCCCAACATCGTCTACGTCGCGGCGCTCGGTCAGCCGTGGTCGGCGAACCCCGAGCGCGGCCTCTACAAGACGACCGACGGTGGGCAGACGTGGCAGCTCATCAAGTTCGTGTCCGACCGTGCCGGCTTCATCGACGTCGCGATGGATCCATCCAATCCCGAAGTGCTCTTCGCCGCGAGCTGGCAGCGCATGCGCGGGCCCTACTTCCTTAATAGTGGTGGACCCGGCAGCGCGCTCTGGAAGACGACCGACGGCGGCAAGACGTGGACCGAAGTGAAGGGCGGCGGTCTCCCCACGACGACCAAAGGGCGCATCGACATCGCGATCGCAGCCTCGGATCCGAAAGTGATCTACCTGATGGTCGAGGCCGACACGAACGCCAATGCCCAGGGTGGCGCCGGCAAGCCGGCGCAGACGCGTCCTTCCGGCCTGTATCGCTCGGCCGATGGCGGCGCGACGTGGGAGAAGATGAACGGCAACAACGTGCGCCCCTTCTATTACTCCCAGGTGCGCGTCGATCCGAAAGACGCTAACCGCGTCTACTGGTCGTCCACGCCAGTGAACTATTCGAATGACGGCGGCAAGACGATCGGCAACGCGACCGTCGGCATTCACGTCGACCATCACGCGATGTGGATCGATCCGAACGATCCCAATCACATCGTCGTCGGCGACGACGGCGGCGTGTCGCAGACCTGGGACAAGGGCGGCAACTGGGACTTCCTGAACACGTTCGCCATAGGGCAGCCCTACATCGTCAGCTACGACCTGGCCTTTCCGTACGATGTCTGCGCGGGCTTCCAGGACAACGGCTCGTGGTGCGGGCCGTCGCGCCGGCGCCAGGGCGAAATCACCAACGCCGACTGGACCACGGTCGGCGGCGGCGACGGCTTCTACACGGCGCAGGATCCCACCGACCCGAACACCATCTACGTCGAGTCGCAGGGCGGCAACATGTCGCGGCTCAACTTCGCGACCGGCGACCGCACCAATCTCCAGAAACCGAACTGGCGGCCGCGCTACACGCAGTTCGAGGATTCGATCGTCATCGAGCGGCCCGACACCACTCGGCCCGAGACGGCGGAGCAGCGGCGCCGCATCGCGGACCTACGCCAGCGCCAGCGCGCCGACTCGAACGAGACCGATCTCCGCTGGAACTGGAACACGCCCTTCCTGATCTCGGCCCACAACCCCGAGATCTTCTACGCCGGCGCGAGCAAGGTGATGAAGTCCACGCGCCGCGGCGAAGACCTCTATCCGATCTCACCGGATCTGACGACTAAGGACTCGATGAAGATCCGGGTCAGCACGCGCACGACGGGCGGCGTCACGCCCGACGTGACCGGCGCCGAGACGTATTGCACGATCGTGTCGCTGGCGGAGTCGCCGCTCCGGCCGGGTGTGCTGTACGCGGGCACGGACGACGGCAACGTCTGGATCACGAAGAACGACGGCGGCACCTGGGAGAACATCACCGGGGGGGGCCGCTTCCCCGGCGTTCCCGCCGGCACGTACGTCAGCCGGATCGAGCCCTCGCGCTTCGATACGGCGACGTTCTACATCACGTTCGACAATCATCGCAACGGCGACTACGCGCCCTACGTGTACGTCACGACCGACTTCGGCAAGTCGTTCCGCTCGATCGCCAGCAATCTTCCGAAAGGTGACGACGGACCCGGTTATGTGCACGTGATCCGCGAGGACATCGCCAACCGCGATCTGCTCTTTTTGGGCAGCGACGTCGGTCTCTATGTCTCGTTCAACCGCGGTGGCTCGTGGCAGCGCTTCATGAGCGGCTTCCCCACCGTGCCGGTGCACGATCTCCGCATTCATCCGCGCGACCGCGACCTCATCGCCGCGACGCACGGCCGTTCGCTGTGGATCGTGAACATCGCGCCGCTCGAGCAGCTCAACGACAGCGCGATCGCCGCCGGCGCCTATCTCTTCCAGCCTACGACGGCCTATCAGTACGGCCAGTCGCCGCTCGGTGGCGGCAACAACGGCCAGAAACAGTTCCGCGCGCCGAGTCCGCAGTACGGCGCCGAAATCGTGTACCGCCTCGCGACGGGGAGCACCGATCGCCGGGCACGCACCCAGATCGTGATTCGCGACGTCCGCGGCGACACGGTCCGCACGATTCAGGGACCGGCGGGTGCGGGTCTGCATCGGGTGGTCTGGAATTTCCAGGGCCGCACGCCGCCCCCCGTCGCCCTGTCGCCGTCGCAGAAGCGCGACAGCGCGTGGCTCGTCTCCCGGATCAACGTCGTGTTCGACTCGCTCGCGAAGAACGGCGGCAACGCGCAGCAGCTCGACCCGATCAAGACTGCGCTGCTGTCCGGGGACATTCAGGGATTGGCGCAGCGCTTCGGATTTGGAGGCGGCGGTGGTGGCGGTGGTGGCGGGGGTGGTGGGGGCGGTGGATCGCCCTTCACGGCAGCAGGCCGGTTCAACGAGCGGCCCGGTGAAACGGCGCCGCGCGCCGCGACGGCTGGCCCTGTCCTGCCGGCCGCCGGCAGTGAGAGCGGCGGCGAATCGGGCGACGCACCACCTGACGCGACGTTCCTCACGACGCTGGGCAACCTGCTCCGCAAACCCGGTCAGGGAGGTGGAGGGGGCGGCGGCGGTGGGTTCGGAGCGCTCGGCTTCGTGGCCCAGGCATTCGGCCGCGCGCCCGCCGGCGGTGGTGGGTTTGGCGGATTTGGTGGCGCCGCCAACGTGGTCTCGACAGGCGACTATCTCGTCACTATTACGGTGGACGGGAAGACGTTGACCCGAGTCCTTCGAGTGGAGCGAGGCGGTCGCTAAGGACGTGGCGTTTCTCGATACCAAGCATCAGCGCGCCGCGTTCATCGTCTTTGCGTTGGGCGCGGCGCTGCTGTGGTCTATTTGGGATTATGCCACGGGAATCATCGGCATTCCGGTTCTGGCGGTGCTGTTCTCTCCCCTGTACACGTGGTTGGTGAAGCGCGGCACACCGTCCGGCGTCGCCGCGCTCGGCGTCACGCTGCTCGGCATCGTACTCCTCGTCGTGCCCGGCATGCTGATCGCGGGGCTGCTGATCGGCGAGGCGCAGCAGATCGCGCAGACCGTGGTGCAGAGCCCCATCATCGAGCGGTTCTCCACTTTGCAGGTGCGGGGCATTCCCATCGGCCCGCGCATCGCCGAGGCGGGCGGTCGCATTGTGGCGGCCATCGGGTCGAGTGCATTCGGCCTCGTCGGCACCGCGACGCGGCTGACGCTGAACCTGACGATTGCGTTTTTTGGTCTCTACTACGTGTTGAAGCATCCGGGCGACGTGTGGCTCGATGCCCGCCCCTACATTCCGTTCTCGAAAGAGAACACGGAAAAGCTCGGTAAGCGCTTCAAAGACGTCACGGTCTCCACCGTGATCGGCACGGGCGCGGTCGCCGCGATCCAGGGTACGTTGCTCGGCCTCGCGTTCGCCGTCGCCGGTCTGCCGAACAGTCTGTTCTGGGGTGTCGTCACGATGGCGTTCGCGATTCTTCCCGTCGTCGGGTCTGGCATGATCTGGGGTCCGGCGGCCATTGTGCTGTATATGCAGGGTCGACCGGTCCCGGCCATCCTCCTCGTCATTTGGGGCGTCCTCGTTATTGGGAGCGTGGACAACTTCGTGCGGCCCCTCATTTATCGACGCTTCTCCGCGGTGCACCCGCTCATCACGCTGATCGGCGCGATCGGTGGCGTGGCACAATTCGGGCTGCTTGGCCTGCTCATCGGCCCGCTCGCGCTGAGCTATTTCTTCGAGCTGATTCGGATGTATCGCGAGGAGTATCTCGAGCCGGAGGCGGCGGAGTCCCGGTAGCGGCAGGTCCGTGCGCCGAGGTAGCGGTACGCTGTGATATTGTGTTTAGACACACCAGCCCATTTCATTTCTGTGTGCTTGGAACCACACGTTAGGCAGCGAGCGATGGAGTACGAAATGGTTTATACAGTTCTGTCGAATACCCGTTAGGCGCCCAACGCGCTATGAGCGTGAGCCTGATCTGTCCGATTTGTGGAAGTCCGGCGACGATTCACAAGCCACCGGTCACGGTTTGCCCCAATTGCCAGGCGGCCTGGCCTGAGGCGTTACGCCTGTCCGCTGAGGCAACCCTCGAACGCGCCAAGGTCGATCGGCCCATCCTAATGACAATCGGCATGTATGTCGCCCCCTTCTTTGGCGGGCTGTTCGTATTGCTGGTGCTGCTCGCGCCGTTCAACGCCGCAACGTACACGATCGATGGTGAGACGGTGAGTGGGGTCGAGTTTCTGAGGCGAGCGGGCATGTATTTTCTGGCCATCGGAGGTTCGTCACTTGCGGCTGCATACGCGATCTGGCGAGAACGCTCTTGGAGTCGGTGGGCCATCGTCGCTTTTTGGCTGGCGCAATTGGCAGCGGCCATCGGCTTTGGTTGGGCAGGATCAGGAATTGCCGGGGTCGCCGCGGCAATCGCTTCATTGCTCTTGGTGCTCATCCTGGTGGGGTGGTATCTGTTCGATAAGGAAAATGTCGTCACCTATTATCGATCTCTGGAGAAGGTGGAAGCCGCCGAGGACGCGCGGCGGGCGAGTTCGCGAGGCGTTGGCGCCTAACAAGCGCTTGAAGCTGCCGGCGCCCCTCATCTATGGTAGAATTGCGTTTGTGAACATGAAAGCGTGGCGCCGCAGCTTTAAGTGCCATCCGTTAGAGGCGCCCACTTTGTCGAGGAATCTCGCCGGAATCGGAGGGATCTCATGGCTCTAACCGAGATTGAAGCCATTTGTCGCTCGTGCCATAAGACGTTTCGCGCGCAACCCAAACGCACCTTCCTCGGCTTCCAGAGACTCGTCTGCCCCCATTGCTCGCGGGAGGTTATGTACCCTTTGACGTCAGGATACCGAACGGCCTACTGGATCTTCGTTGGATTCATGGCCCTGGTGATCCTCGCAAGTTTGGCCCAAGGTCAGATCGCTTTCCCTGGTCTTATTGGTCTGGCCATGATTTGGGCGCTGGACCGGGACCGCCGGCTGCGCAAGGAAGTTGCGAGTGCGGAAACTGCTGCGGCGGCTCCTCCCTCTCATTCCACGACTCGGTAGGTTTTGATGGCGGAGACTATCCAGCCGAAATCTGATGACAACGAGCCAACACGAGTCCAGTCGTCGAGCGGGACACATTCGGACAACTCACCGCGTTCGGCGCGAGGCTTCGCCCCTCACGCTGGAATTCACGGTTGAATGGCTTGCCCGGTCGTGATCTCGCAGGTGAAGGAGCGGTAAATGCGAGTGGTGGTCCACGAGTTCATCAGCCTTGACGGCGTCGTGCAGGGGCCCGGAAGGCAGGGTGGTCTGGGCGAGGACACCATCGGTGGGTTCCGTCATGGCGGCTGGTCAGTGCCGTACAACGACTCGGAGGTTTGGGCCGCCATAAACCAGTTCGCCGAGCGCAGCGGCGCCGTGCTACTGGGCCGGAGCACGTATCGATCGGGCGCGGCCGTCTGGCCGGACCGCCCCGGCCCGTTCGCCGAGTGGATCAACCGCGCCCAGAAGTATGTCGTATCAGGCACCCTCTCCGGATCCGACGACACGCCATGGAAGCCGACAACAATCATCCGGGGCGCCGACCTTCTGAAGGAGGTGGCGCGGCTGCGCGACCAGCCGGGCGGCGACATCTACGTCTACGGCAGCTTGAGCGTGGTGCGGGCGCTGCTGGCTGCCGGACTGGTCGACGAGCTCGTCCTCATGATCCAGCCGATCACCCTCGGCGGCGGAAAGACCCTGTTCCCCACCGACGGCGAAGCGCGAGCGTTCAAGCTCATCTCGGCCACCACCACCGGTACGGGTGTGCAGGTCTGCCGTTACCAGCCCGCGCGCTGATCAAAGTGATCACTGCATGAGCCTCGACGTCCTCCTCTGGGCCTTTCTCGCATCATTTGCGATTCATATCATTGATGAAACGACGATGAACGGCGGGTTCGTTAGGCGGCGCGGATCATTCAGGAGGCCCGATGAAATCATCTGTCCTGAGCATCACCGAGATCGCAGTACTAGGTGTCGCATTCGTCGTCCTGCTGACAACTGCGTCGGCACCGGCAGTTCGCGCAAGAACTCAGACGGGTGCTGACCCGTGTGCCGCGCGCCTTGCGACCTTCGATACACTCGATTTCGACGTCTTCAGTAACCAGAAATGGCCACGTTTGTCCGAGAGTCACGCGAACGACATCGTCGTGACGTGGCCGGATGGTCATGAGACGAGCGGGATCGCCCGGCACATCGAAGATCTCAAGGGCATGTTCGTCTATGCACCCAACACCAACATCGCCGTTCATCCCATCCGGATTTGCTCGGGCGACTACACTGCGGTGACCGGGATCATGACCGGCACGTTTTCACGTCCAATGCCGACCGGCGATGGCAAGACAGTCGCCCCGACAGGCAAGTCGTTCCGGCTTACGATGGCGACGATCGGTCACTGGAAGGGTGCTACGATGGACCATGAATGGCTCTTCTGGGACAACCACGAGTTCATGCGGCAAATCGGTCTGGCCCAATGAGCACGGTTCCTCGCGCCGCCTAACATGCGCCTGAAGCTGCCCGCGCCCATCCAGCAAGCGGATCGAATGAACGGGATTGGCACTGGAACGCGGGCGATGGGCATCGCCAGCGTGGGCCATGCGTTTTTTGCGGCGACGATGGTCGCCCTAGGAATCTTGGGCCTGATCCAAGGCGATTTCACCCCGACATGGACGGGGGTGCCGAAGAGTGTTCCCGCGCGTGAGGTGCTAGCCTATCTCTGCGCCGTCATCACTCTGGTATCTGGCATAGGCCTGCTCTGGCGGCGCGCCGCCGGCATCGCCTCCCGCTTGCTGCTTGGCTCTTTCTTGGTTTGGCTGCTGCTGGTTAGGGTACCGCTCATCTTCCGTGCTCCTACGGCCACGGTTGCTTGGTGGGCTTTGGGTGACACCGCGGTGATGGTCGCGGCCTCCTGGGTATTGTACGTGTGGTTCGCCGGAGACCAGGACCGACAGCGCCTCAGTTTCGCCACCGGCGACACAGGGCTGCGCATCGCGAGGGTGCTGTACGGCCTGGCGTTGATCCCCTTCGGCGTAGCGCATTTCACCTATCTCGAAAGAACCGCCTCGCTGGTGCCTGGCTGGCTGCCATGGCACGTGGCGTGGGCGTACTTCACCGGCTGTGCCTTCATCGCGGCGGGCGTGGCGGTGCTCAGCGGCGTGTATGCCCGGCTGGCAGCCACGCTCTCGACATTGCAGCTGGGCCTGTTTACGGTGCTGGTGTGGGTACCTATCGTCGTAACGGGCCCCAGCGCTTCCGACTGGACCGAGTTCATCAGCTCCTGGGCGTTGACGGCCGGCGCCTGGATGGTGGCGGATTCCTACCGCGGCGTGCCTTGGCTCGCCGTGGGCAAGCGCTAGCGTCGGCGGCGCGCCCGGATCCGCACTCGAACTGCGGCGAGGTTTCCAACCCAAGTCTATGAGAAGGTTTCTATGAGCCCAAAGAAGAACACGCAGAAGTCCGCCAAGAGGACGTTCAAGGGATTCACGGACGACGAACGAGTTGCGATGAAGGAGCGCGCCCGAGAGCTGGAGGCGGACACGGCGGACGGGGAGAACGCCGTGCTCGCGAAGATCGCCGCGATGCCGGAAGCGGATCGCGTCATGGGCAAGCGGCTCCATGCGATCATCAGAGCCAGCGCGCCCGCCCTCGCGCCGAGACTCTGGTACGGGATGCCCGCGTATGCCAAGGACGGCAAGGTCGTGTGCTTCTTCCAAAGCGCGCAGAAGTTCAAAACGCGGTACGCGACGTTCGGCTTCAGCGACAAGGCGAACCTCGACGACGGCGCGCTGTGGCCGGTCGCGTTCGCGCTGAAGGAGTTGACCGCCGCCGCAGAGGCAAAAATCAGCGCGCTCGTGAAGCAGGCACTGCCGGTTCGGTGAAACAGCGTGGCGTGTCGGTGACGAACGCGCGCCGGCTGCTCCTCGGCCTTCCCAACGTTGTCGAGGGCCGGTCGTACGGGATGCCATCCTTCCTTCTTAATGGCCGGTTTCTCGCCCGCTTTCGGGACGACGATACAGTGCTGGTGCTGCAATTAGCGACGATCGGCGAGCGTGAGGTCCTCATGGAGCTCGACCCACGCGCCTTCTTTTTCACCGAGCACTATCGCAACTATCCCGCGGTGCTGATTCGCCTGGCAGAAGTGGTGCCTCCCCTATTGACCGATGTCGTGACGGAGGCGTGGCGCCATGTCAGCGCGTTGCCGCCGGCGCGACCGCGGAAACCACCCAAAACCGGCACGAAGGATCGCGGCCGCGCTCGCTCATAAGCGGGGGTCCCTGAGCGGAGCGGGATGAACGCTGTAAGTTTCTGCCGTGATGACGCGATTCGTCACGCAACTCCGTAAGAAGGCGGCGCCGGTCCCACCCGGACCGGTCCTCCCTACCCTCTATAGCAATGAGAGCGGCCGGTCGTATCGGCTGGATCGTCTCATCGGCAAGGGGGGATTCGGCGAGATCTACCTCGCCACGCCCACCGCAGCCGGATCGCTGCCGCCCCACGTGTGTGTCAAGATCAGCTACCGCCTCACGGGCTGGCTGCGCGAGGCGTACTTCGCGGAGCTGCTCGCCAGGCAAGCCCGGGCGCTGCGCGTGTTCGACCGATTCGTCCAGGTCGAAGCCACCAATACCCGCTACTGCCTCGTCATGGAATATGCGGAGCACGGCGACCTCGGCGCCTGGCTCGGCGCCAAGGGCGGCCAGCCGGAGAAATTCGTCCGCCACGAGATCGCGGCCATCCTGGAGACGCTGGATGTGCTGCATCGTGGCCAGGCGCTGCATCGCGACCTGACGCCGTTCAACGTCTTCGTCTGCGCGCACGAGGTTCTGAAACTGGGGGACTTCGGCATCGCGACCCACCAGGCGAGCCGGCGGGGCGTGACGGCCGACGCGTTCAACCCGTTGGGAGCGCCGACCGAGATCGCCTGGGGGAAGGTGCGCAAGTGGCAGCAGCGCGACGACGTCTATCAGGTGGGCCAGCTCATCGCCATGCTGCTGCGGGGCGACGTGCACAGCCCCATGCGGACGCGCGACGTGCGCCGGCTTCCCTGCAGCGACCATCTGAAAGAGGTGATTCACCGCTGCCTCGGCGCACGCGGCAAACGCTATCAGTCCGCCGGCGAGATGATTGACGCGCTGCAGAACCCGCCCAAACAATTGCACAAAGGCGTGGTCAAGACGCTCAAGGGACGGCGCGTGTCGTTCACCGGCTTCCTGAAGCGGCCGCGCCGCGATGCGATCGCGGCTGCCAGGCGCTCGGGCGCCGTCTTCCAGG
>WNGL01006562.1_pt1 | contig 13686 bp, 12 predicted proteins | sample 5400591 | NCBI WGS metagenome assembly WNGL01 (sample SAMN13153377, study PRJNA577476) | soil metagenome | isolation source: 80 cm soil or saprolite under Garry oak tree replicate 1 | place: USA:California | collected 2016-06-15
AATCGAGCGCCAGGCCCGTGCCCGGCTGCTAGCGGGCGTCCTCTGGCAGGAGCACGGCCTGGTTTGCACGTCAGCGACCGGGACACCGCTCGATGCGTCTCACGTGCGCCGATCGCTGCGGGTCATCTGCCGGAAAGCCGGGATCGGCGAGGAGTGGACACCGCGCGAGCTGAGGCACATTGTCTCTGCTTAGTTTCGGTGTCGCGATAGCCGCCATCAGCGGGGAAGCGGACCTGCGACCTGCGCTGCCCGACTACCTCCTCCTCGCTGCCGTTTGTTGCAGAACCTCGAGAGACGGGTCGGCTTGTGCGCAGGGCATGCCAACTGCAACACAGGTACCACTGAACACGGCGAGTGCGAGAACAAGGCACACGTTCGTGAGCTTGCTATCGGACAACGGCATGGCTATCGAGGAGATCAGCAGGCTAGTTGGCCACAGCTCAACGAACGTCACCGAGACCGTCTATCGGCACGAGCTGCGGCCGGTCCTCCAATATGGTGCCGAGGTGATGGACGACCTCTTCAGCAGCGTGGCCAGCCAGCGCATCGCAGCAGGAAAGTCGCAGGAGGACAGTGCGCCAGCGAGGCAACAGTACCGGGGCAGCGGCTTCCACTCCCTAGAGCGGCTCTTATCGCAGGTCAGACTGCATGCGGGTCCGCGTCGTAGCTGGTCAGAAACCGCCTGATATCCATGGTAAGGAGAAGGTAGGCGGTTCGATCCCGCCAGGGGGCTCCAGGAAGTAGCCCTGACCTGCGGCTTCGCCCTTCATATACCGTTTCGCGGCGGAAGTATTCGTCTTGATTGCCCGCAATGGAGATGGTCTGCCCGGCAGGGACTACGCGGGCTCTGACGTGCCCAGATGCGGGCGAGGGAACGGCCGAGCCTGGCTACAGCATCCGCAGACCAGATAAGTTCGGAAAAGTCGCCAGGCGGGACCGCCTGCCAGAAGGGGCAGATACAGGTCACCGCCGGCCGACCGCGGATCGGCTGAGCCGTGGAGTCCGGGCACGCTGCCGCTCTGTCCTGACTTCCTGACTCGTCCGCACATGCCGATGAGCGAGCTTGACGCAGGCCATCAAAGTATGCTCCGAACCGGTGGCGCGGCCGTGTGAGATCAAAACGGCAGAGTCCGTCCAGTGTTGGAGTCAGGTGTAACATCCGGGCCAAGCGACGCAACGATGCCACGAAGCCGGTCAGCCACTTCTGCCGCCCATCTCGGCAAGTTTGCTGCCGTCTGAATATCTTCCGACGCCGCTAGGGAGCGCGTTGGGTGCATAACATCGTTCCGGAATGATTTAACTCTAACCAGGAGATCCGTAAGCGACTCATCCCAGAGCCCAGGATCACATGCGTAGAGCGTCTGGCCAAATAGGGTTATCAGCTCATCTATATAGAGATACTCGGCCGGGCTGGTCTCCTGCTTTGCTGTATGAGCCTGCTCGAAGCGCTCCTTCAGATTCGAGCGGATCGAAGCGACGATCTGCTCATCTGGGATAGCATATTTAACAATCTCAGATAGAAGCATCTCAATCCCGGCAATCAACAGGTAGAGGTAGCTTCGAACAGCATGGCGATCCAAGTCGCTATGAACTATGAACCCCGACAGGCCGCGTTTGCCGACGACGAACAAGAACTTGTTACCAGGAAGTAGCTGCAAGACGTTGGCCGTCGATGATTCGGCTGAAACCAAGGTACAATCGTTCAATGGAGTCATTGCCGACCTAACAGTCCGGTGACTCTTCAGGTCATCTGTCGTGACCCAGCCCACGGCACGGCGTCCATCCATCACGGGCGCCTGGTCAAATCGTGCATCCTCCAACCGTTGGCGAGCAACCTTGGCCGACTCAGCTAGATCGACGGTTACGGCACCTCGGATGGTGGTAGCGATCTGGCCGGCATGGAAGAATTCCGTTAGATCGTCGCCGACGGCTCCTGGAGTTAGCACCGGCCCAGCATAATCCAGCCTAGGTCCTATACAACTGAGCCGGTCATCCGAGCTCCCGGCCGTTCGTCGCCGCGGATAGCGTCGCAGCTACCCCATCACCGCCTGTAGGGCGAGACCGGCGAATGTCTGCCCCTTTGGGTGATCGCCTGGCGTGGCGCAAGATTTGCCCGGGCAGTCGCTCTCATCTGGCGCGATGACGGGCACGGTTCGTCGGTCACGGTGTCCGTACGTCCAGTCTGTCGCCGCACGAGCGACGGCTCAGGGATTCCATCCCGCGATCTGGCAAGAGGTGTTTGACCTGAAATCCCCGCTGGCGTACAGATTGACGTCGCTATGCGGAGGAACGTTCCACGACCCGTGGAATAGCTGCTGGCCAGCCTCGATGCCGTTGGATATCCAGTAAACCCCGACAGAGGAGACACTCTGCAGATTGCTTCCAGGATCGTAGAGCGTGATAGTTGCCTGGGTCGCGTTTGGGCCGTTCAGCTTGCAACCCACGTCCAGAGAACCGACGTTGTCCAGCCCTGGCGGCCGCGGAGTGCTGGGCTGAGACGCCGTGCCATTGGCGCCGTGAACCAGCGCGGTGATGATCCAGATGATCAGGAGCGCGGCAATGCCGATAACGACGGGGTGTCGCCACCACGGCAGGGGGCTCGCGCCCTGCGGGTCAGCCGGCGTCATCATTGTCCGCTTCTGGCCAGGGAACATTACCGCACCCAGGTGGCCATCTCCGTCGGTACTTGCATCTCATGCTGCCGTCGGCTGCCTCCGTGCACCTGCGAGAACACGCCGCCACAGCCCGCCCATGCCAGGTCACTAGCTTGATCATACTACATTATGTTATCAATAGTTGACACTAGGTAACTTACGGCACTCGTGCAGTCGTCCACCTGCGTAGGACCATCCAGCTGGGTAAGCAAGATCGCCAAAGGCGCGTGGCGGCATGCTGGACTAGCAGTAACCGTCCGCTCGATTGCTCCTGAAATGCCCGCTTTTGCCGCATTTGGTTAGACGTACGCTCGGCGCTGCCGCCGGAGATGGGCTGGCTGACTGGCTCAGCGGCTGGCTGCGATAGGACGGCGGGGCGCGGGCTAGCCTTCGTGCGTGGGTCAGCGGTCCCCGGACGTGCGGCTTGATGCCGGCATCGTGTCTGAGCTGGTCGCTGCCCAGTTCCCTGACCTGGCAGGTGCGCGGGTGCGCAGATTCGCCGCGGGCTGGGACCACGACCTGTTCTCGGTCGGCGCCGAGTGGATCCTGCGCTTCCCGAAGCGAGCCGAACGGGTCGCCTGGCTGGCGCCAAAGATCCAGATCAATGCGATAGCTGCCGGGACCCTGGGTTCGGGCATCCCGGTCTTTGAGCGCATCGGGACACCGTCCGCGATCTTCCCCTATCCCTTCGTCGGCTACCGGCGGCTGCCCGGCACCGGTGCCGATCAGGCGGGCGCCAGGGATCTGGGTGGCCTGGCTGACGACGTCGGACGGCTACTGGGAAAGCTGCATCGCATCGACCCGCGCCGCATCCCGCCGACGCCCGCCGGATGGGAGCACGACACCTGGGCTGAGCTGCGCACCGGCCTGGCGGCGGCCGGCCAGGTCGTCTGGCCGCTGCTCGCGCCCGGCCTGCAGGCCAAAGCCGGGCCGTACCTCGCCGGCCGCGTCCGCGAGCCTGCACAAGACGGCCCCCCGGCGCTTCATTCACAACGACATCTGCCCCGACCACCTCATCGTCAACGCCCGCACCGGCCGCCTCGCCGGCCTGATCGACTTCACCGACGCGATGACCGGCGAAGCCGTCCTCGACTTCGTCGGCCTGATCGGCATCGGCGGATATGAATTCATCAGCCAGGTCGTCTCCAGCTACGACCTGCCAGTCGGGAACCGCTTCGGCAGGAAGCTCCGATGGCTTGCGCGCACGCTCACCCTGACCTGGCTAGCCGAGGCAGCAGATCATGACCCCGGCGGCATTCCCAAGCACCTGTCATGGGTAGCGCGCGCCTTCGGCCACTGACCTACCCGGGCCCGTGACGCTGTCCTTCCGCTGACCGCGCGGATTTCGCCGCGCCGTCCGGGGCGGATGGTTTCCGCGACCGGAAGCATCAAAATGCCTGCCAGTTGCGCCGCACTCTTCTTCCGCTGTTCATGCGTGTAGGCGGCCCGTCATCGCCGAGCGGGATCTGCGGGGCGGCCCGAGTCAGGGCTTCTTCGCGCGGCTGGGAGCGAAGGCTCACCCAGGGGATGTGGGGGCTGGCCTGCGGGTGGACCCGGGTCTACGATTTCACAGGAGTGATTCTTGGCCCCGTGGCTCACCCGCCGTCGAGTGGCTTTGTCAACCTGAAGTGGCCCCACTGTTCTCTTCTGATTTGGCCCCGTCTTGCGCGGTAGCCGGGGGGAGGTTCTCCTTTGATCTGGCCCCACCTGAGCTCCGGGGGCGGCGCTGCCGTGTATCCCCGGCTGGCGGCTGGGGTGTCAGAACGGGAGGGGCCCGGGCGGGTCGCTGCGGGGCGGGCCGGTGCAGGACGGCGTCGCGCATGGCGTAGGTGAGCTGGTTGATGAGCTCGCCGAGGGCCTGGATCATGGCGGGCAGGGTGTAGCTGCTGCCGGAGTAGCGCAGGAATTCCTCGGCCGGGGCGGTGATCTGGGGCGCGGTGCCGTCGAGGTAGAGGTGGTCCAGGACGCTGTGGACGTCCAGGAGCAGGTGGATGATGTCGCGAGTCTCGCCGGGGTTCAGGGTGATGTCGGCGATCTGGTATTCACCGGGCGGGCTGTTCATGATCGCTCCTCCAGCGGTGCGCGGCGGGTTCAGGTCCGGGCGGCCTGGCGGCGGGTCGTGGTGGTGCGCAGCCGGTAGGAATCGGTGCCGGTCTGGATGATGTGCGCGTCGAAGGTGAGCCGGTCCACGATCGCGGCGCACAGCCTCGGGTCGGTGAAGGCGGAGGTCCATTCGGAGAAGGCCGCGTTGGAGGCGATCGCGATGGAGGCGCGTTCCTCCCGCTCGGTGAACACCTGGAACAGCAACTCGGCGCCGCGGCGGTCGAGCTCGAGGTAGCCCAGCTCGTCCAGGCACAAAAGGTCGACCCTGCCGTAGCGGGCGATGGTGCGCGACAGCAGCTTGTCGTCGGCGGCCTCGACCAGCTCGTTGACCAGCGCGGCGGCGGTGACGTATTTGACCCGGTAGCCGTTCTCGGCGGCGGCGGTGCCCAGCCCGATCAGCAGGTGGGACTTGCCGGTGCCGGAGTCGCCGATCAGGCAGGCGGGCTGCCCGGCGCCGACCCAGGCGGAGCGGGCGAGGGTGTGGATCAGCGCGGCGGGCACCTGCGGGTTGGCCTCGAAGTTGAAGTCCTCGAGCCGCTTGGGCCGGGGGAAGCCGGCGTCGCGGACCAGGCGGGCCTTGCGGCGCTGCTCGCGGTCATCGCACTCCAGGGACAGCAGCTCGGTCAGGAATCCCTTGTAGCTGGCCTGCTGGCGGGTCGCGGCGGCGGCGATCTCGCTGTGCCGTTCGCGGATGGTGGGCAGCCGCAGGATCTTGCAGGCCTGCTCGATCGCGGCGTCGGCGGCGGTGTCGGTCACCTCGTCCCGGGCGGCGGCGCGGGCCATCACGCGCTCCCCGTGCTGGCGGCGGGCGGGGCCGCGAGCAGCTGGTCGTAGGCGGCCACCGACGGGGCCGGGCGCTGGTCGGCCGGCAGCCGTGCCTCGCGCCGTGGCAGGGTGACCACCGCCGCCCGCGACGGCCGCGGCCGCAGCGCCGGCCAGGGGCCATCGCCGGCCTGGCCGGGACCGGGCAGGCCGGGGCGCTTGCGGGCCTCGATCGCGACCACGTCCGGCGAGCAGCTGCCGGCCTCCAGCGCGGCGCGGATCCCGGCGGCGACCTGCGCGGCGGGCATCCGCCGGTGCAGCAGCAGCACCTCGATCAGCGCCCGGGTGCCCGCGCCGTCGCCGAGGCGGGCCCGCGCCCGGTCCCAGAACACCTGGTGGGCGGCGGTGAACGCGCCGCTGGCGCGGGCCTGAGCCAGCGCGGCAGCCCCGGGCAGCGCGCCCGGCTTCCTGAGCAGGATTTCCAGGTAGTGATCCAGCTCCAGGTGCTCGGCCCCGGCAGCGATCAGCCGCGGGTGCACCGCCACCAGCTTCGACCCGCTGTAGACCTCCAGCTGGTTAGCCGACAGCCTTACCCGGACCCGGGCGTCGATCAGGCAGGCGGGCACCGAGTACCGGCACTTGCCGACGGCGATCCGCGCATACCGGTCCACCCGCGGCCACACCGTCGCCGCGGTGTCGAACGCCTCGGACGGCAGCGGCAGCAGGAACGGGCGCTCGGCTGCGAAGTCCTCGCCGATGGTGGCGGCACGGTGATCGACGTGGCGGGCATCCTCGGCGGCATCGGCCTCCGCGAGGCGCGCGTTCAGCTCCGCCAGCGAGACGGCCTGCGGGACCGGGACGAACCAGCGGCGGCGGAACCGGCCGATCTCGCCTTCCACCCCGCCCTTCTCATGCGCCCCCTCCTGACCGGGAATGCAGTAGAACGCCTCGAACCCGTAATGGGCGCGGAAGGACAGCCACCGCCCGGTCTCGGCGCGGTTGCGCCCGGTCAGCACCTTGGCGACCGCCGGGGACAGGTTGTCGTAGCGGACATGCCCGGCAGGCACCCCGCCGCACGCCTCGAACGCCGCCACGTGGCCTTCCAGGAACGCCTCCTGCGCCTGGCTGGCGTAGACCCTTCTCCGCACTACCGGGATGATCTTCAGGTGCCGGGACCGCTGGGCGAGTTCAGGTTCCGGGTCGCCGGCCTGCAGCGTGACGGACGGCCGTGGTCACCAGGTCGAGGTTGGCGTCGTCGAGGCTGGCCAGGGCGTCCCGGAGGTCTACTGGTATGCCGTCGCCAAGGCTGGCGGCGAGGCGGAGCAGGCGCCGCTCGGCGCCGGAACATGGCAGCTGGCCGCCGGCGAGGGCGGTGACCGCGGCGGCCCAGTCGATGCTGGCCATGGCCGTGGCGCCGTCGCTGATGCTGATGCCGGCGTGGATGAAGCCGTCGCGGAAGTCGGCGCGGTGCGGCCAGGACGTCGCTATGAGCAACTCGCAGGCGGCTTCAGCGTGATAGAGACCGGCCGCGCAGGCGCGTAGCGCGGCGGCCGATTGCGGTTCGGGCACGGCTGCTCCTGACCGGGGGAATCTAAGTGAGTCCTTCAACACCGATCTCGTCTTGTCCGGCCTGGCGTTTGATGCGGTCAGCCTGGTTTTTCTTTCCCGCGATGTGCCGGAGGCTTTCTTCCAGGGCGGCGACTTCGCCGAGCCACTGCATCTGGCGGGCTTCTTCAAGACGTTCAATAGTGTTATGCTCAATTTGCAGCAAGCGGGGGACCTGGGCGAGGTCAAGTCGCAGCATCGGGCAGCGAATGCAGGCGTGTTCATGCTGGCAGGGGGTGCCGTAGGGCCGGTGGCAGGTGCCGAGGGCGACTTTGCGGAGGCTGAAGTGGTCACGGAATTCGGTCCATTCGGAGTCGCTGGGTTCGCGGTATTCTTCGCTGGGACGCTGACTGCGCCGCTGGTCGATGAATTGCCGGTAGTGACGGATTACCTCGGCCGGGTAAACGGCGACATATCCCTGGGTCGTGTTCAGGTCGAGGTGGCCGAGAAGCCGGGCGGCAATGTGAATTGGCAGGCCGCTGTTCACTGCCTCGGTGGAAAAGATTCTCCGGAAATCATGCGGGGTGAACCTCAGTGCTGTCCCGTCCACGTCGGTGATGTCCGCTTTTCGCGCTACCCGGGCGAGCAGGTCACGGACCCGCTGAGGTGAGATGACCTGCAGGCGGTGCTGGGTGATGAGCTGGAACAGGTGCGGCAGCGGCGGGCCGAAGACGCGCTCGTAGGTGTCGTAGCGGGTCAGCAGCGGCACCCGCCCGCCGGCGTCCTTGATCCGCCGGATGATGCGAGCCAGGACCGCCACCAGCTCGGGGTCGGCGGGGATGACCCGCTCGGTGTCCGTCTTGGACGGGCTGACCTGCACCAGCGGCACCATCTCACCCGTGGGGGCCTGGTACTGGCGCAGGCTGAGGTGGGTCAATTCCAGCAGTTCCTCCACGCGGACCCCGGTGCGCCTCAGGACCTCGATGATGGCCAGCGCCCAGAACGCGCTGGCCTCGGCGGCTTCGGCATCGAAACGCGGCCCGGCCGGATCCAGGGGCTCGGCGAGCAGCCGGATCGGCTGGATTCCGCGGCGCGGCCCGATCCGCAGGTAGCGGGCATCGTCCACGGCGAACTCCGCACCCGGGACGGTGTTCCTGACGGTGGCCAGCATCCGGGCCGCCGCCTCCAGCTGCTGCCCGGCAGCGGCGACCAGCCGGGGCAGCACCGGGGCCAGCGCCCGGGTGCGCTCGGCCATTCGGGCGCGCCGGCGCCGGGCCTCTTTGATATAGCCGCGGACGTCCGTTTCGCTGACCGGGCACGGGGCCGCCCATGCCGCCCAGCGGGCCGGGTCTTCCAGCGACCATTGCAGCAGGTCAAGGTAGAAGGAACGCACGGTCAGCAGCACGGCGTGGAAGGTGCGCCGTGGCGTGCCGTCGGGCAGGGTGCGGACCCGCTGCTTCCAGCCGTGGGCAACATCACCGGGCAGATGCAGGGTGCCGATGCCGGGATGGTGGCGTTCCAGGTCGGCCCAGAACAGGCTGACCAGCATATGGGCCTGGTTGTCCAGCGATCTGTAGTCCAGGACCGCCGACCGCTCGGCCAGGTAATGCACGAGCACGTCGCGGACCGGGCGGCAGGCTACCGCATACCGGTCCACCAGCTCAGCTACCGTCAGCTGCCCGCGGGCCTGGGCCTGGCGCAGCGTCGGCGGCTCGCCGTCCAGCCCGCCGATGCCGCGCAGCAGGTCGTAGGCGAACGGCAGTGCCGCCACCTTGCGGCCCGTCTGCCTGCGGGCCGCCGCATAGGTATTGATGTCGTCCATGTCGAGATCCGTGAGGTTCTTGCCGGTGACGATGACCATGCGGGTCAGCGCGTTGAGCGCTTCGGCCTCATGCTCGGGGAACCCCCGCCGGGCGGCGTGCGCGGCCAGCTCCGCGAACTCCGCTGGCTGATTGTGCGACCGGTAGGCGGCATAGACGCCGAGCATCCGGCTGCCGGACAGCCATCCGCAGGCCGGCCGCACCGCCCGCACCACGATCAGCGTGCCCAGCCCGGCGGTCAGCCGGCTGCGCTGACGTTCCGGCAGATCACGCGGTCCCCACGCCTGTCCTGCCGCATCGGAGCCGCTGAGTAGCCAGCGTTCCTGCCAGTCCTCGCCGGGGAAGCCCTCCAGCCAGTCCAGCACCGTGTTCACCGATTCCTGCCTCCGCCGTCGCTCAGAGGGGATCGCACTGGTGAGCAGGCCGTCGGCTAGGTGCAGCAGCTCGCGGCGTGAAGCGTGCTCGCGTCCTGTCGCCACCGTGACCGGGCGGCTCATCGGCGCCGGCCCTGTGAGAACACCGGGATCGCGTGGGCTGAGCGGGGTGCGGCTGAGGCGCCCGTGTCTTGTTGCCATCAGTCCTGCCCGAACACGTCCGCGAGGTCGGCGGGGTCGTAATCCCATCCGCCAGACGGGCGGGGCTCCGGCTTGGGCCGCCGGTAGTGCTCCTGCACCGCGGCGATGACCTCATCGGGGCGCGGGCGGAGGTAGAGGCCGGTTGTGGTGATGTTGGCGTGCCGCATCACCTGCTGGGTGTCGACCAGGCTGATGGCCGGGTCGGCGATCAGCCGCAGGCACAGCGTGTGCCGCAGGTCGTGGGCGGTGACGTTGGTGCCGGTCTTCTCGTTGATCCGGCCCAGCAGCGCCCGCAGCGCCGTATAGCTCAGCGGCCGCAGCGGCTTGCGCCGGGTCCACCACAGCGGCTCACCCGGTCCGGGCCGGCGCCCCAGGCCGGCGAGCTCGCCGAGGTAGAGCGCCAGCCACGTGAACGCCTCCGGCGAGGCCGGGCACGCCTGCTTGACCCCGCCCAGTCCCTTGGTCGCGACATAGATCCGGCCATCGCCGGGCCTGGTGTCGGCGACGGTCATGCCCAGCAGCTCGCTGGCGCGGGCGCCGCTGGCCAGGAACATGTGCAGCAACGCACGATCCCGATGGCAGCCCAGCCCGGCGAAAATGTCGTCAATGACCTCATCGGGCACCGCCCGCGGCGGGCGATCGGGCTGTTTCTGCCGGTAGGTGCCACGGCGGTGCAGCCGGAACGGCTCCAGCGGATCGTGATGAGCGTTCAGGCGGCGGCCGTCCCGGGACTGCGGCGGCACCGGCGACACGACCGGCCCCAGCCCGCTCTCGGCGTGGTAGCCGTAGAAGGCGGCTAGCACCGCCACCGCATGGTTGATCGTCGCCGGCGCATACCCGGCCCTCAAGTACGGCTTGCCGGTGCGCGCGTTCACCGACCCCGGCTCGGGCGCATCCGGGCGCCTCCTGTCCCGGGCCGGATTGGGACTCGTACGCAGCCACAACACGAAATCACGGACTTCCGCGCGCTGCGCCCGGTCCCACGAGACATCCACCGCGGCCAGGAACCGGAGCCATCGCAGCAGGTCATACCCGTAAGACCGGCACGAGGCCGGGCTGCTACCACAGGCCAGGAAATGCCTCAGGAAGTCATCGACGGCACCGATCCGCTCGCCGACCTCATCCACCACGATCCACGGCAACACCGGATCATCCGCCGGGCGCACCGCCCCGACCCGGGCGACAGCCAGTCCCCGCAGGTCACGCTGGCTAGTCTTCTCGTCCACCCTGCCTCCGTCCTCGTGATCAACGAGGACGAAGCCTGCCCCATCGCCAGTCCCGGGCGAAGCAGATCAACCAAGAACGGGCCACTAGTGCGGTCAATAGGTCGGTGGCAGGCCCTGCCCGAGCACGACAGGCGGAACGCGAACATGTAGCACCGTGCCGGCTCGCCGGCCAGGCACACGGTCACGTCACCGAAGTCGACCTCGGCCTCACTGCCTGGATCCTTGGCCTGCGGCACGAACCCCCGCAGGCCCTCGGCGCGGGCGCGGTCCTCCGCGGTGATCTCGGCGCGGCGGCCGGCCACGTACTTGGCCACATACGAATACGACGCCTGCGCGCCGTGCTCATCGCACAAACGCTCGAAGACCCGCTTCGCGGTGTGCCGCTGCTTGCGCGGCGCGGCCAGGTCCTCGCGCAGCATGCCGTCGATCAGGTCACGGACCTGATCCAGCACCGTGGCCTGCCGCTCCGGGGTCTTGCGGCCCGGCGGGACCGGCGAGGCGATCGCCTGGCGGACCGTCCGCCGGTGCACGTCGTACTTGCGGGCCAGCGCCCGGACAGACATCTGGTTGCGCTGCCAGTCGAAGCGGATCGCCGCGAACAGCTCCACTCTCTTCGGCCCCATCCCGGCCCCACCCGAAGCGGAGGAACACCCGATACGGCTAACGATCCACCCGGGCATCCCATCCATCCCGCAACCACCCGGCGTGTCGCCGCGGGCTCCTGCAGGGGCGGGGCCAAATCAGAGTGCTACACCGCCACCGCGACCGCCCCCGGCGGGGCCAGATCAGAAGAGAACAGTGGGGCCATTTCAGAGTGCTACGGCCAGCATCGCGATCCTGCCACTGCCCGACCCCTTGCGCCCCCAGCGCAACCTACTACTAGCCGGGCTCGACCTCGACGAAGACGAGCGCCCGCTCGCCGCCGCGCTCGCCGCGCTCGCCGACGCCGGAGCCGATGCCCGCGACACTCTCGATCCCGGCCAGGAAGACACCGTCCGCAGCCTCCTCGCCCGGCCGCTTCCCGAACGGAACGCACCCGCAGAGTCGGGGACACAACCGGTGCCCGCCGTCCGCGCCGGCCGGCAAGGCGGACTCCTCCCCGGCCACCTCCAGGCAGCCGAGGGGGCGGCCAGGTACGCAGGCCAGCTGGGTCAGGACGCCGTATCCGCGATCTACCGGATCGCCCGCCGCGGTTACCTACGCGACTACGCCCGCATCGGAAGGCAGATGATCGCGCTCGGGTATCCCGATCCCGAACCGCCGCGCCTGTCCGTGAAAACGATCTATGGTGAATCGCTGGACCTGTGGGAAGACTGGCAACCATTCTTCACGGCCGCAGCATCACTGGAAACGCCGCGTGCGCTGACTGCCGCCGAACAGTGGAGATACCCGGACCTCGCAACCCTCGCCGACGTTCTCGGCACGGAGAACGCGACCCTTACCGCTATCGCGCACGCGTTCACCACCGACCGGACATTGTTGCCAGGCTGCATGAAGGCAGCCACGGACGCCGCGCGCCTAGACTTGTCGGCGATCTCCGCCGAGGCCACCGTCGTCGTGGAGAAGTGGCCCGCAGGCAACCGGGACATCATCAACGTGATGTTCGCCCCGCCGCCGTCACCCGCGCCTGCATTCGACAGCACCCGGCTCGACAACCAGGACAAAGACATCTTGATCGAGGCCCTCGGCGCTACATCAGACTGGCTCGCGGGCGTCGCCTACACGTTGCTCCTGCCCGCACACGACCCGGTAGCCGGGCAGCGCGCCGCCGACCAGATCCCGCACATCCCCGCGAACCGGCGCGAGAACGCCGCCATCGTCGCCGTCGCGAACGATCCCAGCCCGCCGGATGCAGCCACGCGCTTTCTCGAAGGTGCCGAACCGCTCGCACGGGTCGGCGCGGCGGCAGCAGCAGCGCAGATCCTGGCCGAAGGCGGCGACGCTAGTGCCTGGACGCCTCTGCTCGCGCGGGCCTCAGCGGACGACGACCTGACAGTACGGCTCGCCGCCGGAGCCGACCAGGGCACAGCCGACAATGCGGTCTCCAGGACCTGCCGGAACTGCGGCCAGCCGAACGACATCGACGCTGGCCGGTGCAGCGGCTGCAAGAAGGACATGGGCCTCCAGTAGGTATTGTCTGGAGGCCACACCGTCAGCCGTCACGCTGCTTGGCAGGTGCATGCCACTGCGCGAGCTGGCGTCGCAATTCGTCGGCCTGGGCCTCGGCGTGCCGCAGCTGCTGCTCCAGGCTGGCCCGAGATGGCGGCTTCGCCAGCTTCGGCGCGCGGGTGCGCGGGACGAGCCAGCCGATGCGCTGGCACGCGACGATGGTCCGCGCCCGCGGGCAGGTGTAGCACAGATGCTCGGGGCTCGGGCTCGGCCAGCCCTCGGCGAGCATCCTTTGCGTGTGCTCGCGCTCGCGCGGCGGCTGCGCATCCGGCTGCTCTGCCCAGAGCTCCTCGAACTCCGTGGTCATCTCCAACAGCCTGCCGGCGCTAACCCGGCTGGGGCCGTCGGCAGGCTTCCAGCCGAGGTCGGAAACCGGCACCTCGGTGACGTGCGCGCACGATAGCGTCACCGTCCAGAACGCCGAGGTATGCGGTTCGTCGTGACGCAGCACGGCCCAGGTATCCGCGTCCGCCCACTCCGGCGGCTCTGCCGGGTCAGCGGGAAACGTCACTTCGCGGCGGTCTCCCCACCCGTCGATCTCCCGGTACGGCGCCGGCGGGGAATCCTTGTGCGTGCAGAGCAGCTGGCCCGCCGGCAGCCGCGCACCGCAGACAGGATCAGGCCACTGCGTCTCGTCAGGCCAGCACGACGAGGATCGACCTCATATCTAGTTGACGCCAGCGGACCACATCCGGTTCCATAACTGTGCCGCTGGCCTTGACCTGGTCTTCTATGCGGATCGCTCGTATTCGTTGAGAAGGCCGCCGAGGACGGGCCGGCGCGTGATCCGCTCCTGGGAGAGGTCGGCGGCAGGACGGTCGGGCCTGGGTGG
>WNGL01007558.1_pt1 | contig 13683 bp, 10 predicted proteins | sample 5400591 | NCBI WGS metagenome assembly WNGL01 (sample SAMN13153377, study PRJNA577476) | soil metagenome | isolation source: 80 cm soil or saprolite under Garry oak tree replicate 1 | place: USA:California | collected 2016-06-15
CCGTCGGGGACGGAGCGAAGCGTACGCGAACGGTCATGGGGGGTACGGAGAGGGGGGGATTCGAACCCCCGATAGGGGTATTAGCCCCTATAACGGTTTAGCAAACCGCCGCCTTCAGCCACTCGGCCACCTCTCCAACGAAACGAGAACCTCGCGAGTCGCAACGGCTTGTGCAACCCCCTGCCGGAGTCGCTGCCGCCCGTGGCGGCTTGACTGGTGGCAAAATTGGTGGCACACCCGTGCCGATCAGCCCTGCTTGAACCCCTGCCGCGCGAGCTCCGCCTGCGCACCGGCCTCTCGATCGGCAGCGCCGGACAGACTCGCAGCCACTCGCGCGGCGTCCGCCGCGAAATAATTCTCCGGCGCGTGCGTCATGTAGCGCAATGCCATCACGGGAGTCGAATGCCCAAGCAGCCGCTGGATGCGGACGATCGGAATCCCTGCCTGCGCGCAATGCACGCCGAAGGTATGCCTGAGGTCGTGGATCCGGACGTCGTGCAGGCCGGCTCCGCGGCAGGCGCGCTGGAAGACGCGTTGCGCCAGCTGATAAGAGCCGAACGGGTGAGGAAACACGGGATCCGCAGGTCCGGCTGGGTAGCGCGTTCGATGTTCGGCTAACAGGCGGGCCAGCGGCACTGGGATGGGTACCACGCGCGCGCTCGCCGACGTCTTGAGCCGACGCCCTCGGTCACGCACCGTGATCACGTGATCCGACAGGCGGATGTCGCTCCAGCACAGCCCCTGCGCCTCGCCGACGCGCAGTCCCGTGTACACCAGGGTCGCGAATAGTGGCCACCACGAGCGAGGAAGGGCGGCTTCCAGCTGGCTCACCTCCGCCGCGTCGAGCCAGCGCTCCCGGCCGGCGGATTCGCGCTCGCGGGGTAGGACAGGCCGGTGCACACCGATCTCCCGCTCCTGCTCGCACCACGTGAGGAACGCGCCCAAAGCGCATAGGTCTCGATTGATAGTGGCGCCGCCCGCGCCGTCGCGACGACGCTGCGCCCGGAAGTCGGCGAGGAAGCCCTTCGTCATATCAGCAAGCGTGGCTGCGCGGCCCCGAGGAAGCAGCGCGACCACCCGTGCCCAACTCACTTTGTACCGCTGAGTTGTCATGGGAGCGTAAGCCCGTCTGGTTTTTGAGCTCAGGGTCGCAGGATCGTCGAGCCACACAAACCATTGGTCGAGTAGCGGCCCGAGAGTCGGACTGGCAACTGCCGCGAGACGGTGCTGCAGCGCCGCTGGGTTCCGCACGTAGTCTTCGTGGACGTCGGCGAGGCGAAGTTTTCCCTCCGCGAGGAGGCGTAGCACATCCAACCGCCCCGCATCCTTTAGCCCGTGCAGGGTCCGCTGCATCGCCTCAGCGAGCTTCTTGCTGGAAGAGCCGGTTGAGAGCTTCAAGCGTGGCAGGCCTTGCCACCGGATCTCGATCACGTACCGGCTGCTTTCTGGCCGCTTGTAAACGCTCACTTACCCCTCCTCCGCTCATCAATTAACGCCTGGATGTCCGCGTGACGCCAGCGCAAGGTATGGGGAGTGATCTGTATCGCCAGATGGCCAACGACCTCGTAGACTCGCTTTCTCGGCAGTTGGAGGACATGCCCGACGTCCGCCGCCGTCATCAACGGCTCGATCTCCGCGGCGTCGGCTGAGGCCCACGGGACGGGCAGCGTGTCGCGCGCGCTGTCGGGGCGGAAGCGACTCAGGTTGGCTGCGGCGCGACGCTCGATCATGTGGCCCTCGCGGGAGTGCTGGGGCGGGGGAGCAGGATGGCACTCATCGTGGCCTCCTACAGACACCTACCTTCAATCGCGGCTAAGCGTTCTCGCCGCGGAGGCGAACACAGGGCCTCCTACTTATAAGTAGTCCCGAATTGGGGAAAGCGTGTCCTCGGTGAGAGTGTTGGGATCAACGGCGCGTCAACCTTGCGAGGTTCGAGAGTTCGGGTCGAGGGGCCTCATCCCCTTGAGCGCCCGCGCGGGCGCGAATGGGGGTCTGGCGAGATATCGTTGTGCACGTGCACCGGCACGTGCACCGATATCTTGCCACTTCCTTGCACAAGCGAAATCAGCAAGTGCTCTGGTGCAGGAGCCAGCCATCAGCGCAGCGAGCGGGCCGCGCCGTCAGGCCACGCGCGCTCCCCGCTCAGTCGTGAAGCGCACTCGCACGCCCGCCCGGGCGAGCATGTCGACCAGGGCGTCGATGCTGAAGCGATGGAAGCGCCCCCGCACGAGATCGTTCACGCGAGGTTGGCTCACGCCCAAGAGCTTCGCCGCCCGGCCTTGGGTGAGCCGGCGGCGCGCAATGAGTCGCTCGAGCGCCAGCATGAGCTCGGCCCGGACGCGGAGGTGCTCGGCCTCCACGGGGGAAAACCCCAGGTCGCGGAAGATGTTGGGCGAGCCCTTCGTGATCTTGATCGCCATCGTTCCCTCCTATTCCCGGGCGCGTCGCCGGAGTAGCTCCTTGAGCCGGGCCCGCGCTAGGTCCACATCCAGTTTGGGCGTGCCCTGGCGCTTCTTCGCGAAAGCGTGCAGCACGTAGACCGCTTCGGGCCGTGTCGCCAGGTAGAGCACGCGATACTCGCCGTCCGCGTGGATCCGGATCTCCCGCACGCCGGTGCCGACGCTCGTCATCGGCTTCCAGTCGCTGGGCTGGTGGCCGGCCTGCACGCGATACAGCTGGTACCCGGCGTCCCGACGGGCGTTGGGAGGAAAGGTGCGCACGACGGCACGGGCGTTCCCCAGCCAGCGGAGCGGCTTGAGCGCCATAGGAGAATATATCCGTTTGGATATGATACGCCATGTGGTGAGGAGCGGGTGGCGAGATCGGCAATGGTGGGCGCGGGCTGGTGCGCGCCATTTAGGGTCTCGCTCCGCTCAGGGCGGCGCTCGCCCACGGAACGCACGGAGGGAGGATTGACCGTCCAAGCGGTCCGGCCCAGGTTCAGTGACTTACCCCCCCTAGTTCCTTCAGGGGCTAGGCGCGAGGCCGTCCCGAGAGGCTGGCCTCTGGTTTTCTCGCCGGCGCCAGTATGAACACCCGGCCAGTGTGCAGCGGGCTCGCGGGCGCGCGCTCATCACGGCAGCGTGGGAGTCTCGCCCGACGACTGCAGCCAACACGACCGCACGACCAGCATTGCGTGGCCTCAGGGGGAATGCGACCAGCGTGGGAACGAGGCGCTGGGTGGTCGTGCCGTCGCCTAGGTGGCCGTACACGTTCTCGCCCCAGCAGTAGGCCGCGCCTGCCGAAGTCACGCCGCAGCTGTGGCGCCGCCCGGCGACGACGGCCGTGAGTTCATAGACCCTATCTCCTTCCGACTCTGACCTATCGTGGCCGCCACGTGGGGACGCCGTCCACGGGGTGTTCATGCCTACCGCGGCCTCCAGACGGGGTCCCGGTTGCTTCGCGTGCTCGTGCTCGTGAGCTGGGTGACGCCCGACCCGTCCGCGTTCATCACGTAGATTTGCCACTGGCCGTAGATTCCCCCGCTGAAACTAGAGAACGCAATCTTCGTTCCGTCGGGCGACCAAGCGGCCCCGTCGTCCTGCGTGGTGGTGGTGAGCCGAGTGATGCTCGACCCATCGACCTGCATCACGTAGATCGAAAAACTTGCCCCGTCGGGGGACCTCGTGAACGCGATCTTCGAGCCGTCGGGCGACCACGCGGGCTGGTCGTCCGTCGCCGGGTTGTTCGTGAGGTTCACCTGGCCCGAGCCGTCGGCGTTCATCACGTAGATGTCCAAGTTCCTGAGGAAGGCGATCTTCGAGCCGTCGGGCGACCATGCTGGCCGCAGGTCCCCGGCTGGGTTGTTAGTGAGATTGCGGAGGCCCGAGCCGTCGGCGTTCATCACGTAGACTTCCACGTTGCCGTCACGGGAGCTGTTAAATGCGATCTTCGAGCCGTCGGGCGACCACGCCGGGTCGGCGTCGCTGGCCGGGTTGTTGGTGAGGTTCACCTGGCCTGAGCCGTCCGCGTTCATGACGTAGATCTCATAGTTCCCATCGCGGTTGGTCTCGAAGAGCACCTTCGAGCCGTCTGGCGACCATCCCGCCGGGTAGTCCAACGCCGGGTTGTTGGTGAGGTTCACCTGGCCCGAGCCGTCGGCGTTCATCACGTAGACCTCCGGGTTCCCGTCGCGGTTGGTATGGAAGAGGATCTTCGTGCCGTCAGCCGACCAGACGGGGCCGTCGTCTTCCGCCGGGTTGTTGGTGAGGTTCACCTGGCCTGAGCCGTCCGCGTTCATGACGTAGATGTCTCCGACCCCTCCGTTATCCCAAGGGCTGTAGAAGGCGATCTGGCCGCCCGCGGCGACCGCGGTAATCGCCACCCTGGCCATGACCGACTTGCTGTTGTCGCTGACTGAGGTGGCTGTGACGCCGAGCGTGCCGGGCGGCACCGTGGCTGGGGCGGTGTAGGTTGCCGTCGTGGTCGTGACATTGCTCAAGCTCCCGCAGACGCCTGGCCCGCCGCTGCATCCCGTGATGCTCCAGGTGACGCCGCGATTGGTCGGGTCGTTCGTCACCGTGGCCGTGAAGTCCTGGCTGCCACTGGTGAGGAGGCTCGCGGTCGTCGGAACGACGGAAACGGAGACCGCCGGGCGGCTGCCGTCGGGCGCCGTACAGGCCGCGAGCAGCAAGACGCCCATGAAGGGCAGGAAGCGCTGTGGCATTTGCTGGGTGTTCATGATCGCTCCTATCCTCGGTTCGAAGACGGTCTTGCTCAGCCTGCCTACTGCACGACCCCCAGCGCCCGCGCGACGTTGATGCGCCCCTTGCCATAGTACGGATCAGTCCCGGGCTCACCGAGGTCGTCCGCTGACTGGAGAATCCGGGCCCGGATCAGCGCGGGGTTGCCGTGACCCAATTGCGCGACGAGCAGCGCCGCGAGCCCGGAAACGTGCGCGGCCGCGAAGCTGTTACCGACGGGCTGCGCGACTGCTTGACGGGCGAGGCATGCTGGGGCTGCGGTGGTCGCCGTCGGTGTCGTCGTGCAGCGCACCCACATTCTCCGAAATTGACCCACCTCCCCCGCGCCGCCGGGCGCGGCGACGCTGATCGCCGAACGCCCATAAGCCGCGTATGGCGCTGGCGCATCCACGTTCACCCAGGGCCCAATAACGCCGCTCGCTCCGGTCGGCCCAGTGGCGGCAACGCAGATCGCATTGGCGGCCTCACACGGCAGCCGCACGAGATCGCCGTTGTGATCGAGGTTGGCGCCGTCATTGAAGGGGACGCTCACGAGCAGGGCGCCCTTCCGGAAGGCGTAGTTCACCGCTCGCTCGAAGGCCGCCACAATTCCCGGATGGGCACTCTTGTCGAACTCGAGGCCGTTGCTGATGTTGATGACATCCGCGCCCTGGTCCGTGGCGTACACGATCCCGTTGAGGAGCAGGCTCGCGGTGGTGCGAAGACCCGTTGAGTCGGCGATCTTCACGGCGACGAGCATCACGTACCGGTTCACGCCCGCCAGGACCTTCGCATTGCTCGCCACGACGGACGCAACCGCGGTCCCGTGCCAGAACAGGTCACTGAACGGGAGCCGGCCCGGATAGTGCCTCGTCACGTCCTCCGGCACGAGGGATATCGACCGCTCGAGATCGACGAGCCCGGTCAGATCGGGGTTGGCGTAGTCGATGCCCGTGTCCAGGATCGCGACCTTGACATCGCGCGAGCCGAGGTGGCCGGCGGCCCACGCCTCCGGGGCGAACACGGCCCGCAGGTTCCACTGCCGCGCGTAAAATTGCGCCGTCGTCGGCGACGCGGTTGCATCGGCGGGCGCGAGGGGTTCACTCACTGCCTCCTCGGCAGCGGCGCCGTCGGCCTCGACGTCCTCATTCCGCGGGGCCGTGGCCACGTCGGGCTCCACGGCGCGGACGTCCGCGGACGCGGCTAACTCAGCCGCCGCAGCTTCTGAGAGCCCGGTCACCGCGGCCACGCCGATGCTGTCGAGCGCGGTCTCGACGCCGCCGCCCAGCCGCGCCGCTCGCTCCCCGAAGTCAGCCGGCACACGCTCGGCCGTGAAGATCACGAGGTAGCGGCCCGCCGGCTCGGTGGACGTCACGCTCGCGGCGAGCGCGCGGCGGCGAGCGGGCTCGGTTGGCTCGCGTTGCTCTTGGCAGGCTTGGAGCGCCAGGGCGGCGCCCAGTGCGATGAGCTGCGTCGCGTGGCGGTTCATGGCTTCCCTCCCGTCCGCGTCGGCGACCGAGTAGCCGGCACGCGCGACGTCGAGCTGTGAGGCGGCGTGGCGGAGCCGGGGGGACGTCGAGCAGGAGCCGCCACCCTTGCTCGCAACGCCGCAGCACGCTTGAGAGAGGGCGTGAGGTTCACCCTCGGATCGGACGCTGGCCGTGACGCCCCCACTCGCGCGATGGTGGAGCCTTGCTGCGCAGGCGGATAAGCGAAGTTGGAGGGATCGGAGTAACCACCGTCCTTCACAGCCACGATGAAGTACGCGTAGTAATAGGCGCTTTCCTGGTACCGGAAGGTCGTCGTGTTGGGCCCGAGCGACGCGATCAAGTACTGGGAGCAGCAGCCATCGTCCTCCCACACCTCGTAGCCGTCCTCCACGGCGGAGTTGTCCGTCCAGGTGAGGTCGAAGGTTATGGCGTCGACAGCAGCCACAGTCAGGTCCGTCGGGCCCGCGGGCGGGGTGGTGCAGGCCGTGTTCGAAGGTGGCGAGTCGCCGAGGCTGTTGAACGCGAACACGCGATAGCACGCCTGCTGCTCGGCCGACAATCCCGCCTCGTCGAAGTAGTACTCGTCGGGCCCGGTGGTCGCGGCCGTCATCCAGCTCGCGCCACCATTAATCGAGCGTTCGACACGGAACCCCGACTCGTTGGTGGACTGGTCGAGCCACAAGCCGTACACGCTGCTGCTCGACGTCGGTTGCACGCCCAGGTCGGAGGCAGCGACGGGCGGTGTCGTGGCGAGCACCACCTGGACGGACTCCGAGCTGCCGGACGATCCGCCATCCTTCGTCGCGTACACGACATACCAGTACGTGTTGTCGGGCATCAGCCCGGCGTCGTGATAGACGGTGGTGTTGGCCGGCAGCGTCGCGACCACGCTCCAGTCGGCCCCGCCACCGGCGCGCCACACGGTGAAGCCATCCTCGACCCCGGAGTTGTCGGTCCACGTCAGGTCCACGCCGGTGCCACCAACCGGGCTTGCCGCGAGGTGCGTCGGAGTGGCCGGCATGGCGGTGCAGTCGACGTTGGACGGGCCGGAGTCGCCGAACGAGTTCCCGGCAAACACGCGGTAGCAGGCCGGCCTGTCGTCGCCGGGGTACGGGTAATTCACGAGGTAGTCCACGAGGGACGTCACGTTCGCGCTCGTCGTGCCGGCGCTAGTCCAGGGTCCGGTGCTCGCGGCGGCGCGCTCCACCCGGAATCCGGTCTCGTTCGACGAATTGTCGGTCCAAGTGATGTCGAACGCGTAGCCGAGGCGTGGCACCGCGTTCGCAGCGGAGGGCGCCGGAGGGACGGGCGCGGCGGGTGTCGTCGCGCAGGCAGCGCTCGAGAACGCCGAGTAAGTCGTCTTACCGCCGGTCGTCCGGAACGCCCGCACCTCGTAGCAGTACTGCGTCGAGCCGGAGAGCCCGCTGTTGCCGTAGCTCGTGGCGTTGGCCCCCGTCGTGGCCAGCAGCGCGAACGCGCCGCTTGGTCCGGTCGTGGAGCGGTGCACCTCGAAGCCGGTCTCGTTGGACGAGTTGTCCTGCCAACCGACGTTGATCTGATTCCACGATACGGCCACGGCGCTAGTGCTCGACGGCGCCTGGACTGTGGGCCCAGGCTGGCCGCCAGTGGCCGCCTCGATACGGGGCGCCATCGGCTGCTTGTGATCACAGCCGCTGAAGAGGACGGAGAGCAAGAGGACCGGATACGCGAAGCTAAAGCGGCGCAAGGTCATACACCCTCCGTAGTGGGGACGGCTCTGTAGAGTGGTCGACCTTCGGCGGTGAACCACTCCCCCGTGCTACGGACGGCAGCGGGCCGGTTGCTCAGCGTAGACTTTCAGCAGGCGACCGAAGGGGAGAGTCCGGGGGGAGGAATTCGAGCCGCGAGGCTAAGGCCCCAGGTATACGCGCTCTTCGCGGTCAAGCCTACTCGGGGACTATCGCCCCCGAACGAGCGTGAAGCCGGCCCAGAAGAACGGATGCGCTGTCGTGGAGTTGCGCACGGCCGCCCGTTGGGCCAGAGCGAGCGCCTCCGCCTCCGATCGTCCGGCCGCGAGCTCCGTGTAGAACCGCTCCATGAGCCGCGCGGTGGCGACATCGGCAACCGGCCAGAGCGTCGCCATGACGTTGGACACCCCGGCATAGAGAAACCCGTTGACCAACCCTACCCAGTCGTCGCCCGGCGGCACGTCCGCGAGGGCGCCCGCTGCGAGCCCAGTTTGGCAGGCGCTCAACACCAGCAGGCGCGCATTGAGGGTGAGCCCGAACACCTCGTGGACCTCCAGCCGCCCATCCTGATTCTCTCCGGGGCCGAGCTCGACGAAGGAGAAGAGCGGGTTCCGCTTGTTGAGGACGCCAAAGGTCGCAAGGTGAACGATGCCCTGATCCGGCGCAAACATTCGGAACGCGCTCTCCGTGGCCTGAGGCCCGACCAGCACGCGCGCCTGCGTCCCGAAGATGCGCCCAATGGCGGCAACCTCGGCGCGCGATCCCGGCAGCGCCGCGACGCGGGGAGCCAAGGCGAGCACACCGGCCCGCGCCGGCGGTCCGGGTCGTGCACGCAACCGCAACCACACCGACGCCGAGGGCACGTACTCCAGGACATAGCGCTCTACCAGGACCTGCTCCGGCGGTCCCGGCCGCACGAGTGCGGCGAAAGGGAGGTAGTGCAGCTCGGCGTGCGGCGCGATGAGTAGCCGCTGCTTACCCGCGAGCAGGCCGCTCGCCTCGACCGGTGCGACCAGCTGCCGGTACAGCCGACGGAGCGACGGCCGCCAGGCCCCGCGGACGGCGCCTCCTTTCGCGCTTGCGAGCGTCGAGCGCGCAAAGTCCACCTGCGCCGCGAGTGTGTTGTGACTGATCTTGAGGTCGAACGCTGCCACCGTGTCTCGCGTGACAACGAAGAGGACGGTGGTCGAGTCACCTACCAGGTACTCGAGCAGGGCCTCATCCGTTGTGAGCGCGCTCATCACCCGCCGCGTGGGCGCGACCTCGCCGTGTAGAAGAGCTGCGTACGTCGGATTCGCCTCGCGCATCTCGAGTAAGAGCGCGCTGTACGCTTCGTGGGCGCTGTCCAACGCTGCGTCCGTCGCGCCTGTGGCCGCGGCTGCGCGCGCTGGGTCACGGAGACCCGGCGCGCTGTCAAGCGGAGTCTCAAGCTGTTGCGTCAACTCCGCCAGCCGCCGGCGGAGGTCCTGCTCACGGCTTGCCAGCGCCGGTGCTACCTCGCCCGTTGCAACGCGCCCCCGCGCCAAGAGGTCGAGCATCTGCCGCTCCCGCAACCGCTCGCTCGTCTCGAACGCGGCTTCCGTCCGCCCGCGCTCCCGCTCGACAAACGCGAGTTCGACGTAGACGTCCCACTTGTCCTCAAGAAAGGCGGCTCGACGCTCCGGGAGCGGTAGGCCTCCGGAGGTCCACTCGATCTGCTCAATACCCTTCCGCAACTCGCCCGCAGCCTCCGCGAGTGCACCACGACTCCTGAGGGCTCCCCCTAACCCTGCGTGCAGGTGCCACGTGCTGGCGCCTGCTCGGGTGCCGAGGCGTGCTAGGCCGCGTCGGTAAAGCGATTCCGCTGCGAGCGCGCGTCCCGCCTTCAACTCGAGATCGCCGAGCATGGCCATTGCTTTAGCCTCGTCCGCAGGAGCGCCAAGGGAGTGCAGCGTGTCAATTGCATCACCGAACGCCCGGCGCGCGAGCGCGGCGTTCCCGCGGCGCCAAGCGGCCAGGCCGATTTCCAATCGGATATTGGCCCTGTTGTGGGGATCAAGGCCCGGCATTGGCAAGAGCTGCTCGAGGATCGCTTGAGCTCGAGGATAACTCTCCCGTTGCAACAGCACTTCCGCCATTCCTTGCCTCGCAAGAATCCTCGAGGTTTGGTCCTCCATCGTCTCGGGCCGCGCCAGCCGCTGGGCGCGCGCGTACTGCCGCTCGGCCTCGGTCAACTGATTAAACTTCAAAGCGAGATCCCCTCGTGCCCGCGCGAGCTCGGCCAGCGATGCTCCGCCTTGAGGCTTGCCCGGACGGCTCGCGAGCGCCTCCGCACGTTCCAGCTCTGTCCGCGCGCGTTGCAGGTCCCCCATGAGAGCGCGCGCCTCCGCAAGCTCGACATGGATGTCGATTTCGTTGATGTCGGGACCCGGTCCGATGCGTCGCATGATCCCGGCGGCTTCCGAGAGAGTCGTCACGGCCCCGGGAGAATCTCCGCGACGGAGGGCCAGCCTTCCAAGATTCACGAGCGTTTGCGCCTCGTACATCCGGTTGCCCTGCTCGCGACGGACCGAAAGCACCTCACGCAATCGCGCCGTAGCCTCGGCGTAGTCACCCTCTCGCTCCGCGATGGCCCCCAGATTATTGAGGACGAGCGCGATGCCACCCGCGTCACCTATGCTCCGCACCACTGCCAGTGCTGCCTCGAAGGCGCGGCGCGCCCCCGCCAGATCACCCAACGTCATGGTGACGATGCCTAGATTAGTCTGATCGGCAGCCAAGCCGAGGACATCTCCGCTTCGCTCCCGGAACGGCTTAGCGCGGGCATAGAGCTCGCTCGCGCGCTGCAAGTCGCCTCGCTTCCAACTCACCAGCCCCCGTAAGCCCAGGATGTTCCCCAGCCTTCGGTAGTCGCTGATCCGCTCCGCGTAGCCTTGGGCTACGGTGAGATAGAGCTCGGCACTGTCGTATTGCTGGGCGAAATGAAACCCCGCTCCCATGGACGTAAGGGCGGACGCGATACCAGCGGTATCGGCGAGGGCCTCGAAGAGTCGCAGGCTCTCGCGCCACGACCGCAAGGCAACCAGAGCTCCAACTGTTCGTACCGCACCATTTGCCGCGCTCCGGATGCTGTCTGCGACGATGGTCGCCTGGCGGTCGCGGAGTGACAGGGACCGGAAACGCGCGATCCAACGCACGAAGAACGAGTCCTGCCAGGCCACGGCATAAGCGCTGGCGAGCCGCTCCGCTACGGGGAGGATGACCTGCGCGCTGTCCTCGTTGCCTCCGGCGGCGGTCCGGAGCTGGCTTAGCAACTTGCGCGCTTCATCGTTCCGTTGCCGCACCCGCTCGACAAGCGCCGAGTCGGGTCCATCTCGCGCGAGCGCGCGCATGGAGTCCGTCTCAGGGTTCTGTACCACCAGCGAGAGGGTGGAAAACGCTGTGAGGAGGGAGATCATCGCGAGGGCCCCCCGGCAGTGAACTCCACGAGATCGGAGGCGGTCCAACGCCGCCATTCAGTTTGCGCCTCGACCTTCCAGAAGTACCTGCCCAGAGGAACGAGCTTGACGGAGCCCGGCAGCGCCAGGGCGGTATCTGAAGTTTCTAACGTCCAGAGGACGGCGCCTTCTGCGTCGTACAGCCTCAGGCGGTACCGCGCAGCTCGCGGCACACTGGACCAGACGAACCGGTGGACCCGAGCCACAGACGCGCGTGGGGCGAGCGGAATAGGTGCGCCACCGGTCGTCAGCGTCGTATCCCTCAGGCTGGGCGTCGAGCCGTCGTCACCCCCGCGCGGCACCAGCAGCAACACGAGTGCTGCCGCCGCGGCGAGCCCGAGCGGCAACGACCAGCGGAGCCATCGGCGCCCGGCGGGCGCCGGTACCGCCCCGGAGAACTCCGGGCCGAGTGCCGTGTCGGCGAGCAGGCGACCCGTTGCCCGGACCACGCCCCGGCAGTGGGCGCAGGTCGATAGATGGGCCACGGCAGGCCCTCGTATCTCCCGACCGAGACGTCCCATGACGAAATCGGCGATGGTGAGCTCATCGAGGCACCCTGAGGTCTCGGTGCGGCGCTCAAGCGCCACCGCTGCCCGCAGCGAGTCGGCTCCCTCCCTGAGCCGCGCAACCTCCGCGCGACAGGTAGCGCAGCCCTCGACGTGCCGCGCGGTGGCCGGGTTACCTTCGCCCAGGGCGTAGGGAACCAGGGACTCAGGGACAGGGTGGGTCACGCGCCTCCTCCGAAGCATGGCCCTTCGCATCGGCCGTGTGATACGGACGGAAGGCTCGGGATTGCTCCTGTACGATTCACAGGTCTCCCCCTTTGATCCCTGCTTGCTCGAGGCGTGCGCGGACCGCCGCGAGGGCCCGATACACGCGGTTATAGACCGTCTTGGCGTTAGGGTATCCGAGGACGCGGGCCACCTGTTCGGCGGGCATTTCGTCGACCACATAGAGCCGCACGGCGAGCCGGTCGCCGGGGGGAAGAGACTCCAAGGCGGCGGCCAGCACCTGCTGCTGCTCAGCGAGCTCCGCTGGATCGGCGGCAGGCGGATTCAGGGAACCCCCCGGTCGCGGGCCGGCGAGCCCCGCCACAAGCGGTTCCCGGCGACTGGACGCCGCGGCGCGGTAGGTCTCGCTCAGCTCCCGTAGGAACTCACCGAACGAGAGGTCGGCGCCATCGAGGGAGCGGAGCAGCTCGTACGCCTCCACGTGCGGCCGCTGCTCTAGGAATACGTACTCGAAAATGCGCTTGCGTAGTGACGGGAGCGCTGTCGCGAACGCATTCAGGCGTGAACGGCCGTCGCGATGGCGGAACCAATCGACCGTCAGGTTGTGCACCACCACGACGAGCCACGTGGAGAACGGACGGTTGGGATCGAGGATCGCGCCGAAGATGAGACGGCGGTAGCGCTCGATGAAGAGATCCCACGAGGCTTCGGCATCACCCGCCTCGAGCGGAGCGATCCAGGATTCCACCATGGGCCCTCCGGTCCAAGGAAATTCATATAGCGGCGGAACTGTCGACGGTCAACCGTCGGCCGCATAAGTCGGTTGGGTCCCCGGTGCTACGACACCCATGGTGGTCTGTCCGGGGGTAAAGGCCGCTTGATGCGCTGGTGGCGAAACTGGTGGCAGACGGAGCGGGAATGGGCGTATTTCGGCGGACTCCGACGGAAAGGGCGCCGTCGGATAAGCTGACGCAGCGGTTCTCGTTAGGACCAGGAAGGATCAGGAGGGAAGGCGACCGAGGCCCTTAGCAAACCGCCGCCTTCAGCCACTCGGCCACCTCTCCAGCGACTGCACGGCAGGCATCTTACCCGCGTCCCCACATCGACACAAGCGGGCGCGGCGCGAGTTGCGGAAAGCCTGATCGGGCGCGGAGATCCGTTCACCCGCGCCGCGAAGCTGTCACAGTTCGACCACAAAATCGGGCGTTTGCGATACGCGCCGGGACGCCGTGGAATGCCCGTGACCCCAATCACAATGCAGCGTTACACCGCGCGGTCCCCGGGTGGCACTGCCCTTGCCCCTGCGGCGCGGCATGACGCGGATCGCGGTCGTGCTGATCGTGCTGGCGGGACTCGGTGGATGGCTCACGCCGTCGGCCGCCCAGAAGGCCCTGCGGACACCTAGCTTCCGGGCCGTGGCGGACGTGTACGGCACGCCGAACCTGTTTCGCACATCGGTGTCGATTCGCGTTCGGCCCGCCCGCGGGCCGGCGGTGGACAATCGTGCCCTGTTCGTCGTGCCGGCCGCCGCTCCCGGCCGCGCCTCGTGGAGCACGACGCGTCTGACCGGGCTCCCG
>WNGL01008666.1_pt1 | contig 13682 bp, 10 predicted proteins | sample 5400591 | NCBI WGS metagenome assembly WNGL01 (sample SAMN13153377, study PRJNA577476) | soil metagenome | isolation source: 80 cm soil or saprolite under Garry oak tree replicate 1 | place: USA:California | collected 2016-06-15
CGCGACTTGCCCTAACTGTGGCGGTCCGGCACGCCGCGAGACCGACACCATGGACACCTTTGTCGATTCCTCCTGGTATTTCTACCGCTACACCGACGCGCACAATGACCGCGCCCCCTTCGATTCGAAGATCGCCGATTACTGGTTTCCCATCGACCAATACATCGGAGGCGTTGAACACGCCATTCTGCATCTGATCTACTCGCGCTTCTGGACCAAGTTCATGCGCGACATGGGTCTCGTCCAGAATGATGAGCCCGTCGCGCGCCTTTTCACACAGGGCATGGTGATCAAAGACGGCGCAAAAATGTCGAAGAGCCTGGGCAACGTCGTCACCCCCGACGTGATGGTTGCACGCTACGGCGCCGATGCCGCGCGTCTTTATAGCCTCTTCGCCGCGCCGCCAGACCGCGACCTCGACTGGCAAGACTCGGGCATTGAAGGCATCCAGCGCTTTCTGGGGCGCGTCTATCGCTTCTTCGAGCTGAATGCGAAGCCGCAGGATCCGGCTTGGCGTGCCCCCTTGCCCACGCCGTTAACCGGGTCAGCCCGCCGCCTTCGGCGTAAGCTGCACCAGACTATCAAGCGCGTGACTGACGACTTCCAGGGACGCTGGCACTTCAACACCTGCATCGCCGCCATCATGGAACTGGTGAATGATGCCAACCGCAGGGCACTGGGAACGCAGTCGACGGAAAACCCCGTGACGGGGGATGAGATTCCATTAACTCTTCTGGCCGACGTCCAGCGGAATCTCGCATTATTGCTCGCGCCCTTCGCCCCGTACCTCGCCCACGAACTCTGGGAAATGCTCGGCGAAAAGGAGAGCCTCCTGAAAGCCGCTTGGCCCAACTACGATCCCGCTCTGGTGAAAGAAGATGAAATTGAAATGCCGGTGCAGATTAACGGCAAGGTGCGCAGCCACCTGGTTGTGCCCGCCGACGTAACCCAGGAAGCAGTTCTGGAGCGCGCTCTTGCCGACGAAAAAATTCGCTCCCTCACTGCCGGCAAGCAGATCGTAAAAAAGATATTCGTACCCGGCAAACTGGTAAATATTGTGGTCAAGTAAGATGCGGACGCACTTGAAGAAGCGCGCCCGCCAGGATGACATAAATTTCAAGCCTTCTGGATTGCCTTATTCTCCTCCCAGAACCAGAGCGTCGCTGGGGTTGTTGAATTCAATCTCATCGAGCGCGCTGGTGTCGCTCTCTGTCTTCGTCGCCACCGAGTCATAGGGGCGCGGGGCGCGGAAGATTCTTGATTTGTCCCGGTACCGTGGCCACAGTTTTGCCGTTTTGCAAGATCTCAATTTTTACGGCATCGGCTGGCCCGCTCCACTCGGCCTTGTAATGCCCTGGTGCGAGCTCTGTAGAACCCACTCGCACCGGATCCGTCAGAGTGAAGTTCCCTGAGTGGTTGTCCTTGGCGAACGAGTTCACCGACAAGACGCTGGCTAAAATCGCGAAGGCCGCGACAAATTGTGCGAATTTCATTTTTTCTCCAGCCTCCTGCGATTGCAAAGATTTAAGACACAGCCCAAACCGCACTCTACGAGGACGTCTTCGCGGAACGTGAACTGTGGCTTTCTGAATTACGATCTTCTGCGAGAGATGCTCGTCGATGACCGTCGGTTGCAGATATCGCGGAACCGACAGGTCCACATTAATGTAGGACCAGATTCTGAGGCAGGGCAGCAGGCTCGTCTTCGTCGTCTTGCGGTATCCTAGCCACGAGCACGAATACATGTCTCGCCCGTCTCCTACACTCGAAGGCTTCCGTGCTGCTTTTCGCCAGCCTTCACTGGCCCTGGCGGAAATCACCTGGCGGTGGAGCGTCGGCGCGACCGCGTGCACTTTATTAGGCTTTTCTTTCTTTGAGTATCTAAACACCCTTCCAGTGAACGGCCGCGAGTTGCTTTTCCTCCGCTCCCGTCAGCCCATTTTGATTTCAAGGGCGATCGCCCACATCCTACGCGGCAGCTTGACCCGAGTTTCCCTGGCTGCATTGTTGGGAGCCTCAGCCCTGACCGTGCTATGGATTTTCGCCGCATCCGTGGGTCGCGCCATAACCGTTCGTGCGCTGCGGGATCATTTTTCAGAGCGCTTCGTGCCGGACTCTGCACCCGAATCAGCTCCGCCCACAGCTCGAGGGGAAGCGCGTGCACCTCAGCCGAGTGAAGCGGATGGGAATGCGATTGATTCACCCGCGGTCCGATTTGCAGAGAGACGAAAGCGATTTCTCCCCGCATCTCTGCTGGCCGTTAATTTCCTGCGCGCTGCAATCACAATGGCGGCATGGTTCGCGCTCGTGGGCGCGAGCATCCTCGCGGGTTTTGCCTCAACCGACAGGAATCCTCAACCCGGCTTGGCCTTTCTTTTTTTTCTGCCGCTGGCTGCGCTGGTCGGCGGCCTGTGGCTGATCCTGAACTGGTTTCTCTCGCTGGCCGCCCTATTCGCCGTCCGCAATGGCAACGATCATCATCAAGACACTTTGAGCGCCATCTCTGCCGCTGTTACTCTGTGCCGCAACCGCTTCGGACATGTGGTGGCCGTGAGCGCGTGGTACGGGCTCGCGCACATCGCAGCCTTCATGGGTGCAATCACGGTCAGTTCGTTTTCATGGGGCTTCGTCGGGTTTCTTCCTGGGCGAGCGGTACTCGCTATCCTCACCGTTCTCGCCATCATTTACTTCGCCGCTGTCGATTGGCTGTACACGGCCCGGCTGGCGGGCTACGTATGCATTGCCGAAATGCCAGATGCGCTTTTCGCCCCTGCGCACCCACTACCGCTGGCTCCGCCCTCAGGCGGCCCCCAGTTTCGACCGAGCGCACCACTCGCTGCTAACATCGACCGGGAAGAGCGAATCCTGAGTGACGTTCCCACGTTGGCCGTAGAGACGTAGGATCGCCTAGCTTGCGCGGAAGTCATTGTGCTTACCGGTGCTTATAGTCCGGCATTTCGAAGTGAAACGCGAGAGATCGCTGACCAATCGGCATTGCTCAATCCCAGGGCCATAGCCTCTAAAAACCGGTCGTGGACCAGGCTTGCCATGGGGATGGGTGCTCGAACCTCTTCCGCAGCGGCCAGCACCAGTCGGTTGTCCTTGAATCCCAGGGGCATTTTGAATCCCGCTGGCTCGAACTTGTCGGACACGATCATGCTGCCGTAGTTTCGGTATAAGGGTGCGGTAAAAAGCGATTCGGTCATCACTTCAAGGAACTTCTCGGCATTCAGCCCGGACTTTCGCACCAGCGCAAAAGCTTCTGCCAGGCTTTCAATCACGGTCGTGATCAGGAAATTCCCAGTCAGCTTGCATACGTTGGCGGCGGGCGGCTGTTCATCAATCACAAAGGTTTTTTGTCCCATTCGATCGAACAAACCGCGGCAGCGTTCGATCTGCGGCGATGGTCCCGCGACAACGATGAAGAGTTCGCCAGCTGCGGCGGCATCAGGCCGCCCGAAGACCGGGGCTGCGATGTAGTGCTGCTGCTTCGCCTGATGTTCCGCCTCCAACCGCCGCGAAAGCTGCACACTGATGGTGCTCATGCCAACATGGACGGCGCCGGGCGGAAGCGCACCCATAGCGCCATCGTGACCCAGCAACACGTTTTCGACCGCACCGTCATCCGCCAGCATGGTGATCAACGCCTCCGCGGCGGAGGCAGCCTCGGCTGGACTCGATACCACTCGTGCTCCCCGACTCTCGAGGCTCTCGGCACGCTGTCTCGTCCGGTTATAGACGGTGAGTTGATGCCCAGCCTTGATCAGGTTGCGCGCCATTCCCGAGCCCATATTTCCAAGGCCAATGAAACCTACTCTCATGTCTTGTTCCTCACTTTCGTTGCGTCAGTTTCGGGCGCACGTTCTAGTCCTTAGGATGACATGAGGTGAACTCGAGTTTCTTTAAACTCAAAACGGATAGGGGCGCGGCGTAGGTTGTACCGTCACCCAGTGATCGGTGGTGAATTCCGCGATGATCTACCCACCGCCGAAGCGGAGTGGCGCTTGACTGCTTTACACTTTCTCCCTGAATCTGAGACACTCATCCGTGGAAACCCTATCCAAGCCCGACCCGTCGTCGCTGAGCCAACCGTCACTCAGCCCACTATCACTCGTTCCATCGATCGTCATCCTCGATTTTGGCGCGCAGTATACGCAGTTGATCGCGCGCCGCATCCGCGAACAAAATGTTTTCTCCGTCGTGTTGCCGTGCACCGCCTCGCTCGAAGAGGTCAAAAGCTACGCCCCGGTCGGCATTGTGCTTTCCGGCGCGCCTTGGTCGGTCTACGACAAAGATGCGCCGCCGGCCGACGCTGGCGTGTTCGAGCTTGGTCTTCCTGTGCTCGGCATCTGCTACGGGCTGCAATTCATGGTGCACACGCTCGGCGGCAAGGTGCGTCCGGCCGACAAGCGTGAGTATGGACACGCCGAAATCGACGTGGTCGCCGACTCCGACCTTTTTCGTGGACTGCCACAGCGCATGCCGGTTTGGATGTCGCACGGTGACGAGGCGCTGGAACTGCCTCCGGGGTTTGAACTGACGGCGCGCACTCCGCACGCTGTGGCCGGAATCCAGAACACGGCAAAGAAATGGTATGCGGTGCAGTTCCATCCTGAGGTGCACCACACGCGGCAGGGAACGGAGATCCTGCGCAACTTCGTCTTCGGCATCTGCGGCGCAAAGCCCACATGGACGCCGCAGCACTTCATCGACGCGACCATCGCGCAGGTTCGGCAACAGGTGGGTGGCGGACGCGCGCTCTGCGCGCTTTCCGGGGGCGTGGATTCTTCGGTTGCGGCCGTGCTGGTTGATCGGGCATTGCGCGACGGGAAGGGCAAATCTCGCCTGACATGCGTTTTCGTAAATAACGGTGTGCTGCGCAAGAACGAGTTTGAAAAAGTGCAGCAGACTCTGCGAGAGAAGCTCGGACTACACCTCGTTGCCATTGATGCTACCCATCGTTTCCTCGCCAAACTCAAGGGCGTCAGCGATCCCGAAACCAAACGCAAACTTATCGGCAACGAATTCATCGCGGTGTTCGAGGACGAAGCCCATCGAATTAGAAAGGACGGTAACGTCGAATTTCTCGTGCAAGGCACTTTGTATCCGGACGTCATCGAATCCCGCTCGGTGCGCGGACCTTCGCAGGTGATCAAGTCGCATCACAACGTCGGCGGCCTGCCGGAGATTATGAAGCTCAAGCTGATTGAGCCGCTGAAAGATCTGTTCAAAGACGAAGTCCGCAAAATTGGTCGCGACTTGGGGATGCCGGAAGAAATTTTGCAGCGGCAGCCCTTTCCCGGCCCCGGCCTGGCGGTGCGCATCCTGGGAGAAGTCACGCCCGAGCGCCTAGCCCTGTTACGCGAGTGTGACGACATCGTCGTCAGCGAGATCAAAAATGCCGGCCTCTATACCAAGATCTGGCAGTCATTTGCCGTGCTGCTTCCGGTGATGTCGGTAGGCGTCATGGGCGACATGCGGACTTACGCGTATACCTGTGCCATCCGGGCCGTCAGTTCGGAGGATGGCATGACCGCTGACTGGGTTCCGTTGCCGCACGACGTGTTGAAGACCATCTCCAGCCGCATCGTGAATGAAGTGAAAGGCGTAAACCGCGTGGTCTATGACATTACGTCGAAGCCTCCGGGAACGATCGAGTGGGAGTGAGGAAAGCCAGCTCTCAGCCGTCATTGTCCAAGGGGCGCTCCCGGACCTTTACTCTTCTCGAACCTTGGCGTGGTGAGCGCGCGCAAATTGGTCGGTCCGACAGGATGAGCGTCCGCGGGCGTACCGACAACGTGACCCGCGTCGGTTAGTCTTGAATCCTCCGCCAGAAAGGGCGTATGCCCCGACTCAACACCGCCATTTCCCATGGCACTTCCTTCGCTTCGTCGTGGAAGCAGTTTTACGAACGCGCCATTGAAGAGCTCGACAGTAACCAATTGCCGGGACGCATCGCTGATGCGCGCCACGCGATTTTCGATAGAGCCGAAGAGATCCTCACTAAACCGTCAGGTGGCGAAAATCACCAACTGCACCATGCACTCCGCGCCTTGCGACTGCTTGAGGAAGGGGCGGTGAGAGAAAGATCCGCAGCTTAAACCGCGCTGGCGTCAACTTTGTTTGGGTGGGCTCGGCTTTTCAAGCCTTGGTTTTTCTTCTTCGAACAGTTGATTGAATTGGTTTAGTCGTGCGGTAAATCGATCCCGGCCCTGCTCGACTACAATTCTGGCTGCCAATTCCTCGAAACCTTGCTTGATTCTGTTTCCCTCCTGCATGGACGAGTCGCGGTTGCGTTTGGAAAGCGAGACCTTGCCAGCAACGACTCTACGGCTTGTTTCGTTTCTACTTCCATTCAGGGGTCGCGGTGGACGGTTTCCATGGAGAAGGCGGGCAGGCAGACGGCGATGTACTCGGCTCCGCCTTCGTGCGGAGTGGAGTACTGAATCCACTCGCCGCTGTGGGCGATGACCGCCTGTCCGGCGGCGACATCGAGGGATCCCGATTCGTGCTGGACTCGCAGCGTGCCTTTGAGGACGATCGTGAATTCGTCGAACTCGGGAGCCTGGCCGGGCTCTTGCCATCCTTGCGGACTGCGCATGTGGGCCACGCTCAGCGCGGAGGTTTTTGAATTGACGCGACCGATGTATTCGTCGATGAGCTTAGCCTTATTGCCTGCGGCGGTGATGCGCGTCGGTTGCGGAATGAGTGTCGGCATTCGTAAGTCAGGCTCCGGGCTTTGGCCGTCAGGCTTCAGCACTTAGGCTTCGGCCAGGATTGGATTGGTGAACCGTAACTTTCAACAATAAGTTACACCAAGTACGGCTCGATAGGCTGGGGTTCGGGAGCTCCACGCCGGGATCCCTCACCCCGCTGAACTGCGCCGGGTTTGGGGGATGACGCCTGTGCCCAGGTGTAAAGATCCAACTGCACGGAGATCTAAACTGCACAGAGATCTAAACTGCACGACTGCCGCTTTTTCCTACAATCGCGGAACTTGAAGGTTGCCCCAGAGCCTGAAGCTCGAAGTGGGGGGTTTACTCAACCTTTTCCGCGATCCAGCGCGAGATCGCGGTCACCGTTCGTCGCGGCGCGAAGCGGACCGATTCGGCAACCAGCCAATTGCGCAATCCCGAGATGACGACCGGGCGTCCGGCCATGAGGCCGCGATAGCCGTCCCGCGCGACGGTCCGGGCGTCCATCGCTCCGATTCTCTTGAACAGGCGGGAATTTTCCATCTTGGCGCGCTTCTGGAAGTTGGTGTCGGTGGGCCCGGGACAGAAACAGGTTATCGTCACGCCCGAGCTGCGTAGCTCGTTGGCTAACGCTTCGGAGAAGGAGAGGACATAGGCCTTGCTCGCGTAGTAGACGGCCATCAGTGGTCCTGGTTGAAAGGCAGCGGTTGAGGCTACGTTCATGATCTTGCCGCTTCCCCGCCCGAACATGGGTGCGAGAAATAATTTGGTCAGAAGCGTGAGCGCGGTGATGTTCAGTTGAATCTGTCCGAGGATTTCCTGCTCCGGCATCTGAGCAAACTCGCCATAGACACCGTAGCCGGCGTTGTTGACCAGAATATCTACGAGCACGCCGTCGCGCTGAAGTTGATCGAACAGAAGCTGCGGCGCGGACGCAGCCGTGAGGTCGAGCGCCACAGCTCTCGCAGAGATGCCGAATTGGGTTTCGAGTTCGGTGGCGAACCGCTCCAACGTATCTCTGTTGCGAGCCACCAGTACAAGGTTGTACCGATCGCCAGCGAAGAGCTTCGCCAGTTCGTATCCGATGCCAGCGGAGGCGCCGGTGATCAGGGCTGTGGATGCGGTCATGGCACACCCAGTAGACGGTCGACGGCGCGGGAATGCAAGAGCAGAAAATTCGAAGAAATGTCACTCGAGATACAGCCGAAAAGTAGTAAACGGATTCATACAACCCACCGTCAGTGGTCGTACATGAGTTACTGGAAGGTGCCTCGGGCAACCTTTGCCGCCGACTACAGCCCGGCATGGATTGGATGGCCGAGGGTTTCGTTCTACAACCATTCTGCGCTGGCCATGGCGAACTCGAGATTTGCCGGCCGGGACCGCGACGAGCACCTGACCGGTCTAGTGACTTGCTGGTCGGTTGTCGATAGCCATAACGGCGGTGAGCTATGCCGGTTGGTTTTAAACGGGTTCTCCTTGTCAAGTATTCCTCGATAATTGCCTCAACATTAGTTCTTGCATCTGCCATCGCCTTGGCCCAGAGCGAGTTAGATAGCGCCCACATTTTCCCCCGGAAAAATGCTCAAATGCTGGCCAGTGCCAACGTCGCCGCCTCGCCCGCATCCGCATACATGCACGCGATTAAGCAGAATGTTGACCTGGTGCTGGTGCCGGTGAGTGTTACCGACGGTAGCCAGCGTCTGGTAACCGGACTGGATCAGAGCAACTTTCAAGTGCTAGAAGGAAAGAAAGTGCAGGAAATCCGCCATTTCTCCAACGAGGATGCTCCGGTTTCGTTGGGCGTCATTGTGGACACCAGCGGCAGCATGAAGGACAAGGTGGCGCGGGTACGCGAGGCGGTGACTCAATTCTGCGAGATGGCTAATGTCGAGGACGAGTTCTTCATGATTACGTTCTCCGACGAACCACATATGGCGAGCGATTTCACGAATACCGCCCAAGATATTGAAAAGGAACTTATTTACCTCAATCCCAGGGGGCGGACGGCTTTGCTGGACGCGATTTATATGGGCGTTGAAAAGATGCGGCAGGCCAGGTACAGCAAGAAAGCTCTGCTGGTGATCTCCGATGGCGGCGACAACCACAGCCGCTACGGCGAGCGCGAAGTGAAATCGGCGGTGAAGGAATCTGATGTGATGATTTATGCCATCGGAACTTTTGATCGCTATGTTCCCACCCAGGAGGAATTGCTGGGGCCCGGATTATTAGCGAACGTCGCGCAAGTCACTGGGGGACGGGCGTTTATGCTGGAGGATCCGAATGAGATGCCGGCCGTAGCCCACCGGATTGGGATCGAACTGAGAACGCAATATGTGCTCGGTTATCGTCCCGAGAAAGCGCCTCACGATGGGAAGTGGCATAAGATCAGCGTCAAACTGAAACTGCCGGCAAAGCTGTCGTTTCTGCGCGTGCACGCGAAAACGGGATACTACGCGGGTGGTGAGTAATCCGAGGATGATTCCCTCAAGTTGAGAGCTGGCTGAGATCGGAGGTGAGCTGCTTTGGGGGCGTGGCGAAAGCCGCGCCCTTGAAGCATCTAGCGTCCCGCATGTCTACGCTGGAAATTAGGCCCCGACCAGGGCCGGCTCAAGTCCGTAGATTGGGTACCATGATGATGCGGCCTTGAGGCGCTGGTTGACGTTGTTGATGTTCTTGACGCCCTCGGTCGAAAGCCATTTGCGAAATGCTTCCGGCCCCTGTTTGGCATAGATGGGGATCCCATCTTTCCAGGTAGCGCGTCCGCAAAGCACGCCGTTGAACTTTACTCCCGATTCGGCGGCCAGTTCGAGGGCTTCGGTGAACTCCGCATTGCTGACACCGGCGGAAAGATAAATGAACGGCTTAGTGGCGACCGCAGCAGCTTTTAGGAACAGGTCCGCGGCTTCTTTCCTGCTGTAAGCCTTTTGGCCGGCGTAGGACTTCGCGCCCTCGACGAACTTCATGTTAACCGGTACTTCGACCTTCAGTACGTCGACGCCGTAGCGGTCTTTGCTGAATTCCTTCATGCTCTCGATTACGATCTGTGGCTTCTTTTTGGCATAGGCGAAGCCCTTTTCGTCGGCGCCTTCTTCGTAGCCGACGAACTCAAGAAAATACGGAACATCGTTGGCGCGGCATTCGTCGCCGATGCGCTCGACCCAGGCGTGCTTCTTGTCATTGACGTCCTTGGGATCAAACGGGGTGTAGTAGAGGAGAATCTTGACGCAGTCGGCGCCAGCTTCTTTCAAGCGGCGGGCGGACCAGTGGTCGAGCAGATCTCCGAGGCGGCCGGGACCAGTCTTATCGTATCCGGTTTTTTCGTAGGCCAACAGCAGGCCGGCATTCTTGGCGCGGCGCTTGGCGGCGGGCAATCCCCACTCGGGATCGAGGAGAATGGCGCTGGCGTGCGGTGTCAGAACTTCGGCAACGAGAATTTTGAATTCTTCCATCATGGCGTCGGTGACTTCGCCACCTTTTTCCTTGGCCAGGGTTTTTTGCAGGGAGCCGCGCTGGTCCATGGCCGCGGCAGCGATCACGCCGCGTTCGTTGGAGACTTTCTTGAGACCGGCAAGTTTGCCAGGGGTGAGCTTCATAGATCCCTCCGGAATTAAGAAGAAGATGAGTACCTGAAAATTCGATCAATTGTAAACCATCGAGAGCGCGGAGAAGGCTGCGCGCAACGAGAGGGAAGGTAGCCACAATGTCACACCGGGACATTGCGGCGGTTGAATCGTTCACGGTTCGTCACTATTTCCTTGACAACCGATCCGATATCCCACGCTGTCCCCGTGTAGACTGAACAGGCCCTTCCTGTTAGCCGGCGTAGTCCACGAATCCGCTCCTGCCAAATTATCGTGGGCGCAGAAGGAGATCGCCATGCGGACCCACACACTATTGAGGAGGCTCTTCGCCAAGGTGCTGATTTCACTTACCACCCTGACCGCACTGACGCAGGTAACCGGCGCAGGTCAGCCTCCCGATGCCGGAACGCCTTCACAGGCGCCCGAGAGCGCGCTGCTGGGAGCTAGTAACGCTCACCGCGTGGCCACGGCCAGCTATCAGGGCAAGGCTCTTTGGTTGGGCGCAGTGGCCCCGAGCACTCCTCTTTTCCTGCCGGCGGTAACCTACAGTTCAGGCGGTGTAGCCCAGTCGGTCGTAGTGGCAGATGTGAACGGCGACGGTAAACCCGACTTGGTGGTGGCCACCCTGTGCTTCTGTGACCTGGGAGTGGCTGTGCTGCTGGGAAACGGCGACGGTACTTTCCGGACCCTTGTGACGTACAGTTCAGGCGGGGCTCTCGCTGATTCCGTAGCGGTAGCCGATGTCAACGGCGACGGTAAACCGGACTTGCTGGTCGGCAACGAGTGCGGCAACTTCAGAAACAACACTTGTTTGGGTAACGGTGAGAGCGGAGTGGGCGTGCTGCTGGGCAATGGCGACGGTACCTTCCAGTCACCGTTGACGTTCCCATCAGGCGGCACTTACCTGCAGTCGGTATCAGTTGCGGATGTGGACGGCGACGGCCGGCCCGACCTGCTGGTGGTTAACCTTTGCGCTTTTGTCAACGCCGCAAATTGTCCCGTAACCCTGCGCAACGGTACAGTGGGGGTGTTGCTGGGCAATGGTAACGGAACCTTCCAACTGATAAATACCTTCGAGTCGGGTGGGATAGAGCCGACTTCGATTGCGGTCGGAGATTTAAACGGCAACGGCACGCTCGACCTCGTCGTGGCGAATTTCGGGTCCGGCACAGTAGGCGTGCTGCCGGGCAATGGCTTCGGCTTTTTCGGGAGGGCGGTGACCTATTCGGCGCAGGGCGCCAATTGGGTAGCGGTCGCGGACGTAAATGGAGACGGCAAACTTGACCTGGTAGTGGCGAACGGCGCAGCGGGAGTGCTGTTGGGGAACGGAGACGGAACCTTCCGGCCGATAGTTACCTACAACTCGGCAGGGCTAGAGACTACTTCGATCGCGGTCGCAGATGTAAATGGCGACGGCAAGCCCGACCTCGTCGTCTCGAATTTGTGTACAGACAATACTTGCAGTGGTGGCTCCGCGGGCGTGCTGCCGGGCAACGGCGACGGTACCTTCCAGAAAGCGCTGATCTACAAGTCCGGTGGGAGTTTCCCTTACTCAGTAGCGGTCGCAGATGTGAACGGCGAGGAGTGCTCCTGAACAACTCTGGCGTCCACAGTCCGACTTCGACCTCGCTCACTTCCAGCTTGAATCCTTCCATCTACGGCCAGAAAGTAACTTGGACGGCGACGGTTACTTCGTCCGGCTCAATCACGCCGACAGGGAAAGTGAGGTTCACGTGGAGTGGCTATACGATTGGTTCGGCAACGCTCAACAGCAGCGGCGTGGCGACCCTAACCAGGTCCAATCTCAACGCCGACGCCTATCCACTGACCGCAGTGTACGCAGGTGACGCCGATAATCTCGCCAGCACCTCCGCCGCGCTGAACCAGGTGGTATTGGAGACCACGAGCGCGGCTGCAATAACTTCCTCGCCAAATCCATCGACGCAAGGTCAGGCAGTGACTTTCACTGCGAAGATTTTGTCGCCGACCGTGATCCCGAAAGGGCCAGTCACCTTCACGGCGGGGAAGACGGTGCTGGGGACGGCTCAACTCAGCGGCGGCGCAGCGAAGGTGACGATTTCGTCACTGGCCGTGGGCTCGACCAAAGTCACCGCGACCTACTATGGAGACTCGAACATTTCCCAGAGCTCAGCTTCGGTGACCCAGACGGTGCACTGATAGGCGGTCACGTCAATGTTGTCGGTGGCCCGCAGTCATTGGAAATTGCTTTGGGACGGACCCAGTCAACGATCGTGAGAGCTTGACTCAACCGTAGAAGCAGCTCCCCACATTATTGTTGCGCGGCTGGTATAGTGGCATGACCACTTTTTGGGGCCCGCGAGCATGTGCGCCGAAGGGCTCGGCGCTTGCACACACATCACAGAAGAGGGAATTGTAATCATGGCGATTGCGAGCATCAATCCCACTACGGGGGAAGTGCTTCAGACATTTCAAGCGCTGTCGGAGGCGCAGATTGAACCCAAGCTGCAACTTGCGGTTTCGGCTCTCCGCGACCAGCGCAAGACTTCGTTTGCCGAGCGCGGGCGGCGGATGATGAAGGCGGCGCAGATTCTGGAGCGCGATAAAGAAGCGTGTGCGCGCCTGATGACCCTGGAGATGGGCAAGCCCTACAAGGCTGCGCTGGCGGAGGCTATAAAGTGCACGACAGCTTGCCGGTACTACGCGGAGAACGCGGAGAAGTTTCTGGCCGATGAAGTGGTGGAGACGGGGGCCAAGAAAAGTTTCATCCGCTACTTGCCCATCGGTCCGATTCTAGCGGTGATGCCCTGGAACTTTCCTTTCTGGCAGGTGTTTCGGTTTGCTGCTCCGGCGCTGATGGCGGGCAATGTCGGGCTACTGAAGCATGCCTCCAATGTTCCCCAGTGCGCTTTGAAGATTGAGGAGATTTTCCGGGAGGCTGGATTTCCTGAGGGCGCCTTCCAGACGTTGTTGATTGGTTCGCAGCAAGTGGACGCGATTCTCAACGATCCGCGGGTGGTAGCGGCGACGCTCACGGGAAGCGAGCAGGCGGGCATTCAGGTAGGGATGGCGGCGGCCAAGCGAATCAAGAAAGTTGTGCTGGAGTTGGGAGGCAGCGACCCATTTATTGTGATGCCCAGCGCGGATCTGGATGCGGCGGTGGCTACGGCGGTGGAAGCGCGCGTGATTAACAATGGGCAGTCTTGCATTGCGGCCAAGCGGTTCATTATCGCCGAACCCATTGCGGCGGAGTTCGAGCGGAAGTTCGTGACTCGCATGCAGGCGCTGAGGATCGGCGATCCGTTTGATGAGAAGACCGAGCTTGGGCCACTGGCTACGGCGGACGGCGTGAAGTCACTTGATGCGGATGTTCAGAAAACAGTCAAAGCCGGTGCCAAAGTGCTGACGGGTGGGCATCCTCTGA
>WNGL01022792.1_pt1 | contig 13682 bp, 12 predicted proteins | sample 5400591 | NCBI WGS metagenome assembly WNGL01 (sample SAMN13153377, study PRJNA577476) | soil metagenome | isolation source: 80 cm soil or saprolite under Garry oak tree replicate 1 | place: USA:California | collected 2016-06-15
CTGCGGGAGGCGGCGCTCGCTGATGTCGAGCTCGGCCATGATCTTGAGGCGCGAGATGATGGCGCTCTTGAGCTTCCCCGGCGGCTTCATCACCTCGTACAGCACGCCGTCGATGCGGAAGCGGACCCGGAAGTCCTTCTCGTAGGGCTCGACGTGGATGTCGGAGGCGCCCTTCTTGATGGCGTCGAGCAGGATGAGGTTCACCAGCTTCACGACCGGCGCCTCGCCGGCGCTCTTCTCGAGGTCGACGACCTCCTCGCCGTCCTGGGCCTCGACGATGGAGACCTCGGAGTCGTCGAAGCCCTGCATCAGCTCGTCGTAGCTGGGGCCCTTCTCGGCGTAGTACCGCTCGATGGCCTCCTTGATGGCCTGCTCGGAGGCGACCACCGGCTCGACGTTATACCCGGTGTGAAACTTGATCTCGTCGATGGCGAAGATGTTCGACGGGTCGCTCATGGCGATGATGAGCGAGCTGCCCGCGCGGTTCACCGGCACGACCTGGTGCTTCTCGGCGATGGTCTTCGGGATGAGCTTGATGACCTCGTCGTCGACGTCGAAGTCCTTCAGGCTGATGGCCGGCACGCCGTACTGCTTGGAGAGGAAGTTGGTGAGATCGCCCTCGGCGATGGCGCCGGAGCGCACGAGCAGCGAGCCGATGCGGCCGCCGGTCTTGCGCTGGTCCTCCTGGGCCTTCTGCAGCTGCTGCAGGGAGATGAGGTTCTCCCGGACCAGCAGTTCACCGAGCCGTCCCGACATCGTGGTCTTTCCCCGCGGAAGGTAGAGGAGCGAGCAGCCGCTCGGACTGTAACAGCGGGTCCCGAGAGGGGTCAAGGAAGCCCCGTCCGCAACCCCGCGTAATCAATACGTAAATACCGACGTTGGCTTACATCGGCGCCATGCTCGCGAGCAGCTCCCGGGCCCGGCTCACGTCCTCTTCGATCTGCCGGCGAAGGGCCTCGAGGGAGGGGAAGCGGCGCTCCTCGCGCAGCCGCGCCACGAAGCCGACGCGCAACCACTCGCCGTAGAGATCGCGGCCTTCCACGTCGAGGAGGTGCGTCTCGGCCGTCACGGGCCCGGCGCGCTGCACGGTGGGTTTCACGCCGACATTGGCGACACCGAGGTGCTCCGCCGAGCCGAGCCGCGCGCGAACCGCGTACACCCCGTTGGCCGGTAGCATCGCCTCCGCGCGCAGGTTGGCGGTGGCGAAGCCGAGCTGGCGTCCGAGCCCGGCCCCGCGCACGACCTCCCCCTCGACGTCGTGCGGGCGACCGAGGAGCTCGGCGGCCGCCTCGACCTGCCCCTCGAGCAGGAGCTCCCGGATCTTGGTGGAGGAGACGACGAGGCCCTCCCACGCGACCGGATCGACGAGCGTGAGGGCCACGCCCCGCGCGGCGAGGAGCTGCCGCAGCCCGTCGACGCGGGTGCGGCCCTTCCCGGCGGTGAAGTCGTGGCCGACCACCACCTCGGCGGCGCCGAGGTGGCCGACGAGGTCCCGCGCCACGAACTCGGCCGCGTCCGAGGCGGCGTAGGCGAGATCGAAGGGCTGCACCACCACGGCGTCGAGCCCGCTCTCCGCCAGCAGCTCGAGCTTGCGCGAGAGGGGCGTGAGGAGCGGTGGGGCGAGCGCCGGGCGCAGCACCCGCACCGGGTGCGGCTCGAACGTGAGCGCCACCGCCGGCCCACCCCGCGCAGCCGCTCCGGCGCGGGCGAGCTGGAAGAGCTGCCGGTGGCCGAGGTGCACGCCGTCGAAGTTGCCGATGGCCACCGCACAGCCGCGCAGCGCGCCGGCGGCCTCGGAGAGCGAGCGGAAGGTGCGCATCGGAGACAGAGATAACCGGCCGATCAGAGAAAGCGCTTCGAGAACCCGCGCGGCAGGAGCTCGCCGAGGGTGGTCTCGACGACCGCGCCGCGGGCGCCGGCGAGGAGGACCGGGAGCTCGGGCCCGGCGAACTCGGCCAGCGTCTGCAGGCACATGCCGCAGGGCGGCGTCGGCGGGCTCGTCCCGCTCGCGACCGCCACCGCGTCCAGGCGGCGCGCGCCGGCCAGCACCGCGGCCGTCACCGCGCTCCGCTCGGCGCAGAGGGTGAGCCCATAGCTGGCGTTCTCGACGTTCGCCCCCTCGAAGACCCGGCCCCGGGCGCGCACCGCCGCCCCCACCCGGAACCGCGAGTAGGGCGCGTAGGCGCGGCGGCGGGCCGCCCGCGCCGCTCCCACCAGCCGGTCCGCGCCTGCGGCGCGCCTCACGGCTGGGCAGCCTCCAGCGAGCGGGCGATGGCGAGCTCGGTCTCGAGCGGCAGGTCGGCGAACTTCACGTAGGCGCCGAACGCCCGGCCATCGCGCGCGACGCGCAGGATCTCGCCCTGGGTCCGGACCTCCCCCCGCAGCCCGGGCACGATGAAGCGCAGCTCGACGCGCGAGCCGAAGGGGGGATGACCTTCCGTGAAGTACACGCCCCCCAGCGAGAGGTTACCGTTGTGCTCGTCGAACGAGCCCCCGAGCGCGACGTCGCGCACCATCAGGCGGATCGGAACACGCAGGCTGTCGCGGCGGTCCGCCGCGGCCGGCGGCGGAGGTGTGGCGGGATCGCGTGGGCTCATGGCCTGACGAGCCTAGCGCCAGGCGTGTGCTCGTTCAAACTTCGAGCTCGCCCAGGAAGGTGGCGAGGAGCGTTCCCAGCCGCTCTCCCTCGCGGGTCGCGACCGCCGCGACCTCCGCGTGGCTGAGCGGCTTGCCGGCGAGCCCGGCGGCGCGGTTCGTCACGAGCGACACGCCCACCACCGGCACGCTCATGTGGCGCGCCGCGATGACCTCGGGCACGGTCGACATGCCGACCAGATCGGCGCCCAGGGTGCGCAGCATCCGGATCTCGGCTGGCGTCTCGTAGCTCGGGCCCGGCATGCAGGCGTAGACGCCGCGCTCCAGCGGGATCCCGAGGCGGGCCGCGGTGGCATCGAGGCTGGCACCGAGCTGCGGGTCATAAGCGTGCGTGAGATCGGGGAAGCGCGGCCCCAGCCGATCGTCGTTCCGGCCGGCGAGCGGGTTCTGCCCGGAGAGGTTCAAGTGATCCTCGATCCGGACCAGGTCTCCCGGCCCGAGGTCGGGATTCACGCCGCCGGCGGCGTTCGTCACGACGAGGACGCGCACGCCCAGCAGACAGAGCGTGCGGGCGCCGAAGGCCACGTCCTGCGCGCTCCAGCCCTCGTAACCGTGCACGCGCCCCTGCAACACGGCCACCGTGACCGGCCCCCGTGGCCCGGGCAGATCGCCCACCACGAGCCGCCCGGCGTGGCCGACCACGCGCGAGACGGGAAACTCGGGGATCTGCTCGTAGGGGATGACCACCGCGTCGGTGAGCCGAGCCGCGAACGCGCCCAGCCCCGACCCCAGCACGATCCCGGCGCGAGGCTGGGCGTCGGTGCGGCCGCGGATCCAGGCGAGCGCGTAAGCGAGGCGGGCCTGCAGGTCGGCCTTGCTCATCCCGAGAGCCTCCTGACCCCGACCCTCTCCCGCGCCGGGGGAGAGGGAGACGATGTCTCGATCGGGCCGCTCATGCGATCCGCCCCAGGATGATCGGCTCGGTCGGCAGCCCCTGCTCACCTATCTGGTAGGCACGGCGGACGCGGTCCGCCACCGCCGTGGCCGGCTCGCCGCGCTTGCCGAAGTGCACGGTCGCCAGCGGCTCACCGACCTCGACCCGGTCTCCGACCTTCTTCAGCACCATGAGGCCGACGCCGTGATCGACCGGGTCCTCCACCCGCGATCGCCCCGCGCCGAGCGCCACCGCGGCGAGGCCGATCGCCTCCGCGTCGATGGCCTGCACCGTCCCGCCGCTGGGCGCCGAAACTTCCAGGATGCCCTCGGCGGAGGGGAGGAGCGTCAGGTCCGCCAGCGCGTCCGGGTCCCCGCCCTGCGCCTCCACGATCTGGCACAGCTTCAGGAAGGCGCGCCCGTCGCCCACCACCTCCCGCACCTGGGCGCGCGCCTCGTCGAGCGACGCGGCGCGCCCCGCCAGCACCACCATCTCGGCAGACAGCTCGAAGGTCACCTCGCGCAGGTCCTCCGGGCCGTCGTCGTGCAGGAGCTCCACCGCCTCCTTCACCTCGAGCGCGTTCCCGACCGCGCGCCCGAGCGGCTGATCCATGCCGGTGAGGAGCGCCACCACGCGCTTTCCCATCGCCTCGCCGATGCCGCGCAAGGCCCTGGCCAGCCGCTCCGCGTCCTCCACCCGCTTCATGAAGGCGCCCGAGCCCACCTTCACGTCGAGGACGAGCGCGTCGATCCCCTCCGCCAGCTTCTTCGACATGATCGAGGAGGCGATGAGCGGGATGGACTCGACCGTGGCGGTCACGTCGCGCAGCGCATACAGGCGGCGGTCGGCGGGGGCGAGCCGGTCCGTCTGGCCGATCAGGCAGGCGCCGGTCGAGGCGAGCACCTCGCGGAAGCGCTCCACCGGCAGTCGCACCTGGAAGCCGGGGATCGCCTCCAGCTTGTCGAGCGTGCCGCCGGTGTGGCCGAGGCCACGCCCCGAGATCATGGGCACCACCACGCCGCAGGCCGCCGCGATGGGCGCCAGCGCGAGGGAGACCTTGTCGCCGACCCCGCCGGTGGAGTGCTTGTCGACCTTCACCCCAGGAAGATCGGAGAGGTCGAGAACGTCGCCCGAGTGCAGCATGGCCTGCGTGAGGGCGGAGGTCTCGCCGTCCGTCATCCCGCGGAAGAAGACCGCCATGCAGAAGGCGGCCATCTGATAGTCGGGGACGTCGCCAGCCACGAAGCCATCGACGAGCGCGCGCAGGTCCTCCGGGGTGACGGGCCTCCCGTCGCGCTTCGCCTTGATGAGCTCGTAAGGCCGCACCGGAGAGCACCGCTAGCACGCGGGTCGGGGGACCGCAACGAGCGCGCACGCGCACGGGTGGCCCCTCACCCCAGCCCTCTCCCCCGCAGGGGGAGAGGGGGGGTGTAACCATGGCCGCCCGCAGGAGAGGGGGGTGTAACCCGGCCGCCGCGGGCAGAGAGGTCACCACGGCCGCCGCGGGCATTCCTCCGGGGGCGTGCTGCGATTGCAGGCGCCCGGCGTCCTCGTGCCCGGGCACGCCCAGTTCGCGGACGCGTCCGGCGCCGCCGGGTGGACCCGCTCCAGCGCGCCCTCGGCACAGCGCGCCGCTGCCTCCGCCACGCCGGCGCTCGAGGCGACTTGTCCCAGCGGGTCCTCCAGCACGAGCGCGGGCGCGCGGTCGTTCGCGAGCCCTCCGGCGAGCGCGCTCGTCCCGCAGCGGTAGATGGACGTGCCGGGGGCGAGCGCGTACCGGCCGTCGTAGCTCCCGCCCACCAGGAGCGCGTGGCCGCCTGGCGGCACCGCGCCCCCGGCGAGCTGCGCGAGCGTGCAGCGCGTGAACGCGCCGGAGCTGGTGCGCTTCGCGAGCGCGTAACCCGAGAGGTCGGCCTCGCCGGTTCCGAGGTTCGCCACCTCGACGTACTCCCCGCCCGCCTCGGGCGCGTCGGCGTCCGACAGCACCTCCGAGATGAACCTCCGAGATGATCGGCGCCGGACGCGGTGGCAGCGAGGCCGCCTCGAGCCACGGGCCGGCTACCGAGCGATGCCGCGCCAGGTCCTCGCCACTGAGGCGCACGCGCACCGTCCTGCCCGGACACAGGCCGCCGACCGTCACCTCTCCCGGACAGATGGCGGGTACGGTCGCGCACGGCTCCCATCCCGGGCACGGCAGCACCTCTCCGCGCACGAGCGCGACCGCGGGTGACTCCGGAGCCGCGCCGCAGGCCGGCTCGCCGGGGAGCGCCGAGACCTCCGCGAGGAGCCTGCCCATGCCCGCGAGCGAGGCGCGCAACGAGAGCGACAGCTCGCCCGAGACGGCCCGCGTCACGCCCTCCAGCTCGGGCGAGCCGCGGGACGCACAGCTGCTCACGGTGAGCGGTTCGAGCGCGCGGCGGCACGACCCAGCGCGGCCGGGGCGGCGTGCGATCGACGATCTTCCCGGTCTCGAAGAGGACGGCGAAGGCGCGGCTCTTCCCCTCGGGATCGAGGATGGCGCGCCCGTCCGCCGCGAGCGCGAGGCGCGACAGGACCGCCGCGTACGGCGCCTCGGGCGCGAGCGGCGCTGCCGGGCGCAGGACGATGCGCCGCCCGCCGTCCTCGACGGAGACGCGCGAGGGGATCACCGGGCCACCCGCGAGACCGCCCTCGAGCTCAGACTGCTGCTCCAGCGTCCTCAGATCCTCGCGCCGACCGAGCCCGAGCTGCCCCCCGCCGGCGAAGCTCGCCGCATCGACCGGCCCGCTGAAGACGAGCTCCACGACCACCTCGTCCGGAGCCACCACCCCCGCTGGCGTGGCCGAGACGACGCGCACGCGAGGCGCCGGCGCGGACGGCGCGCAAGCGAGCACGGCCGCCACCGCGAATGCCGCGAGGCGCCTCACGGGGCGGTCTCCCCGTAGAGCGCGGTCAGGGCGTCGAGCTCGGCCGTCACGGCCTCGAGCTCCAGCTCCTGCTCGGCCCGGGAGCGCCCGGTGGTGGGCGGGCTCGCCGCCAGGGCCAGGCGCAGTCGCACGCGCTGGTAGTACAGGCGGGTGGCCCGCTCGGCGGCCGCGCTGCGCTTTCCCTCGGCCCGTTCGGCCGCGGCCGCGGCGTCGAGCTCACCCCGCCCGAAGACGAGCCCCTCCAGGTTCCACCCCAGCCGCACCGAGACCGAGTCGCCGGGCGTGGAGCGCAGGTAGTCGACCTCGGCACCGGAGCTGACGCCCAGCACGCGGTAGCTGCGCTCGTCGTGCCGGTACTCGGCGGTGACACGTGGGACGAGCGCCGCCAGCCGGGCCCGCCGGCCCCACCCCGCCGCCTCGGCGCGCCCCGGCGCCGCCCTCGACTCGGCCGCGCGCTGCACGCGCTCGATGGGGGGCTCGCCAGAGAGCGCCAGCCCGAGCAGCCGGGCCGCCTCGATGCGCCCGGCGGCGGCCGCAGTGGGGGAGGAGACGGGGGGAGGAGAGGATCTCGGCGGGCGGCTCGGCTCGCAGGCCGGGCGCGCCGCCCACCAGCGACGCGAGCAGCAAGGCGGTGAAGGACATGCCGCAGCCCGAAGCACGGACCTTGCCAGGGAGATCGCGCCACTTGCCGGAGGTTCTCCCCGCGGGCGCGTCCTCGGCGCGGCCCGCCCGTCCGCGCGCCGGGCGGAGGGAAGGGGGCGAGACTCACGCTACGAGCGCTCGCGGCCGCGCGACGGCGCCGAGACCTCATCCACGTGCCGCCCCGCCAGGTTGCGCGCCACGTGGCGGTCCATTCGCAGCTCCGTGAGACCCGCCGCCGCGGCGTCGACCGAGTCGAGCCAGGCGCGCAGCGCGCGGGGATCGTCGCCGCGCGCCGCCTCGGCCAGGCCGGCAAGGCGGTCCCGGAGTTGGTCGCGCTCGGCCACAGCGATCAGATCGCCATCCTCCGAGAGCGCCGCGCCCGCGGCGGCGAGGACCTGCTCCGCCTCCAGCCGCCACTCGGCGAGGAAGCGCGCGGTGACGTCCTCCTCGGCGTGCTCGAGCGCCTCGACCAGCATGGCCTCCACCTCGACCTCGGAGAGCCCGTACGCGGACTTCACCAGCACCTGCTGCTCGACGCCGGTCGCGAGCTCGCGCGCCGCGACGCTGAGGATGCCGTCCGCGTCCGCCTCGTAGGCGATCTCGACCCGCGCCTGGCCCGCCGGCAGCGGCGGGATGCCACGCAGCGTGAACCGAGCCAGCGAGCGGCAGTCCCGCGCCAATTCGCGCTCGCCCTGCAGCACGTGCACCACCAGGCCGGTCTGGCCATCGGCGTGGGTGGTGAACTCCTGGGTCGCCCGGGCCGGGAGCGTCGAGTTGCGCAGGATGAGCTTCTCGACCGTTCCGCCCAGGAGCTCGACGCCCAGCGAGAGCGGCGCGACGTCGAGGAGGAGCAGGTCATCGCGGCCGCCGCGCTCGAGCGCGTCGGCGTGCACGGCCGCGCCGAGCGCCACCACGATGTCGGGGTCGAGGTCGGTGAGCGGCTCCCGCCCGAACAGCGCGCGCACGTGGCGGCGCACGAGCGGGGTGCGCGTGGCGCCACCGACCAGCACCACGCCGTCGAGGCGGGAGGGGTCGAGGCCGGCGTCGCGCAGCGCGCGCTGGCAGGGCGCGGTGGTGCGCCCGATGATGGGCTGGATGAGCTCCTCCAGCGCGTCGCGGGTGAGGGCGACCTTTCGTGAGGTGCCGTCCCGCAGCGGCAGCTCGATCTCGGCCTGGCCGCGATCGCTCAACGCCTCGCGCAGCGCCCGGGCGCTCGTCGCGGCCGACCGGAGGGCAGCCGGGCTGCGGTCCACCTCCGCGCCGAGGAGCCGCACCGCGAGCGCCGCGTCGAGGTCGTCGCCGCCGAGGCGGGTGTCGCCGGCCGTGGCGAGCACCTCGAAGACGCCCTCCTCCAGCTTCAGGATGGAGAGATCGAACGTGCCGCCGCCCAGGTCGAAGACGGCGAAGAGGCCCCGCGAGCGCTGGTCGAGGCCGTAGGCGAGCGCAGCCGCCGTCGGCTCGGCGAGGAGGCGCAGCACCTCGAGCCCAGCCAGCCGGCCGGCGTCGCGCGTCGCCTGCCGCTGGCCATCGTCGAAGTAGGCCGGGACCGTGATGACGCAGCCGCCGGCCGGCTCGCCCAGGTGCTCCGCCGCGCGGCGCTTCAGGACGCGCAGGATCTCGGCCGAGACCTCCACCGGCGAGACCGGCCGCGGCGGCTCGCCGACGACGAGCTTCAGCGAGGCGCTCGCGGGGTCGAAGCGGTAGATGCCGCGGTCTTCCGGGCGGAGATCGCCCGGACCGCGGCCCATGAGGCGTTTCACCGAGAGGACGGTGTCCTCTGCCGCCTCGGCGGCGCGGCGCAGGGCGCCCGCCCCCACCTCGACTGCGGCGCCTCGACCGTAGTGGACGGCGCTCGCGAGCAGCGGCCCGCTCCCCTCCAGCGGCACCGTCCTCGGCCGGTTCCGCGCGTCGACGTAGGCCGCGAGCGAGTAGGTGGTGCCGAGGTCGATGCCGAGCGGGCGGGGCATGTGGGCGAGGTCTTACCGCGGGTGGCGGCGGGGAGTCATCTGGGTGGATCCGACCGCGACGGGCAGCCGTCCGCCCTGAGCGTAGCGCCACCGGAGGTGGCGCGTAGTCGAAGGGCCCCGACCTCGACGCCGACCACCGACCTCGACCCACCTCGACCCGTAGCACGCGACTGCGTTTCGTGTTACCCATCCTCCCGCCCATGCACATGTCCGATGCGCTGGTGTCGCCCGCGGTGGGCGCGGCGATGTGGGTCGCCGCCGCGGCGTTCGGCTCGCACGCCGCGCGGCAGGTGGAGCGGCACGGCGGCGGCGAGGACGAGCGGCGGCTGCCGCTCATGGGCGTCCTGGGCGCCTTCGTCTTCGCGGCGCAGATGGTGAACTTCACCATCCCGGGCACCGGCTCCTCCGGGCACCTCGCGGGCGGGCTCCTCCTCGCCGTCCTGGTCGGACCGCACGCCGCCTTCGTGGTGATGGCGTCGGTCCTGGCCGTGCAGGCGCTCTTCTTCGCCGACGGGGGGCTCCTCGCGCTCGGCTGCAACGTCGTGAACATGGGGCTCTTCACGAGCTACCTCGTCTACCCGCTCGTCTGGCAGCCGCTCGCGGGGGACGGCCGATCGCGGCGCCGCGTCTTCCTCGCCTCGATCGCCGCCGGCGTGCTGGCCTTGCAGCTCGGGGCCCTGGGCGTGGTCCTCGAGACCATGACCTCCGGCGTCACCACCCTGCCCTTCCGCCCGTTCGCCCTCCTCATGCAATCGATCCACCTCGCCATCGGCGTGGTGGAGGGACTCGTGACGGCGCTCATCGTGCTCGCTTTGCGCCAGGCTCGGCCGGAGCTCGTTCCGGCGCGCGCGACCGGGCAGCGGGTCGTGGCGACGTTCGCCGTGGCGGCTGCGCTGACGGGCGGCGCGCTCTCCTGGTTCGCCTCCACCCGGCCCGACGGGCTGGAGTGGGCGACAGCCCGCGCGGCAGGTGAAGGAGCACCGGCGCCGGCGAGCGGGGCCCATGCGCTCCTCGCCAGCTTTCAGGAGCGGCTCGCGCTGTTGCCCGAGTACGACTTCCGGCGACCGCACGGCGCGAGGTCGCTCGACGCAGATGCACCGCGTTGGGGGTCCCCGCGCGCGGGCAGCTCGCTGGCGGGCCTCGTCGGCGCGGCGCTCAGCGTGGGCTTCGTGATGTCCATCGGGGCGGCCGCGCGAGCGTTGCGTCGCAGGGCGGCGAGCGAACCCGCGACGCGCCGCGCCGGCCGCTGACGACATGGGCCGCCTCGACACCGCGCTCGCCCATCTGGGCGCCCTCGACGCGCTCGCCGCGCGCGACACGCCCGCGAGCCGCCTCGACGCGCGCGTGAAGGCGCTCGCGGCCCTCGCCGTCGCCGTCACGGCGGCGAGCTTCGGGCGAGGGGACGCGCTGCGGCTCCTGCCGCTCGCGGCCTGGCCGGTGGCGCTCGGCGCGCTGGGCGACGTGCCGTGGCGGGCGGTGCTCCTCCGGCTCGCGATCGCCTCGCCGTTCGCGCTGGGAGTCGCGGCCTTCGAGCCGCTCCTCGACCGGGCGCCCGCCTTCAACTGGGGTGGCGTCACGGTCTCGGCCGGCGCGGTGGCCTTCGTCACCATCGTCCTCAAGTTCGCGCTGGCGCTCTCGGCGGCGCTGGTGCTCGTCGCCACCACCGGCTTCGACGCGGTGTGCGCGGCGCTGGCCCGCCTCGGCGCGCCGCGGGTCGTCGTCACGCAGCTGCTCCTCCTTTACAGGTACCTCTTTGTCCTGGCGGAGGAGGCGATCCGCATGCTGCGGGCGCACGCGCTGCGCTCGCCCGATCGGCCGCGCCCCTCCGCGCGCACGGCCGGGACGTTGCTCGGGCAGCTCCTCCTGCGCACCCTCGGCCGCGGTGAGCGGCTCCACGCGGCCATGCGCTGCCGAGGCTTCGACGGCGAGCTGCGCCTCGTGCGCGGCCCGCGGCTCGGGAAGGCCGACCTCGCCTTCGCCGGCGCGACGGCGCTCCTCCTCGCCGGAGCGCGGCTCGTCGACCTGCCGCGGCTCGTGGCGGGCTTCCTCGGCGGGCGCGCATGAGCCATCACCTCGTGGCCGTGAAGGACCTCCACTACGCCTATCCGGACGGCACGCCCGCCCTGGACGGCGTCACCTTCACGCTCCACCACGGCGAGGCGGTGGGCCTCGTGGGCGGGAACGGCGCAGGCAAGTCGACGCTCCTCCTCCACCTCGCTGGCGTGCTCGCGCCGCGCTCGGGCGAGGTGCGGGTGGGCGACTGGCCTGTGACGCCAGGCACGCTGCGCGAGGTGCGGCGCTCGGTGGGGCTCGTCTTCCAGGACCCCGACGACCAGCTCTTCATGCCCACCGTCGAGGACGACGTCGCCTTCGGACCGCGCCAGCTCGGCCTCGACGAGCGCGAGGTGGAGGCGCGCATCGAGGACGCGCTCGCCCGCGTGGGCGCGGCCCACCTCCGCCGCCGCGCGCCGCACCGGCTCTCCGGCGGCGAGAAGCGCGCCGCGGCCATCGCGGCCGTGCTCGCCATGGCCCCGAGCGTGCTCGTCCTCGACGAGCCCTCCTCGAACCTCGACCCGGCCTCACGCCGGGCGCTCATCGATCAGCTGCGGGCGTTCGAGCACACGAAGATCGTGGCGACCCACGACCTCGACCTCGTGGTCGAGGTGTGCCAGCGCACCATCGTGCTCGCGGGCGGGAAGGTGGTCGCCGACGGCCGCACCGCCGAGGTGCTCTCCGACGACGCCCTCCTCGCCCGCGCCCGGCTGGAGCGTCCGCTCAGGTTGCAGGGGTGTCCGATGTGCGGCCCTGCTTCGGCCGATCGGCGGCCTGCGTCGTAGCAGCTGTCGGCCGCGGCCGAGGGCGCATCACCACTTGGGTACCCAGCTACCATCGGGGGGGTGCGCGTGTAGGCTCCCCGCATGACCTGGGACCTGACGCGTCGTGAGCTGCTGAAGGCCGGCTTCACCACCGCGGTCGTGGGCGCCGCCGGGCTGCCGCTGCCGGTGCTAGGGGACGACCAGAAGGATTGGCGCTGGGACAAGGGGGTCTGCCGCTTCTGCGGCACCGGTTGCGGCATCCAGGTCGCGACGACCGCCGGTCGGGTGGTGGCCGTGCGGGGCGATCCGGACAGCCCGGTGAACCGCGGCCTCCTCTGCGTCAAGGGCTACGCGCTCCCTCAGATCCAGTACGGCGCCGACCGGCTCACCCGCCCGCTCATGCGCAAGCGCGCCGGCAAGTTCGACAAGCGCGGCGACTTCGAGCCGGTGAGCTGGCAAGAGGCCTTCGACGTCATGGAGCGCGAGTGGCGCCGCGTGCACGGCGAGCTCGGCCCGACCGGCCTCGCCGTCATGGGCTCCGGCCAGTACCTCATCCAGGAGGGCTACGCGGCGGTGAAGCTCGCCAAGGTCGGCTGGCGCACGAACAACCTCGACCCGAACGCCCGCCACTGCATGGCCTCGGCGGTCGCCGGCTTCATGCAGACCTTCGGAATCGACGAGCCGTCCGGCTGCTACGACGACATCGAGCTCACCGACGCGGTGGTTCTGTGGGGCTCGAACATGGCCGAGATGCACCCCATGCTCTGGGCGCGCATCATCGACCAGCGGCTGCGCTCGCCGGGCTACCGGATCGTGAACCTCACCACGTACTCGAACCGCTCCTCCGAGGGGGCGGACCTCGAGCTCGTCATCAAGCCCAACACCGATCTCGCGATCTGGAACTACCTGGCGCGCGAGGTGGTGGCGCGCGGCGCGGTCGACGAGGAGTACGTGCGAGATCACTGCGTCTTCGCCACCGGCCCGGCTGACATCGGCTTCGGCCTGCGCCCGGACGACGCCCACGCCTTCGCGGCGGAGCAGGACACCCAGGCGAAGGAGCGGGTGGTCGTGCTGACGCGCGAGGAGGCCATCGGGCGGCGCCTCGATCCGGCGCAGCGGCACGAGCGCAAGCAGGAGGGCGCCAAGGCCGCAGCGCACTGGCTCATCTCCTTCGACGACTTCAAGAAGGCGCTCTCCCCGTACACGCTGGAGTTCGTGGCCGACCTCGCCCGGGGGGATCCCGACGAGCCGCTCGAGAGCTTCCAGGCGAAGCTGCGCCAGCTCGCCGATCTCTACGCCGACCGCGCCAGGAAGATCGTCTCGTACTGGACCATGGGCTTCAACCAGCACACGCGCGGCACCTGGGTGAACGAGCAGGCCTACATGCTGCACCTCCTCACCGGCAAGCAGGCGAAGCCGGGCTCGGGCGCGTTCTCCCTCACTGGCCAGCCCTCGGCCTGCGGCACGGCGCGCGAGGTGGGCACCTTCTCGCACCGCCTGCCGGCCGACATGCAGGTGGACAACGCGGATCACCGCGCCCACTGCGAGCACCGCTGGCGGGTGCCGGCCCGCACGCTCAACCCCAAGCCGGGCAGCCACCTGACCCAGATGATGCGCGACCTGGAGGACGGGAAGGTGAAGTGGCTCTGGGTCCAGGTGACGAACCCGTTCCAGGCCACCGCGAACGCGAACCACTGGATCACCGCCGCGCGCGAGAAGGACTGCTTCATCGTGGTCTCGGACGTCTACCCCACCCTCTCGTCGAAGGTGGCCGACCTCATCCTCCCCTCGGCCATGATCTTCGAGAAGTGGGGCGGCTACG
>WNGL01010582.1_pt1 | contig 13681 bp, 12 predicted proteins | sample 5400591 | NCBI WGS metagenome assembly WNGL01 (sample SAMN13153377, study PRJNA577476) | soil metagenome | isolation source: 80 cm soil or saprolite under Garry oak tree replicate 1 | place: USA:California | collected 2016-06-15
GGTGAAAGTTCCACCGGCCTGTTCAATGATTGGCAACAGCGCGGCACAATCCCAAACGTTCATCACCGGATCGAGCATGATGTCGGCGCGGCCAGTCGCCACCAGAACGTGACCGTAAGCGTCACCCCAGGTGCGCCGTGCATGAACTCTTTGCTGCAAAGCCTCCGCGGCTGGCCCAAATCCGAATTGTTCACACGCGCCGAAGTCCGTAGACAAAAGCAAAGCTTCATCGAGCGACGCGGTTGAAGAAACCCGCGCCGGTTCGTCGTTATAGAAGCAACCAAGGCCTTGCGCTGCATAGACGGTTTCCTTCAACGCGGGAAGATTGACAACTCCGAGGAGTGATTCCGCGCTAACCTCCAAACCGATCAGCACGGCATACAACGGCACGCCATGAACAAACGAATATGTGCCGTCGATCGGATCGATAATCCAGCGCTGGCCCGACCTGCCCGATTTCTCGCCTTCCTCTTCGCCTAAGATGGCATCGTCGGGAAAAGTCTGCTCGATCTGCCGGCGCAGAAACCTTTCGGCTTCACGATCGGCTATTGTCACGAATGAATTGTCGGCCTTGCGCTCAGCGGCAAATGAACCCTTGAAATATTGCAACGTCATCGCGCCAGCCTCGCGCGCAATGCCGACCGCAAAGTCGAGGGTTTGTTTCAGTTCGCTTGGGTCTATTGTCATTGTCTAATGTTGCAAGCCTTGTTTCGACATTACGCTCCTACGGAGCGTGACGGTTGGATTCTTGACGGCGCTATAAACATCTCGCTCCTACGGAGCGCCCGAGCGTCGACGAGACAACTCATCCCGCACTTCAGCCAACGACACCTCGCGCTCGGCAAAAAGGACCAGCAAGTGATAGATGAGATCGCAAGATTCTCTAATCAGGGCATCGCGATCTTCATTCTTCGCAGCGATGATCGTCTCGCTGGCTTCCTCGCCAAGTTTCTTCAGGATCTTATCGAGTCCCTGCTCGAACAGATACGCGGTGTAAGAGCCTTCCGGCAGTTCTCGCTTGCGCGATTCGATGACCGAGTAAAGTTCATTGAGAACATCGCCGATCGATCCATCCCTTAGTTCTTCAATGGCATTTGGATTCTCATGGATTACATCATGAAAGCATGACTCTTCGCCTTTGTGGCACGCGGGGCCATTGGGCAGCACGAGAATGCGTAGCGCATCCCCGTCGCAATCAACCGTCACCGAAACAACCCGCTGCGTGTTGCCCGAGGTTTCACCTTTGTGCCAGAGTTGCGCGCGCGAACGTGACCAGAACCATGTCTCGCCGGTCTCTAAGGTGCGATGGAGACTCTCCATATTCATGTACGCGAGCGTCAACACATCATGCGTCCGCGCGTCTTGCACGACCACCCGAAGCAATCACCGGGATGCGTACTGCCGAACTGACCGCCCTGGTGAGCTCAAGGTCGTAACCGGCGCGCGTGCCATCGCGATCCATGCTGGTCAAAAGTATTTCGCCGGCGCCGAGTTGTTCTGCGCGAGCAGCCCACTCGACAGCGTCCCAACCGACCTGCTGGCGTCCGCCATGCGTGAACGCCTCCCACCCTTTCTTCGGATCGCCCGCGTCTCGGCGTCGCGCGTCAATCGCCACGATTATGCATTGACTACCGAAGGTTTCCGCCCCATCGGAGATCAACTCAGGCCGCTCGACCGCGGGCGTGTTGAGCGAGACCTTATCGGCGCCGGCGCGAAGAATCGCGCGAATATCTTCGACCGATCTGAGGCCCCCGCCTACAGTCAACGGAATGAAAACTTCATCAGCCACCCGCCGTACGAGTTCGAGGATGATTGCGCGTTTGTCAGACGACGCGGTGATATCGAGAAATGCCAGTTCGTCAGCACCTTGAGAGTCGTAGGCCCGCGCCTGCGCCACTGGATCGCCCGCGTCAACCAACGAGACAAAGCGAATGCCTTTGACCACGCGTCCGCGATCGACGTCGAGACACGGAATGATGCGTTTGGCCAGCATGATTGTCCGACAAACTTTAGTTTGTCGAATTCGGTTGATTGAATTTACCCCCGTCTACGACAAACTGAAGTTTGTCGGACATTTTCGCAAAGTTGCTCAACAACTTCAGCCCATTGGCTTGGCTCTTCTCGGGATGGAATTGCACCCCGGCGACGTTCCCCTGCGCAACGATGGAGGCGTACTCTTTTATGTAGTCGGTTTTTCCCAACACAACCTCCGGTTCATCAGTAGCGCAGTAATATGAATGAACGAAATAGAAAAATGAATTGTCGTTGATACCTGACGTCAGCGGATGCGCGCGCGTTTGCTGAACCTGATTCCAACCCACATGCGGCACCGGCAAATCGTCCGCAAAACGTTGCACCTTTCCGCGCAGCAGCCCCAATCCCAGAGTTCGGCCAAACTCTTCCGACTCTTCAAACAACAACTGCATGCCCACGCAAACGCCGAGCACCGGAGTTCCCTCGGCGACGCGCTCGACGACAAGGCGATCGAAGCCCCGCTCCGAGAGAGCCTTCATGCAAGCGCCGAATGCGCCGACGCCTGGCAGGACCAGGGCCTTTGCTTCGCTGAGAACGTACGCGTCATGGCTGACAACTGCTTGCCTCCCGGTCGCTGCGAATGCCTTCTCGAGCGAGCGCAGATTGCCTACGCCATAATCAATAATTGCTATGCTGGTCATGCTCTTCTCTCTCCCTCTCCCTTTGGGAGAGGGCTGGGGTGAGGGACGAAGCTACGGAGTTGGAAAAGAAAGGTCACTCTTTCCTCGCGCTAAGCCCTCACCCTAACCCTCTCCCAAAGGGAGAGGAAATAATTCAAAGCATACCTTTCGTGCTAAGCACTCCTTTGATTCGCGAATCGAGTTGCACCGACTGTTTCACAGCGCGCGCCGTTGATTTGAAACTCGCTTCCAAAATGTGATGCGTGTTCCGGCCACGCAGCAGATCGATGTGCAGGTTGCATTTGAGTTTCTCCGCGAACGAGCGCCAGAAATGTTCGGCCAACTCGACAGAGAAATTGCCGATGCGCTGCCGTCGCGTTTTAACTTCATAGACCAGATAGAAGCGACCCGAGAGATCAATCACCGAGCGGCACAAGGCTTCGTCCATCGGAACCACTGATTCGCCGTAACGCGCGATGCCGGCTTTGTCACCGAGCGCACTGTGGAATGCCTCGCCCAGGCAGATCGCGATGTCTTCAACCGAGTGGTGATCGTCGATGAGCAGATCGCCTTTGCACGTAATTTCAAGATCGAACAAACCATGTTTCGCGAATAGTTCGAGCATGTGGTCGAGAAAAGCAACCCCGGTGGAAATACGAGCCGTGCCGCGGCCATCGAGCGCGAGCGATACTCGAATATCTGTCTCTTTCGTCTTGCGGCGAATCTCAGCCGCACGGGTTTTCTCAGGCGCTCCCACGCTGATCCGGAAATAATCACCGAGCATCGGATAAGCGCTGACGTCACGAATCAAGATGTCGCGTCGCAGCAATTCATCGAATACCAGTCGCGGACTGATCGCGGATCGCACCAACATGAAGTTGCCCCGCGAAGACACTGGCTCGAGACCCTTGATTTCCTTTAGCCGTTCGTAGACTCGATCTCGCTCCGCGCAAATCAGATTTACGAGCGGCTGCAACTTTGATTCATACATCTCAATCGCCACCTGGGCCGCAGTTTGCGAAATGACGTTGAGGTTATATGGCAACACGGCCTTTGCGATCTCTTGTGCCAGTTCAGGAGCAGCAAGCAGATAACCGACGCGCAAGCCGGCCATGGCCATCGCCTTCGAAAACGTCCGCAGCACAATCAGATTCGGATGCTGCTGCAAAATCGGGACGACTGTCTGGCCGGAAAATTCGTGGTAGGCCTCGTCGATCACGATCAAGCCTCGGGTCGTTTCAAGCAAAGATTCCAGATCTCTTCGATCGATTACGCAGCCAGTCGGATTGTTAGGCGAACAGATAATCGTCACTTGCGGCGAGGCCGATTCGATCGCGCGGCGCAACGCTTTGCCATCGTAAATCAATTCTGAATTGAGCGGGACGCTGATCACTTCACCGCCAAGCACGGTCGTGATCTGACGGTACAGAGCAAACGTCGGCTCGCTTATCAGCACCCGCGTTCCCGATCCAACTGTCACCATCAGCAAAGCCTGAATTAATTCATTCGATCCGTTTCCGGCGATGATTCCCTCGGCCTTCCAGCCGGCAAATTTGGCCAAACGCTCATGGAGAGCCCGAGCGTGGAAATCGGGATAACGCGACCATGGCCTTCCATTCAGTCGTCTTAAAGTCTCGCTTCTGATCTCCGGCGGCGCATCCCACGGATTTTCATTCTGGTTGAGCTTGACGCGCGCGCGATCAGGCCGCAACGAATAGGCTCGCAGAGCTCGCACCTTCGGTTTAATAGCGTTAAGAGGTTTTGACATTGCTCCGAAGGTCTTCGCGTCTCTTCAGTGTTATAATCCCGGCACAGGTCAATAAGATGTCACAACTACTAAAAGACGAATCCAACCACGCCGATGTCGTCGATCAGGTTCTAAACAAATTCGAGCCGAGAACCGAACTTGGTCGCCGCCTGGCTTCGTCGCGCGCAGCCATTATCGAATCGGGTATCCCATTGCTTGATGACGAAGAGCTTGCCCGTGAGATTGCTGAACGTCGCGGCGGAGTTTACGAACTGGAATCCAGTGATCGATAAGATTCGCACATTCGTAGACTCGGGTGTGCTCATCACCGCGGCCCGCGGTTCGGGCGAAAGCGCACATGATGCGTTAGCCATTCTCGACGATCCAGATCGTGAATTTGTCTCCAGTTTCTTTATCCGACTCGAAGTCATTCCCAAGCCCTCTTACTTTAATCGGGAAAGCGAACTCTCTTTCTACAACAATTTCTTCGACGCTGTTGCCATTTGGGCCATCCGAGGGGCATCCTCGACGATGCCTTCTCGACTGCCTGCACATTCGGACTTTCGGCCGTGGACTCACTACATGTTGCCGCAGCTTTATCGGCCGGCGCGACGGATTTGTTACCACTGAGTTACCTACCAAACCGCTTCACCGAGTGCCCGATATTAGAGTTATAACGATCTAACTTGATCGAATCTCCTGAGGATCCCTCAATCAACAAATTACTCATCCAGTCGAATCAATGTCGATTGCGCGTGCGCTTCAAGTCCCTCAACTCGCGCCAAGGTCGCAACCATGCGCGCCGTGCGACGCATCTCGTCGGCTGAGAACTTCACGATATTTGTTCGTTTGATAAAATCGTGAACTCCAAGCGCGGAAGAGAAGCGCGCCGCACGCGCAGTAGGCAGCACATGATTCGGCCCTGCCAGATAATCGCCGACCGCTTCCGGCGAGTAATCGCCAAAAAAGATCGCGCCGGCATTTCGTATCCGCGCGGCAATCCCGTCCACGTCACGGCTCATAATCTCCAGGTGCTCGGGAGCAATTTCATTCACCAAATTGCAAGCTTCATTCAAGTCTTCGACCACGACGATCGCGCCGTACTGCGCCAGCGATTTTTCAATGATCTCGCTCCTGGGAAGTTCGGCGACCTTCGCTCTTAATTCACGAGCGACCTCTTCGGCCAACTTGTCGCTGGTAGTGATCAAGATGGCACACGCGTCGTCACTGTGTTCGGCTTGCGCCAGCAAGTCGGCTGCCACGAACGAAGCGCGCGCCGTGTCATCAGCGATCACAATAACTTCGCTGGGACCGGCGATTGAATCAATGCCCACGACGCCAAAGACCAGCTTTTTGGCCGCGGCCACATACTTGTTTCCCGGTCCGGTGATCTTATCGACGGGCGGGACTGTTTCGGTTCCATATGCGAGCGCTGCGACTGCCTGAGCACCGCCAACTGCATAGACCTCATCAATGCCAAGTTCACAAAGGGCCACGGCCACTGCTGGATTTTCACTCAGTGTGCGTGGCGGAGTTGCGATCACAATACGCTCAACACCGGCGACCCGCGCCGGAACCACATTCATTACTACAGAGGATGGATAGGCAGCCGTGCCACCGGGAACGTAAACACCCACGCGGTCAATCGGGGTTATTTTTTGGCCGAGACGAACGCCATTCGGGCCATCAAGCTCCCACGACTCCGGGCGCTCAGCTTCATGGAAGCGGCGCACTCTGGCAATCGCTTCACGGAGGCCTTCAATCACTGACGTATCAGCACGGCCGGCGAATTCTCGAAGTGTCTCCTCCTTTACTCTGAGTTCAGAGGGTTGCAGCGAAAAATCGTCAAAACGCTCGGTGTATTCGACAAGCGCTGCATCTCCGCGTGCCCGCACATCGTCAATGATACCCGCGACTTGCGCCATCAAGGCAGTATCAAGCGCGACGTTTCGTTGCCTTATCCGTCGTAGCTTCGCGGCCAAGCGCTCCTGGTCTTTGCGCCGAATCAATTCAATCATTTTCAGTTCTTCTCCCTCTCCCTTTGGGAGAGGGTTGGGGTGAAGGCTTAGCGACCGCCCAACACCTTTCTCGATTTATCCACGCCACCAAACCGGACATGATAACAAGGAAAGAGATAAGTCCGGGAGTCTCAGCTACGCCCTCACCCCGGCCCTCTGCTAAAGGGAGAGGGAGGCCGGACCACCGTCTCCTCCATTCCTGCTTTGACTGCCTCAAGCAGATTTGACACAAACTTCGCTTTCAATTGATGGCTGGCGCGGTTAACGACGAAACGCGCCGACGATTCGGCTATGACTTCGACAATCTGCAAGCCGTTCTCGCGCAGCGTGGCTCCGGTCTCGACCAGATCGACAATGCAATCGGCAAGGGCGAGGACCGGCGCCAGTTCGACCGATCCTGACAGTTCGATGATCTCAACCGGCTGACCACGCTCGCCGAAATGTTTAGCCGCAATGCGCGGATACTTCGTGGCAACTCTGAGCATTCCAAAGCCGTCGTTTAAATTGTTGTTTGGCGCAGCAACTACGATATGACAGCGGCCAATTTCAAGTGTCAGCGGCTGCAACAGATCGGCTTCCGATTCCAGCAACACGTCGCGGCCCACAATGCCGCAATCGGCGATTCCATGTTCGACATAAACCGGCACATCAGCAGGCTTAATGAAAATGAAACGATAGCGCTCCGACTCATCTTCGATCGCCAGCCGGCGAGAGAGATGGGCCTCATCGGCAAGTCGCAGGCCGGCGCGGGCCAACAAAGCGAGCGCTTCGGCCTGCAGCCTGCCTTTCGCGATGGCGATCGTCAGGTCTGTCAAGGCATCACCTCCCGCTTCGGACTGATCAAGACTTTGTCGCCCTGCTCACGTTTTCGAAGCGCTTCGCGAAACAGAGCCGTTGGATCTTCATCTATCAAAAGTGACACTACCGGCGCCGGCTCTTCGCTAAGTCTTGAAGTTGATTCATTCGCACGCATTGCCTCCGCGAGCGCATCCAGATCCAGCACGAAGCCAACAGCCGGTTCGGCCTTGCCGAAATTCGCCGTCAATCGATCATATCGCCCGCCGCTCCCGACGCGCATTCCCACACCCGCCACATAAATCTTGAATACCAAGCCCGTGTAGTAGTTCAAACGCGATGCGTCGCCGAGATCCACTTCGAAGTTCGCCGACAGGCCAAGTGAATCAACGACGGTCCACAGAGCTTCCAGTCGATCGAGCGCGGCCACCGATCGCTCATTGGTAATCACGCCACGGGCGTTTTCAAATACTTCACTTCTGCCCGAGAGTTGTACCAGTTGAGCGAAGCTCGCGCATTCTTCGGTCGATGCATATGAAGCCAGGAAACGCTCCAGATCTCCCGCGTTGTGCGTGTCAACCAACTCTCGCAGCTCTTCCTGGGCCAGAGCGTCGAGCCCGAGGCTTCCGACGATGCCGTTAAATACTTCCAGGTCGTTGATCGTGATCGTATAACTGCCATCGAGCCCTAAAGAGGAAAGAATCTCGACCGCAATGGCCAATACTTCCATGTCCGCCGCGCAGCCGTTGCGGCCGATGAGTTCACATCCGATTTGGGTTGATTCTCGCCGCCACTCGGCGTGAGATTCTGCGCGCAGGCGAAAAACCGGCGCCGCGTAAGCGAACCGCAAAGGTCGTTCGCGTTTGGCCATCAGAGTGGCGGCCGCGCGCGCAATGCCGGAGGTCACGTCCGGCCTTAGGGCCAGTAGCTTGCCGTCGGTGTCAGTAAACCTGAACGCATCTTGCGCTTTAACCGATCCCATGCCTCGCTCAAAAAGCGAGTAATAGTCCACGGTTGGCGGCGTTATCTCTTCGTAAGACCAGGCCTTGAAAATAGACATTGCCACATGCTCGATGGCCCTCCTTAAATGCGCTTCGTTTCCGAAGTAGTAGCGAACTCCGCTGGGAATGGCTGAAAGTGACTCTGACATGTCTTGGTCGTTCCCTGTTTCCTTTGTCCAAGAGGCAAAGGCTCTGCTTGGTTCCGATCGATACAAAAGCGAAACCCGCCGCCGGATTTATTCAGGCAGCGGGCTTCAAAAGAAAGCTGATTGTGTTCTAAGTTACGGTTGCCGGAACTCGCTGATCACAACCACTGAAGCGCTGCCTCGCCGCCCATGATGATGAGCGTGATGGTGCGAGTCGTGGTAATGAGTTCGGATGTTCATCCTCGGTACAGAAGTTTTTATACGCGAACCGACCGGGGCATGTCAAATGTCCCTAGTACTTATTTGACCGGAGGTTTTTGGCTAACTCGATGCGTCTCTCCAATTCAGTTTTGCTTTCCGGCTTGAGTGTCAGCACGCGCGCAAAGTCTTTCTCGGCCTCACTGTCCTTACCTTGAAGCAGCAGGATTAGCCCCCGATTCAGATAAGCATTTAACAGCTTGGGATCCAGTTCCAGGGCGCGACTGAAATCAACCATCGCTGCCTCGAGATCATTGAGATCCGTTCTAGCGATGCCGCGTCCCTGATATGCCCAAGCCATTCGCGGCTCGAGCTTGATGGCGTTGTCGAAGTCCGAAATCGCGCGTTGCCACTCGCGCTTGTCGATCCAAACGAAGCCTCGATGGCAGTAAGAATTCGCATCGCGAGCCTCGAGTGCGATCGCCCTGTTCAAATCGGTCAGAGCCTTCTCGGTCTCACCCTGCTCTCGTCGTATGGCGCCGCGATTCGAGTAAGCATCGGCCATGCGTGGGTTGATTGACAGAGCGCGATCCAAGTCGGCCAGCGCTCCTGCCTTGTCACCCTTGGTGTAGTGCGCAGTGCCACGATCGAGATAAGCCACAGCGAGACCAGGGTTGATGGTGATCGCCCGATCCCAATCCATGATTGCGCCGTCGACATCTCCTTGGCGATAACGAGCCAGACCTCGGCTAGTGTACGCGTGAGCGGTAAAGGGATCGATTACGGTAATGCCGGAAGCATCGCCCGCTGTGTCGGCGAAGCCGTTCGCAAGAGCCTTATGGGCCGTTCCTCGATTTACGTCCAGGCGTGAGCTGATCTCAATGGCCCACGAAAGCTCTTCAATTGCGCCGGTTAAATCGCCACTTTCAAGTTTCTTGTTTCCATTCTTGAAGTGATCTATAGCCGCACGAGGAGTTTGCGCGGAGACATGAGCGACAAATAAGAAAACCACCAGCAGGAAAACGGCTCGATAGCTAAGCATCGGTGAACCTCCTTGAACTCTTCGGCCTCGCTCAGTGACGCGAAACGAACGCATCTGCGAGCAAACCGGCGACACACCTAAACCAGTTGGTAATGTCGCGAAGTTGAAGCGCGGTCACCTGGTGCGCTAAGATGCCGTTACGACAGACGATGCATTTTCGCGCGCCAACCGGCAACCGAAAACTCGCGTTGTCATCAGGGCCTCGCAGCTACCGCAAGTAGCTGCGAGGCTTTTCACTCTTTGATAACTACTGAAACGCCGGGGAACCTCAAAAGTTTAACAAATAATCCCCGGCGGCTATTCAAGAATGAATCCTCGCTATCGGAAAAACTGAATCTCAATCAAGCGCGATATGATGAAATACTCTTGCATGAGTTAGTGAGGTTCGGCGGCAAAATGTTTCATGAAGAAAGTAGACGATTGGCGAAACTGGGCTTCGCCTCAATCACTTTCATTCTCAGGTGCTCCCCGAGCCAGTTACTCAGGCAATCGCTACGCGAAAGATATTTTCACCCGCGGCCCCGACTTTCACCGCGACCGCCGCAGGGCAGATTATCAGTTCGGCCGTGTGTCAATCCTGTTTTCTCCGCTCCTGTTTTCTCCGATTGCCTTCTGGTCTCCGGTGTGATAGGGTTCGCGCTCTAGCGGCATCCAGGATGGTATTTTCCGATGCTTATTACCCGCAATTCGGTTCGCTTTCCGCCGCTAATCTTCAAGCAGGGTTCTTGAGATCTTCTAGTGGGTTCTTAGTTTAAGGCCTCGCAAGTTTAGTCTATACCAGTCGCCTTCGTCGGCGTCTGTTACTTTCGCGGTCGCCATGCGGCCCCCGGTTTTCGAAGTACGCATGGACTGATCGACAGGAGCAGAAGGATGATCCGAGACGACCGTTTCTATGCCTTTATCGTTGCCCGCACCTCCAAATCCAGAGCCCATATCCGCCGCATCTGTGTACACAAACGCTGGCTCAAAGCTGCCGCAGTTGTGTTTCTAGCGGTCATGGCTGGTCTAAGTTACGGTTTCTACGGGCTTACCCAACAAGCAGAACATCTGCGTATTGAAAGAGAAAACTGGAAACTCCGCGCTGAAAACGACAAGCAGAAGCAGGAGTTGCAGAGACTGAACAACCGCGTCGACGCCGTGGAAGACACTTCGCGCAAGTTAGCCGAAATCTCCGGGGTCGAGAAAGACCAACCAGTCCGTGGCCAGGGCGGTCCCGCCCGTCCAGTCGATAGTGCTGCGGCACTCGCTGCTCTGGTAGCCAAAACTGAGCGTCTCGAACGCGAAATGCGCGACTATGAAGACTTGCTGCGAAGGCGGGGAATGACTCCATCAATTTGGCCGGTCAGTGGAAAACTCGAGAGCGGGATGGGTGGCCGCCGTAATCCGTTCGGAGGCCGGGGCTTTGAATACCACGAAGGCCAGGATATCGATGCTGTTTACGGCACGCCAGTCATGGTTGCTGCCAGCGGCACAGTCACGATCGCCGGACGCGAAAGAGGTTACGGTAATGTAATCTACGTCGATCACGGCGCTGGCCTGTCAACCAGATATGGTCACCTTTCACAGATCGACGTTAAGATCGGGCAGACCGTAACGCGAGGACAAACTATCGGCCTGGTTGGTTCTACCGGCCGCTCGACTGGGCCTCACCTGCATTATGAAGTGCGCATAAACAACCAACCTGTAGATCCAAGACAATATCTTCCCGGCGCTGAAAGATAGGGATTTGGAGTGCGCCGGCAGAGCGAAGCGGCGACGGCGCTTTGGATCGACGTCCAAAAACGAAATCGCGCTGCTCTCAACCGAAGCTGATCGCAGCGCAATCTCGATTCTTATGAACCACCGAAGCGATTCGTAAGATGGCAGCCTGACTGGCCAAGTACAAGCTGCCAATTTGTATCCCGACAAGCAATCGGCGGTCGACGCTTCCCGGTCAGCACGCGACTTGCTTCAGTTAACCTCGCATCCCTTGCGGGACGCAAAATCTGTTTCCGCAAATCTCACGATTCTTGCGAACCGTGGTGCCGCTAGGTAGTTTTTTTGGTGGCTGTCCTCCACCGCCCGGTTACGTTCCGGCAACGAGGCTCGACTTTCATCGAGCGACATTGCTCACCACAAGCGGGTCCTCTTCTTATGGTTGCTACCCGTTTTTATCCGGGCGCTCAGGAAAACCTCTCGGCCTTCCCTAGCAAGCCTTTCGGCTTCAACGAAGGGCGTCACTAGCAACTGCAAACCGCTCTGCCTTTGCTCTCTCCCAGAGCCTCACGACTCCGTTCGCCGATCCCCTCGCTGGTTTCAAAGACCGTAATCTTCGTAACGGGCGCATTTATACCGTAAAGGTTTTCTGCCGTCAATTTTTTGTGTGTTTTATTTTTCAGAAAGTGATTTATTATCGATTGAGTTGCACTTCACGGTAGCGAAAACATTTTGGGTCGTGATCATTAACCATGCCGATCGCCTGCATAAACGAATAGCAAATCGTCGAGCCGACAAACTTAAAACCACGCTTAATAAGATCCTGACTGAGCGCGTCCGATTCAGGAGTGCAAGTTAATACCGGGGCGCCGCGTTTTCGTTTGATTGGCTTTCCATTTACAAAACGCCAAACATAGGCATCGAAACTACCGAAGTCCTGCCGGATGACAAGAAACGCTTTGGCGTTCTGAATCGCGGCGTTTATCTTCAGGCGATTTCTGATAATTCCCGAATCGGCGAGCAATTTTTTGACCTTTCGCTTATCGTACGAGGCAATCTTCCTAGCATCAAAATTATCGAACGCCTTTCGATAATTGTCGCGTTTCCGCAGAATCGTCTCCCAACTCAAACCAGCCTGCGCGCCTTCGAGAATCAGAAATTCAAACAACCTGCGATCGTCGTGGACGGAAGAGCCCCATTCACGATCATGATACGCAATCGACAACTCGGTCTTAGGCCACCCACAGCGCCGGACCCGCGTTTGCCGATTGTTAGCTGAATTTGCCACTCAGAAGTTGCCGCGAACTACGCGTCTTATCATTTCAATCAGATGATCCGGCTCGACCGGCTTCGCTAGATGGGCGTGAAAACCCGTTGCCAGAGCTGTCTTACGATCGTTTTCCGAAGCGAACGCGGTCAAGGCGATAGCCGGAACTTTGCTGAGATCTGAAGAAAGAGATCTAACCTCGCGAATCAAATCGTAACCACTTTCGGCCGGTAAGCCAATGTCGCTCAAGAGCACATCCGGCGTGAACACTTGCAGATTGCTTAAAGCTTCTTTGGCAGAAGCAACTGCCTGGACTTCCGCGCCGGAGCGTTTGAGAGCCAGCGAGATCAACTCGCGGGCGTCGGGTTCGTCTTCAACCACGAGCACGCGCAAACCCGCGAGCGATTGCTCAAAGCCGGCAGCTCGATTGGATTCCGTCGCTGCAGCATCGGTTCGCAGCGCTGAAGCGCGCGGCAGTCGAATTGTGAACGTCGCGCCTTGATTTTCGCCGGGACTCTCGGCACTCACGCTGCCTCCGTGCAGTTCCACCAGGTGACGCACGATTGCCAAACCAAGTCCCAGTCCGCGATGTGATCGAGTTAATGGCGACTCCGCCTGGCGAAATCTCTCGAAAACGTGGGGCAGGAATTCGGGAGCGATTCCGATGCCCGTATCGCGAACGACAACTTCGGTTAAGCCGTCTGCCCGCCCCAGCGAAACTTCCACTGAGCCGCCTTGCGAGGTGAATTTGACGGCATTTGAAAGCAGGTTCCAAACCACCTGTTGCAAGCGCGCCTCATCGCCGGAAACGAGTCCCGCCGAAGGATCGTGTTTTATTTGCAAAGCAAGACCTTTGGCCTCAGCTGCTGGGCGCACAACCTCAATGGCCGCCTCGATCACCTGCAAGAGATTGACAGGCTGCATGGCCAAATTGAGTTTGCCGCCGACTATGCGCGACACGTCCACCAAATCTTCAATCAACTGCGCTTGAATTCGGGCGTTGCGCTCGATGGTCTCAATCGCATGCTCAGTGGTTTTCGTATCGAGTGGCTGACTCCGCATTATCGAAAGCCAACCCAGGATCGCGGTCAGCGGTGTCCGCAGCTCATGCGACAGCG
>WNGL01012769.1_pt1 | contig 13680 bp, 17 predicted proteins | sample 5400591 | NCBI WGS metagenome assembly WNGL01 (sample SAMN13153377, study PRJNA577476) | soil metagenome | isolation source: 80 cm soil or saprolite under Garry oak tree replicate 1 | place: USA:California | collected 2016-06-15
TGTAGATCGAGCTGCCCATATGAATCTCTGCTTCACGACAGTGTAACAAATATGCAGAATCTAGTCATGAATACCATAGCAGAAACGAAGAACGAATCTATCCCAATTATCATGAAAAGAAAGAATTCAGGAGGCAAGAAGATAGAGTTTCAAGATTTCGATTACTACAATGCAGAGATGAGATTCACAGAATGGCTAGTAACTTATAACAAGATTTTATTAAGCAGAGAAGGAAACCCAAAGAATATTATCTTCACTGCTCATGTGATGGAAACGGAACAGCCTAACATAATGACTGGCCAGATCAAGAAAACTCGTTCAATAGTAACAGCAGGCAAGAAGATTAGTGCATGGATACAAACGCCATTCGATGAAGTTTACATGTTTGGGCACAATTTTACTGGAGGGACATCTGCAAGTGACCCAACCAAGACAGAAAGACTAGTATTCACATCGCCAGAAGGAGAAGATGATGCTAAGACAGCTTATCGGCTTGCACCTAATATCAATTTTACAGATAACAGCTTTTATGATTTACTGCAAGCGCAGATAAATGGTCAGAAATTCATGAGTAGTTTATAGGTTTATAATTATTCAGGCTTCGCCTGAATGGCCTAGATAAGCAGGCAATCCAAAGAAGAGAGAACCAAAAAATGCCAATCAACGTTTCAATTAGCAAAGAACAAATGCTTTCAACCAAGATAGTTCAGCCGGGAGTATACGTGCTGAATATCACAGATGTGTATCAACAGCCAGGGGCTAAAGATCCTGATTCGATGACTAATGTAGTAAAGCTTGTTATCGAGTCAGGTCCTGATGCTTCCACCGTTGGAGTTCCAATCCTATATTACATGGGAGAGAAGAATATGCAGTACCAAAGAGAATTTCTTGAGATAGCTTTCGGTAGGAAACTATCTGATGATGGAGTCTCCAATCTTGATATCGAGCTGTTGAAGAACAGAAAAGTCAAAGCTTATATTAAGAATGGAGAGTTTAATGGAAGGAGAAGGAATGAGATTCAAGGGTTCTTGCCTTTGACTTCCTGAGTGCTTAAACAAATTGTGCGCGCGAATAAAATATCGAACAGTCGCAGAATCTGAAGTTTTGGTCAAGACCGACACGCCGTAATTAAAGGAGAGAAGAACATGCCAGAAGACGAACCAGGTGAATTAAGTGAAGCTACCACTGAGTACGACGAAGATGATGATGAAGATGATAATGAAGATGGAGAAGACGACGAATTAGAAGACCAATAAAAATTCTGGTGCGGCTATTCTGAGCGCTTTGCGCTCAGTGCCGGTAAATAAAGCATCTTGTCACAAAAAGATAGCAGCCAGAAAAGACTAAAAATATGATTAAGCCGAGAATAGAGCAGGTCGAGATTGATAATATTCTTTTATCTAATCATGATTATAGCATATCTAAAAATCCTCAAAATCTGATACCAGTTATCAAGGATGACGGCTGGCAAGATTCACGGACTATTTCAATCTATTTACGGCGCAGGTAAAAGAGGGCGTGGGTACACGGGCTGGGGCATAAAAGATACCGCAAGAGAATTGTGTATCTCAGTTGGCAAGCTAAATGAAGATGTTAATCTTGCCAGAGCTTTCCAGATAGATCCTGAGCTAGAAAAATCAGCCGGCAGAGATATGGCAAAGAGAATCTATGATAAGCGTTTTAAGCAGGTAATTTCTGAGCTTTCTGAGCCTTCTGAGCTTTCTGAGCCATCCCAAAATAAATTAGAGCCAGATAGAGCATTCTACGGCAAGCCTGAGCTAATACTGAGGGAGCTTCCTAGTGAATGCTTTCATGCTGCTATATTTGAGATCGATCAGGCAGGAGATGAGTGGCTTGCAGACTTGTTTGCCCAAATTTATGATAAGCTTAGAGAAGATTCATTTCTGTATATTTTCTGTAATATAGACAACTTTAGCTCTTATAAGAATCTATTGCTAGCTAGAAACTTCAAGGTTCAGAATTTTCCTTTGATTTGCACTCTTCTACCTGAGCGACCATTGAGTAAACATCCTTGGGAATACTGCCAAAATTATGAGCCCATAATTGTAGCAGCTAAAGGTGACCCCTCATTGTTAGATGAAATGTATCATATTGCGGCTATGATAGCAAGCGATAGAAAAGATATGACAAAGATAATTCTCAACCACAGTACGCAGCCAGAAAGTATTATCCTGGGGGACATGTTTATCATTCCAGCTTGCCAGTCCAGCAATAGATTCTTCATCACAATAGAAAGGGACAAGAATAAATATGTGCATGAATGCATAAAGAACAAGATTAATCCACATAAGGATATGACTTACAAGTTTACTTAGGCTCCAGAAAGAGGATAAAATTAATATGAGTTATGGATTTGGACGAATAAATGAGGGGGAAAAATAAAGTGTTAGACATATTCAGTTTAAAAACAACAATAGTAATTGCATTTATAGGCATATTAGCAAGTTTAGCAACTATAAGCAGTGCAATATGTCAACTAAATAAATTAGTTGCTGTTATAGCATACGAACTAGTAAGATTCAAGCCAAATAAATAATTGATTCGTAAGAAATGACATGCCCAAATCACTATTTCACATAAAGAATAAACAATCAATTATTGGGTTTTTAGAGTCACGTAGAGAAATAACTAAAGATAATTGTTGGTTATATACAGGATATAAGGACAAATATTCTGGTTATGGACTAACAAGTTTTAGAAAAATACAAATACTAATTCATAGATTATCACTATATGCATATACTGAGTTCGAATTAGATTCTCCATTTGAGGTTCTACACAGCCTAAACTGCCTAAATAAATCATGTTTCAATCCCGATCATTTACGCTCTGGAACTACACAAGACAATATGATGGATAAGAAGATAAAAGATAGAGCTAATGGACTATTTCATTGTGGCCATCCAAGGGAGGGAAATACAAGGATAAAGCATGCAAGGGATGGAGATAGAGACGTATGCATAATGTGTGCTAGAGAACTAGATAGGTTCTACTATGATAGAGATAAGTTAAAGAAGCAAAATCAATGAATGAAGTATATGTGCCAGGTCAGGGAAATCCTGATGCAAAGCTTATGCTAATCGGGGAAGCTCCTGGTCAGCAAGAAGAACTAGATAGAGAGCCATTTCGTGGCCAGTCAGGGGCACTCGTAAATGAGTGCCTAAGAGAAGCTAATTATGATCGCTCACTTTGCTACATAACTAATGTATGTAAAGTTAGACCACCGAATAACGATATAAATAAGTTGAACTTGATAGGCCAAAAAATTGAAAATTTTTTGCCACAACTGTATGAAGAGATAATCACGATAAACCCCAATTGTATCTTAGCAATTGGCGATGTTGCCCTTAGATATATCACAGGTTTCAAGGGTATCAAGAAATACCGTGGCTCTATTTTATCTTGTGAAAAAACTGGCACAAAAGTTATCCCAACTCTTCATCCAGCTTCTTTGTTTCATAATTCCGGCACAAGCATAAGCAGCTGGAAGGAATTAAGTGTAATCAAGCATGATTTTGCACGTGCAGTAGAACAAGCTAATTTTAAAGATATCAGGCTCCCGCAAAGGAGCCTGTGGGTGGCTAGAAATTCTCTAGATGTTATACGTTTCTTAGAAAGAAACGCACAGAGAGAATATGTCGCTTTAGATGTGGAGACAATTAAAACATATGCCCAGTGTATCGGATTAAGCTTTAATGCAGGCGAGGCTTGCTCAATACCATTATTCTTAGAAACTATCCCTAATCATGATCTTGCTTATATATGGAAGACGCTAAGCGATTTTCTTAGCGACACCAAAATTAAGATCATGGCACAGAATGCGAAGTTCGATGAGAAATGTTGTAGACAAATTGGGCTAAAATGGCATGATTGTTATTTCGATATGGCTATGGGATGGCATGTTCTATTTTCTGAACTTCCTAAAAGCTTGCAATTTATTTCTAGCTACATAACAGATGAGCCTTACTACAAAGATGAAGGAAAGGAGTTTAATCCTAAGATCCATAATATAGATAGATGGTTCTTATATAACGCCAAGGATGCTGCTGTAGAGTTTGAATGTTGTGAGAAGATTCTTGCTGCTCTTAAAGAAGAAAAACTCTATGAATTCTTTTTTGATAAGATAATTCTGATATAGAGGATATAGGAATCCTAATTGATAAGAACGTCCGTAAAAATTTACGGACGAAATATGATCGGCTAAAAGAAGAGAAGCAGGCTGGTCTAATAGAAAACATCTCTAAGATATATCAAGAAGACGATTCAGTAAATCCTGAAATTTTTGAGCTGTACAAAAATTTCAACGTCATGAGTAATGGCCCAAAGAATCAAGTAGCTAAATTACTATTCGGTTATTTAAAACTCCCTGTAAGAGCAGATACCAGTGATGAGACTTTGAAGTCACTGGCTAACAATAACTGTAAAGATAAGCGAAGGCGAGATATCTTACTTACTATCCTTGAAGTCAGAAAATTGCGTAAAGCGATAAGTACATATATCGATGCAAACTTATCCAGTGACGAACGAATCCATACACAATGTAATATCAATGGCACTGAATCTGGACGAACATCTACGGGGATTCTAAAATCCCCGGTGTCCATAAGAAATGAAGGCATTGCACTTCAGACAATGACCAAGCATGAAGATGCTCAGTTATCTGAGGCAGGCGGATCTGATCTTCGTAGTATGTTTGTTGCTGATCCAGGTTGGAGTTTTATAGAGCCAGATCTCGCTCAAGCTGAAGATAGAGTAGTCTGTGTGCTCGCCAAAGACTGGGAAGCTTTAAAAGAATATGAGAGAAAAGATTTTCTCGTCAACAAACATGGAATAAAAGATGATAGACACACAAAAACTGCAATGCTTGTCTGTGAGCTTGGATTTGAATCAATAACAGATTATGAACGTCAGATCGGCAAAAAGACACGCCATGCTGGTAATTATGACATGAAGAAACATATGCACATGCTCAACCTAGCTAAATTTGCAGGCGTGTTTGTAAGTGAGTGGCGAGCTGGGAAACAGCTTGAAATATTCCATGCTGCTAATCCAAAAATAAGGCAAGTCTTTCATGCAGATATTCAAGAAGCTTTAAGAAGTAACTACTGCTGTTTAATTTCTCCTCATGGTAGAAGAAGAATATTCTTGAATAGGTGGGGAGACGAGATGTTTAAAGAGGCTTACTCTTATTTGCCACAAGCTACTATAAGCGATCAAGTCAAACTTGCTATGATCAGAATTAAAAAAAGAGTTAGCAAGTTAGCAGGAAATTGCTTTTATTTCCTGCTAGAGTCTCATGATTCTTTTTTGTTACTCTGTCACGACTCGATAAGAGATAGAGTTTATCCTATTATCAGGGAAGAACTTGAGAAACCTATCGACTTTTCTGGCTGCACACTAAGCAGAGACTACAAGCTAGTAATTCCATGTGAAATATCAGTCGGAAAGAGATGGGTTAGTTTTTCAGAACGGTTTCAGGACGGCATGAGGAAGATATGAAATTTTGTGCTAGGTGTGAAGAATATCATGATGAAAGCCCCCACTCAATATCTAACTGCTTACTAATAGTGGAGAAAAAAGCAAGACAAAAATTACATCCACAAATTAGACTAGATGGTCATTGCCTTTGTCCTTATTGCGGAAATATCACCTTATCTAATCTTAATAAATATCCATCTGCTATAGCAACGATTTGTAAATACTGTAAGAAGATAGTTACAAGAAGAGAATTTATCATCACTAATTCTAAAATGTTATCTTAGTTTTTAGGAGTTGAACATGCCGATGCCTAGAGGCATAAAGTTTTGGATGAATGATAAAGAAAGCATAAAAAGATATCTACTCAATAGAAGTAAGATAACAGAAGATGGCTGTTGGTTATATACTGGGTCATTAGATGATAAGGGGTATGGAAGAATTATGCTAAACAGAGTAAGTTACAGAACTAGCAGATTATCAGCTTATGCATATTTAGGACTAAATATATTAGATGAAAATGAACACGCATTGCACAAGATAACTTGTAAAAATAGAAGTTGTTTCAATCCTGATCATTTGTACATAGGAACTCACCAGGATAACATGAATGACAGAGTTAGTGAAAATACATATCCTTGTGGCCATCCTAGAACACTAGAAAATTCCTATTTCTTTGGAAGTATTAAAGGATGCAAAATATGGTACAAAGGAAAGAACTAAATATTACAGACAAGCAAAATTGAGAAAGTGAAAGGATAAAAAGTAGTGCATTTCCTTGAGCGTGTATCGAATGCGTATTCAATGTCTGAAGCTCCTCAAAGATTTTACTGGTGGTCGGCTGCTGCTGCGCTTGCCGCCACAGTGCGTAAGAATGTTTTTATAGATCGTGGTGGTGTTTTTAGACAATATGCCAATATATATGTATTTATAGTGGGAAGATCAGGTATCAGGAAAGGAATTCCAGTAAGTGTAGGTAGAATTTTAGCAGAGAAAGCTGATAACACGAGAATTGTGACTGGTCGAACTAGCTTTCAAAAGATGATTCAGGATTTAGGTAAAGCTAAATCTTTAGAAAATGGTAAAGTGCTTAAAGAAGCACATGCACTAATAGTATCAGGTGAATTATCTTCTATGCTAATTAAAGACTCAGACGCATTAAACGTGCTTATAGATATATTTAATACTCATGAACATGAGAAAGAATGGATAAATACATTAAAGAGTACAGGTATAGATGTTTTGAAGAGTCCTTGTATAACTCTGCTAGCTGCTACCAATGAAGAATTATTTCCTGAGACAGTACAAAATAAAGATGTCAATGGTGGATTCATCGCTAGGACGTTTATCATATATTCGAGCGACGCAGCCTGTATCAATCCTCTAACTAGAAAAAATGGAAACCCTCCAGACTTAGATAGCTTATCGGAGTATCTTAAAGATATAAAAGATGTAAAAGGAGAATTTCAGTGGACTAACGAGGCAATGATTATATATGAGCAATGGTATAGTGATTTAAAGACTAAATTGCAAAATAGAACATTATTCGATCCAACTGGGACGTATGAAAGACTCGGAGATCAAGTGATTAAGTTAGCGATGATTATATCGTTAGCGTATGACGACTCCTTGTTACTTAAATCTATCTACATAGAGGAAGCAATGAACGAATGCGAGTTATGCTGTCAAGGTATGAGGCAGGTTACTTTGGGGCATAGTAGTAACAGGTCTAACGAAGGAAATTGCATGCGAACAATAATTAAAGCATTAATAGACATTCCTGATCACAAGATGACTCGAGAGCAATTATTAAGCAGATATTGGGGAAATATAAGCGTATTTGACATAGACAGAATAGCTGAGACTATGCAGGCTGCTGGTGCAATAGATATTCGAGTAAATGGTAAGAATTATACTTACAGCTTGAAGCCTAGCGCATTAGATCTGTATGTGAACTTCAAGACACAAATATTTTAGCCTAAAGAAAATTAAGGAGACATATGAAACAATCGATCAGATTTACACTAGTAGTAATAGCCTGCTCTATGATTCAAGCAGGTACAGATTACTTTACTGGCGTTATATGGCCTAAAAACGTATTATTACAAATACTGTTAAAGGCTGTATATATGGCATCAGGGGTGATAATCTTAAGGTATAAACCTAATATCTTTTAATCTAAAAAATTTCATGTCAACAAGATATACTGAATGTGGATGTAAGAATAAAATTGACGAAAAAAGAAACCCTACAAAAGAAAAGAGAATATTACCAAAAGAATAGAGTAGTCATTCTCTCTAAAGAGAAGATAAGGCAAGCCAAAAATAGACAGTCTCTGAACTACAGAAAGTTGTGCAATTATAGAAAATACTTATGCACTTTAAGATATAGTATAGAGGAACATGGGAATAAAATAAAAGAAACACAAAGAAAGATGAAGATAGTAAAAGAGATCATTGAAGTATTAGAATTTGAGTGGGGCAAAGAGAGAGCTTTATGGAAGAAAAGTTTAACCCTACAAAAAGGAGAATAACGAAATGACATTTAGCGAATTTGATGAATTTTGTGCCAATCTGTTTAAAGAAGTAGAATACATGAGAGATACTAAAGGTAGAGAATATGCTCACTCAGCAGATAGATTTGCTAACTTTAATAGACTATCAGAAGGTTTGGGAATACCAAACTTCCAGATATGTTGGGTATATCTGCGCAAGCATCTTGATTCAATTGAAAGTTACTGTAAGGAAGGTAAGATTTTTAGCAATGAGTCAATCAGAGGAAGGATTATGGATGCTATAACTTATCTAACTCTTCTAGCAGGCATGATTCATGAGTATGAGAATGCTGATTTTCAGAAAATTCCTTTGCCTGCTATAGAAAAATTACGCGAGTAGATTAGGCATCTTCATATAATTAGGCATTGGAAATTTCGTGAGCTTTTGTGAAGGGACTTTCTGCACTTTTAGTGCTACTTTCTTCTTCTTCACTGGATTCACCTGCTTGTATAGTGGCATGTTCTTATCATTTCTTCAGAGTAGCTAGATATTTTCTGTAGTTAGATTGTCTTGGCTTTTGCGGCTTAGTTTCTTCAGCTGCTTCGCTTTGCTCAGCAGGCTTTTCCGGCTTAGTTTTAACTGACTTAGTTTTAACTAGCTTAGGCTTAACTCCAGCAGTTTCAGCTAGCGGAGTAATGTTTACACTCTCTGGAGCAACTGGTTTTATAGATTCTTGAGCAGCAGCAGGCATCTGGAATGCTCCACGTGATACTCGCTTTGAAGGAAGCGTAAATCCTGTATGCGGCTCAGGAGTAATTATAGGATATGGATCTTCTGGCCCAGAAATAAGTCTTTTCTGGGTTCCAGCTTGTATCCCAGGTGGTATATCTACTATTACTGGCGACTTATAACCTGCACTTGAGCCATATTGAAATCCTGATCTATTAGGTGGGGATACTTCTCTATAAGGATTATATGGTGAAGAGTATCCTGTTCCTTGAGATTCTTGAGCCGCTGGAGGAGCCTGCTCAGGAGGAGGTTTATAATACCCCTGAGGCTCAGGAGTAGCTTCAGGACCTTCTCTAAATCCTTGTACTCCTCCTTTAATAGCGCTATAAGCTCTCCTCAAAACTGGTACCGCTGCTGCACCAATTGCAGATCCAACATAAGAAGGAAATCCCATTGCATGAGCAGCCGTACCACCAGCTAATCCTGCTGCACTATAACGAGAAAGATGTCCAAAGAATTGATCTGCTGGGCTAATAGGCTTAACATTGGGATTTGGAGATTCATTCCAACCACTCTTAGCTCCAGCATATGCACCTTCTGATTTATTAGCTAAAGTATCATAAGGAGTAGCTGTATCTAATGCTTCAGGACCACCTAAATATGCCAATCCTCCTGCCATTCCGCCTGCACCAATTAATGTTCCAGCAGCACCAGGAATATCACCACTAATAGCTTGAGTTGTTGATCTTAGTATAGGAGCCTGCACACCACCAACTATACTTGGACCGGGAGTCCCTATATTCGCCTGCATGCCACGATTTATAATTTGATTCTCTTCAGCAGTCGGTTGTCTATTTTGCTGCTTTGCAGTAGTTAAAGCAGTAAGAGCATTTCCAGCTTTACCCATTTCTGCTGGTCTGTTATACCAATCTCTTATAGATGGAACAGGATTGATTTGATCCAAGACACTACCTAAAAATCCTCTATTTTGTTGAGTAGTTCCTGGATATACTGATTGAACCGATTTGTTTGGTGATGGTTGCTGAGTTGGATCTAGTAGTGATGTTTGAGCAATAGGAGCTTTAGGAGTAAGATTGTCTAATTCTTGTTTAGCAACTTTCTGTATATACTCATCGTTTTCCTCCATATTTTTAGGAATATCCACAGTAATAGGTATCCCATTAGGATATCTAGGATCAAAGCCAGATGGTATGTTTAACGTAGCTTTAGCCATTTTTATTTAGAACTTAATGCCAAGTTACTGTTATTCCAGATTTAGTCTTCGGAACGGACATCTTCTTATCAATATCCTCTAACTTAGAAGTTGGATTCTTAGCGTACTCATTAACCCACTTCTCTATTTCATTAATACTATTAGTTAGAGTCTCTCTAGTCATACTCTTAACATTAAACATGTCCTCAAATTTCTTCAAATAACCAGAGGATCCTTTGCCACCAACGTGAATGTTAGTTATTGCTCCTTGAAGCATACCAATATCAGCTCTTAATGGAGCAAACTGAGGATTGGTTCCTAACTTGCCAGTCATAAACTCTTTCCAGCGATTACCGAATATGTCATCGCTAGCAAGAGTTTGTATATTCTTCTTAATATCAGGCATTCTCTGCTGAACAATTTGAGCTTTATGCGCAGAGTCTTTCTCATTAGTAGTAGCAGTAGCCCATGATTGTGCCTCTTTCAATTTTGCTTGTAGAGCAATTGCTTCGGGAGTTGTTTCTGCTTCAATCTTACCAGTAGTCGATGATTTCGCTTTTACGCCAGGAAGTATACTTGCAGCTTGTCTACCAGCAGGCGTTAAGTTACCAATTGCAGCACCTTCTGCACGAGCAGCAGCTTCTGTTTTTTGCAGTTCAATAGGCTTCCATCCTGATTGTTTTATTTCCTTAATTCCGTCCATTAAGCTCTGTCTTTCAACACTATCTTCAGGATATGTTAAAGCCTTTGCCTCCATTTGATTAAATGTTAAATTATGAGCTTTGAAGTCTGCAATTTGTTCTCCCACTTTTCTATGTCTAGCTGTGTCCTCTTGCTGCTTTACTCTAGTTTGTGCATTAACATCTCCAGTATCCGCTTTCTGCTTAAGTATCTGCTCTATTGTAGCTTTATCAATATCGGTGGCAGTCTTTGATCCAGTTTGAACACCAGCAGTAGTACCCTGCAAACCACGCTCATATTGCTCTTTCTCAATATCCATGCGTCTCTTTTGATCTGCTGTTAGATTCTTATATGCATCCATTGCATCATTATATTTTCTATCAGCCAGCATAGTTCCAATCTTAGCCCCTACAAGCGGACCTCCAGCAGCACCAGCTAATCCTCCTGTAATTGCATTTAAAACACGTGCAAATCCATGTGAATCATAATCTTCTCTTCTTGGAACGGGGATATCTTCTTGGCTACCTGCTAATGCTGGTGCTTTAGGAATTTCTCTATAAGAGTAATCAGGAGTCATCTGTCTTACTCCGCCCGCTGCCGCAGGAGTAGTTACTCTAGGATAATTCGGCATAGCTTGAGCAGTTTGAGCTTGAGCGGGCTGAGCAGCTTGAATAATTGGAGAAATACCCCTAGATTGATTTGGAGGAATAACTGCCGCTTGAGCCGGCTGAACATTAGGAGATGCTGGGATAGTCAGTCTCTGACCAGGCAAAGAAGACAGATCATTAGGAGCAGGTATATTTCCCTGCTGAGGAAAAGGAGAAACTATAGGAGGCTGAAATAGAGCTTGAGGTTGATATTCTGGTGATCTATAAGCTGATATACGACCTTGAGGAATATATTGAGGAGGAGGCTGCTGCGTAGGCTGCTGATGAGGAATATAAGTATCTCCCTGCCAGCTTCCAGCTTTCTCCGGTGCAAGAGGAGCATACTGAGATTGATCACTAAATGTCGGATGGTTTGGTTTTTTAAATGTATCTGGCCAATGACCTGTTTGAGGATCTGGAGTCAAGCCTGCCTTATATGCACCTCTTAAATCATAATCTTCTCCAGAATCTCTTGGAGCATATCTTGCCTTCCATGCCTGAAACTGCGTTTCATCATCACGGTTCAAAACTGTATTATAATTTTGATCAGTTTGTTGACTTTGAATAGCAGGATGCTGGCCAATCATCTGCAACACTTCAGGCTTGATTACATGCTTTAATGGTAGATTGTACAAATCAGGTTCAGGCATATTATTTTCTTAGCCCATCTTAGAAACAAATCCTTTAGGTCCTAATGGAGAACTGTTATTTAACGCTCCCATACCAGTCATAATGCCAGCAGCAGCTCCTCCAAGAGTACCAATTGTTGACATGATCTTGTCAAATACTCCAGGCTGAGTAGCTAAATGAGACAAAATTTGCTGTTCTTCGGCAGTAATCTGACCATTAGCTTGGAAGTTTCTTATGATACTATCAACTGTTTGATTAACTTCATTTATATTTAAGCCATAAACATTAGTCTGACCTTGTAGAGCTTGCAGACGGTTCCCAGCCATTCTATTTTCTGTTTCAGATAATCCGGCTGCTCCTGCTTCCATTCCTGTTTGTCTCAATTTGGCAATATCGGCATTGCTTGCAGTGCTTGCGGTGGCGGCAGCTTCAGATCCTTTTCTAGCCAAATCACCAGCAATTGCTCCAGAATATCCATATCCTCCCGTGGCTGAGCTTGCTCGCTCAGCCTGTCTACCAACGTCTTCATATACACCCTTGGCACTTCTTTGTGCACGATTTCTCATTGCAGTAGCAGCATTCTCATCTATGCCCCCAGTACGAGCTAGATTACCATATGTAGAACGTACATCACCAAGAATAGATGGATCATAACCTCCTGAAGTAGCTATATCACCAAAACCAGAAGTTATTCCTGGCAGCATAGATGCAGTAGTAGATTTTGCACCTCCAAGAATATCATTTAATTGCCCACTAATCTGCCCAGATTGCTGATTAGTAGTAGCAATCGTATTCTTAGTTTGCTGCTTTAACGCTTGCTGGTCTGCTTTGCTCATTTGCTCGCTTCTTTCTTTAAGACCACAATAATAATCCTAACCAATCAAGTCATAAATCAACGCCTGCCCACCTTTGCTCAATTTAAATCCACATTTCTGAAGAAAGCTTTCAGTTTTCTCGTCTTGGACAAATACATGAACATCTGAGAGATTTAATTTTTTAACATCTTCCTTACATTTCTCAATTAGTTCTAGCGCGGCTTTTGTTCTAGTAATTCTTGGTTGATTTTTATCTAATATTAAAATTCCCTCACTTGTTAATCTTACGGCGGCGAAGCCGACGACTTTGCCATGAGACACGGCGACTTTCTTACTTATAAATAAAGAACTAGAAATATTAGGGGTAGGAAACCCATAAGAGTTAATCTTGTCTATTTCGTGAATATTGCTATTTACCGAGTTTAGAATCAGCATCGTCTTTTTTACCTAAAAACTCTTTCTGAAAGTCATTAGCAATCCGATGAATATTAGTCCTGCATCTATCTACTTCTTTCTGTAGAACAAGAACTTGCTGCTGAATTATCGAAATTGTGTTAGACTTTATATCTTCCTCTATAGTAATAACTCTTTGATTCAAGACTGCAATGTTTTTATCAGTAGCAACTAAATCTTTTATGATAACTTTAATTTCAGTTATATCCTCTTTTATACTTTCAATTTCTTTCCCGGACCTCCCAAAGTAAAGAATTATAGCAGCTACGCTTGCTCCTAGAGTAAGTATGTTTCCAAGATTAACTGTAGGGTCAAAGGTCATTGCCGGGTAATAATCCAGTAAATGATCATATATTAGAATTCACCCAGACAGCAATTAATTCGTTATTATAAGATCCTATAATTGATCCGGCACTAGCGTCAGATGATATCCTAGCTTGAACTCTAATATTTACTGAATCACCAGCTCTTATCGATGCCTTATATATCCAAGGCTTAGAAACTGTTGCAGTTATCTCACC
>WNGL01006568.1_pt1 | contig 13676 bp, 13 predicted proteins | sample 5400591 | NCBI WGS metagenome assembly WNGL01 (sample SAMN13153377, study PRJNA577476) | soil metagenome | isolation source: 80 cm soil or saprolite under Garry oak tree replicate 1 | place: USA:California | collected 2016-06-15
GGCCTCATTGAGCCGTGGTTTGGGACCCGCGAGACATATTTCCAGATCACGATTGGTGGTAAAGCGCACTAACAAAGACGAGGTGAGATGTCGTTTCGGGAAGCGCCTACGCTCTCGATCAGACCCGCAGGCGGCGTTACTGCTTCTGCTGGTTTTGGTTTCTCCGCAGCGCGCGCTGGCGGCGCTCTTCTTCGAGTGTTTGGGAACGCTGCGGTCCTGCCGGCAGAAGCTCCGTGCCGTCTGCGCGCACGAGTCTTTTAAATGCAATCCGGTCTGAGCTGGAATGTGTGGGATTGCCGGTCACCGTCACGTGTTCGCCGGACTTGATAGAGTCGGCTGTCCAGCCGACGTTCGAGAGATTCAGCCTGCCGGCAAATTCGATGGTCCACTTGGCGACTTTACCGGACGGGTCGGTGATGTCCATGTACATGAGCGCGTGTGGATTCACGAATTTGAACTGCGTGACGACGCCCGATACGGTTACCAGCCGCGAATCATCATAAACCCCCGCAAAGGAGTGATGGGACGTCGCAATTGTCGCGCGCACGAGGATCAAGGAGATTGCAAGCAACAATCGAAATCTCATCATCGGACTCCTTTCTTGACCTCTGTCGGAATTTCGCATTGGTCGTACGGCGCGATGACCTGATCCGGCGCCCAGGCCCAAATGTGTTTGATGACGACCGGCTCGCGCAGGTCCAACGGGTCGGTCATCGTTGCCGTGAGCGTCAAGGTCTTTCCATCCTTCGAGCGCGTAAAGCGCTCGACCACGCGCAATTGATCGCTATGCTCGCTCTGCCAGGGGGTTCGGCTTGCCAGAATACCGGACGTTTCGATGAGCAGCGTGTCGCCTTCCCAACGGCCGACGGAATATCCGAGCCGGCTTGGCGGCTCGTTCGCTGGACGCTTGGGCCCGTCCATATAGATGGTGCGGCGCGCGTCCCACTCGCCGTATCGCAATTCAAGCCGGTCTTTGGCGGGCTGGCGGATTTCGAGTTGGTGCCGCGCAATAAACTGCTGGGCGAATCCGTATGGCTCACAGCGTAAAAAAGAAGGATCATCGGCGCGATCTAACGGATACGTTTTCAGCGCGACATCGGTGAGATGAGGACGAATGTAATTTTCCCTCTGGTAATTGTCGGCTTCCGCTCGAAGCTCTGCCAGCGAACGCGCGTCATTTTTCGGATCGTCCAAGAGCGCATCCAGGCGTTCGATTCCGGCATCCGTGCACCAGTTCGCACAAAAGTCTCCGGTGATCGTCACAGGCGGATCGCTCCACATGCCAACGAAATTTCGCGAAGCGGATTGCGTTTGCGAAAACGCAGGCATGGATACGTACGCGATCAGGACAAGCACTCCCCCACGCGCGCTGAGAATGCGTTCTATCGCCATGATGTTTCTCCTGATTTTGCTGACGCAAAAGAATAGGCGGAGCCACGGCAGCCCTGCAAGCGAAAACAATCGGTCGCGTCAACGCACGAACCCGCAGGACCCGCAAGAAGACGGCCAGCGTCCCTAGTATTGTCAGATGTCATTTAGGAAATACATACGTTCCCCAAGACACCCGCTCCTCCGCAGTACGTAGTGTCTTGAAGCTGAACGAGCAGGCCATCGGGGTCCGTGAAGTAGAGTTCAGGGGTCCCTTCTTTTGCACCTCCACGAACTTCCATTCGCATGCTGATGTAGTGCACCAATGGTCCAGGCGCTCCTTGTGCACTTCCTCTCGGCTTGATGCCGTAGCTTTCGAGCGTCTTGATGACCTTTTCCGGATTGAAATTGTCCATAGTCACGCAAAAGTGATTGATGGCGCCGGGCTGAGCCGCGCCCGCCGCTCCTTGGCCGCCACCAGCACCGAACGCCAGGAATTGGCCGGCATTGCCGAAACCGAACACCGGGTTGCCCGGCCCTTGATACGCCTGGATGCGAAAGCCAAACAACTCCTGGTAAAACTTATTGGAACGCGCTCGGTCGGAACCAGAGTTGGTGCAGTGACTCCAGTTTCGGAGAGCGATCAAGCCTCTCTTCGGTGACGGCTCGGGCCGCGGGCAAATGTTGCCGAGCGGACCGGCCCCACCGCAATACCGCGGATCTTGCAACTGAATGACGATGCCGTCAGGATCGCGAAAGTAGAACTCCGGTGTGCCTTCTTTGCCTCCACCAGCTTCCGGCCCGCGCATACGCACGCGCATTCGCATGGGCTCTGCCGCTTCGCTTTCGGTGATACCATGCTGGCCCAGAATGGCCTTGAGCCGATCAACGTTAAAATTGTCAACGGCCAAACAAATGTGATTGATCTTCGGCGCATTTGAGCCCGCGGAGTTTAGTCCCAGGTGCTGTGGTCCGTTACCGATTTGAAGGCCGGCTGACGTCGTACCCTGCCTGTTAATCACGGGCGTTCCGAACAATCCCTGGTAGAAATCCACTGAGCGTTTCACATCGGAGACATCCAACGTCACGTGATTGATTCCTCTCGCCCGTATTGGCGGATTCGCGGTTTGTACGAATGCGCGCGGCGCCATCACGAGCGCCGGCAGCGAGAGCAACAGACGACGCCGCGAAATGTCGAACGCTTTGTTCATAACGTCAACTCCTCTTGTTTGAAATGTCCAATGTTGGGACGTCCCATGAACGATGTCAAATTTAGTTGTGAAATGCCTGGATGACCAGATGACCCAATTATCCGAACGATGTATCGAATGAAGTGACAAGCTCCGATGCCCCATCAGCAATTGAATCGTGCGGACGTCGGTTCCGTTTTCCAGCATATGGACAGCGAACGCTTGCCGAAACGAATCGGGTGTGATGCGCTTGGAAATACGGCTGCGTGGGTCGGACAGGCTTTCTCAACCGCATGCCGCGTGATGGGCATGTCAGCGCGCTTACCGGGGAACAACCAATGCTGAGGTCTTGCGCGCGCCGTCGAGGTCCGGCGCCCGTAACCGCCTATTACCGCCATCGTTTTCTCCTAAATCTGGGCAGCCACTGACCGAGAATATTTCCAGGACCTCGGCGCAGATAGAGTTGAGATTCCCATGCTGGTCATGGGCGAAAGCTCTCACTTGGGACGAACGCCACGTTCCGTCGAATCGGCTCCGTCCCGCGGAGCGCCGGTGTCCGACGACCCGAGGAACAGGGCGCGCCCGTTGGGGAGCGTCAAATTCCGGCCGTTTGCCCGGTGTGCGCCGTCCTTGGCCAGATAACCCTCGACTTTGATCTCCGTTCCAGGCTGCAGGTCCTGCTTTCTCAGGCCTCGTCGGAGCAGTGTGTTCGGGGTACCGCCTTCGATCATCCACTTTTCCACCGTCCCGTCCGGCTTCTTGACGTCGATGTGGATCCAGGAGTGGGGATTGACCCATTCCATTTTCGTGACCACGCCCGTCAACTGGACGGGCCTGTTCGCGTCAAATTCCGAGGAGAAGGCGTGATGTGCCGCGACCGGAACGGTCGCCAGAACCAAGAGACCCACAACACCAACCGCGACGACTGACAGCCTCGTTACCATGGCATTGACCTCCTTCTTCTTCTACTTGTTCGGCTGCTTGCGATAAGGCCCCAAAAGCAACTCTTCCGCGTACTCCGGGCATTTGAACTCCAGGAGCTGCATATTTTTCTCGAGACGTCGATAGAGCGGCATGCTGATCTTCCAGGGTCGCGTAAAGACCTTCGTATCCTCGATCAAAGCTTCGTACGCGAGGTGATTCGGGCCGAGCGGGGTGAATCGTTCGATCACATGCAAAGCATCGCTGTGGAAATTCCCGGCCCTGTCGAGCCAGTGCTCGCTCGGTGGCCCCTCCGGCGAGAGGAGAATGGGTGTCGTGAAAGCCGACACATCGATAACCAGCGTATCGCCCTCCCATTTGCCGTTGGACCAACCCATCCACGAATCGATGGGCGCCTCCGTGGGTTTCCCCATATTAATCTCGCGGCGAGCGTAGGAATATTGGTAGACGATCGCCAGCCGCTCCTTAGCCTGACTGACACTGGAAAAGATCTGGAATGGATAAGGCAGATACGTAGCGCGTGGCACACCGGGCAGATGACACTTCAATTCCGGGTCGAGCTTCAGGCGGTTCTTGTAGTTCTCCTGTTTCTTTTTCGCGGCCCACTCCTGATAAGGAATCTTTCCGCCTTCGACGACGCCCAAGCCTGGCGGCGTTGCGCCGATCGCGCCGAGCTCGAGAACCGGTGACGGTCCGCCGCCCTGGCCTTCGAGGTCCCAGTTTGCCGTGTTGAGGGCCTGCCAGATGCCGCTCAAGTCCGGCTTGCCGTTCGGGAGACGTCGTATCTGGGTCTGCAGCTGGTTCGGGCCGAGTGCGGTCTGCCCGGCCGGCGTCTGAGCCGCGGTCGTCGTGACGGCGAAGAAAACGATGAGCGCGAATTTCAACGGATTTCCCATCGAAACGATCTCCTTAGCGTCTCTTTACAGCGTTGAGCGGAAGATCGTTGGGAGTCGCAATCTTCACCTTGCCCTCAGCAAAGAACAGGTACAGCACGGAGACACCATCGGCAGTTTCATACGTCCAGCGAGTGCCATTGTAGTCGACCGCCTTCGGCTCACCCAACTTCGACCGGATGGCCGCTTCAGTCGCTCCGATGAGGCCGCCTGACGTTGGATCGCTCGATAGTGCGCCCTTCGCCGCTGCTTCGGTGGCCTTCTGCTCGAGGAGCCGCTCACCGCGCAGGGAGTTCAGGATGCCGATATTCGCTTCGTGACATGCGTACTCATAAAGCTGATACGTGTTGTCTCGCTCCCAGGGAAGCATGAACGTCCAGGGTTTCGTCCACGTCTTCGCATCGGTGATCGTGGCGTAATAGTTCATTCTCTTTGCGCTGACCGGCACCCAGCGTTCGATCAGACGAATGTTCCCAAAAGGAATTCCGGTCGGGATGGTCGAGCCCGCGCCACCGCCGATGATCTGCTTGTCGGTGAAATTCGTTGTTTCGACGACCAGCGTGTTTCCCTCAAACCAGCCGCGTGAATCCCCGTTCCATTGGCGTATGTGGTCGTCGATATGCGGACGCTTGTCCAGCGGGATGATGCGCGTATCCAGTCGCTCGCGGAACATGACAATCCAGCCGGGAGACTGCGTGATCAGCGTTCCACTGTTGTAACCTTGCGGACCGTTCGGCGTGTGCTCCGCGATGCAACGCGTCACCGTTGGGAAGTCTTCCCACGAGTCATATCTCTGGCGGTCAAAGGTACCGATTGTCTTTTGAATCTCTGCCTGTCTCTTCTGCGCCTCCGGCATCATCGGAGGAAATCTCCCATCGGGCGGATCCACGATGAGCGAAGTGCGATTGTCGGCAAGGAAGTTCCGATTGTTCCAAAATTCGTTGTACGCGCCGATGTCAGCCAGCTGCTCGGGCGTGCACGCTACATCCTTACGCGTGCCGACGCCGCAGGAATCCTGATTTGGCGGGGTCTTTGCCAATTGAGCCAGCTCCGCTTCCGTTAAGGTCGGCTTGTCTTTGAATTGAGCGGGACGTTGCAGGGGAATCCTGCTCTGATAGTCCCAAACGCCCTGCAGGTCCGGGTCGCCCCAGGGTGTGCGAGGCGGGCTATACGTTGCTTTGGGCGGCGTCCACGTCGCCGCGCCGGATGTCTGAGCCTGACCCGTGACGGGGACAAACGCCGCCGATAGGGACGCGATCAGGATGGCCAGTGTGCCTGCTGAGATAAAAAATCGATGGCTCAACTTCATCTCAAACCTCCTGCTCCACGATCCCCCAAAATAGTGAAGCACAAGTCAGCTGTCAAGAAATCGCATGGCCGGCTGCGAACGCGGGCTAAAGCCCAGTCTTGTTGGTCGATTGAAGGGCCTTTCCTCACCTACGTCCTTTGCGCAGGATTCACCATCAATTGGCAAATCTCGGCGCCGCCGAGGAACTCGATCAGTAACGATAAGTCGGCAAGTGTTTAGAAGCGTTCGTTGGGAGTCGCTGGTTCGCGGTATTTGGGGTTGCCGCCGATCGCGGCCCCGCTCAGGAAGAATCCTGACTGAATTCTCAAACAACGCTCATTTGCGCAATCATGCAAGCCGCTGGCAACACATTCAAATTCGCAAAGTTTTCTCGCGGATCGGACAACACGGACAGCCCGGACGACAGTGACGCACCGGCTTTAAGACTTCGAACATGGCCCGTCAGAAATGCTGAGACTCTTGACGCTGAGCCGGTTGAGTACGAAGGCGTAACCCCAAAAGGGTAAGACGGGGCGCTCCCGACAGGATCGCAATGAACGGTGGTTTATGAATCCGCGTAATGGATGACTCGCCACTGCGGCGTTACTCAGGAGTTGGCGAACCATTCAACCATTCCGCAGTGAGATCTTCAGAAACCTCGCATTCGATCGACCTTATATCGCGCTTGTATACCCCCCGGCGCTGAACCAAGCCTGGGAAGTTGCACTTTGGGAGTCACCATCGGCAACATGCTTCGGGCTTCCCAACCGCGCCCCGCCCAGGCGCCCGCTGTCCCTCCCACTCCGATGAGCGGGCAAGCCCGGATGATTAGTGAGACAACGAAACCCGGACAAGCAACGGGAGACTTGACGAATAAATAAAATTGGGCGAATCAACCATGGAGGAGTGGGGTCCCGTGCTAATCCGTCCTGTTGCGAGCGCGTTTTGCGCCGCGAAGCCTATTAGACCGGACCGCCATCATAGCGCGCCCAATACCCGTGAATTGTAGTTTTTGAATTTGTGTTTTTGCGAAGGGATCGTTTCCGATATAGTGACACCCATCGTGCTCAACATTGCCCAACTCTCCCTCATTTTTTTTCTCATTCTCATCGGTGTCGTCTCGGCAGGAAACGTCAATTCCATTCCGCCGATCAAGATTAATGGAAACGCAGATCTGACCCCGCCGGGCAGTGCGTCCGGCTGCAAGTGCGCCACGCTCGTGAACGGAATCTGGGTGATCGGTCCGTGGTCGATTAGTGCATCGACTGGGGATGGGGTTTACGTCCAAGGTGTGACTTTACCGTTCCTGCTGCAGAACCTAACAATCACGAATAGTGTCGGAGCTGGAATTCACTTGAAGAACATTAGTCCGGCAACCATGACCAAAGTCGTGACGGGCGTAGGGACGTCGATTCAGAACAATCATGTAGGAATACTGGTGGAATCGTCTTCGAACTTAGTCCTCGACGGAGGCGGTGCGAATCCGAATGGTCCGGGAGTGAGAGCAAATGGGGCCGTCGGCACGATCAACAAGAACCGTTCCGGCGCGGTCGATGTGGAGAACTCTTCGTCCATCAAGGTGAAGGGATGGCAAATGAGCGCCAACGGAGCGGATGGGACTCCGGCATGGGCATCGTTCAATCCGGACGTCGCTTATTGGAACGTTGGTGGCGTCCGATTTTTCAACGTGGTTGATTCGGTGATCGACCACAACGCCGCGAACAATGACACGAGCATTAGTTATTCGCTTTTCGCGTCAACCTACAATCAGGTGACATGGAACACTGCGGATTATCCCTTCACGATGAACATCCTCGTAACCGCTGGATCTTTCAAGAATTTGATCGATCACAACCAGCTGGGTACTGCGGACTTCATAGGAATAATGGTGGCGGACCCTTTACCAGGTCAGCCCAACGCAATTTTGGGAACTAGGGATAACACCATCTCCAATAATATTGTTCACAGCAGTGGCCCGACCGGCCGGGAGGTTATGGAAGGGATGGCGCCGGACTTTATAGGAGGGATCGTTCTGCTGAACTCCACGTCGGGTAACCAAATCCAAGGGAATCAGCTTTGGTCGAATTTGGGCACGGACCTTAAATGGGCCCGGGCGACTCTCGATCCCATGTCACCAATCGGCGTCCGATATTATCCCAACACCGCTATTTGCAACGTCCCGCTGGCCCCTTTCAACGGTAACGTGTGGTCTGGCAACTTCTTCCGTACAGAAGACGTTTGTCCAGGCGGTGTGCCGCTGCAGTAGGCCGATTTCCTAAGATGCAATAGCAGAGTGCGCAAACGGCTACGTACCAAGGTATACCGTGTGATCCTGTCCGCCAGATTACGGTAAGGTGGATAACCTTTCATTTACTCGAAAAACCGGTCCAGTAAATTTCTCTTCTCCTCATCTCGTACATGTGCCCAGATAAACCGTCAGCAAGCGGATTAGTCGCGATATGTCGCGAAGGGGCGATCGATATCGCCCCTTTCGACGATTTACCGGGACTCGCCCGGTTCGATTCCGAGGTTGTCGTTCACGGCGACACGCAGCTTCTGTTTGCAGCCGAGGTAAACCAAATGTGCTGCAGCACATTGCAGGAATTGAAACTGATCCAATTCGCCGCCTGCGAGATGACATAAACGGGCGCAGGTGCGCCGCAGGTCGTGTGGTGCGAGCTTTTCGATCCTCGAACGAGTCGCTGCATCTTTGACGACTTCCCAAAGAACCTTCGGCGTCATCCCATCTCCCCAAATTCTGCCCGCCTTGTTGATTGCTCGGAACACTCGACCGGTCGCGAGGACGCGTTTCGGCGATTTCTTTTTCTTTCGACATTTCGGCATTGGCGACGGCCTCCTTAACCGTCGCCTTGATCCTGCGAGGAAGATCATTCCTGCGGCGTTACACGTGAGTTTTCCCCCGATTCGCTTGTCGTGCGATCATACCTAGGTGGAGAACGCTACGAGTAGCACACCGATTCTGATCGGAAAAGGCGGCGCGAAAGTCGTGCGCTTTCTGCGAGCCGACGGCGCGTCGTGGATCGAGAAATCCGGCTAATGCTGAGCAGCGAACTTGTGGGGATGATCTGTTCCTACTCAAAGCCCGCCTTCGCCATTAGCTCCCGGTGTTCCGCAACCGTGCGCTCCCTGCCTCTCTTCATGACGAGCATGGTCACATCCATCCACTTTCCCATATCGAAATCGCGTGTTTCGGGTATCACTGATTCGAGCAGAACCACGCGTCCCGCGCCTTTCATGGCTTTCCGTACATTTTCCAAAATAGGAGTCCCGTATATCCGTCGAATACCAGTCGGTCGGTTGACAGATTGATTCGGACCAAAGCCGACTGCGAGCCGGAAACATTCCTGCGCAAGCACTCGCTCACGGTCGTATTCGCGAATACGCGCGGCGATACCTACTCAAAGATTCCTGTACTTTCGAGAGCTCGCAAGAGGCGGAAGAGACCGGAGGGATCGGTTTTGGTGCGCTGAGCGAGCGCATTCACTTGGAGCGGACCATTGGCAAGAAGATCTGCGATCTCTAGTCCGGTAGCGCTGGGCGAAAATGCCGCGACAGTTTTGTCTCAATCACGGAGGATCGGGTGTCCCTGGACAGTATCGCCAATCGTGTCATCCACAATGAGCGTCTTGCCGCTATTGCTTTGCGAAAGATCGTTTGTTCTTGACCAAACAATCCCCATAGTCCCGCGTCCGCCGCAAACGTGCCAGCCGCTCACCACAAACCGCCCAATCGAAAGTGCTCCGGACAAACCGTGCTCTCTGAATCCGACTCTTTCCGCCGGAGCACTTCCGATTGGGATCTCGCCTTATACGTCCATTTGTTGAACAATGCCGTTCGGTGGTTTGAAGAGCTGAAGCGCCGTGTGCCTCCCGGAAAATAAACCACATGCTGGGCCAAACGATCTCAACGAAGAGCGAGGACGCACGCCCGTGACGCTAGACATTCCGCGCTATCGTTGTCCCTCCTTCATTTCTTTTGAGAATAACGTCACAGAACTGTTGAGCGGGCTACTGGGCGCAGGGTAGGATAGCAGCGCCTTGTTTCCTTTTATTGGCGATTGCAGATTGGAGATCTCTGCATCGCTGCATTTGAAGACACGTATAGCATCTAAAAGGAGGTTCGCATGAGAACACGAATTATCGCTGCAATCAGTTTCCTTGTGCTGCTTACGGTTTCAATTTGGGCGCAACGGGATACCCAGAACGCCAGACCGACAGCAACACTTATTTTTACGGCATCGGACGCGGCCGCGATGATCGCCAAATCGCCCGCGGATAAGAACGCGCTGGGACAACGTATGCTCCAACTTGGGCCGTACAGCGTAAATATGGAACACCGTGTTATGGGCCAGGCGGCTGCTGTTCACGAGAAGGAGGCGGAGTTGTTCTATGTGATCGAGGGCGCAGGCACAATCGTGACCGGAGGCAAGCTGGTTGAAGAAAAGCGTACGAATGAGGCGAATTTGACCGGCACTTCGATTCAGGGCGGTGTTACAAAAAAAATCAGCAAAGGCGACTGGGTGTTGGTGCCGGAGGGCGTTTCGCACCAAATTCCGAACGTCGAGGGCGCGATCACCGTGATGTCACTGCACCTGCCTCGGTGACCGCGGCCCCAAAACAAAAAGAAAGAAGACATCTATACTCGGTTGGGCGGTTGCTTGTGCGACTTGTCGTGCCCGAGCAGCCGCCACCCTCAGGTTGACATAAAACCCATTTCCATGACGCCGGTTTTCAGCCAGGGACCGTCTCCAACCCGCTTGAATTTCTTACGCTCGCTGCTCCTGACCTTCTATGAGCCTGAGCTTTTGTATCCTCCGGCCCCAATCGGTCTCGGCAATGTAGATGTTGCCTTTGGAGTCGACGGCCAGGGTGTGACCATGCGTGAAATTACCGAGCTGATGGCCGGGACGGCCGAAGGTGGAGAGGATCTTTCCGCTGTCGAGGGTGTGAACCTGCTCGTTGCGGCCGTTCATCACGTACTTGCTTTGTCGCTTGACGTCCCCACTGTCTTAGAAACTTTCCGCATATGAAAAAGGATGGTCGAACCTCCAAACGAATAGACGGAACTCGATACCCGAGTTCGCATGCGGCATCGCCGGATTACTCCTGCCTTGTCGCCAAGGATTTGCGAATCCGGAGCAACGATCACTTGCCAGTTCAACTCGATCGAGCAACCATCTTGCAAAACAGCCGCTGAGCAAGAAGGGAGCAGGAGCTTAAAGCTGCGCCGGCGCCACTCGGTCCCGGGCTACTTCCACTCCCCGTACCTGATCCCGAGCTGATCCAGATACGTGTCGTACTTCGAAGAATCGTAATATAGCGCCTTCATCTTCAGGCGATACTCATCCATGATTTTCTGGTTGAGCCAGATCGCGGGCTTGTCGTCGGGCCGCAGGAAGCTCTGGTATTTAGTGTCCTTGGTCTGCACATTTTGAAAATACTCCCAGGCTTTGTCGACCAATTCGGGGCGGGTCAGGATGTCCAGCACGGTCATGGCCTGCACCTTGGCTCCCGCGATCACACCTTTGTGCGCGATGGGCGTGGCCATCGAAACTCCATTGGCCCAGTTGTGGCCCGGTCCTCCGGGGATGTTGGACGGATAGTTAAGCGTGACGGTCGGCACCACCCAGGAAACGTCGCCGATATCGTCGGAGCCGCCGCCCACGGAACCAACGCCGTTGTCGTCATCCAAGAGTGGTTGTGGCTTTTTCAGTTCCGGTATCTTTCCTGCCAAGCCGCGTTCAGGAACTTTCAGCTCATGCTGCAGTGCCTTGGCAAGCGCCTGATCCTGCTCGGACCACTGCGGCAACCCGACTTCGGTCATGTTCTCATACATGTCTTCGGCAATGGGCACGCTGAAGTGGCCGGGCCACGCCGCTCCCAGCAGGCGCGATGTCACTGTAGTCCCCGTCATCATCGCCGCCGCCATGGACATATCGTCGCCAATCTTCCACAAATCCATGACGTGCTGGTAGTCGGCCTCGCGGTAGTAATACCAAACCGTGGCGTTGGCGGGGACCACATTCGGCTGGTCGCCGCCGTTGGTGATCACATAATGCACCCGACTGCCCACGCGGATATGTTCGCGGCGAAAATTCCAGCCGATGTCCATCAGCTCCACCGCATCCAGCGCGCTGCGCCCGCGCCACGGAGCCCCCGCGGCGTGCGCCGTCTCTCCCTTGAATGTGTATTCGACCGAAACCAGGCCGGTCTGATTTCCCGGCCCGGCGGCCACGCGGAAGTTGTCGCCCACATGCGCGAACAGTACCACGTCTACGTCTTTGAAGAGTCCCGCGCGGACGTAGTATGCCTTCGTGCCGAGTTGCTCCTCGGCGATTCCAGGCCACAGCTTGAGCGTGCCCGAGAGATGCTCGCGCTCCATCACCTGCTTCACCGCCAGCGCTGCCACGATGTTCAGCGGCATGCCCGAGTTGTGGCCTTCGCCATGCCCCGGCGCGCCTTCGATCATTGGCACGTGGTACGGCACTCCCGGCTTTTGGGAGGCCTGCGGGATGTCATCAATATCCGAACCCAGGGCGATGACCGGCTTCCCCTGCCCCCACGTGGCAACGAACGCGGTGGGGATGCCCGCCACGCCCCTCTCGATCTTGAAGCCCTCCTTCTCCAGAAGACTGGTGAGATATTTGGAGGTCTCGAACTCCTGGAAACCCAACTCGCCGAAGCTGAAGACGCTGTCCACCATCACCTGCGCCTGCTTCTTCATTGCATCCACTTGGCCTACCAGATCCTCTTTCATACTGGCGGCCTTTTCCGGCGAAATCCGATTCTGCGCCGGGGCTGCCACGACGATAAGGAACATCGGTACCAGCTGAAATAAGAGCTTTCGCATATCGATATCGTACACCCGCCGGCACGGCACACAGTCGTGTTTTCACGCGTCCGCGCGAGTATGCGGGGGTGTCCGGTTGAGCGAATGGCGATGGAGTGCGGGTAAAGTCACATAAGCCCGGTTTCCGGCTTCAAGAAACGATGCAGTTGTGAAACGCCGGATTAGTAACGAAAAGTCGCCAAGTGTTCACCAACAGGCCGACGAGCAGGATCAAAATAGAGCCGTTGGCGCGTAACCGCCATTCCGGCCTCTAGGTCCATGACTGCTCGGCATTCTCCTGTTCAGCCGTTTTGGAGGCGGCTGCACAAGGCGATCTCCGACAGCGATGCCGTCATAATAGCGATCGCCGTAACTGGACCTCAGAACTCCGATCGTTTAACCTCTATATTCGGAAATGCATGGAGCCAAGGGGGTATTTATGCTGAATCGTAGAGCGGTGATCATCGTGGTAGCCGCGTTAGCGGTGTTATTCTCGGGCGGCGCGTTCCGACTCCCTGCACAAGAGCCGGTGAGTCTTACCGGCCATATCAAATCTGACGAAGAAGGCCTGATGGAAGGCGTGGCGGTCAGCGCCAGGCGCGCCGGGTCGAACATGACTCTCACGGTGATCTCGAACGCAAAAGGCGTTTACTCATTTCCGCAGAACCGGCTCGAGGCGGGTGAGTACTCCATCACCGTGCGCGCTGTGGGTTATGATCGGGCAAGCCCGCTCACAGTCGCGGTTTCGCCGCAATCTCCGGCGACGCTGGATCTCCAGCTTCGCAAGCTACCCGATATATCCTCGCAGCTCACGAATGCCGAATGGCTGATGAGCGTGCCTGGAACCGAACAGCAGAAGAACGGGGTAAGCGGCTGCGTTAGCTGTCACACGTTGCAGCGCATCTTCAAGTCCGGACACGATGCCGACGAATTCGTGCAAGTGATGGCGCGCATGGCGAGCTACGCTCCTGGCAGCAATCCTCTCAAGCCGCAGCGGCGCGTCAGCGAGATCGAGCCGATTAACCCGGAGCGCTTCCGCAAGCAAGCAGAGTGGCTCGCCGCAGTGAATCTCAGTTCGGTCAGCAAATGGGAGTACTCGCTGAAAACGCTGCCGCGGCCCACCGGCAGGGCCACGCGCGTCATCAT
>WNGL01006569.1_pt1 | contig 13675 bp, 13 predicted proteins | sample 5400591 | NCBI WGS metagenome assembly WNGL01 (sample SAMN13153377, study PRJNA577476) | soil metagenome | isolation source: 80 cm soil or saprolite under Garry oak tree replicate 1 | place: USA:California | collected 2016-06-15
TCCCTTCCCTCTTGATCGAGCGGGGCGAGGCAAAGCGCGGAGAGGGACGGCCGTAAAGGCCGCCCCCTACAGGGACAACCATTGAGCTAAGAGCGGGCGGCAAGCCCCGCCCCTATAAGGAAGCGGAGTTCGAAGACGGCGAGGTAAACTCGCCGCTACAAAGGCGCAAGAAGCGAAGAGAGATTCCTCGCTTCGCTCAGAATGACGGGCAGTGGTGACTTAGGCCACCCACTTCATGGTGAGTTTCTTGCGCTTCTTGGCGCAGTCGAGAAGATAAAGATCGATCAATTTCTGGTAGGGGAGGCCCGTTTCTTCCGCCAGTTCTTTGAAATAGTCTACAACCGCCGGACTCAAGTTGATTCCAATGGCCTTTTTCTTTCCGGCGTACGGGTTCTTCAATTCCTTCAATTTGGAGAAATCATATTCCTTCTTCATAAAATCGCACCTAACCGCAGCATGTCTAGATAAAATCTAGATGAGGGGCCGACTGCAAGGAGATGAATACAGCCAGGAACGAGGTCTCACGGGTCTAAAGACCCGCCACTACAAGGATTATAGAAAAGCAGATCCCTCCGCCTCAGGCCCGGAAGACCGCGGCCTGAGGCGGAGGGATGACAGTTTGGCCGGCGGGGGCGGGTATGTCGGGGCCGACAGGATGCCGGCGCTACGAAATGAGACGGGCACGACATGTCGTGCCCCTACGAAGCCGGCGAGGCAAATCGAATTTTCGAGAGCGTTACAAGCTCTTGCCGACTAGCTCTTCTGCATCGGAACTGAAAGCTTGTCTCCGAGTGATGAGGAAATACAGGATCACAAGGATGATTGGAAAGGACAACGCTAAACCTATCCATATCGGAAACTCAAACGGAGCCGATTGAGGCATTCGCGCGTTTATGGATGCCATCGCCGTCTCCATGATTTGCTGAAACCTTGCGCGATGTGCGGGGATGCAGAGGAGCAGCGCGCCATTCACGACCGCCAGGCTTTGCAGCCCGATTGTTGCGAACAGCCCCCATCTCTTCAACTTCAGCAATCCCACGGCTGCCGCCACCTGACCCGCCATCCACAAAATAAATATCGGGTACGCGCTGCGACCCACAAGGAAAAAGCCCAAGAAATAGAACGGCACCTGAATGCCGGCAAAGAACTTACCGTTAAACAGAAGGGCCAGTGGAGCAAGGGCGGAGGTCACCAACAAGTACCATCCGATGATGGTGATACTTAGGGGTCTTGCGGGTTGACTTGATATGGGCGCGGGGATCGCTGCCCCCAAAAACGAATCCCCTGCCGCCGATTGCGGCACTGTCTGCATTCCCTGAAATTGCACTTTCACATCGCCCTTGTTGAAGAAATAGAGCCAGAAACCTCCCAAAGCTGCAAATGCGGCATAGAAAAGCGCGATCCCGGCGCGCATCAGCGGCATGAAATTGACAGGAAGGTTCGGATCATTTGTTTTGGGAAACGGAATGAACGCTATGAACAGCGCGCCGGGAAGCGAGAAGACCACCAGGATTGCGGCAAAAACCGATATCGAAATCCTGGCCCAGCGCTTTAGATAAATGAGACCGATGCCGGCCGCAAGGCCCCAGGCGCCGAAGCCGCAAATAATCGCCGCCTCCACAATCAGAAGAGCGCCTATGTTTATAGGGACATTCGCCGGTGGGCTTGACTTCGATACCAGCGCGGACCCGAGCAACATCAGTGCGCCGCAAAGAATGGTAAACGCACTCCCGATGATTGCGACTACCGCGGAAACCGTGACCCCTGCGGAGCGAGGCATCGGGTTACCTCATGCGCGCGCCACAATCGCTTCGACGGCGGCGCAGAACTGATCGATTTCTTCGGGCGAGGTGTAGACGTTGGCGCTGACGCGAATGCCATCGAACCCGGGCCCTTTGATGGGCACGACGAAAATGTCGTATTTGTTGAGCAGAGCGTCACTCAGCTTCGCGGGCTCGATGGTATCGAAGTGAATCGTACCGAACGCGCCGGAATGATCGGGCCCCAGCTCGACCAGCACTTTGGCGCCAGGGACTTTGCCCAGGCGCTCCGCCCAGCGGTTCTTCAGATAGCGCAGGCGCGCGTATTTTCGTTCCGCGCCGATCTGTTCGTGAAACTCCAGCGCTTGCAGCGTGGCATTGTGCATCGCCGCGGGATGCGTGCCGATTTCCTCGAACTTGCGGATATTTTTGTCCATTGAGGCCGGCGCGGCCATCAGCGCCCAGTGTTTTTCGATGCGGTCTTTGCGCACGTACAACATGCCGGTGCCGATGGGCGCCGAGAGCCACTTGTGCAGGCTGGCGCCGTAGAAATCGCAGTCGCAGTCGGGAAACTGAAAGGGCACGTGCGCGAAGGCGTGCGCACCATCCACGATGCTGGTGATGCCTCGCGCGCGGGCCAGCGCGCAAATCTCCTTGACGGGCATAATCTGCCCGGTCATGAACACCACTTGCGAGACGTGGATGACGCGCGTGCGCGGCGTGATGCCCTGCTCGAACATGCGCACCAAATCCGCGGACTTGTGCACCGGCACGTCATAATTCAACTGCTTGAGCACGATTTTTTCGCGCCGCTCGCGCTGCTGCCAGGTGGTAATCATGCGGGGATAGTCCTGGCTGGTGGTCAGGACTTCGTCGCCGGGCTGCAAGTCCAGCCCGAACTGCGCGATTTGCAGGGACTCGCTGGCGTTGCGCGTGATGGCGATGCACTCGGGATCGGCGTTCCACATCTGCGCGAGCTTCTTGCGCACACCTTCGATGCCCGGCTCCAGGTCGTGCCACATGCGGTATGCGGGGAGCTGGTTGCTGTAGCGGATGGCTTCAATCTCCGCTTCCAGGACACTATTGGGCGATGGGGCCACTCCGCCATTGTTCAGATTGATGAACTGGGGATCGCGCGCGTAGGCAGCGCGAATCTTTTTCCAGTATTCTTCGTCGCCGGCCAAGTCTTCCGCAGGGACACCGGCATACGCGCGGTTCAGCATGGCGGCCAGCACCACGGCTTCCGCTCCATAAAGAAAATCACGACGGGTCACTTCAGCGCTCATATCCGTAACTCCCACCACGTAAACTCCGACCACGGGCTGTGCTGGCAAGCATACCGCAAGCGAGGCAGCTTGGGGGTCCGAAAAGTCAGGGCGAGCCGGCGTTACGCGAAAAGACAGCGACGTAGACCGAAAAAGCGTTATACCGCCGAGCAAAAAAATTAAGTTTTTTTCTGGCGGACCAGTTGCGAGGCGAAGTGAATCAGCATCTTGCGGTCGTTTTCGGTGATGCGGCGGAGAAGAAGGCTCAGCCGATGAACATAGCGAGCCGACTCACCATCCAGGCCCCAGTGGTCGTGCCCGTTGGTGGCCTGAACAGCCTGCGGGAGAGACGAAGCTTTGGGAGGCGTTTCGCCGTCGTAGAAGAACACATAGAGGGGGACGTCGAGGGCAAGGGCGAATTTTTCAAGCGTCGCCAGCGAAGGAATGGTGCGGCCGTGCTCGAGCCGCGAAACGTAGGAACGCTTGAGTCCAGTGCGCTCCTCGATGTCTCCCTGGGTCAGGTTCTTCTGCTCACGGATGGACCGCAAACGCTCGGAAAGAATCATGTCGTGCCTCTTCCGAATACGAGATTTTGAGGGGCCCCTGTAATGGATGAAACGCAATGCCCGGTCCTCGTCAAAATTGACGGTAGCCCGGCGCTGTGAACTTTGCGCCGAGGCCCGGCTCTTTCCGACTTAAGACCGTAGCGTTGCCGGCGATAATAACATAAAGGATAGTACAAGGCAGCAAAGAGAATTAGAGGGAGAACGGGGCGCGAAGGACGTCGAGCTCCAAGTTATCCGCGGGGCCCGCGAAGAGCGGGAAGAAGCGTTGGCCGTAATTACACAGTGCATTAAGGATCGCGCAGTGAGGCTGTACCAACGCGTCGCAGTGAGGCTGTACCAACGCGCCCAGTCTGGCGCCATCACGACGCGGGCAAAGAAGCGGCAGACTGGCTTGCGGTCATCCGGGCCGACCGCGGCCGGAAAAGCAAGACAGCGGTGACGCCGAGAGAGAAATTCTGCGTAAAGATCTCTACGGTGTGAATCAAACGCTGCGTGCCGCCCAATAGCTCATTTGGAACGACCAACAAAGCCAGCCCACCCAGAATCCAAATCAAGAGACCGACGACGATGGCCGCATGCCACCGCTTCATGCGCAGTGTGAGAATGACTGGCAGCACTGCCAAGGTCATCAGCAATCCGCGAGCGAGCTGGATTCCCCAGAACCACCACACACCGAGACGCGCCACGGTCTGCGGCGCATCCGGATAGTAGCCCTTGGTGAAGAATTGATAAGTGATGGCGCCGAAAACCAAGTAGTAGAGGACATACGCGAGCCCGGAAAGAATGACAGCACTGGTTGAGCCAACAAACGAGCGATGCATAACAGGCAGGTCGGTAGTTCTAGATAATTTCAGAAGCCGCCCCAGCACAGCCAAGACACCTCCAAGAATGAGGTACATGACGATGCTGCTAAACATACCGCGTGTTTCTTGCTCGCGGAATTTTGGGAAGAAAAGTACGGCTTCCGACCGGGTGCAAACCACGGTAACTATCATCAACGCTGGCGCCATCACCGCGAACTGGCCGACCGCGGTGCGGGGGCCGAAGAGCGCGATGGGAACAAACGACCCGGCCATTAGGATTCCTGAAAGCCACCACCAGGGAAAATGCCCCGCACCGAGAGCGGCGATCGTCAAGGGCAAACCTCCAAGCAAGCAATAAAGAATGACCCGCCATTTCATGTTCGTCGTCCTCCTCTTTTTCTACGTGCGTACTTTGTGAGACAACTTCTCGACCACCGAAGCATTTCTTCATAGCTGCGGACGCCGCTCTCGAGAGCCAACCTGCCGGAAAGCGGCATTTGGCCGGCGTTCGCTTTCAAGTATTTGCGGAGTGCGGGCGTGTACCGGCGGAGTTCCCTCGTTAGGCTTTTCAGGAACCGGCTGGCCTGAGCAGAACCTGCCGTTTCGTCCATAAAACCGAACCGCAACATAAGTTCATCCAAGCGATGGATAACGTCGTCCGCTGAGATCGATTTTGTTTGCCAAACCTTGAAGGAGCGTCTGCCGGAAGCCGTGGGTCGAAAAACGCAGCGCCGGCGGCGGCCGGAAGACGGTTGGAGTTGGCCGCGCACCAATCCTTGTTTTTCGAGGCGCTGCAAGGCGGGGTAAATGGCACCCGGACTGTCGCTGAATGTGCCCATGGGAGTATTCGCGAAGATTTTACGCAGGTCGTAACCGGACCGAGATTTTTGGTGGAGCAGTCCGAGCAGCGCATAGCCAAGCAGTGAAATCTGTTTCATGGTACTTTGCGTACTATACGCTGCGTATCATACGTTGTCAAGAAGATAGGCAAATGCAGTGAGAGTTTTCTCGACCTTATGGCAGGAGGTGATGTTGTCGGGGTCAACAAACCGTCGTAAGCAAGCGAGTTAGTCGAATTCGCGGCGGGGAGGGGACTGCTCGGGGCCGACGCGGCCGGCAGCGATGTCGGCCTTGAAATAATTTTCGCCCAGGATGGGAGAACCCGCGAGACGGCGGAGCATCGCGATCTGGCCGATATGACTCAGCGCATCAGCGACCGGGCCTTGGAACAGGCCTTCGGCCGAACCGTGGAGCGGCTCGGAGGAAGCCAGGTAATCGTCGAACTTTTGGATGGCGGCGAAAAAGCGCTCGACTTCGGAGCTCCAGGGAAGCGGCGCTGAGTCTCTCCAGGCTTGCTTGCCTTGCGCGATGGAAAGAGCCCAATCAAAAAGATCGCCCATGTGCGCGAGGATTTGCGCGGGCGTGCGCGTCTTGTCGCCAATGTGAAAAGTGGCGAACCGGTCCGGGGCGCCGCGCAAAGCCTTTCCGCCACGATACGCAACCGTGGCGAGCGTGTGGCGCAAGAGCTGGCGAGCAGGATCAGCCGATGCTGTAGCAGGCGCTGCGGTCATGGTATCGCTCCTTCCTGAAGGAGAGGTTGCATTGTAAGGATACGCAAGGCGAATTATAAAGGTAAGGGTAAGGAATAAAAAGTTTGCTCGCGTGCGTTTCCGAGGTGTTTTCAGCGGGTTATCTTACCCGTCGCAGCGATTGCAGCTTGGGCGTATAATGCGGGCTCCAGCTATTTCGGTGCGAGTAGGTCAACATGCAACGACGTATCTTTTCTCTCATCGCCCTGTTTGCACTCTTCCCGAGCCTTTCCAAAGCCCAAGACAATCGCCAATCGAAGAACCCTGGAAACGCTCCATCCGCGAGTTCCGACTCCACGGTGGTGAGCCTTCTCCAGCAAAGCCATGACCTGAACCCGCAGTTTCCTTTAAGCATGCGAATCCACCTGCTTGGGCGACAGGCTGAAACGATGTCGCGCGTGGATGCAGAATTGGGCCAAGCCTGGGCTCAGGAATTGCTGGCCTTGGCCACGCAAACAAAAGGAAACCCGCGCTCGATGGCACAAAACTCAGCCATGAGCATTCTTGTGCGACTGAATCCCGACCGGGCGTTGCTATTGCTTCACAGCCTGAGCAAAGAAGAACCACAAGAAGGCTTTACCCTGTCGCTACCTAATAGACAACTCGTCCAAAGAGTATTCGGTGTTCTGGTTGAGCGCGACGGGGTGAAAGCACTTCCCCTGCTGGAGCAGGAGGCCATGCAGATCGGCACCGATGGATCGTACCCTTACGGCGAGTTGGGGCACGCAGCAATGCAGTCTGTTTCAAAGGAATGGGCTGGCGACCGCCCACATGCAGTTGAAGTAGTGCAAAGGGTATTTGATCGAGCATTTGAACGATACACCGTAGGGCCCTGCGCGTATGCGGATGACTATGAGTTCGGAAGGATGCTTCAAGAAGTGAGCGGCGGGATATCCCAGGAATCCGTGCGGCCTGCGTTGCGAATGCTGGTAAAGAATTTGCTTGCAACCGACACCAGCAAGTACCGCTTCGAAGCGGAAGTTTATACAGTCGACGGCAAAACTGCGAAGGTGGACAACGCGATCGACGCAGCACTCTTGAATTTGGGCGGGTTGATCAATCGAATCGATTCCGAGCTTGCCCAACAATTGGAAGCGACTAGACCGCAACTGCAAACGGCTCTGGAATATACAAGAGATGGCCGTATACGTATGTGGATGTTCAACGGAAACGGGCAGTTACGGAACCCGCCACCGCTTAAGGACCCAAATGCAGAGACTAGTACAGATGCGGTGCGCCTGGCGAACATCAATCTCGATGCTGCAATTGCTAGAGCTAAGGAAGTAGCTGACGACGACAGGCGTGCCGACACAATGCTTTTTATCGCAGGAGAGATAGCGGACAAACAGCCGGAGCGAGCCCAAGAATTAATTGCTGACGTCGAAGGCAGCAACAAAACGGGTATCCCGGAGTTGCAACTGGACGTGATCTCCGCCAAAACGTCTGTCACCGCAGCACAAAACAAGAAGGATGAAACACGCGAATTGCTACAACAAGGATTTGCGCTAGCAACTCCGATCATTGTGGAGTTGCAAAAAAGCGGCCAGGCTTCTTTTGTTCCAGGTCTCGGACGGTTGGTCCAAATCGGCATGCAAAATGATCCAGACGCGACAATCATTTTCCTGCAGAGTGTCCCGGCGCCTTGGCTGAGGGCAAACCTTCTGCTGGGAGCCGCCTCGGGGCTGATCATGCAGGCACAGCGTCCGTTGGGCTCTGCAGGTACGCAGGAATCGGCTAAATCGAAGCAGTAACCCAGAAGTTGCCGCAAGAGGCGAGAGTAGTTGCCTTCTACGTTGTCTCGGTTGATTGCGTACGCAAGCTATTGCTTGGTGTAGACGCGGACGTAATCGACTAGCATTTGTTGCGGGAATTGCGTGGTGTTATCGGGTGAGCCGGGCCAGGTGCCGCCCACGGCGACATTCAAAAGCAGGAAAAACGGATGATCGAAGACCCAGGTTCCGCCGGAGGGCCATTGGGATTGCGTAAACGTTGCGTAGAGATTGGTGTCCACGTAGAAACGAACCACGCCCGGTTCCCATTCGACGGCGTAGAGATGAAAAGCGTCTGCAAAAGTTTGGCCCGCGGGAAGGCTGAAAGGAGCTGTGGCGTCGCTGGTACGGCTCGTTGCGCTAGGACCGTGGAGCGAGCCATGCACAGTGCCAGGCTCTTTGCCGATATTTTCCATGATGTCGATTTCGCCGCACGCGGGCCAATTGGCAGTGGTGATATTGTTGCCGAGCATCCAGAACGCCGGCCACATTCCCTGCCCTGCGGGAATTTTGATGCGCGCTTCAAAGCGACCGTAGGCCTGGCTGAAGAGACCTTGCGTTTTCAGGCGGGCGGAAGTGTAGTTGCTCGAAACACCGTCGGAGCAGGTGAAGTTTTCTTTTTGCGCGGTGATGACGAGATTGCCGCCCTTGATTTGAGCGTTCTGCAGGCGATTGGTGTAGCACTCGAGTTCGCTGTTGCCCCAGCCTTTGCCGCCGAGGTCGTAAGTCCACTTGGACGAGTCGGGAACGGAGCCGTCGGCGCCGTTGAATTCGTCGGACCAGACGAGTGTCCAGCCCTTTGCGGGAGGAGGTTGCAGCACCGCGCCGCCGCCGCAACTCAGGGAAGAAAGGAGGAGTACACCTACCAGGAAACCAGGGCCGCGTTGCCACAAAATTTTTCGCATGAAAGGCCAGAGCACAGACTAAAGTCTGTGCTACCAACTACGCGAGATTCAGGGCGCGCTTGAACGAACCTTTTTCGTTCTCAATCTTTTTCTGAAGCTGCAGAATCGCATAGAGCAGGGCTTCCGGGCGCGGCGGGCAGCCGGGGACGTAAACGTCCACGGGAATGACCTGATTGCAACCTTGCACGATGGCGTAGTTATTGAACACGCCGCCGGAAGTGGCGCAAGCGCCCATGGAGATCACCCACTTGGGCTCGGGCATTTGATCATAGAGCTGACGAATCACAGGGGCCATCTTCTGGGAAAGGCGGCCTGCAACGATCATCAAATCCGCCTGACGCGGTGATGGACGAAAAACTTCCGCACCGAAGCGCGCCACATCGAAGCGTGCCGCAGCCATGGACATCATTTCGATCGCGCAGCACGCAAGACCAAACCCGAGCGGCCAGATGGAGCTCTTGCGCGCCCAGTTCACGGCCTTGTCCAGTTGCGTGAAAATGATGCCTTCGTCCTGGAGCAGGCTGCCGAAATCGTCGGGCTTTGTCAGCGTGACGTGTTTGCCTAGCGAAGTACTCATTTCTTCCTCAACACTATTTTCGCATAGGCGCTGCGCTGAAAACAAACGACAGTGTTCGCCACCCACCACTACTGCCTATCAAGCTGAGTGGAGGTACTCAGGTTGTATTCGGAGAGGGAGACGGAACGCGTGGCGCGAAAGTATTGAATGACGGAACCGGGCCAGAGGGTAGTGTTCTCGCCTGTGTGCGTGTCTTGATACCAACTGCGGCAGCCGCCGGATTGCCAAACTGTGCGAGCCATGTGCTCGCGCAGGTTCGTGGCGAAATGCTTTTGCGATTCGGCGCGCACTTCCATCGCGGAAATATTTCGCTTGCGCATCAGCTTCAGACAGTTGATGACGTATCGCACCTGCGCTTCGATCATCAACACGACGGAATTGTGGCCGAGGCCGGTGTTGGGCCCGAGGAGCATGAAGAAATTCGGAAAGCCGCTGACGGTCACGCCGAGATAGGCGCTCAAGCCGTTGCGCCAGGCGTCGTGAATCTCGAGGCCGTTTCTGCCGAAAAGCTTCATGCCGATAAATTGTTCCGTGACGTGGAAGCCCGTGCCGTAGATCAGAACATCCACGGGGCGCTCCGTGTCATCCTGTGTGACGACGCTGCGCTCCCGGACTTCGTCAATCTTTTCGGTGACGAGTTCGACATTGCTGCGCTTGAATATGGGATAAAAATCGTCAGAAAGCAGGATGCGTTTGCAGCCAATTTGATAGCGGGGCGTTAGCGCGGCCCGAAGCTTGGGGTCTCTTATGCTTCTTTCCAGGTGGCGTCGAGCGATTCTTTCCATGTGCTCGCGAACGACGCGATCGCCAAGAAAACTCAGCACGCGCCACTCGAGGGCGAAGAAAAGGAATTTGCGGAATGCCCATGTGAAGGCCGGTATGCGACGAAATCGCTCGCGCCCTTTCTGGGAAAACCCAAAATCGAGGCGCGGCACAATCCACGGAGGGGTGCGCTGAAAAATGTAGAGCTTGCCGGCGCGCGGAGCGATGTGCGGAATGAATTGAATAGCGCTGGCGCCGGTTCCGACGACGGCGACGGTTTTGCCGGTCAAATCCACGTCAGAGCGCCACGTGGCAGAATGAAATGAAGGACCAGAGAAGCGCTCGATGCCGGGAATTTCCGGATAATGCGGCACGTGGAGCGCGCCCATTCCAGAGATCAGCACGCGCCCGTGAATACGAAGGCGTTCACCGCGATTGCCATTGCTGGGGGGGATGTCGTTCGCGGAGATGCACCACCGGGCGGCACCTTCGTCCCAGGAGGCTTCCTGGAAGCGCGTGCGGAAGCGAATGTAAGGCGCAAGGCCGTGGCGCTGCACGCAGGATTTCAAGTATTGCCAGATTTCCTGCTGGCCCGCAAACATGCGGGTCCAATCCGGATTCCGTTCGAACGAAAAAGAATAGAGATGAGCAGGCACGTCGCAAGCACAGCCGGGATAGCGGTTTTCGTACCAAGTGCCGCCGAGGTCGTCGCTCTTTTCGATAATCAGAAACTTTTTCACTCCGGCTTCGAGCAGCTTGATGCCCATGCAAATGCCGGAGAATCCCGCGCCAACGATAAGCACGTCGACGGAAATGTCCGCCGAGGAGTGACGATGGCCGGAGAGTTCAGGCATGTTGGCTCAATCCTACACCAGCTGAACTCTGCGCGTGAGTGTGCCTGTGGAGGAATTCAGCGCTTTCGCGCAAGGATTGGCGGGCTTCGGGAAGTATTTGCAAGGCCAGCTGCCAGGCGTGGGGAACGACCGGCCAGATTTTCAGCTCAATAAAAACACCTGCGGCTCGAGCCTTTTCGGCGACGCGCGTGGAGTCGTCGCGCAGAGTTTCGTCTGCTCCAACATGAATGAGCAGCGGCGGAAGGCCGGACAAATCAGCATAAAAAGGCGAGGCCAGCGGATTGCGGGGATCGGCGTTGCCAAGATAGTAGCGGGCGCTCGGACCAATATCCTCGCCGTTGAACATAGGGCAGCGAGCGGCGTTCGTGCGGATGGATTCCCCGGTGGCGGCGAGGTCGGTCCAAGGAGAAAACAGAGCGGCCGCAGCGGGAAGCGGAGTGCCCGCGGCGCGAAGCGCGAGCATCAGCGAAAGCGCAAGCCCACCTCCCGCGGAGTCGCCGGCGACGACGAGGCGCTGCGCCGAATGGCCGTTCGCGAGAAGGCCGCGATAGGCGGAAACCGCGTCGTCCACCGCGGCCGGAAAGGGGTTTTCCGGAGCGAGGCGATAGTTGGGGGCGAAAACGCGGAAACCGTGCAGTGCAAACCAGACCGTGATGGGACGGTGCGTTTCCGCAGAACAGCCGAAGTAGCCGCCGCCGTGTAAATAAAGCAGGAGGGCGTCCGTGGAGTTTGGCGATTCAACCCATTCCCCTGGAATCCCGTTAACGGACGACGAAGTGATGCGCACGGAGGCCGGGATTTTGTAAGGAAGCGGCCGAAGAATCGCGCGCGCGACGCGATAGTCCCGGCAACCCTTGAGGCGGCGCTTGACGCGCCACTTGGTAAACCAAACCGCGAGATGAGCTTGAAGACTGGCCATGCCTGGCTGCGCCTGGGCCGCTACGCGGGCCGCGACGAGAGAATAGCAGAGATTGCGGTGAGGAGGCAGGTTGGGGAAGAAAGCTCCGGCGAGGGACTGGGCGTCCCCGCCGGCATGGGGCTAAGACCTTTTGAAAGTGCGCAAGAAGCGCGTGGCTCCGTCAGTAGACACAGGTACAACGCTCTCCAGTCTTTTTGCCAAATACACGGAGAGGCCCTTTTGCGCGAACAAATTGCGATGCCCGCATTTCAGAAAGGAACTTTCGCTGGGCATCGAGAGATGGCAGGGTGGGAAACTGTCACTTTCGAGGTGGATGCTGTGCCCAAGATATAAGATTGGGAAAGAACTGTCAATAGTACTGATAATGTTATTACACGGCAAAACCGGCCTAGACGGTGAGCACGACCTTGCCAAATTGTGAGCCGGATTCGAGATAGGCGTGAGCGGCGGCGGCTTCGGCGAGGGGGAAAACGCGGTCGACAACCGGTTTGAATTTTCCAGCAGCGACAACTTTCATCACCGTGTGAAGCTCAGACTTGGTACCCATATAAGAGCCTAGGAGCGAAAGCTGGCGGCTGAAGAGGAAGCGCAAATCTACCTTGGCGTCGAAACCTGTGGTGGCGCCGCAGGTGACCAGGCGGCCCGAGGAAGCAAGGCTGGAGAAACTGTCTTCCCAAGTGGCGGTGCCAACGTGTTCGAAGACGATGTCGACTCCGCGTTTGTTGGTGATTCGGCGGACTTCGTCGCGGATTTTTTGTGTCTTGTGATTGATGAGATGGTCGGCGCCGAGTTCTTTCGCTTTGGATAGCTTTTCATCGGAACCAGCGGTGGCGATGACGCGCGCGCCCAAGAATTTTGCGATTTGAATGGCCGCGCTGCCAACGCCGCTGCCCGCACCCAGAATGAGGACATCTTCGCCGGGCTGCAATTGCGCGCGAGAGATGAGCATGTGCCAAGCGGTTTGAAAAACGAGCGGAATTGCCGCGGCTTCTTCCCATTTGAGGTTTTCGGGATAAGGGAGGCAATTCACTTCGGGTGCGCGCACAAATTCGGCGCACCCGCCGTCAATCATGTATCCGAGGTTCGTCGCTAGGCGGCAATGGTTGTCGAGGCCGGCGAGGCAAGCCGGGCATTTGCCACAGCTTACCAGCGGCGCGAGGACTGTTTTCTGTCCCACGCGAATGTTGGTAACGTCCGCGCCTATCTTCGCGACTTCGCCGGCTATGTCGCTCCCCGGAATGTGCGGAAGCGGGATCGGCACGTTGGGCAGGCCGCGGCGCACCCAAAGGTCAAGGTGATTCAGGGCGCAAGCCTTCACCCGCACCAAGACCTCGTTGGAACGGAGAGTGGGCTCCGGTGCGTCTTCGTACCTAAGCACGTCCGGACCGCCATGCTGATGGAAAACTATGGCCTTCATGAGACCTCCGCGTCGGCTGCAAAATCCGAACGGTAACATTCAGGAGCGGGAGTGTCCAGAAAGTGACGCGCATTGACAGCAAGAATGGCGCGCCGTAGGCTGGCAGGAGAGGAAGTCTGTGGACCTGTTTGAAGAAATCGTAAAGATGCGGCGCGGGGGACAGCGCGGGGCGCTGGCCACCATCGTGCACACGAACGGCTCGATTCCGAGCTATGAGAGTTCACGGATGCTAGTGCGCGAAGACGGCTCGATGGCGGGAACGATTGGCGGGGGATGCGTGGAGGCGGAAGTTTGGGCGGCAGCGAAAGAAGTGATGCAGATAGAAGCGCCGCGAAAGATGGTCTTCCATCTGAATAATGAAGCGAGCTACGACAACGGGCTGATTTGCGGCGGGACTCTGGAAATTTTTGTGGAGCCGATTTTGCCGCAGCCGTTGGCCTATTTGTTTGGCGGCGGCCACGTTTCAATTGCCGTTGCGCGGGCCGCGCA
>WNGL01006575.1_pt1 | contig 13671 bp, 15 predicted proteins | sample 5400591 | NCBI WGS metagenome assembly WNGL01 (sample SAMN13153377, study PRJNA577476) | soil metagenome | isolation source: 80 cm soil or saprolite under Garry oak tree replicate 1 | place: USA:California | collected 2016-06-15
CGGTGGCGGGCATGACGGGCAGGATGTCCTTGATGTCGGTGCTGCCGTCCGGGGCGTAGGGCTCCATCAGCGCGTGGAGGCGCAGCAGGTCGCGCAGCTCGGCCTGTTTCTGATCGCGGGCTGCGGTCTCGCCGGGTTCCCTGGGGCCGGGAGGGTTGTGGTCAGTCATGTGCCCATGCTCCCATGGTCCCGCAGGTGGACAGCCGGTCCGGGATAGCCACGCCGACAGGAATCGCCGCAGCTCAAACGGTCGCGGGATGGTGGCCTGCTGCGCTCTGACGTTCAGGCCACGGGGCAGCGCTACCAGGCGCGGCGGCACTTGCCCGGGCGGGATCTCGTCGAGCTTGCCGTCTGGCCGGGCCCGCCAGCACACCCCGAGCATCAGGTGACGATCGGCCGCGTCATCACCGAGGTCCACGAACTGCGCGGCATCGCGCTCCGGCTCGCCGAGGCTGACACCGACGCGTTCACTGCCGTGACCGGCGCCCACACGCTCCCCAAGTCCACCGAGGAAGAGAAGACCGCCCGCTCCACGGCCATCGCCCAGGCACTGGCCAGCGCGGCCTGGCCACCGGCCCAGACCATCAGCGTCGCCGGAACGGTGGTCGATCTCGCCCAGGCGCTGGCAGCGATCGGTAACCCCAACGTCATCAGCGACGTCGCCGCCGCTGCCGAGGCTGCCCGCGCCGCGTGCAGCCGGGCCGCCAGCTCCAGCGCCCGCTCGACCCAGAGCCGGCCGGCATCAGCGAAGCTCGCGGTCTCCATCGCGAACCGCTCGCGCAGCCCAGCCTCACCGTGGAGCGCGGTGATCGCGTGCAGCGGCATCGTCACCAGCAGCCGCTCACCCGGACCCATGCTCCCATCAGTAGCAGATGTCACCCCGTCGCAGCCGCCTCACGCGAAGGCAGACCCGCGGGCCAGGGTGCTGACCGCGCTGCCCGGGGTCGGGCAGTTCACCGCGCTTTGTCGTGGTGGGCGCGGGCTCCGGGGATGCGGTGAGCAGCGAGAATGCCCACAGGTAGCCGGCCTGGCAGAGCCGTTTGTTGCGCACTAGGCGGCGGGTGACGGCGTGCCGTCTGCCGGAGGCGCGGGTGATGGGCGCGGTGCCTGCGTAGGCCTTGAGGCCTTTGGCATCCTGGAAGCGGGATCGGTCGTCGCCGATCTCGGCGAGCACATCGAACTTCCGCCGTGCCTCCGCCATCGCCGTCCTCCCTTAAGGCGATGTCTCTAGGTACGAGGGGAAACCCAAAGAACCTCGTCGTCAAGCCAGGCCGGTCGCTGCGCTACCAGACCCCAGCACCAGCCGCCCGCACCATCGCCGCCCTGCTCGCCCTCCGCGACCAGGTCATCGCGCCCATCCTCGCCGGCATCCGAAGCCCGCGGATAGGACGCAAGCCCGCCACCTGGACTCCTGTCGACCGGGACTACGAGACCCTCCGCATCGGCATGCTGGCCCTCTTCGACCACCTCGGCATCACCGCAGGAGCCCGGGCCGCATAGACAACATTTTGTGGATGAGAGAACCTCAGGCCGCTAGGGCGGGCCGTGGCCAGGCCGGACGTCCGGGCAGCCTCGCGGCGCAGTGACCTGGGTTTTTGTGACGTGGAGCGGTCGACGGGAATCGAACCCGCACTATCAGCCGCCAAGCCCCCGTGAGGCCCGGCCGGCGCGCGCCCTGGGTCGGTCACGGCCCGGCGTCGGTTCCGGCGAGGAGGGCCAGGACTTCGCCGACGGTGCGTTCCCGCCGGGTGGGTTCTGGCAGCGGCAGGTGCGCCTGGATCTGGTAGCGGTTGCGGCGGCCGTTCTTCTGCTTGACCACGTAGCCGGCCTCGGCCAGGTCGGCGACGATGCCGTAGGCGCTGCGCTCGGTGATGCCCAGGCTGGCCGCGATGTCGCGCAGGCGCACCCCCGGGTCGTGTGCGATGCACAGCAGCACCCGGGCGTGGTTGGTCAGGAAGGTCCAGTTCGCCACCATCGGCATGCTACCAGATTCTGGAAAACAGTTGCTAGTTTCCAGGTGCGGGTGTAGCGTGCAAGACACGCACCGGAACTCAGCCGCCAAGGGCGGCCAGCTACCCGGGGCTACCGGAGGAGCGCATGCCCATCGGCCTGATCATCATCATGGCCGTGGCTCATGGCGCTCGTAGTGCCGCGCAGCCGGCTGAGACCGCCGGTGCCCGATGCAAGCCGCCGGGCCAGATCCCTGGCCTGGCGGCTGCGGATGCGGCAGCGGTGACATGATGAACGCCTTCGCCGCCAGTGACCTGGAGGCCGCGGACCCCTGGCCCGGCCCGGTGACGACGGCGCGCCGTGTTCCGGCGGCCCGCCGCGTCCGCAGCTTGACCGCCGTGTACCGGACATGATCGCGACCGCGCACGAGCCCGTGGACGCGCGGCCGCCGCCAGCGGTTCCGGCAGAGACCAGCGGCGGGCGCGGTGCGGTGGCCGGGTCACCTGGCCTGCGCCCGCCGGTGACCGCCAGCCGGGCGGAGATGATCGCAGCCTCGTCAGGCCGCGCCCGCCAGCAGCGGACGCCTGCCCTGACGGGCGTCGGTTAGCGCCGCGTATCCCCCGCCGGCGCGTCCCGGCCGGCCGCTGTCGCAGCGGTGGCCGGGACGCGGCACTGTCCCGCTCGCGCGAGGACAGCGTCAATGCCCGCACCGGCGGCGCCCCGCCCGGGCACAACCAGCACCCGGCCGCGCCCATCGGTCAGCGGCTCTGCCCCGCGCCTGGCGTCCCAGCCCGCCCCGGCAGCGCCTTCGCGCCAGCCACGGCCTGCCCGGATCGGCAGAATCCGCACCGGGCTGATCGCCGGCGCGGGACGAACCCGGATCACGCAGCTGCGCGGGGATCGTGCGCCGAACCCTCCACCGCCCCTAGCCCCGGCCGCGGCCAGGCACACCCCGCGGCCAGAACCACGCCGCGGCCCGCATCACGGCCCGGCCCGGCAAGAGCCCCAGCCTCACTCGTGAGCGGACGGAAAGGAGGCGGCCGCATGACCGCGCACGACAGTGCCGGACCGCACGCATCGTTCGTACCGCCCCGGCCGGTGCTCCTTCTCCGGTACCCGCCGGGCCCGCCCTCGCCGCGGCTCAGCGCTGGCCCGGGACTGGGCCGGCGCGGCGCTGCAGACGCCGGGGGATGGCGGCCATGCTCGCGCAGTGCGCACCGCGACGGTGAACCGCTCCAGGCCCGGCCGGCGGAGGCGGGCCGGTCGCCGGAGCAGCGATCGATCACCACGGCCCGGGCAGCGGACCAGGCCGGCCGGCCCGGATCTTCGCCCATCCGCTGATTCTCCCAGGAGCCGGGCGAACCCGCCTCTCCAGCCAGGCCACCCGCGGTCGGTGCGCGCCCACGGCGGCAGAAGAGTGCGCGGTGAGGGCCGGTCACAGGGCTGTCACCAGATGAAGGGGATGAGCCTCTTCGTCCGTTGCGAATATTCTGCGTAGGCCGTGCCGAGCTTGCCCGTCAGCATGTCCTCCCCCGTCAGCATGTCCTCCTCTGAGGCAATCCGGCGGCTGTAGGCGGCGCCCATCAGGGCCGCCACTCCAAGGGCTGCGCCGGCGCTCCCGGACGCCACCCCGAAGCCTGTCCAGACCATGATCGAGCCGAGATAACCCGGATGACGGATCACCCGGTACGGCCGCGGCTCGGATCCGCGACGATCTCCCCGGTCGGTGTCACACGGTTTTGCAGCGGCATGGCCGTATCCTCCGCTATGGGGACGACATCTGACCGCGGATCCAGACCGCCGGAGCCGGGGCGGAAGGCTGCTTTCTGCAATGCGGCGGCAACCGGAGTCTTCCACTGCGCGATGACCTCAGCTACCCACGCCAGCGACACGACGGCGCGCGCCGCTCGCGGCAGAAGCGGATGCGCAGAACCCGGCCTACGGTTGGCAGGTGGTCACCCTCCGTCCGGCCGGCGATGCCGACATAGGCGCGCTCCGCATGATCGCTGCGGCGGCGTACGAACATTACGTGGCCAGGATTGGCCGCGCCCCGGCCCCAATGACTGCTGACTACGCACAGGCTGTCCGGAGCGGCCAGGCATGGGTGGCAGTGGAACGTGGCGGGATTGTCGGCCTCGCTATCCTCGTCGCTCGGCCCGGCTACTTGCTGCTGGAGAATGTGGCTGTCCTGCCAGCCGCTCAGGGACGCGGCGTCGGGAGCCGTTTGCTAGCCCTGGCGGAGGACCAGGCGCGCAGCCTGCATCTCAGCGAGATCCGGCTTTACACCAACGAAGCCATGACCGAGAACCTCGTCTACTATCCGCGGCACGGCTACGTGGAGAGCCACCGGGCCGAGCACGACGGCTTCCGGCGGGTGTTCTTCCGCAAGCGCCTCGCTGACTGACCGCTCCACTCGCGGCAGAAGCGCGCATCCCGGACGCCCGGTGATCATGAATATTCATGCAGCCCTGGCTCCGTCTGGCACGCGTCGGCGGACGAGCTGGATCAGCAGTTGCGCGCGCAAATAGCCGCCGATCTGGCGCGGATCCCAACCGCTCGGCGTGACTAAACTAGCTGCGGCGCGCAGATCTGGGTACTCTGCGCGCGTCCACCGCGTGGTCACCAGGCCGATAGACACGCGGCCACGCCGGGATAACAAGCGTGTCGCTGACCGGCTCATGGTGGCATCGTCGTCCCGATTCACGCTAGATCATCGGCGTCGGCCAGGCCAGGCCAGCTCATGCCAGGCGTGCCTGCCCGGATTGAGGCCGTCTGGCGGGCGCAGAACCCTTCTCACGCCCGGTGCAGGACCTCGACGGTGCCTTTCCCGCCGTCGACTCTGATCCGGTCGCCGCTGTGCAGTTGCATTGTGGCGTTGCCGCAGCCGACGACGGCGGGGATGCCGAGCTCGCGCGCCACGATCGCGGCATGGGACAGCGGCGCGCCGACGTCGGTAACTACTGCGGCAGCCCGCGGGAAGATCGGCGTCCAGCCGATGTTGGTCACGGTCGTTACCAGGATCTCGCCGTCGCCGAGCTGGCCGGCGTCTTCGACTTTGCCGATCACCCGCGCCACGCCTTCAGCTACGCCGGATGCCCCGGCAAGTCCGGTGACGGTGTCGTCCGTTGGCGCGATCATGCCGCGTTCGTCGTAGTAGTCGGCGCGTCTGTTGGAGTCGGCGGCCCAGCGCACGGGGTCGAACCGGCCGCGGATCAGCGCAGGGTAAGGCGGCAGCGCACAGTAGGTCTCGTATGTTGCCTTGCGGCCCGGCACTGCCGACAGCGGCGACTCGTCACGGTGAAGCACATCGAGTATCTCGGGCAGGCTAAGGAAGAACAGGTCGTCGCCGTGGCCGGTCAGCTCACCGGCGCGCAGCAGCCACGCGCGCAGCAGCCAGAACGCTCTGGCCAGCTCGGATCTGGCTCCTTCCCGCCCGCGGACCGCCTGCGCCCACCGGGTGACCATCGCGCGCGCCGTAGCCGCTTTCCTCGGCTCCTGTCCGAGCCGGTCCCAGACAGCGCGGCGGGCCGCATCCTGGCTGGCCAGCAAGTCCTCGGAGCTGCGAGAGGTGTCCTGCAGGCCCACGAGCTGCCTGTCGATCCAGTCGGGATCCTCAGCCGGCCGCGGGACCGAAACCTCGATCTCGTGCGAGCCGCGATGTCCATATAGCCGCGTGAACGATGCGCGGTCGATATCGCCGCGAGCAAGTTGCGCGAGGCCGGTTAGCGGGCCCAGGCTGGCCAGCTGGGCATCCCCGGCAACCTGCCCGGACAGCAAAATGGCCGCGTCGGCCTCGCCGGCCAGCGCGGCCAGCTTGTTCGGCACGGCAAGCAGCGCCCTGGCGCCGCCTGTTCCGGAGGCCGCGAGCATGTCGCTGGCCTCCAAGAAGAACGGCTGGATCTGGCTGAGCCACGCGTCGGCCAGCGCGCTGGCGTCATCAATCCGCTGGATCTCGGCGCGCAGGTCGTCGCAACGACCCGGAGCAACCGCGACGAACTCCGGTAGTCGTTTGTGGTTCCTCCGCGCCCTGCGCATGGTCGTGACAAACACCGGGACCATCAGCCGGATGACCCTCCAGCGGGGAAGCCGGACCAGAGGTATCTCCTGCGCCGTCGGCAGCTTGCCGAAGACCGGCTCGCTCAGCCTGACGAACCGGCGCACCGAGATGCCCGCCACCCGACCCAGCGAAGCCGACATGCTCACATTCATGTAGAAGCGGCCCCCGACTCGTCCCCAGCCGTTGTATCCGGGCAGGGTCGGCGGAGATATCTCCCGCGGCATGAACAGCTCGATGAACGACCAGGTGGCCGGGGTCATCACGTCTGGCAGCGCCTCGCCGAGGTTGCCGTTGCTCCACAGGTAGTCCCCATCCAGGCTGTCGTTCCACTGCTCGCCGGACCTGGCAGCTGCCGTAAGGCCGGTTACCGGCCGTGCCTGCACGACGAACAGCTTGCCCTCGGCCCGCGCCCACTCGACGTCCGCCGGCTGGCCGTACAGGTCCTCAATCGCCAGGCCGACACGGGCAAGCTCACCGGCCTCACCGGCGGTCAGCACCGCAGTATCGCGCAGGGCGGCCGGCGTGTCCTGCTCCCTCGTACCGGTGCCGGCGGGCACGGTCATCACGGACTTGCTGCCGGCCTGGTAGTCGATAATGTCGCCGCCGGCCCGGTCCACCACGACGATGTCCGGTGTGACCTGGCCGCCAACGACGGCCTCACCAATGCCCCAGCTCGCGTTGAGAACCACCTGGTCCCCGCCGCCGGCGGCCGGGTTAACCGTGAAGAGGACTCCGGCGGCATCAGCCGACACGAACTGCTGCACAACCACACCCATCTGCGCATGGTCGGTAACGATCCCATAGCGGGCCCGGTAGCCGATCGCCCGCGGTGTCCACAGCGACGCCCAGCACCGCTGGACTGCGTCGAGCACGGCGGCCGCACCGCGGATGTTGAGATACGTATCCTGCTGTCCCGCAGCCGATATACCGGGAAGATCTTCCGCGGTCGCCGAGGACCGCACTGCCACCGCCACGTCGTCACCCAGGGCGGCGTACGCGCGGACGATAGCTGCTGCGGTGGCGGCCGGCATTGCTCGGCCGGCGAACAATGCGCTGATCCGCTCCGACGCGACCTCGAACGTAACCGGGTCAGACACATCGACGGTGGACATGGCCGCCATCACCGGTTCACGCAGGCCGCCGCCCTCGACAAAGTCGAGATAGGCGCTGGTCGTCACGTCGAAGCCAGGCGGCACCGGGATGCCGGCGCGCGTGAGACGCGCCAGCGAAGCGCCCTTGCCACCCACCGTCTCGAGCACTGCGGCCGGGTCGTCCAGGGCCATCACCAGCGGCACCTGCGTGCTCACGAGAACCTCCTAATGGCACCGGAGCCGATCCGCGAACTTGCCCCGGGCTGGGACAGGTTCAATGGCTACCGCCGCCGACCTTGCGTGCGTCCGGCAGCAACAAATGTGCTTCCCTCAAGGACATCTGCCAGCAGGCAGACGCCGCCATGCTCATAACCGGCTGATCTATACGATATCGACTGCCAGGAAAGGCGTTGCCGGGGCCCGTCGGCCCCGGCGGATGACCGGGCCCGCTGTCCGGCCGCCAGGCCCGTATAAGCCCCGAGCTCCAGACGCCACCGTCGACCGGCTGAGTTAGATCGCGCAACGACGGTACTCGGTAACGGACGATCTGCGCGCGGTCTGGCCATCGGCAACAAGCCTCTATCGACCGCGCCGAGTCGGCGATCGGCTTGCCTGATAACGAAATGACGCAGTCGAGTCAGCGATCATCGCAGCCATCAAGCCTCGATTGAAATATGCTAAGCGATGCATGAATATACGTTCGGGCAACGCCCGCCCGGTCCGCCGCCGGGGCCGGGACCGCGATGCGCACCCGCGCGACGGTCAACCTGGGTGGCGCGCTGGCGATCAGAGCCGACTCGGGACAGCTCTCCGGACCGGGACTGGCCGCCATGATCGCCGAGATTCGGGGTGAGTCGCCCCGGCGGAGCTGGCTGCAGCGGGACCTGGCCCCGGGCGGTCGCAAGGTCGACGAGACGCCGGATCTGGATGAGGCCGTCGCTCTGCTCACCGAGGCCGTCAAGGCGACTCCCTCGGGCGGTCCGCCCGCGTACACGTATCTGGGCGGGGCGTTGCGGAGGCGCTATGCGATGACCGGGAAGCCGAAGGCGCTCACCCAGGCCCTGCGTACGCTCCGCGCTGCGGTGACCACCTCCCTACCGGGGGGACCCGTCGTCCTCGATCGCGCTGTTCTTCCTCGCCGAGGTGCTCACTGACCAGTGGGAGCGGACGTCGGCCGAGGCCGCCCGCGACGAAGCCCTCGCGCGTTTCCGCCAGGCCGCAGAGGTGGACACGGCATCGGCGGACTGGCGCGCGACCGTCGCGCAGCGCTGGGGCGAGTTCGCCATGTCAGAGGGCCTGGTAGCGGCGGCGGTCGCCGGATTCGCGACGGCGGTCACCGCGCTGGACGAGGCGGCGTGGCGCGGGCTGGGCCGTGCGGATCAGGAACGGGTGCTGGGTGAGTACGAGGGGCTCGCCCGCGACGCCGCGGCGGCCGCGATCAGGGCGGGCCGCGTCGACTACGCCCTCGAACTGCTGGAGCAGGGCAGGGGAGTCATGCTCGCGTAGGTCATCGACAGCCGTGCCTCCTACGATCGGCTCCGTATGGCGGCGCCGGAGCTGGCGGCACGGCTCAGCGAGGTCCATGACGAAATGAACTTCGCAGAGCGGATGGACCTATCCGATGATCACGACCTCGACTGGGCGCGTCACCTGGACCAGCGGCACACCATGGCCCGGCGTCGCCGGGAGATCCTGGCCGAGATCCGGGAGCTGCCCGGGTTCGCGGACTTCCTGCGCCCCCCTCGCTGTGAGACCCTGCGGCAGGCCGCCGAAGCGGGGCCGGTCGTGGTCTTGAACGTGAGCCGGTACGGGTGTGACGCGCTCATCGTGACCCTCGACGAGCTGCGGGCCGTCCCGCTCGGTTTCAGCTTGCCGGAGGCTCGGCGCCAGGCCGACCGGCGGCCGTGCGGCGGCACATCCCGGAGTCGTATGAGCTTAAGGGCGACGACGCCACCCACGAGCGCGTGCTGGCCGCACTGGAGCAGGGCGCCTGGGTCCACTTCGCCTGCCACGCCGAGCAGGAACTCGCCGACCCTCCCGGGCACGGCTGATCCTGCGCGATCGGCCACTGACAGTACGAGAACTGGCGGCGCGGCGATAGGCGGGAATGCTGCCCTGCCAGACCCCGCCGTGAAGTCACGGCACCTACCTCCCAAGGAGGCCTGCGATGTCGTCCGCGCCTTATGACCTCAGCATCAGCGCCGCCCGAACCGGCGCACTGTTCCCATCGCCACTGCAGCGCTCCGATGAACCCAGCGCACGGCAGATCCGGCAGGCGATCGCCACGGCCATCGGCGCGCACGGCGTGCGGGGCTGCGCGGCCCATGTCACGCAGGCCTACGGCGAGCACCCCGAGACCGCGCTCACCCGGATGCGCTGGGCGCTCACGGCGGTGGCAGCATGGCGGCCGGATCTTCTGCAACGACCGTGGGCAGGACTTCCGCCACGGTGCGCCAGGCTGCAGCCAGGAAAGCCAGTACCTCATCCAGTGACAGCCGTAGCTGACTCTCATCGACGAGAGGTCCACCTGCGGCATGAATGGCAGCACGCCAGGCCGCACGATTCTCTACCCGCAGTTCGGCGACCAGGACGACCATGTCGTGCATTGAGTTCGGCAGCGAGGGCATCGATTCTGCGGACAGTGCTGGCGTTCCGTCCGGCGCGGTGATGAAGCAGGCAAGGCTTCCCCGGTCAACAGACCGTCCAGTCTGGCCGTCCTGCCAGCGGGCCGCTGGGATATCATCACCCCGATGCTTGGACAGGATCGAGCAGTACAGGTTTCCTATGCGCGTCCATCTGCCTGCGGACGGTGCCCACTGCGCCGAGGCTGATCGCCCCGAGGCCCCGCCGGAGCGCTCACACTGCTCCACCGGGACTTGATCGGGAAGGCCTTCGGGTCGGCGGCAGCCGGTCCATCAGGCCGGCCACGGCCTGCCCGGTACTCGCGCCGATCAGCGCCCCGGCCACGGCGTCGCCTGGGTAGTGCACCCCGGTGTGCACCCGGGAGTACGCGACGGCCGCCGCGAGGAACCGCAGCGCGAGGCCCAGCCAGGGCTGCTCCCGGGCGATCGCCGAGGCGAAGGCGAACCCCGACGCCGCGTGCCCGGACGGGAACGACGTGGAGGCCGGCATCCGCACGTTCCGCTGCGCCGGCACTCCGGCGCCGGCCCGGTCCGGGCGCTGCCGGGGCCAGAGGGACTTGACATCGAGGTTCACCAGCGCGGAGGTGACGCCGATGGCCAGCGTTCCGCGCGCCGCCGCACGCCGGCCGGCCTGGCCGCCCGCCCCGGCGAGCCCGGCCGCGATGGCCAGCCAGAGGCGGGAGTTATCAGCAGCGTTGGAGAGCCAGCGCAGCGGCTCGTCGAGGGACGGGGTGGGCGTGGACGCCACGGCAGAGTAGACTGCCCGGTCCACCGCCGCCAGCTCGCGCAGCCCATCGGCAACCTGCTGGCGGACCGGCCCCCCTAGTTGGGCGAGCCAGTCAGCCAGGCGCTCCGTGACCGCCTCGGCGGCGCCAGCGGGCTCGCCGGCGGCATCCTGTGTTGCCATCGGCGCATGCTAACACCCAGCCCGGATGGGAACGCCGGGACAGTCTGCCCGTCAGGGAGGATCACGTGCCGGGCAGCACGCGGAGTACGGCGCCGCAGCGGCCGAGCGCGGGCGGCGGCCGTGGCCGCCCTCCTCCTCGGCATCGCTTTCCATGCGGCGACCGTTGTCCTGGCCTGCTGATCCGCGCCGCGGGCGGCTGATACGCGATGTCGAAGCGCGTGGTGCGGGTGATCGCCGTGGCCGCGGTGGTGGCATCTGTCGCGGCGTTCGGCAGCGGCCTGCTTCCTGATCCCGGCCCTGCTGTCCACATCGATGAGCACGGAGCCATCGGCGTCACCACGGCAGCGGCGGCTCACCCGGCCTGGGTGAACCGCTCTGCCGTTAGGCGCTTGGACGTCTCCGATCGACAAAAGGTTGTCGATGTGGGTGTGGAGGGCGTCGGCGCCCCAGGTGGAGACTGAAGGAAGTGCCGGGTGGCGGGCGCAGATGCCTGGTCCGCTGCGGACTATAGGGTGCCCACGCCCGGCGCTGCAGCCAGCACGAATACGGCGAGCGGATCAAGACGGTGGCCGTCGCAGATGCCTCGCCCCCAGCCGGGACCAAAGGGCGCGGCCGATGTCTACCGCTCGGGTGACGGCGGTCGCTTATGGCCGATCGCGATGTTGCGCTGCCCCGAAAGGGCCACTCCTTCCGGGCGAAGTCCCGGACGGAGCGTAGACCGGCTTACTTTCAATGAGAGCCGGGCTTTCGAGGTGATGCCGCCGGTGAGAGTCCGCGGGAGGCATGCATGGCAGGCAAGGGCGATGACGTGGCTGCGCGGGGCGGCGGTCCGGCGCATGGGGTTGGCGGCGCGGGCGGACCGCGCGTAATGGACGAACAGCCGAAGGGCCCTACCCGCAGCCAGCGCTGGCTGGCCAGGCTGGCGTTCGCGGCGGCCGTCGCTGCGGTGGTAGTGCTGCTGTTCGGGGGGCTGAGAAGCATTGCCGCGCTGTTGCTGGGCTTGGCGGGCCTGGCGATCGGCTGCGCGGCGGCCTGGTGGTTCCTCGCCAACCGCGGCATCGTGCGCTGGCTGGCGCTGGTGGTCCTGGTCGCCGCGCCGGTGTTCGTGATCGTGGTGTACGTCGTTGCCGGGCTGGTGTGGGAGGTGGCGGTCAGCGTCGTGCTCGCGGCGGCCGCCGTCGGAGCCGGGCGCGCGGCGCTCGCCAGCGGCGACGCGTCCGCGGGTCCGCCCGAATATGCGGCGGCGCGACAACGCCAGCCGTTTATGATCATGAACCCCAGGTCGGGCGGCGGGAAGGTCGGGAAGTTCGGGCTGAAGGACAAGGCCATCGCGCTCGGCGCCGAGGTGGTCCTGCTGGAGGGCCCCGGGATCGTCGACGTGGCCGCCCTGGCGCGCCAGGCGGTGGACCGGGGTGCCGACCTGCTCGGGGTGGCAGGCGGTGACGGGACCCAGGCTCTGGTCGCGGGGATCGCCGCCGGGCGGGACATCCCGATGATGGTCATCTCGGCAGGTACCCGCAACCATTTCGCCCTCGACCTCGGGCTGGACCGGGACGACCCTGCCAGCTGCCTCGATGCCCTCACCGACGGCGTCGAACTGCGCATCGACCTGGGCCTGATCGGCGACCGTACGTTCGTTAACAATGCGTCGTTCGGCGCCTATGCAGGGATCGTGCAGAGCCCCGCCTACCGCGACGACAAGGTGGGCACCGTCCTGCAAATGCTCCCGGACCTGCTGAGCGCCCACGAGGGAGCGCACCTGGTGGTCCGGGTCGACGGGCGGGTAATACTCGACAGGCCGCAAGCGGTGCTGGTCAGCAACAACCCGTACGAGACCGGCGACCTCGCCGGCCTGGGCCGGCGCGCGCGGATCGACCAGGGCGTGCTCGGCGTCGGCGGCGTCAAGGTCGAGAACGCCGCCGAGGCGGCCGGGCTGCTGCGCAGGGCACAACGCTCCCGCGAACTCACCGCGCTCACCGCGCGCGAGGTCATCATCGAGGCGGACGAACCGCAGATCCCGGTCGGGATCGACGGCGAATCGGTGCTGATGCCCACCCCGGTGCGCTGCACGATCCGCCCGCTGGCACTGCGGGTACAGGTACCGCGCAACCGGCCTGGCGTCCCGGCGCCACGGCCGCAACTGGACTGGGCACGGCTGCGCCACCAGGCCCTCACCTTCGCGCGGACCACAGACGCCCCCCCTGCCGCACCACCGGGCACTTCATGATCGCGATGTCTCGTATCGAGGGAGCGGGTGACCCGGTAGAGGCACCTTAGAGGCACCTTAGAGGCACCTTAGAGGCACCTTAGCGCTGCCTGTCGGTCGGGAAAGGCCGCGATCCTTGACCGCCCGGCGGTATCGGATGTTCAGGGACTTGATCGCGCTGGTGGGCGGTATGAAAGTGTCGGCGTCGCCGGTTCGGCCGGGGCTGCCCCGCTTTCGGCGGGTGGGTGGCAGCCAACCCCGCCGGCGGACAACGAAACTGACCCGGGATCCTCACGCCGGGCGTGGCGTCCCCGAAGGGATGCCAGGACTTGCATGCCTCCGTTCTCAAACAGCCAGGATGGTGCGTGGCGTGGGTTGTTACGCCCGGGCTCGTCGCCATGGGTCGAGGCGGCCCGGCGCGGGAGCATGCCAGTCCGGCGCCACTGACGTGCGGCTAACAGGAGCAGCAAACGAGCCGACGGGCAGCTTGGAGGCCACAGCGGCGGGGCGCCACCGGAATCTCACGGGCCGCGGCCGGGGTAATCCCTCCTGAGGTGACGGCGTCGGCGAGAGCCTGGTGGTCGCGTTCGTTCTGGTCGGCGCAGGCGGCGGCGAACCGGGTGATGGCCTTGTCGAGGACGTCGGAGCGCGGCTTCGCCGTCTCGTACCGCTGGTCATCGCCCGGCCTCGCCGTCCGGCCCTGGCCTGGCCGGGGCAGCCGGTCAGGCCTTCCGCGCGGAACTGAACACCAGGATGTACTCCTCAACCGCGCGGATCACGCAGTCCGCCGTATCGACGCCAATGGCCCGGGCCACAGC
>WNGL01007582.1_pt1 | contig 13670 bp, 10 predicted proteins | sample 5400591 | NCBI WGS metagenome assembly WNGL01 (sample SAMN13153377, study PRJNA577476) | soil metagenome | isolation source: 80 cm soil or saprolite under Garry oak tree replicate 1 | place: USA:California | collected 2016-06-15
TCACTTCTTCCCATAAGGATACCACCAGGGCTTTTTGCCACCTTCAAAGTCCCAGTGGACGTGTTTGGTTTCGCGGAACTCGTCGAGACCTTCTTCACCCAATTCTCGACCCATGCCGCTCATTTTGAAGCCACCGAACGGTCCGGCATCGTTATCGGTCAATGGGTCGTTGATCCAGAGCGTTCCGGCCTCGACTTCCTCGAAGAATCGTTTCGCCTTGAGTGGATCGTGCGTATAGAGATTGGCTCCCAGGCCGTATTTGCTATCGTTCGCCAGGGCAATGGCTTCATCAAAGGTACGGTAGGTCATGATGGGAATGGCGGGTCCAAACGTTTCTTCGTTCATGATCGTCATGGAATGATCGACGTTGGTCATGACGGTGGGTTCATAGAAGTAGCCGCGCTCGAGCTGTGGGGGTCGCCTACCACCTGTCAGCACCTTTGCCCCTTTTGCTTTGGCGGCCTCCACCTGGGTCTCAATCTTCACGCGGTATTGCGCGCCAATCATTGGTCCCATATCGGTATCAGGCTCAATGCCGGGACCAAGGTGCAGGTCCTTCGCAAAATCGGTGATGCGCTCGATAAATTTTGGAGCCAGCGACTCATGGATATAAACACGCTCAGTGGAGGTACATACCTGCCCGGTGTTGAGCAGAGCAGCCCATGCCACGCCGGGTACGGCCACGTCCAGGTCGGCATCCTCAGCCACGATGAAAGCATCTTTGCCGCCGAGTTCCAGGTGGAGCTTCTTCATCTGAGGCGCGACCAACTGCGCGATGCGCTGTCCCGTCGCCAGTGAACCTGTGAAGGCGATCACGCGCACGCGCGGGTCGAGTACGAGCGGCTCGCCGCAATCCCTGCCATAGCCGCTGACGATGTTGACCACGCCGGGAGGAAGATGGGCGAAGAGTTCGGCAAAGAGCAGAGTCGAGAGCGGCGTCATTTCCGATGGCTTGAGGACGACGGTATTGCCTGCCGCCAGTGCTGGGGCAACCTTCCACGCCATGAGCAGGATGGGGTAGTTCCAGGGGACGATGGCGGCAACGACGCCATAGGGCTCTTTGAGCACCAGCGCGAGCTGGGTCTCCTCTATTGAGGGGATGACGCGCCCGCGGCTATTACGCCCAATCTCGGCATAGTAGTGGAAACAAGCCGCGGACCAGCCCATCTCGTCCTTGTTCTCGACGAGTGGTTTGCCGCCCTCCAAGGTCAGCAGGCGGGCAAATTCTCCGGAACGTTTGGTGAGCTTGTTGGCGATCTCGTGCAGTAGTTCCGCTTTCTGTCCTGCCGGTAGTCTCTTCCAGGCTGGAAATGCCGCGTGGGCCGCCGAGACGGCAAATTCTACGTCGGCAGCATTGGCGGCAGGAGCGGTGTCGATGATCTCTTCGGTAGAGGGGTTGCGTACTTCGATGACGTTTCCAGAGCTTCCCGACGTATACTGGCCGTTGATCCACATCTGGTAGGGCATAGGATACCTCGCTGATTCTCATACAGGCCTGTACTATTGTATATGGGCAGGACGTGATAGATTGCCCGGCGGCAAAAAAGGGTAAAAGATATCTATAGCAAGTCGTGCGCCTACCCGTAAGAGCTATTTTACCATATAGAGGTGAGCGCCATTTTGAATACAAGCGCCTTTAGCTTCTTTGAGCATACGTGGACGCGATGAATCGTGCCCCTACGAATCCTCCTGGAGCGCCTTTTTCAGTTCCTTCACGAACCCGACTACCCCCTCGGCCCATGTCATCTCGGCTTCGCGCTTGGCCTGTTCTTGTTGCTGCCTGGCCTGAGCTTGCCTATGGCGCAGCGCTTCTTGCTCGGCTTTATGGCGCGCTTCCCCGGCACGTGTGACATCGTAGGCAGCGCGTTTGGTGGGATTGCTCAAAACCGCATAGGCCTCGTTGAGCAGCTTGATGTGCTGGTCCCGCGCCTGTCGGTTCAGATCAGGGTGATATTTACGTACAAGACGGCGGTAGGAGCGTTTGATTTCGATAACCGTCGCTGTAGGTGGAACTTCGAGCGCTGCATAGTAATCTGGCATCACACACCTGTACTTCCAAAGCCACCCCGGCCTTTGCCCACCTCATCCACTTCGTTCCAGACGGCCCGCGCAACCGGGATAAACATACCCTGGGCAATACGTTCACCGCGTTTCACAAGCACCGCTTCGTCGCGAAAATTGTAGGCCTGCACCATCAGTTCATCGCCTTCGCCGCAGTAATCTTGATCGATGATACCCACACCCTGGGGTACGAGTAAGCCTTTGCGGCGCGGGGTACTGCTGCGCATAGTCAGGAGCAACAGGTAACCAGGCGGCGTTTGCACGACAACGTTCGCTGGAACGAGCCCGATGGTGCGCGGTGCGATCTCGATGTCTTCGCGACAATACAGGTCAAAGGCCACTGAACCTGCCGTGGCATAGGTGGGCAGTGGCAAGTCAGGATCGATGCGCTTGATGGCGACATGTAATGGTTGCGTAGATGCGTCCATGTCTGTTATTGTAGAGAAGAAGCGGCACAACGTCAAGATATGTATTTCTGGAACCCATTGCCACTTTCCTGAAGCTGGTACGTATTATAAATAGGTATGAATCTATCTTAGTGCCCCGTATATATATGTATCTTGCGATACCCTGACAAAAACAGGCTGTAGGGACTAGAACGAAAGGCCACCTTTGCGTTATAATTAAGAAAGGAATATTTTCCAGGCTTACCGTGTTTCATATTACGGATACGTATTCCTCCCACCCAGCACTTGGACACGGTGTTCCGATCAGAGAAAGGACAGCTTCCCCTGAGTTTAGGACAGACTAAAGAAGAATACCGCTATCTTGCTGCTTGAGATACAACTGCTCATGGAGGGCGTAGCATGATTGAACTACAGCGACCCATGAAGGAACCAATGATTACCCTAGAAGATACAAACCTGAAGGACCTTGAAAAGCACTTCGACAACGTCGACGAACTGCTTCACAAGGACCTTGATTATATAGAGGAGGATGTAGAGGACACTGGCAAAGAAGAGCAGGAGCTGGAAGAGGACCTCACCAGTCTGGAGCCAGCACCTAATGAGTTGGAAGCAATGTCTGATATGCATGAAGAACTAACTCAATTATCAAGTTCGACTGAACTGGATAGCGCTGCGCTGCTCATGTTGCCCAAGATAGCCACCGAGGGCATTGCCCCGGTACGTCGCCCAACGATGCGCCGCCGCCGCTCAGAAGAGCAGGACGAGAACGCGGTAAATTCACCCGACGCAGGCGAGTCGGACGCTGTGATGACCTACCTGCGTGAAATTGGCCGGGTGCCGATGATTACGCATGAGCGTGAGATCGAACTGGCACAGCGCATCGAAGAGGGTGATCACGACGCCATGAAGCAGTTTATTCTCGCGAACCTTCGTCTTGTAGTGAGCATTGCTAAGCGCTATGTTGGGCGTGGTCTTACCCTACTTGACCTGATCCAGGAGGGCAACATCGGCCTGATCCGCGCCGTTCAACGCTACGATTGGCGACGCGGGCACCGCTTCTCTACGCACGCGACATGGTGGATTCGCCAGGCGATCAGTCGTGCCGTTGCTGACAAGGGACGGACGATCCGTCTCCCTGTCTACGTCAATACTGCGCTCAATCGCATTCGCCGTGAACGCCAGAGGCTGTTACAGGAGCTTGGCCGCGAACCAACGGAACAAGAGCTGGCAGATGCGACTGGCCTGGATCCTGTGCGTATGATTGAATTACAAGCTGCACCCGGGGCGCCTGTTTCCCTGGAGTTGCCGGTTGGTGAAGACGAGGAACAGGAACTGGGTGATGTGCTTGCGGATACCGAGTCGGCCTCACCCGAAGACATTGCCACCACGCAAACCCTGAAGGATGAAGTGCAGCGTGTCCTCGAAGCTGTACTGACACCGCGTGAGCGACTCGTCTTACAGTTACGTTTTGGTCTGGGCAACGGCCAGGCTCATCCACTAGAGCAAGTAGGACGCGAGTTGGGCATTACCCGTGAGCGGGTGCGCCAGATCGAGGCCGGGGCGCTTGCTAAACTGCGCCAGCCACCTGTGCTGGAGCGATTGCGCGGCTAAATTTTTATGAACAAGTTACCTGACTGACCTGGCAGAACTGCCAGGTCAGCTTTATGCCTTCCGGCCTTTCCCCAGGTCACGCTCGACGTGCAGGACGTTTTTGACCTTTTCGATACGCACAAAGAGACGCTGCATTTGATCCAGGCTCTCGATCTCCAACGTGGCATTAACGAGCACAACCTCTTTACCCACGCTCGCATATGAGTTCACGGTCGTCATATTCACGCCTGCTTCCGAGACCACGGCGGCAATGTCGCGAATCAAGCCCGAGCGATCGCGGGCAGTGATGGTGATGGGCGCCAGGTAGTGCTGCTGCCCCATACTTGTCCAGCTCACGTTGATGAGGCGTTCACGTTCGCGCTCGCGGTAACGATCGATATTTTTGCAATCGGCACGATGGACAATAGCCCCCTTGCCCCGGCTGATGAAGCCTACGATCTCATCGCCCGGCAGAGGACAGCAGCAATTGGCCAGCCTGGTCAGCAAGCCACTCACCCCGGCGACCTGCATGCGAACCGAGGGTACCTGTTTAGGAGCCACAGGCAACGGCAGCAACGCCTCGCCATTTTTTTCGTCTTTGCCTTCGCGCTGTTCTCGGAGATGTTGCCAGCGATCAACCAGTTTTACCGCGGCAGCATGCGGGCGGATTTCGTCGCTGCCGATGGCTGCCAGCAAGTCTTCGAACGTTGCCTGGCGAAACTCGCCAGCCAGCCAGTTTTGATTTTCCTCGGTGAGTACATCATCGTCACGAGCACTCATCATTTTGAGTTCGCGCTCCAGGCGTTCGCGTCCGATCTGGATATTGATAGCGCGTTCGTGTATTTTCAGGTAGCGGCGAATCTTGCTGCGAGCGGCAGTGGTACGAGCGAAACTGAGCCAGTCGCGGGTCGGGTGGGCCGTGCGGTTGGTCACGATATCGACAATATCGCCACTGCGCAGCTCGTAGTCCAATGGCACCATGCGCGTCACCAGGCGATCAGGGCCATGCTCGGTGGTCACACGAGCACCAGCGCACTTGTCGCCGACCTTCGAGTGGACGCGATAGGCGAAATCGAGCGGTGTTGAACCGATGGGCAGGTCCTTGACCTCGCCTTTGGGCGTGAACACGAAAATTTGCTCCTGGAAGATGTCGTCTTTGACCGCCTCGATAAACTCGGTATCGCTGGTGGCAAATGAGCGCAGGTCACGCTGCCAGTCTGCCAACTGGCGCAGCCAGGTCAGCAGTTCCCTGGCCGAAGCGGAGGCATGATCACCGACATCCTTGTAGTGCCAGTGCATGGCTACCCCGTATTCCGCCATCTCGTGCATAGCACGGGTACGAATCTGGATCTCCACCAACTGGTCATCCAGACAGAAGACCGTGGTATGCAGCGCTCTATAGCCATTGGACTTGGGGTTGGCGATAAAATCTTTGATACGCCCTTCTTTGGGCTTCCACAGGCTATGGACGTGACCCAGGGCAAGGTAGCAATCCGGGGTGGACTCGACCAGGATGCGGAAGGCAATCAAATCATGAATCTGACTGAAGTCGGCTACCTGGAGGTCTTCTAACCGTTCGCTCCCCCCGGTAGTGCGCTTGAGCTTCTGGTAGAAGCTGTACAGGTGCTTGACGCGTCCCGACACCTCGGCACGCAAACCCAGCTTCGCCATCTCTTCGCGCAGCATAGTGCAGACACGATCAACGTAAGAACGCCATTGCTTGCTCTCTACCTCTACCTGGTTGCGGATCCACGCGTATTTCTCAGGCTCCAGGATAGCAAATGCCAGGTCTTCCAGCTCAGACTCCACACGTGCCATACCCAGCCGGCCAGCTAGCGGGGCATAGATCTCGCGGGTTTCCTGAGCCATAGTGAGCATATCCTGGTGGTCAACCGGGTAAGAGGCAGCCTGTATCAAGCGCATGGCATGCAGGCGATAGGCCAGCTTGAGCAAGACAACACGCGGGTCTTCGGCCATGGCAAAAAACATTTTGCGCACCGTCTCGGCCTGCAGGCGACGCAGGTTCTCACGGTTACGCCGCTTCTTTTGCTCGCGGTTACTCTCGCCCTCCACAACAGTACGAGCCAGGATCGCTCCCGCCTGCTTCTTGCGCTCCAGAATATTCAGGCGCAGCATACTTCCCACGACGCGGGCTATAGCCGGACCCAGTGCGCTCTCGACACGTTCGAGCGCCAGGCGTTCTGCGTCGACGGCCTCGAACAGGAGTCCAGCAGCGACACCAACAGCGTCGATATGCATATCAGCCAGGATGGTTGCCACAGCCAGGGCATGCTCTAACGGTGGGATGCTGGTGGGGCTCAGCGAGTCTTGTACGTCTTTACAGGTCTCTTGAGCAAGCTGGAAAGCCAGTGAGACCTGTTCGACTTCGGCCGGAGCCATATACTGTTGTACGATGGTGAGAAGCTGGTTCTCTTGCGCCAGAAACGAGGATTCAACAATCTTCGCGCCCCCAGGAGGGTTCGGCGCCACCGGTTGCGGCTCTACAGATGTACCCATAATACAATTCTATTTCCAGGTTGTAGCCTGAATCTGTCACCACACATACAAGGCTACAAACGTATATTTATGCTAACTACCCAATACGGCGGCCAAGATCGCGATCGACACTTACGACATTTTTCACATGCCGCAGGTGATTGAAAATGGGTTCGATCTGGTCTATCGTCTCTATTTCCATTGTCGCGGTGATGACCGCCTTCTGTAAGGAGGCATTGGTCGTTGATGCCACCGCCGTCATATTAATACCCGCATCTGCCACCACCGCAGCAACATCGCGCAGGAGCCCTGCACGGTCATGAGCGATGATGATAATTGGAGCCAGATAGCGCTGCTGTTCTATCTGCAGCCAATTGATTTCTACCGGGTGCTCGCGCACATGTTCTCGAGAGCGGCGCAAGGTGCGACAGTCTTTGCGATGTACGACAATGCCTTTGTTTGGATTAAAGAATCCTATGATGAGATCACCAGGAAGCGGACAGCAGCAGTGCGCCAGTTTGACAACAACTTCTGTGGTATGATGCACGGTTCCATCGGCTGATGCCACATCTGCATGCCCGCCATTTGTATGATTGTGCAGTCCATGATTATTTTGATGGGTATCCACAGGCACCTGCTTTGACCCATCGCCACCGGCCACCTCACCGCGACTCTGCAACAGGGGTGTAAGATATTCCAGCACATACTGCAAGGACAAATCATCTCTCCCTAACGCAACATATACATCGTCAAGCGATGTGTACTTCTTAATAGTGGTTAAGGATGAGAAATCTTCTTCTTTCACTGTGCTCAAGCCCGCAGTTCCTGCTGCTTTAAGAGCCAGGTCCAGGCGTTCGCGGCCCAGTTGCATATTGATTTCGCGCTCGTAGGTCTTGAGATAGCGGCGAATCTTGCTACGTGCGTTCGTAGTACGCGCAAAGGAGAGCCAATCGCGTGTTGGATGCGCCGTGCGATTGGTCACGATATCGACAATCTCGCCGCCTTTGAGTTCGTAGTCAACGGGCACAAGGAGTGTTACCAGGCGCCCGCTATTGCCCATGTTGGTGACAATGCGCGCTCCAGCACAATGATCGCCAATATCGGTGTGAATGCGGTATGCCAGGTCCAGCGGTGTTGAGCCGCGCGGCAGATCTTTCACCTCTCCCTTGGGCGTGAATACGAAAATCTGTTCCTGAAAAATGTCGTCCTTGATGGCTTCGACAAACTCATCCGCGTTCTGCGGCAGGTCGCGTTGCCACTCGCGTAGTTGCTCGATCCAGGCCAGCATCTCCTGGTAGGAGAGAGAAACATGCTGCCGCTCTTTCAGGTACCAGTAGCTGGCAATGCCGTAATCGGCGTTGCGCTGCATGTCATGCGTACGAATCTGGATTTCCGCGAGCTGGTTATCCAGGCAGAAAACCGTCGTATGCAGGGACTGGTAGCCATTCAGCTTCGGTGTGGCGATAAAGTCCTTGATGCGGCCATCCTTAGGACGCCACAAAGCATGGATATGTCCGAGGGCAAGATAACAGTCCTGGACAGAGTCAACCAGAATGCGGAAGGAGACGAGGTCATGGATCTGAGACAATTGTTGTCTCACCTCAATGATGTCAGCGCCTATGTCTGGCTGTAACTTACGGTTGATACTGGCAAAATGCTTCTGCCAGGTTTGCACTTCCGCGTGGATTTCTGCTCGCTCCATCTCTTCTCGCAGGGAAGCGACGACCTGATCCACATATGGTTGGCGCCGAATACGCTCCGCGGTGACTTCGCGTGCGAGCAGCGCATATCTTTCCGGCTCCAGGTAACTAAAGGCCAGGTCTTCCAATTCAACCTGCACTTGCACCATACCCAGGCGCAAGGCAAGCGGGGCATAGATTTCCCTCGTCTCGCGCGCGGTGTACTCTTGCTGCACCGGGTTCATAGCAGCGAGCGTACGCATATTGTGCAGGCGATCCGCCAGTTTAAGCACCACTACGCGCGGGTCTTCCGCCATGGCGAGCATCATCTTACGTACGGTTTCAGCACGCTGGCGACGTTTGTTGTCGGCGGAAGGAAGCGCCTGCGAATCAGAACCTCTTGGCGCTGGCTTTCCTGCCAGGACATTGAACTTGGTGACGCCATCGACTATATTTGCGATTGCATTTCCGAACTGCCGCCGCAAGTCATCCAGGGTATAAACAGTGTCCTCGACAACATCATGCAACAGGGCAGCCGCGATACCATCGGCATCGATGCGCATATCCGCCAGCAGCAGGGCAACCTCCAAAGGGTGTTGAATATATGCTTCACCCGAACGACGCCATGTTCCTTTGTGCGCCCGGTGTGCCAGTTCATAGGCACGCTGAATCGTCTCCATATCGAGTGGAGCCAGGTACTGGGATGTCTCTGCCAGCAATTGTTCTATGCTGGCGGAGGTAGTATTTTCGCTGAAGTGGAGCGATTTTTCCTCTTCCTGCGGATTCACAGTCACGCTGAGACCCTTCTGCCCATGTTGCAAATGTTTTCTCTCCGGGGCACATTTTAATAACTCTTGTACAAACATTGTAAAACATTTGTGCGTTATTCGTATTATAGTATGTTGAAGGTGGGTGTCAAGGAGGAGAGACATCGACCCAAAATAAAATAAACAAGGCCGCGAACACACCTTGGCCTTGCTTTGCTGTTTTACAGTCAAACGCAGCGGAAGAGAAACCGCCTCTCGCTGCACTTGCTCCAGGAACCCGTGAAGGTTAGTTACGGGCTACACGCACCTTGTCATAGCAGGGGCTGCAATAGACGGGGCGGTCGTTCTTGGGAAAGAACGGCACTTGCGTCTCGACTCCGCACTCAGCGCAAATGACTGTGTGCATCTCACGTGGGGCACGTTCCGAACGCCCACCTGAACCACCAGACGAATTGCGGCGAGCCGAACGGCAGGAAGGGCAGCGACCGGGTTCATTCATGAGACCTTTTTGCTGGTAGAACTCCTGTTCACCCGCTGTAAATACAAAATCATTTCCGCACTCACGGCAGCGAAGGGTTTTGTCAACGAAACTCAACTAGGACCTCCTAAAACGGTATGTTGGTATCTAGCCTCACACAGAGGCGGCACCGAAGGGTCCATATCTGAGCGGATATCACCAGCCTGTCTGTCACCCTTACCAGCGTGGGACCGGATATTCTGGACGAGCACCGTACGCGAGACCGAGATCGGATACCGCATGCAAGCATACACTATCTTTCGACGATTTGCAAGCATTTTCTCAGGAAATTATGGCTCTTACGCAGTTTTTTATACTTTTTTAGGTGGACTTCGACACTATCAGACATAATCGGTCCTCGATCTATGTGATAAAATCAGCAGTAGGGATGGGAACCGCTGCGGTGGATTGAACGTAAAGTTATGTTGAGGAATAGATGCCGCCATTTTCATTTACAATTGATGCCGAGTGTCCCGAGACGTGGGCGCGTGCAGGAATGATCACGACACCGCATGGAGTAATCCAGACGCCAATCTTCATGCCGGTGGGCACGCAGGCGACGGTGAAAAGCGTTTCGCCCGAAGAGTTGCATAAAGCGGGCGTGACGATTATTCTTGCCAACACGTACCATTTGATGCTACGACCGGGCTCTCAACTGATCAGCGATTTTGGCGGGCTGCATGCTTTTATGCACTGGGACGGCCCCATTCTGACCGATAGCGGCGGCTTCCAGGTTTTCAGCCTGGGCCACCTGCGCAAACTGAGCGAGGAGGGAGCGGCTTTCAAGTCGCACCTGGATGGATCGCTGCACCTGCTGACGCCGGAGAGCGTCATGCGGATCGAGGCTGAACTCGGCGCGGATATTATCCTGCCGCTGGATATCTGCGCCGCATATCCCTGCACACCTACAGAGGCGCGGGAGGGGATGGAGCGCACCCACCGCTGGGCCGAGCGTACCCTTGCTGTTAAGGATCGCTATCGAACGGAGCAGGCGCTTTTTGGTATTGTGCAGGGAGCGTTCGAGCCGGAACTGCGCCGGTACAGCGCGCACGTCATCGGGAACATGCCGTTCGCGGGGATTGCAGTCGGTGGGCTCTCTGTGGGCGAACCGAAAGCTATGTTGTGGGAAATGCTGCGCCATGTTACGCCCGAATTGCCAAAGGACAAGCCGCGACACCTACTGGGCGTCGGTTCGCCCGAGGACTTCGTGACGGGGGTCAGCCTGGGCATGGACATGTTTGATTGCGCACTGCCCACGCGGGTTGCCCGCCACGGCGGACTTTTTACGCGTCATGGGCGCGTGAATATCACTGCGGCGCGTTTCCGGGTCGAGCGCGGCCCCATCGAGGTGGAATGCGATTGCTATACGTGCAGGAACTACAGCGCCGCTTATGTTCACCATCTCGCACGCACTGAAGAGCAACTTTACTATCGCCTGGGCAGTATACACAATATACGTTACATGCTGCGCCTGGCGAGCCAGGTACGTGCCGCGATTTGCGCGGGGACCTTTCCGGCTTTCCGTGATACGTTCCTGGCCGATTATACTCCGGCCCCGGAGGAGGTGCGTGAAGAGCAGCGCGAAAAATGGAAGATGGCGCGACGAGCAAACAGGGCGTTGGGGCGTCCCACCAGCGTCTACGAACAAAGGAAGCCTAGATGAACACTCCATATCGTTTCCTCCACACGGGGATACAGGATGCGGCCCTCAATATGGCCATCGATGAAGCTGTGCTGGTACATCACCTCAGCGGCGAAGCTCCACCCACGCTGCGCGTGTTTCGCTGGTCCCAACCTACGATTTCTCTTGGGCGTTTCCAGGATGTTGAGCGGGAGATCCTCGGCGCCACCTGCCAGGAGCGTGGGGTAGCGCTGGTACGCCGACCCACGGGTGGGCGAGCCGTGTACCATCTCGACGAATTTACCTATAGTATTGTGATCGGGAAGCGTTACGATGTTCCATCTGGAGTAGTCGCTGCTTACGCCTACCTTGCCCAGGGATTACAGGCGGCGCTTGCTGTGCTAGGCGTGCATGCCGAACTGAGCGAAGAACATGTCAGCAAAAATCGGTCTGCCGCCTGTTTTGCCTCCTCAACACAGGCCGACCTGACTGCCAGCGGCTTTAAGCTGATTGGCAGCGCCCAGGTCTGGAGGGATGATGCCCTGCTGCAACAGGGGTCGCTGCCGCTGGTTGACCGCGCTGCCGAGTTTTTTTCTATGCTTTACTATCCCAGCGAGGCCGAGCGCCAGGCAGCGCTGGCTTCCTACCGGACGAAGACTGCACCCCTACACACGTTTGTGCCACAGGCGACGTGGGACGAGGTAGCGCAGGCTTTTCGCAGCGGATTCAGTACTGCATTACACGAAAAATTTGTTCCGGGCGAGTTAAGTTCCTCTGAGTGGACCCTGGCGCGCCAACTGGCGCAGGAAAAGTACAGCCAGTTGGAATGGCGCAAGGAGCGCGTAAGCATGGTGTAGTAGGTGTAGTGGGTGTAGTGGGTACCCCTCGTGAGGATGCGAGGAGGCAGGGGTCGAAAGCTTGCAGATACCTTGCATGATGCAATGGAAATATCGGGCTGCTGAGGTTAAACACGATGGAATGGTTGGGACAGTTGCGACACTTGGGACATTTGGGACATATACTTCGGCATTCCAAAAGATGCGGTCACAAGTGGAGTGTAATTTCCGGTTGGGACAGTTGAGACACTTGGGACAGAGGTCCACAGCCGCTGATATATTTACGACGGGTGACATGGTGGTAGGGGAAACGATCACCATAGATCACCTAGTATCAGTATACCAGGGTGATGCAAATGCTGTGTCAGATGAGGGTACAATTCAAAAAAAGCAACGTACCTCGCTATTCTACATTTTGACCTCTTGTGAGTACGCAAGGATTACGCTATACTTGCAGCAATGCCACGTAACGAATAGGAGGCGGTTAGACTCTATCAGCCGCCAAAAAGGAGCGACCGCGTGAGTATGTCGATAGATATCGCGCGTAGGGTTCTGGAAGCCAGTAAGCAACGCGCTAGAGAGTTACGAAGCCCGGTGAGCATTGCGATTGTGGATGCGGGCGGGCACCTGGTGCTCTTTGAACGAATGATGTCCCCTTATGGCTGGGCTACAGGCAATATCAGTATTGCGAAGGCAAGTACAGCGGTTATGTTCAACCAGTCTACCGATGCAGTGGCGCAATGGGGGGCGGGTATTCCCGGCTTCGCGTCCTACGGTTGGCGGTATTGGCGTCAGCGGCGGCAACGCTCCTGGGCGAGATGACGAGATCGCCCGCGCAGGACTGGCCGCGGTTGAGGCGACGCCGCCAGCGCCTTCACAGGGCTATATGCAACAGGCTCCACTTTCTGCGCCGCATTCATCCCTGCAGCCCGCGCCGTCGTATCCGTCGATGCCACAGCCCCAGGCATCAGGTACGAGCAGTGCAAAGGGTAACAGCAATTTCGGTTCACAGGACGTTCCACCTGGCACACATTACCTTGCCCCTGATCAAGAGAATCCTTATAATGAGGAGACAGCATCATTCGATGCGTCTAATGAAAACCGTCCGGGAGGACAAACATGACTTCGGAGTATAATCGCGGGCCCACGAGGCGTTCCGCTCGCACGGGGCGCAACCGTCCCGAACTCGTCACCTCGACATCGATGGAAGAGGTGAAAGATGATGTTTCTACGGTAGATGACTCTCCTACGTTAGAAGAGAGCCTGCAGGAGCTTGAGGCGACAGCGGTAACTCCCCGCAAGAGGAAACTGGCCGACTTCTTCTCCACGGTTGGAAGGAGCGAGAAAGCGCCAGAAGTGCAAGAAAGCGAGGCCGCACAGGCCAGGCTTGCACGCGCTACACGCGGTAAAGCCGTCAAGGATGGCGAGAAGCCCGCAGCCGAGGAGGCCAAGGCGACACCTAAAGCGAGCGTTCCTGCGCGCACGGCGCCCGCGCGTCCCGCCAGTCCCTTCAAGACGAAATACCTGCTGGGCATGGTCGTCTACCTGTTTGGAGCGCAGTTCATCGGCGTCTACGAGCAGGCGTTCTTGCAGTCAAACCACCTGAATACGGTGCTCACCACGTTTTCGCTCTTCGGCGGCAAGGTTGTCATCAGCACATCGACGCTGGTCTTCCTGGCAACGCTGCTCTTGCTGC
>WNGL01016044.1_pt1 | contig 13669 bp, 13 predicted proteins | sample 5400591 | NCBI WGS metagenome assembly WNGL01 (sample SAMN13153377, study PRJNA577476) | soil metagenome | isolation source: 80 cm soil or saprolite under Garry oak tree replicate 1 | place: USA:California | collected 2016-06-15
CGCCCGAACCGCGGATCCAACCCAGTGAGGTTTCTTCAACCCAAGGTGGACCACGCGGGCGTACGCATCGCGGTCCTCATCGGCTGGCTGGCGCTGCCGGCCTGGGTACGGGGGCGAATGCGGACAGCGTGAACCATCGAGGCAGGGCCCGGCGGAGCGTTTGGGGGCCCTCGACGAAGACCGCGCCGGAGCGCAGCGCCTCGGGCCAGCGCAGGTCGCCGCGCCAGATTTCGACCATGTGGCGCAGCCGGGCGGTCACGGCGACCGCCACCGGAAAACCCGGATCGGCGTCACAGACGTCGGCGTGGTCCGGGGTGATTACGAGCCACCAGTCGCGGATGTTTACCGCCACGTCGGGGAACCTGAATTGGACGACGGTGCGTCCGGCTGGGACAGCGTCATGGTCGATATTGCGGTGCATGTCCCATAGCAGCAGCTTAGGGTCGAGGTCCTCATCGCCGAGTTCGCCGATCCAGCGGATGCCCCAAACGCCAAGTGCCTCGACCACCGGCCGCAGCTCACGCCCAGCCTGCGTCAGAGCGTATCGCACGTCTTTGCCGTCATCGTGCCTGGCCACGACGCCGGCACGGACCAACTGGCCGAGCCGCTTGGACAACAGCGTGGGCGACATCCGCGGCACGCCGCGGCGCAGCTCATTGAAATGCTCGCTGCCGGTCACCAACTCGCGGATGATGAGCAGCGTCCACCGCTCGTCGAGCAGCTCCATTGCCTTGGCCACGGGGCAGAACTGGTGGTAGGAGGAACCCATGCCCTGAGGTTACGGTCGCGGTCACGGCACGGCCAGGGTTGATACAGATCTTGTACTAGCCGGCGGGTGGCCGGGCTTCTAGCCTCCCTCTTGTGGCGGCCTGCGTGCCTCGGCCGCCGTCAGACGTCACCTTCGAAGGGGGACCCGAGATGACCGCGCCAACTCAGGCAACCGAGACCGATCAGGTACTTGCCGATCAGGCACTGAAGGCCAGGCACCGCGCCATGTGGGCGCTGGGGGACTACCCGGCGCTGGCCGCCGACCTGATCGCGGACCTGGGCACGACGCTGGTCCGGGCGTGCGGGGTGCGGGCAGGGGAGCGAGTGCTGGACGTGGCGGCAGGATCCGGCAACGCTGCAATACCCGCCGCTCAGGCCGGGGCCGACGTGGTGGCCTGCGACCTGACACCGGAACTGCTCGAGGCCGGGCGGGCACACGCCGCCCAGGTGGGTGTAGAGCTGGAGTGGCGGCAGGCGGATGCTGAGGCGCTGCCGCTCGCCGACGGCGAGTTCGACACGGTGCTGTCGTGCCTGGGGGTCATGTTCACCCCGCACCATCAGGCCAGCGCCGGCGAGCTGGTCCGGGTCTGCCGGCCGGGCGGGACCATCGGCCTGCTGAGCTGGACCCCCGAGGGATTCATCGGGCAGATGTTCGCCACCATGAAGTTGTACGCGCCGCCGCCGCCGCCCGGTGCGCAGCCGCCACCGCTGTGGGGCCGCGAGGACCACGTCCGCTCGCTGCTCGCTGACCGCGTCACCGGCATCTCAGCGCACCGCAAGACCGTCAGGGTCAGCCTGTTCACCCGCCCGGAAGAATTCCGCGACTACTTCAAGGCCCACTACGGGCCCGTCATCGCCGTCTACCGCAGCATCGCCGACGACCCGGACAAGACCGCGGCCCTTGACCACGACCTGGCCGAGCTCGCCCGTCGCCACGATCAAGGCGCAGGCGCGATGGACTGGGAGTACCTGCTGCTCACCGCCCGCAAGTCTGCCGGGGCACCTCTTACTACTCGGCGCTGACGAATGGCGGGCGCGATGGCGGACCGGCAGGACGCTTGCTCCAAGCCTTGCGTCCTGGTGACGAGTGGGAGTTCTGCCCCGGTCTCGGCGAGAGCGTCGGCTGCCCAGGAGTGTCGGCCGTGACGCCGGGCAGGCCTGAGTCAGCGTCGGCGTGCGAGGGAGCCAGCAAGCCTAGGGCGCGGGATGTCCGAGGCCATGGCCCAGGGCAACCTCGACATCTTGGTCGCCAAGGACCAGGGCCTGGATAACGCCGAGCCGCGCACCCCCGAGTCGACTACTCCTACCAGCTTCCGCCAGTGGTGCGAGGAGGTCCTCAAGCCGGCCGTCCTGGCCTGAACACCGCCGTGGAGGCCGGCACAGCTCGTTCGTGCCACTGAAGGACAGGGAGCCCAGATGAGATAAATCGCCCTTGAAGAAGCCTTTTCCGTCCCGGACCTGGACGACCGCCAGCCGTCTCCCTGGCTGGGGTTCCGGTTCAGCCAGCGTCATCTGCCGGACTGGGCCCGCAAGCTGCCGACTTAACCGAGTACCGGCTGCCGGAGATGGACGCGGCCGGCATTGACGTCCAGGTGCTGTCGCTCACCGTCCCTGGCCGACGTCGACGCGCCGGCTGCGCGGGATGGTGCCCGGTTCGCCAACGACTACCTGGCACAGCAGCCCATTGAAGCTCACTGTGCTCACCGGCCACGCGCCTTCAGGAGCGGAAGCATTATGCGCTGCCTCCTTCTTTTGCCTGCCCGTCACTAGGTCGTTCAGGGGGATGGCGCCCGGCCCCGGTCGCCGTGTGCCTGGTTCAGCCCGGCCGGCCGGCTCGCGAGATCGGCCGCGAGCCGGCCGGCGCCCGTCGCTGCTAGGCGAGGCCGATCTGCTGGCGCTGCAGGGCGGCGTCGTAGAAGGCGGAGATGACGATGAGCTGGTCGCCGTCCCACTTGGTGGTCTGGCCGAACTCGATGTCGAACGCCTTTCCGGTCGGGGGGATCACGGTGCCGTCGGGCAGGGTCATCTCCCCGGTGAAGGTCCCGGTGGCGTTGGTGACGACGGTGATCCAGTCGCCGCTGCCGAACTGGATCGGGTACGGGTCGCTGTACACGTGCATGTCGGGGAAGACGCGGAGAAACTGCTGCATCGCCGCGGCGTGCGCTTCCTTCCCGTAGACCGGTTCGGCGAGGCCGGGGATGTAGGCGACCATGTCGGGGTGGTGGACCTGGTCCACGGCGGCGAAGTCGCGGGCGTTGAACGCGTCGTCGCCCTTCTTCATCAGCGCGAGCAGGCGCGCAGTCCGGCTGGCGCTATGGGTCGTGGTAGTCATGAGAGTTCCTAATGCTGGTCTGCGGCGGGGGCCGCTCGACGGCGTCGCCGCGGCATCTAGGTCATGATTTGGTCAACACTAATTATTGGGTTGAGTCAACACTAACTTTTAAGTCAGGTCAATACTTGCTATGCTCAGGACATGACCACCCCCGGCTTGCGTGAGCGCAAGAAGGCCCGCACTCGCCAGGTCATCGCCGACGCGGCCGCGCGGCTGTTCGCCGAGCGCGGTTATGAGCGGGTCGCGGTCAGCGAGGTGGCGCGCGAGGCCGAGGTCTCCGAGCAGACCGTCTACAACTACTTCCAGACCAAGGAACAGCTGGTCACCGACCGCGATCAGCAGGTCCAGGATGAGCTGAGCCGGCGGATCCGCGCGCGGGCACCCGGAACCACCCCGGCCGCAGCCATCCGCGATTTCGTGCTCGATACCGTGGAGGGGATCCGCCGCGTTCCCGCCGGGCAGTGGCGCGGCGAGCTCGGCTTCCTGGCCGCGATCAGCCCGGCCGTCCACCGGCTCTCGCTGGAGATGTCAGACCGCCAGGCCAGCGCCCTGGCCACCGCCATCGCCGAGACCGAGGCAGTGGCGCCCGAGACCGCCAGGCTACGCGGGATCGCGCTGGCCGGCGTGTTCCAGATCATCATCACCGAAGCCGGACGCCGCACCCTCCAAGGCCAAAGCCAGGACCAGATCGCCGACCAGATACGGCCAGCCATCGAAGCCGTCCTCGACGACCTCGACCGCTGGCTTACCCCGGCGACGAAATGAGCGGCTGCCAAAGCCACAGCCAGTCCCGGTGGTCCTCCGCTGCTCTTGTGCCTGGATGATGAAGCCGCGGACATAGACCTGCAAGGCCCCCAGCAGGTTCCCGGGCTGGCCGAACCCGGTCAGCACAAAGGTCTGGCTCCGGGCAGGTCGATGGCGAGGACCGCGACGTCGGGCCGTGTCTCGAGCGCGGCGGGCTGGACCCGGTCGCCGCGCTCCAGCTCAGCGACGACCTGCATATCAGCCCGCAAACGGCCAGACCGTTTGGCCGCCGGAAAATGTCGGCGAACACCGGCTGGCACCGGCGTTACAGAATGTTCCATCTGGCCTATCCCACGTGAGTCCTTCGACAAGCCTGCAACCCTACAGATCGGCGGCTCGGGCTCGTCAACAACGCGAGTCGCCGGATGCCCACGGTGATCGCAGTGCTCAGGACTCATGCCCCTGGCCTGCCCCCGCGCCGCATCACGATCTGCACCGGATTGCCCTCAGGGTCCGCGATCCAGGCCGCGCGCAGCGAGGCGAGGAAGTCATGCGGCGGGCTCAGCACGCGAACGCCCTTCCCGCTGAGATCTGCGAACGCCGCATCCACATCGTCGGTCCACACGACGACCTCGGCCCGTGGCGGGCCAGTGCCGACGGTCACGCCGTGCACGTCCCGCAGGGACTCGATCGTGGCCAGCCCGAGAGTGAACCCGTCAAGACGCAGCTCAACATGGATCGGCATGCCCTGCCGCGGCGTGCGAAACGTCTCGGTGAACCCGAGCAGGCCGCGGTAGAAACCGGCAGCAGCCTCGATGTCCTCGACGTAGAAGTTGACCTGCGGGGCGCGGAACATCAAACCATCATGACATCCGCGACCGTCTTCAGTCCGCGGGAGCGACGCCGTGCTATCACTGACCGGCCGACATCGGCGCCGGCGCCTGCGGAGGACCCGGCGCAGTATGGTCGGTTAAGCGCGCCGTGGACAAGCATCCAGCAGATCATGACCATCGTGCATATCGAGACCTCTTTCGTGCGGGCCCCTCACGAGGGTGGCCACACTCCGTGACCGCTGGCGCCGACACTTGCCCGGCTCGCGCAAGGTCATCCGGGGGCAATCGACGCCGGTGAAGGTACCTGCGGAGGCTACTGGGAAGGAAAGCCGAGCGCTTCCGGATGTGCCCGGCGGTAGTGCTCGGTCAGGACCTCACTGAGGCCGCCGGGCCGGTACGCCACAGTACGGTGGCAGATCTGGCAACGGGTGACCGGCAGCTGGGTAACGGTCACAGGGAAGCGGCGGGAAGATGACTTGCTCATTTGCCTCTATGATGCCAGCCCCGCGGAGTGATCTTGCCTGAGCCTGTGCCGCATGACTCCACGCGGCATGTGCGGGCGGCTGCTCCCGAGGCGGCGATGCATAAATATACGGCGGACCCATCGCAGCTGGATTATCGCCTGGAGCTGCGAGGCGCACCCCACTGTCGTTCGGTTATGGAATGTGCTTGAGACCGGTACGCATCGGCGCCCCTGGCGTTTCGTGACGTTGCGTAACTGCTCTTGAGGCGCGGTGCGGCTGTGTGAAGGCTGATTCGCTACGTTCTGTCAGGTAGGCGCGTGATGGGCGGGGCTGACGGGGCTGAGTACCGGGAGGGCTGGCCTGGCCGGGCGCGGTCATGGCGGCGCGGGCATGGCGGGATCCCGGCGCGGCGCGTACGTGCCGGGCGGCGGGCGTGAGGGTCAGGCGGCCGGCGGGGCGCTGGGCTGCTGCGGGGCGGGGCGGGCACGGCGGGCAGTGGCAGCATGTGCAGCCGTGCGGTGCCGGGCATGGTGTCCTTGCTCTTGCGGGTTCTGACCTTCCTGATCGTGTAGCGGGGGTAGTGGCGGCCGGGCCGGTACGCGGTGACGAACCGCAGCGGATGGGCAGTGATGTCGCGGCGGGTTATCGCGATTGCCGCAGACAGCGCCCGCGCGGAGCAGCCCTGCCCGGCGGTTATGCTGGCGGCGGCCAGGTCGCGCAGCGCGGTGCAGCTGATCCTGGCGGGCTCGGCGCCGATGGCGGCCGCGATCGCGGCGCCGGCGATCCGCAGTGCCTGGCGGGCCGCGACGGTGGCGGCGGCCATCCGGTAGGTCCCGGCGGGGGTGGCCGCGGTGACGGGCCGCCCGGCGGACAGGGTCTGCTTTTCTTCCAGGTAGACCAGCTCGCTGGCCCAGCGCATGCCGTACAGTTCGGCGATGTCGCGGGCCGGGTAGGTCCCGGCATCCGTCAGGCTGGTGATCAAGGTGACGGTCTCGGACACCTCCACGCGGATCGTCTCGTCCGGCTGCCGGCACAGCCCGCCGTCGTGGCCGTCGTCCAGGACGCGGACGGACGCGCCGGGCGGCGGGGCGGACAGCAGCGGGTGGCCCGGCGGGAGATCGAAGACCTGGCCGGTGTGGTATTCAATGACGCGGACCTTGACGGTGCGGCCGCGCCAGGTGATCTTCGCCTTCCACGTGCCGTCCGGCAGCGGCCGCCCCGGGCGGCGCAGCTTCCACGCCGACGACACCCGCCAGATGAAATACTTCCCGGCGGTGATCTTCGCGACGGCCGCCTCGCGGCTGGGGAACCCGCGGTCGGCCAGGTCGATGTCGCCGGGGCCGCAGGCGGGTTCCAGGTGCGCGGCCAGCGTGGTCTCCCCGTTGCCGGGCGGCCCGGCGGCCCACGCCACGCCGGAGCGGTACCACACGCCGGTGACCCCGGCCATGCGGATCTGCGGGGCCGCGGCGGCGCCGGTGCTGGCCGGACGGCCGAAATGCGCGGCGTTGCGGGACTGCCCGCCGGTCCCCTTCCGGTCGTTCCGCTTCGGGTCGGCGACCGTGCGGACGGTGCCGTCCTTGGCGAGCACCCGCAGCCCGTGCCGGCGGCCGTCCCGCCACGGCCCGCCCGGCCGCGTCAGCGGGCGCAGCCGGACGGCTGCCCGGTCTCCCTCCGGCGTCCCGGGACCGGGCAGGGACGATGCCGTCACGCCCGGCAGCGGGGCCGCCCTGATCTGCCCGCATACTCCCGCCAGGAGCCGGAGGAATGGCCTGGCCTGCAAGAAGCTGTCTGCGTCCGACAGCGACGACGGTGCCGGGAGATCATATCCCGGGTCGGCTTCGCGGGGACGCTGGGCCAGCGCGCGCAGCGTGGCCGCCGCGGTCCCCGGCACCAGCCCCCGTGCCAGGGCCACCTGCACCGCCAGCCGCGGCGTGAGCTTCCGCGCTTTCCGGGCCGGCACGCCGGCCAGCGCCACCTCATCGATCAGCGCCGGGGTGATCACCGCCGACGCCAGCCCCAGCCCCGTCCCCTCCCGCACCGGCCCCGGCTCGTCCGTGACCCCGGCCGCCGCCATCAGCTCCGGCGTCCAGGCCGGCTCCGGGGCGGCCGCGCCCGGCAGCGCCCCGCACGCCACGATCCCCGGGCCCGCGCCGGGGAACTCCAGCAGCCGGCCCTCCGCGTCCTTCCAGATCGCCGGCATCGCCATCACCTCCGCCAGGCCCGCCTCCGCGTCCCGCACCGGATCCTTCTGGCGGCGCACCTCCCGCCGCGAGGCCGGCAACCCGCGCCCGCAGGCCCGCCGGCGTCGGCCAGGCGCGACGTAATACCGGGCAGCAGGTAGCGTCGCAGCAGGAAGCACCGGCGGGCCCCTCGCTCGAGGTGGGCAGAGACCGCCGGTGCTTCCGCATACGCTCACGTTCGTCCCGTAACCCGCCCGGCGTAGCCGCCGGAAACCGCCCAGGTCCGGCCGGGTCCGGCCGCAGCCGCCATGCCGCGCCACCCGCCTTGCTCACGCAGCGTAACACCCGGCCCCGGCCCGCTCAGTTACGCCGAGTGACAGCGTGCAGGAGCCCCCAGAACCCGCATCCACCGGCAAACCCACAGGCCACACGCTCCGCAGCTCTAACCGAATGCCAGTGAGGCGCACCCGACGGCACGGAGCTCGCTTGATAACTGCGCGCTGACCCGCCTAATTGCGTGACGAGTAGCTCCTTGGCGATCATTCATCGAAGCGCGCAGATCAAGGCGCTCTGCGCTCCGGCCGGAGGTCGGTGATTGCATTTACCCGGTAGCCAGCTGGTAAGCACGAAAGATCCTTGACGTGGTGCACATGGATGTAATCCCGGCCAAACGGATCCGTAGCTTTCCTCAAATGAGGAGTCGCACGCGATGCGGTGGAGCCCCAGTGTTGCAGGAAGGCATTAGGGGCTCAAACAGCTTGAGCCGCTGCGGGCTTGACGTCGTTCCCCGGGCGGTGCGGAGGGCGTGATCTGCGCGCTGCCCGGCGCTTTGGGCACCAGCGAAGGTCCGTTCGGGTAAATCCAATTTCTTCCGAACGAACCGTGGTGGCTTGCCCGGGCAACAGCCACTGCTCCCCCCCTGCCCGCGCCGTCGGCTCCGCGCCGCGCCGCCGGACGGGTTGGCCACCGGTGGAGGGTGGTCAGGCCGACACGATCCTTTCTGATCGAAACTCCCGCGGTGACATGCCGTAGGTCGCACGGAAGAGGCGGGAGAAGTGCGACGAGTCCAGGAGACCCCAACGGGCGGCGATCCTGCTAATCGTCGCGGTTGTCAGCTCGGGATCATCCAGGCGGGCGTCGATGAATGCCTTGATCTGCAGGATGAGGGCGTGTCGCCCTGTCTCCGGCCGTACGGGCGACTCGCACCCGAGTTGCTCCGAGAGGGCTGCAGCGAAGAGGTCGAGCACTGCGTTGGAGAGCTCGAAAGTCGGCACGATCTGGTCGCTGCGGAGCTCGTTGGCCAGCTTTACCAAGAACGGGGAAACCAGGCCGCCGACACCGCGGCGGCCCGAGACTCTGCGGGCTACGACGTTAGCCAAGTCGTCCGCTCGCAGGTTCAGCAGCTCGCGGGGGAACATGACGACGAGCATGCGGAACTCACTGTCGAAGCTGAGCTGATAGGGACGGCGCGTGTCGTAGAGAGCGAAATCGCCTGGCGTCAGCGGTGCCTCCCGGCCATCCTGCGTGACAAGGCAGTAGCCACGGAGTTGCATACCGAGTTTGAGGTAGCCCGGATCGAATCGCCGGATGGCCTGAGCGGAGCGATAGACGTCGACTGCGCCGCCCGCGACATCGCTGAATTGCACGGCACCGACGGCATGGTTGGCCAGGACCCCGCCGAATGCTCCTTCGGTCCGGCTCCTTGCGTCGAGCGGTACGAAGGCCTTGGACACTGCTTCGTGCCACGCGTCGAACTGTTCGGACGGCGGCAGCGAGCTAAACGTCGCGACGGTGTTCACCACATCACCTCGGCCGTGCGCTCTGTGACAGACAACATACTCGCAGCGCAGCACGTCGCGCCACGGCATCTGTACGATGATCTGCCCGAACGCGCGGTCGGAGTCGCTAGCTCTGTTGATCAACGACTGGAAGCGGCTCGGCGACCGGTCCGCGCAGGACGGCGCTGAGGGGTCGCACGCGGGCGTGGAGCGGCGGGGGTGCCAGACACGGTGGCGTCCTCGTCGTAGCCGGGCTCGCGCAGCATGGCGTGCAGCTGCCGCCGACGCAGGCCGAGGTTGCTGCCGCCGAACAATGGCAGCGCCAGAGCGTCCTGCAACAGCCGCCCGAGCGGCTGCTCGTGGGCGTAGCTGTCGACGCCCACGACCTGCATCAGGTCAGTGATTACTGCGACCGCTGTCTCGGAACCGAAGACCTTGGCGTGCAGCGCGAGCTCGTGACCGGCGGGGGAGCCGGTGTCGAGCGCGTGACAGGCCCGCCACGTCAGCGACCGGGCCGCTTCGATCCGGGTCTTCGCGCTGGCCAGCGCGTAGCCGACGGCCTGGTAATCGATGATCGGCACCGGGCCGCCGCGTCTCTCGGCCCGGGCGAACCGCAGCGCGTGGTCGAACGCGGCGCGCATCAGGGCGAGCCCGAACACGCCGACCAGGGCAGCAGCCGGGCCGAAGGCGGACCCCACGATCCTCAAGCCGCCCCCGACGTCACCGATGACGTTGCCTTCGGGCACGCGCACGTCGGTGAGGGCGATCGTCGGCGTCGAGTGCGCCCGGTGGCCGATCGTGTCCGGGGTGCCGGTGACGGTCAGCCCGATGACCGGCCCGGGAATGAGGAGCACCGACAGGGCCGTGCTCGCGGCCGCGGCCGGATCGGTCCGCGCCACGATGCACATCAGGTCCGGCCCGGTACCATCCCAGCCCGCGGAGTTCGATACCCACTTCTTGGCACCGGTGATCACCCAGTCGCCAGCGTCGCGCACGGCCGTGGTGCGCACGCCCTCGGCCGGGGGCGGCGCGTCGAAGTTGGCGCTGCCGCCCGGCTCGCTGAGCGCGAACGCGGCCAGCGGGGCCCCGGCGGGGATGAGGAACCTCGCCAGGTGCGCGTGTTGCTGGGCCGCAGTTCCGGCATGGACGACCGGGGCGAGCCCCAGCGTGACCGCGAACAGGGTCAGTGCCACGCTGGCATCGACGGCGGTCAGCTCCTCGGCGATCAGGGCCAGGTCGAGCGTGCTGCGCAGCTCGCCGCCAGCCGACTCAGGCAGGATCTTGCGGAGGTATCCGGCCTCGACCAGCTGCTGGTAGGCCGACCGGGTCGCGGCGAAACGCTCTTCGGGAGAGGCGAGCCCGGCGGTGCGGGCGCTGACGCCGGCGAGGACGTCATAGGCGATCTCCCGGGCGGCGGCCCGCAGGCGGCGCTGGCCGGGTTGAGGGTGAACTCGATCGCCATATCAGTGCTACGCCGTGGTCACGAGCTGCACGCCACGGCCCAGGCTGGGCTGGGCGACGGCCACGACCAGCTTCCCGACGGTATCGCCGGCCAGCAGCCGGGCGAGCGCGGTGGGAGCGTGCTCGAGCCCGGTGACGACGCTCTCCCGGTACCTGAGCCGGCCCACCGCCCACAGCGCTCCCAGCGCGTCGAGGGCCTCGGGCCAGCGGTCGAGGTGGTCGGTGACGATGAATCCGCGCATCGTCGCGCGCTGCATGTGGATCTGGTCGATGTTGACCAGCCCGCGCCACGCGGCGCGCTCGCCCGAGTCGTCGTACTGCGACACCATGCCGCACAGGAAGATCTTGGCGTTAAGGTTCAGCCGCATGAGCAGGTGATCCATGATCGGGCCGCCGACGTTCTCGAAATCAAGATCGACACCATCCGGGGTAGCGGCGTCAAGCAGGTCGCGCCAGGTGGGGTCACGGTGATTAACGCAAGCATCGAAGCCGAGATCGTCAACTACATAGCGGCACTTGGCCGGACTGCCCGCGATGCCCACCACCCGGGCGCCGCGCAGCTTAGCCAGCTGACCAGCGATCGACCCCACACCGCCCGCCGCGGCGGAGATCACCATAGTCTGTCCCGGGCCCGGGTCCAGGTGGTCGACGCCCAGGTAGGCGCTGATGCCGATGTGCCCGAGCACGCCGACGAACGCCGAAGCCGGCGCCGGCAGCGGCGAGGGCAGCGTGGTCAGCGGGGCCTCGAGCAGCCGGTCGTCGGCGACGCAGAACTCCTGCCAGCCGAGGAATCCGGCGACCACGTCACCCTCGCGGAGGTCGGCGCGCCGGGAGGCAATCACTTCGCCGACGCCAATACCGCGCATCACCTCCCCGACCGGGACCGATGGCATGAACGCCCGCTGGTGTCCTAGCCAGATCCGGCTGGCCGCCTCCACCGACAGCACCAGCGTGCGGACCAGAGCCTGGCCGTCCTGCAACGGCCCGATGGGGTCGGTGACCAGCTCCAGGTCGCTGGTCGCCAGAGCGCCGGCCGGGCGTCGGCGAAGTCGCCACCCCCGGTTCATGGTTGCCTGGTTCGTTATGACCTCGGCCATCCCTGCTCCTCGGTGAACGTGCCGGTCGACGCGCCGGCGTGAGCGGCAGCGGGGCTGCTAGACCCAGAGTGGACCCGGCCCGCCCGGGCTGTCTTGCACGTAACCGCACGGCCTTTTGTCAGAGGACGCACACCCGCAGACCTCCGCTCGTGTCGACAGGAACAGTGCGCGCAGCGAAATAAACAGTTCGGCGACCGGCAAGAACCCCCGCCGCCGGCCTATGCAGACTTGCCTGCGTACCGAGGGCAGATAGCCACGGCTGGTAGATGAGGAGCGAGCATGACCGCGACGAGCGAGCAGGAGAGGCTGCTGATCGGCGAGACGTGGGTGCCGGCGACCGCAGGCACGTCCGCGATGTCCTGGACCCGGCGGCGGGCGAGGTGATCGCCCAAGTCGCCGACGCCGGCCCCGACCTCGGAGAACTCCATCTGGCCGAAATGGTCTTTCCGACCATGATACAGAGGCATGAGGCCTTCGAGATATTGCATGAGCACAGTTGGCCAGGAGCTATGACACCTGGTGCGGACGTCATGTGGTACCCTTACGCGGCGATGTTTACGCGCGAGACCGACGAATTGGTCGTAGAAGTAAAATTTCCTTCAGCACTTACTTTTATTCGCGGGTATATCGTTAGCCTCTCAAGCGGTACATGCGTGCTTAGCAATCAGCAACCGGAGGAATGTCAGGGCTCGCCCAACACTTTCAAATGGATGATCAACAATGTTAGCAACGAAGAAATCTATTCTCTTGTATTTGAGCGTTAGATGATCGTCGTTATAATTTGCGAAGGAGAGAATGTTGAAGCTGCCAGAGATTGACTACCAGTCACGGCTGGCACGGATGAGAGATCTTATAAATCTGGAGTCAGGTGATGCAGTATATATTTCGGCGTTGCCAAATATCAGATACTTCTCAGGCTTTTCGGGTAGCGCAGGAGTGATGCTCCTGACGGTTGATGCAGCCATACTCATAACTGACCAGCGGTATGAAGAGTCAGCTCGAATAGAATGTGAAACGAGCAGAGTAAATATAGTAGGGATTCCATCAGCAAGCCAATTCGGCGAGATCGCACGTTTGCTGATGGGCGTAAGGCGGCTTGTGGTAGATCCGAGCCAGATCTCTATGGAAGATTATTGGCATCTAAAAGACTCAGTGCCGACTGCTGAGCTCGTTCATCGGCGTGGCTCGTCAGAAAAACTCAGGCTTACGAAAGACACCGCGGAGGTAGTTAGAATTCGCGAAGCTTGCCGTATTGCCTTGAAGGCTTTCGCTGATGTCCATGCTCAGTTGGAAGTTGAGTCAACTGAACGCAGCATCGCGAATAAACTAGAGGCTCGCATTAAGGAATTGGGTGCTGAGGACATCGCTTTCGCCACCATCGTTGCGTCCGGCCCGAACAGTGCAAAGCCTCACGTGCGTCCAAGCGAACAGGTTGTACGTGAAGGACAACCCGTAATAATAGACTTTGGAGCTGTGGTTGATGGATACCACAGTGATATAACTCGGACAATTTGGTTTGGCGATCTTGCCAGAGATATAAGACCCATATACGAGGCTGCCAAGGATGCACATTCGGCTGGAATTACCAGCATGAGGGCCGGCGTCACTCATGCTGCTGTAGATGCCGTCTGCCGGGAGGTTTTCGTCACCCATGGCTTCATAAACAAACCATTGCATCCGTCCGGGCATAACGTTGGCCTGTCAATTCATGAGAGACCATTCTTGACTCCATACTCGACGGAACCCATACTTGAGGGCTACGTACTTACTGTTGAGCCTGGTCTGTACATACCCACTAAGGGTGGGTGCAGAATCGAAGATACGGTACTAGTAGGAGCTGAAGGTGTAGAGGTGCTATCTCAACTTTGATACCCAGGGTGAGGGTCAAAGTAGGTATGCAGGTGCTTTGAACTGCAGCTATATGTACGGCTGGACTTTCCGCGGCTCGTGTGATATGAGAGACCGGTGGCAGATGAGAGTCCTGGACTGAAGATCCGCCTCGTGGCGGACGA
>WNGL01017642.1_pt1 | contig 13668 bp, 11 predicted proteins | sample 5400591 | NCBI WGS metagenome assembly WNGL01 (sample SAMN13153377, study PRJNA577476) | soil metagenome | isolation source: 80 cm soil or saprolite under Garry oak tree replicate 1 | place: USA:California | collected 2016-06-15
CAGCGGCCCCTCGGACTTCACGATATCCCGCAGCGTCCGCCCGTCCACGTACTCCATCACGATGTAGGGCAGCGGACCGTAGTCGGTGCGTGTCTCACCGGTGTCGTACACCCTGACGATGGCCGGGTGGTTCAGCGCCGCCGCGTTCTGCGCCTCACGCCGGAACCGTTCCTGGAACTGCGGGTCACGGGCCAGATCGGCACGCAGCACCTTGATCGCCACGTCACGACCTAGCCGTATGTCCTTCCCGCGGTGGACCTCCGACATGCCGCCGTAGCCGAGCGTCTCGCCCAACTCGTAGCGGTTCGAGAACAGCCTCGGCGAAGTGCCGGATGCCGACCGGCCGACTGCAGGTGTGGGCGCCGGCTGACGCTCTGTTCTGGAATGCCGGGAGACTCGTACCGGCGGTGGCGCAGGAGGGACGCTGACCGGGACTCGGTAGCGCCTGCCGAGTCGCGCGAGCACCAGGGCAGCAACATGCGCTGGTGAATCGGGATCCGTCGAATGGGGTCGAGGCGTGCCGGCCAGTAGACCACCGATGTCGACGGACTGACCGTACTCGGCGGCGATGAACTTCGCGCTCTCGCGGACAACATCGAGAAGGTCGTCTCTATTGAGGTAGTTGTTGAGGAATTCCCGCACTCCCGGCAGGAAGTCGTATCGGATGTCATCGACACAGATCGAACTGACGGTCGGTGTATGTCGTAACAGCCCGCTGAGGAACACCTCCGCCATGTGCTCATCACCGGCGTCCGGTACCATCAGGTCCCGCACCAATCGCATGACGGGTAGCGTCAGCCAGGCGCCGGACAACATGCAGGCAAGCTTGAATGCCTCGGGCGACAGTTGCATGCGCAACTGTTGGACGAGCAGGCCCGGTGGGAGTGCTCTGTCTACCTCGCTCGCGGTACTGACCGAGTCAGGCTCGGCAAGCAGTACGACATCGGTCCAGTCGGTGGTGTCCGTCACCACCCTGGACCACGACCGCAACCAGCGTGGTGCCAGCCGGACAACGGGTATCGGGCTTCCGGTCGGCAATGGACCATCGCCGCGCGGACGAACAAGCCAACGTGCGTTCGACGCTCCAATAGAAAGCGCGCGAGCCCGAGCCGGGACACATCGAAGCCTGGTGCCGGACCACATGCGCGGGGGAAGCAGATCACACACGGCAAGGGGGCTGTCAGCCGACCAGCGGTTGAGGATGGCGTGTATTCGGCCGTCCCGCCACCCTTCCTGCACGCCGTCGGTCATCACTAGGATCGCCTGCCGATGGGGCGATATGGTCGAACGCTCGTCCAGAGCCTGAATGGTGACGGTTCGGAACAAGCCGAGTTGTTCGGTCAGTATCCGCAGCCGCTGGATCTGCCGCTGCCACAGAACCATGCTGGATGACGGATCGACCATGATCGACAGGCTCAGCCATCGTTCCTGGCTTGGCCGCAGAACGGGGCTCCACAGACCTTCTTCCGCGATCTGGGCGATGGTCGCCGATTCGTCCAGTACAGTGGCTCGTTGCGCGGGCACTCGGCGGCCAAAGGGACGTAGTGTCCTGATGAGGTCGGCCTGGCCTTCGGATCGGCTAGTCGTGCGGCGTATCGGCGCGCCTTCCACTCGTTCGGTCCCACCGCTGCCGAGGCCACCGACCGCGTGCACCTCGCCGTGCAGGCGGTGGACCATGGTGGGCTGCCAGTCGTCCGGCTCGGGAATGGCCCGCAGCGATCCTGCGGCCCTGGCGCGCGGGGAAGAGTGTCCGGTGGCCGCTGGCGACTTGGCGACTTGCCGGGGGATCCGCGTGTCCGGTGGCTTGATCGCGATGTGGTCGGCCAGCCAGAGCGCGTCTCTCAACTCGCCCGGATCCGGCTCGATACCGGCCGTGCCGAGCACGCCCAACAGTTCGTTGATCATGCTTCGCTCGTGTCGGTCAATGGTCGCAGCACGGCCGCCACGACGTCATCGAACGCCGAAGGGGATCCATTCGCATATCTTGACCCGGAGGTCGCCAGATAGACGGCGTTGAGCAACTGGTCGGTCGTGATGTTCGCACGTCTGCGCCGGTCGAGGAACTCCTGAATGTGTTTCTCTGCCGTTACTGCCGCTACCGAGTCGAAGTGGGATTGGAGGATCGACATCAGCTGAGCGGCGTTCGGCGGTCGCATGTCCAGTCTCAGGCAGCGCCGGAGAAACGCGGGCGGGAACTCTCGTTCGCCATTGCTGGTGAGTACTATGAACGGGAACGCATGGCACTGGACCAATCCCCGTGTGATGGTCGCCCGCACGCCTCGGTCAGCGGTCATCACGCCAACACTGGTGATCTCGCCAGGCAGCCTGCTGAGTTCGTCGATCTCGAACTCGCCGTCCTCGAAGACGTTCAGCAGATCGTTGGGCAGGTCGATGTCGCTCTTGTCGATTTCGTCGATCAGCAGCACCCTAGGCCGTTCGTACGGCAGCAGCGCGGTGCCCAGTGGCCCGAGGCGTAGGTGTTGGCCGATGTCGTCGCCGAGCACGTCGGCCGATTCCGCGGTCGTCGACCGGCGCAGTTGGCGAAGGTTCTCCTCGCGCAGACGGCCGATCGGGTCGTAGCGATAGAGGCCGTCCAACAGCGTGGATCGGCTCGTGATGGGCCATCGTAGGACAGGGCCGAGTCGCAGTTCGCGCGCCACCGCGTAGGCGAGTGTCGAATTCCCGGTTCCGGGTTGCCCGGTCACTAGCAGCGGCCGCCGCAGGAACAGAGCGGCGTTGACCATCTGGACCGCCTCGGGGGTCGAGGTGCCGTCCTGGTTGGTGCCCAGCCTGCGAACCGCGCCTGTGTCGGTCTCGTTGGTGTTGCTCTCGGGCGGGCCGGGCATGACCGGGCCGCCGTCGAACGAACGCCAGTTCGGTGGCGGTGGCAGGCCGTTCACACCATCATGTGGTGTGCCCGTGCCCCGATACACAGGCCACTCCGTCATCGCGTCCCCTCTCGGATGGGTGCCGTCCATCGAGTAGTCGGTGGAAGGTGGTTCGGGTCGTGCCACAACAGAACAACGCTGCGGCCGGGATGGTCGAGGGGCGCCTGTGGATGCTGTGCGTTGCGTCGTAGCTGGTGGATCAAGTCCGGCAGGTTGCGCAGGGCGTGGCCACGCAGGATGCCCGAGAGCGCGGATTCGTCGTCGGCGCGGGCGGGTGTGCCGCGATGCCATAGCAATGCGGGGATCCCCGCTGCCGTGGTTGCCGCCAGCGCGGGGCCTAGCAGACCGGTGCTCTGGTCACGGAGGCCATAGATACCCGCGCAGAGTACGTCCTGCCATTGCTCCGAAGGCCGGTCTCGTACGACGGCGGGCAGAACGATGACCGACTGATCACGGTACCGATCACCATCGGACTGCAGTTGACGCCAACGTTGGTGCCACGATTCGAGGTCCGCTGCCCCCACAAGCTGCTCGGTCGGACGAACCACGACGGGACAATAGTCACCGATCGTGTGCTTCCCGTCGCCCAGATCGGCAGGCAGCGTTTCAACCGGGTGCTGGACGAGCGACAGCGGCAGCTCGAACTCGAATACGGGGACCAGGCCGCCGATGTCGGCGATATCCCGAAGGATGTCGCTCAGATGGGCAGCCACCTGCCGCCATGTCATCGGGGTGTCGGATGCCAGCACCTGACACCCCTCTCCGCCCGAATAGGACCAGATGGTGACGTCGTAACCGGGACCGAGCATCGTTTCGTTAACCCGAATCAGGAACGTTGTTCTCCTGAGCATGGAGTTCAGCGTCGCCAGCTCATGCAGATCTTCTGGAGGCGCCGTATGCCGTAGCCAGGTCCACAGTTGTTGCCGCGTGGCCGGGTCGGCCTTGTCGGCAAGCCGAACCACGAACTCGAACAACGGACGCGCGCTGTGCGCGGTGCGTAGCACCTCGACGGCCGCCCAGATGTCATCCGGACACCTCGGTAGCCCCAAGACCTTTCGAGTCGCGTCCTCGTAGAGCAAGGCGAGCGACTCGGGTACCGCGAGCCCGTCCAACACGGCATGCAGTCGCGCGGCCTGCCGTGCAGTGAGTAGCAACTGCCCGACTGCGGCCGCACTGGCCCTGGTTTCCTCCACGCGCGTCGTGAACAACAGGTGGCCTTCTTCGCCGCCGGACTGGAACCAGACGTGGGTCGGTACCTGATTGGTGCGGCCTCGTTCGCGCAGGTTCTGGAATTCCGTGTTGACACTGTCGCGCAGCCGAATCGGGTCCGGTGGCCATTCTCCGTTCGGCATTGCCGCCAGCGCGCCCAGGGCGACGTTCGAGAAAAGACCGGTGCGCTGCACGGTGTCATTTACCGCGATCTGGCCTACCCCCGCCGCAAGGAGAGTGTTCTGCACCTGACCAGCGGTGGGTTCGCCCGCAGCGAGTCTCTCGACCGGCAGCGACGCACCCCAGTTCCGTGTGCCGACAAGGGTGGTGCATGCGTCTACCAGGATCAACTGGCAGGGGTGGGAGGCGTAGAGGTTGGAACGCAGCGCTGTTAACAAGGAGGTGAGGTCGATATTGCGTTTGTCCCGCCTGCTGGCTTCCGCGTAGAACAGGCGCCGCGAACCATCGACGTTGAAGACACCGTGGCCACCCCAATAGATCACCAACAGGTCGCTCTTCGCGTAGTACAGCGATGTGGTGAGCGCCTCGCGGATAGCAGTGTGGTCGGCTGGGCGTACACCGACTTCGCCGGCCAGTCGCTGGACCTCAGCGTCATTAGCGCGGAGCGGTGCCACGAGCAGCGTGATGTTCGCCGGCGGCACCCCCCGATCCACGAGCCAATGCCCGACCCGACACGCGTCCAGAGCGGGTCCCGTCAGATCCCAGTCGGCGCCGATGGCGTACGTCTCGATCCCGATCAGGACGGCGTGGGTCTTTTCGGTCGTGGACGTCACGGCAGAACTCGGTCGAGAAGGGCGTAAAAATCGTCGTTCCCGAAGTACGCGGAATGCGCGCGCGGGAAACCGATCCTGTTGTCGATTCGGAGGTCCGTAACCTTGCCGGGGAAGAGCGGCTCAGCTACGAAGGCCAGGAGATCTCGATAGTCCACGACGTTCACCCAGGCCGGCATGTGACCGGGGAGCGCGCACCCGAATTCTAGCGTTGGCAGCGCGCCGATCTCGTAGAGCAGTGGGGCCTGTGACCCCACCGTGATCACCACCTCGACGCCCGGTATCGGCTCGGACATCAGTGCTTCCAACGCCGCGATACCGCCGAGGCTGTGCGCCAGCACGACGACGGGCGGCGCGGCCGAGGCGATCGTCTCGACGAGGTGGCAGCGGAGTGGATCACCGTGTGCCAAGTAGCGCAACACGTCACCCGCCACAGGCAGGATCGCTCCGGCAAGCGCATCTCGACGGCGTTCGAGTGGTTTGGCCACACCGGACCAAGACGCCAGACCAGCCAGCACTCGACCGGTAGCCGAAACGACCGAACGTCCTCCGCTCCCACCGAGGCGATCCACGACCACCTGGGACAGTGCCACGAGATGCCGTCCGTCGACCGACAACGGACCTCCCAGGTTCCGCTCGACGACCCGCATTGACGACGCGACGATGGCTCCGGCCAATGCCGGACCTAGTTCCGCAATGTCAGCGGAACTGGCCGCCAGATAGGGTTCGCTCCCGAGTATCTCCGATACGACGGCGCCGAGATCGACCGGCATTCCTGTCTCCTCGAACGCCACGATCACGTCACGTTCGCCGCGCAGCGCGAGGGCTGATTCGGCCAGTCGTTCACCGCCGGTTCGGACATGTGGCGCGATTTCGGACGAACCGGAATCGACCGCTGCCAGCAGTCGCAACTCGAACAACGGGTCAACGTCCAGCAAGGTCCAGCGGGCCACCGACAGGTCTTCCGTAGAGTCGCCCGATCCCCTGCCACTATCGACACGGGGCAGGCAGGCGCCATCGGCCTGGAGGGACGCGCCGTAATCGTCACCCCAGTAGCACGGCAGAACCGAATATTCCGGACGGATTCCGGCCACGCCTCGGGTAATCGACGCCAGCATTACTTCGTAGGCAGGCAGGCGGACACCAGTACCGTGCACGAACAACACTGTCGTCAAGGAACGGCTCCAGTCCGACCCACCCATAGGACACCCGGTGATGATACGTCCATCGCTAGGTGGCTACGTCCGTTACGTGCAGCACGCCGTGCGACGGCCAGCGCGCCAGTAGGTGTCCCAGTTCTGTCATAGATCTGGGCGTTGTCTCAGTTGGACAGGCCGATGTTCCCGATGGTCTAACTAACTACGGTGTCGTCGCGCTGCAACCCTAACTGACGCGCTTGGGTGGATCGCCGCCGCCAGGGCGACGCCCAACCGTGACCTCGTCCGGCAGCGTCTGGCCGAGCAGGTCTCGGTAGCCCGAATCCTTGCCGAGATCCGCGAGCAGGGCTACACCGGCAGCGCGAACCTCCTGGTGCGCTACATGCGAGTCGAGCCGATCCGCAGCGCGTCACGCCGTCGCCACGCCGTCTCGTTCCTGGATCAGGAGCAGACATCAGGACGTGATCGCAGCCCAGATTGATCAACCACCTCCACCGTCACGGCCAGCGGCCAGGCGTTGACATTCCTCACGCTGGACGAACTCCGCACACGTCCCAAACGCGACCAAGACGGCGATGCGGCAAGCGCAGCCCTCGACGGCTCGTTCTCCCACAGCCCGACAACGCCAGCGACGTCAAACAATGGTCCACCGACCCACACGCCGCCGGCTACGAATACTCCACCGTCGAAGGCATCATCGGCCTACTCAGCCGCATCCTCGATTTGACCGCTAATTGACCACCCTGCAATCGATGCTGCCAGCACAAACATAGCCCGACTACTTGAACTCGCAACATTTAACGCGGCCCCGGACACCCTCTATGAGGTCACTCAACCGGGGATACCGCGCCTCCGTATGAGCGCCGTCGCCACGAGGGAGCCGGTTGATCATCTCCTCGTAACGAAGTTCCGCCACCCGCTTTGCCGGCAGCACCATTGTGATAGAAGTGCCTCATGTTACGTATTCGAAGGATTCGAGTCTCGGACGCCGTAGCGGTCGCCGGCGACGTGTTGGATGATGACCTGTCGCCGCGGGCGTTCACGCAGGCGCAAGCCTTACCAGACGACCGAGCGAACGCGATGTGGTTGGGGTCCGAGGAAGCGTTGCGGCCGCTAGGGCTGTCCAACAGCAGTGAGGTTGCGGTCGCGCGATTGGCAACGGTGCTGGGGACCAGTCGGGGCGCGTTCGACCTGACGTTCTGGGCGCCAAGTTCAGCCTCCTGGGTGTGGGCTACCACCGATGACGCGAAACTGCGCGCGGACCTCGAACACGCCATGGTCAAGGCTACCAACTACCTGCTTGCCTACCTCGTTGAGAACCAGCCGGTGGTGGACAACGAGAAGCCCGCAGCAGGATTCGCCGCCGCGCTGGCGTTGCACGCGCGGGTCTGGCGAGTGGAGGGCGAGGAGATACCGCCTCCGCAGTTGCACACGCACAGTCTGTTGGTTGGTGTGATGGACGACCACGGCCGGATAGGCCCCGCAAACGGCGACGCGCTATTCGGGGAGACCGTGGCCCGCCTGGTCGGCGCAGTCGGACGGGCGGTGTTGGCCGAAGAACTGGTGAAACTCGGGTTCCAGATCGAGGCCGGCACAGGATACCAGCGTCGCTACTTTGAGATCGACGGGGTACCGAAGGAGTTGTTGAATCCGGATGCTTGGCGCCACTCGGTCTGCTGTGACCGGACCGAATGACTACTGATTCACCGTGGGTGGATGCCGTCGAGGGCGGAGCGTTTAGCTGGGAAGTCAGTGCTCGTGGTAGTGCTACATCCAGCGGTAGGTGTGGCCGCCGTACCTGGTGGAAAGGTCTACCAATGAGTGCCACGGACGTCATCACATGGTGTGTATCGGCTGGGCGCCCCTGTTCGCGGGCCTGGCTTGGCGCCAGGCGCGCCGGGCCGCCGACGCCGCCTCGGACGGGACCGCCGGCACGCCGAACTGACGCCGCAGTTGACGCTGGCGGTCGCCGTCCGAGACGACAACGCGGGCACGTTGATGCTCAAAGCCGAGGGCATCGATCCCGCACCGAACCGTAGCGCCGCCACCTGGGCTGACTTCCTGCGCTCCCAGGCTGACGCGCTGCTGTCCTGCGACTTCATCGATACCATCACCCTGACCGGCCAGCGCCGGTACATCCTCGCCGCCATCGAGCACTCAACCCGCCGCGTACGAATTCTCGGTACGACAACGCATCCGACGGCGGGGTGGGTCGCGCAGACCGCGCGGAACCCTTGTCATGGACCTTGAGGGCGCCGGCACTACCCGGGTCATCGGCGCAGGCCATGCCCTGGTGACCAGACGGTGCACGCGGTGCCCGGTCTGGACTGCGTGCACCTGCTCGGTCGCGTAGACCAGCGGCAGATGCGACAACAGACTCCCGTCCACTCCGTGTACGCCGACCAGTGCCCAGGGCGATTCGGGTGCTCCGTCACGCGTGTTCCTCACGAGCCGTCTGCCTCCCGTGTCCAGTAAGCAAGAGTGGACCTGGTGATCAGGGTGTGAGGGTGTTCGGGCCCGGAGACGCGTTCACGCACCGGCAGCAGTTCCCGCAACATCTCGCGCGCCGCCACCGCATCACCCGCCTGCCCGGTCCATCGGGCAAGGTAGAACCGCGCATTCAAGGTGTGAGGCTGGTCTGGTCCGGAGATGCGTTCACGCACGGGAAGAAGCTCGCGAAACAAGTCGCGCGCTGTCACCGGATCGCCGGCCTCGCCGCTGTAGTGGGCGAGGCCGGCACGGATGTCGAGGGTGTAGGTGTGTTCGGGCCCGGAGACGCGTTCACGCACCGGCAGCAGTTTCCCCAGCATCTCGCGCGCCGCCGCCGAGTCCCCTGCCTCCCCGATCCACCGGGCAAGGTAGAACCTGGCGTTCAAGGCGACGGGGTGCTCGGGCCTCAAGACCCGTTCACGTGCGAGCAGCAACTCTCGGAACAGGTCGTGGGCGCCCGCCGCGTCGCCTGCTTCCCCTGTCCAGCGGGCGAGGCCGAATCGGGCTTCCAGTGTGTCGGGGTGTTCGGGCCCCGCCGTGCGTTCGCGCGCCAGCACCAAGTCCTGCATGAGGTCGCGCGCTGTTGCCGCATCACCCGCCTCTCCGATCCACCGGGCGACGCCGTACCGGGCGAGCAGGGTCTCTGGGTGTTCGGGCCCCAGCACGCGCTCTAGTACTGGGAGCCATTCGCGAAAGTGGTCGCGGGCACCCCTAGCATCGCCTGCCTCTCCGGTCCACCGGGCAACGCTGGCCCGAGTTCTCAGCGTGGCGGGGTGTTCGGGCCCGATGATGCGTTCCAGCGCCGGCGCCAGTTCCCGGTAGAGATCGCGTGCCTGTCCTGGTCGAAACTCTGTCACAGGCTGTGAACTGGGGTTTTAGGCGGCGGGTTGGTACTCGTTAAGCAGTCCTCCGAGGCGTTGCGTGCGCTTGATCCGGTCCGGCATGGTTGGCAATGGGACCACCCTCGGGTCATCATCGGGTGCGCGTAACCCAACGCCCCGACCTTGGTGGCTGCGGCCGGCGTTGTAGTGCTCGACGTAAGCGTTGAGCACATGGTGGAGGTGGCGGCGGCCGGTGATGAGCATCCGGTTGGTGCACTCGCGGCGGACGGAGGCGATCCACCGCTCGGCGATCGCGTTCATCCGCGGCGCTTGCGGCGCGGTGAGCACCATGTCGACGTCGATCGCGGCGAACACCGCATCAAACGTGGCGGTGAACTTGGCGTCTCGGTCGCGGATCAGGTGGGTGAAGCGGTGTCCGACGCCGTCAAGATCCGCAGCCAAGTTGCGGGCCAGTTGGGTTACCCAAGTCCCGGTCGGGTGTTCGTGACGCCGCGCAAGTGGACCAGGCGGGTACGGTGCTCGATCACGAAAGCCGCATACAGGCGCTTCAAGGCCACGGTGTCGACGTGAAAGAAGTCGACCGCGAGTAGACCGTCGGCCTGGTGCGCGCAGGAACGTGCGCCACGTGTCGCCGCGACCGGCAGGCGGTGGGATCCGGCGGTTGCGCAGGATCCGGCGGATCGTGGAGGCGGCGACGCGGTGCCCGAGCCGACGCAGCTCACCCTGGATGCGGACCGCGCCCCAGGTCCGGTTCTCCATCGCCAAGCGGGCTATCAGCGCGGTGATCTCGTCACTGATCGGCGGCCGACCCGGCGGCTTCGGCTGTCGCCACCTCCGGGCCACCAGGCGCCGATGCCACCGCAGCAACGTGGCGGGCGTGACGATGCGGCACGAACGCAGGGTTTTCGGCAGGAGCCGGGCCAAGGCCGCAAGCACCGCCCGGTCGGCCCAGTTGAGCCGTGGGCGTGGGTTGGTACGGCGCAGCACCGCGATCTCGTAGCGCAGCGCGAGTATCTCCACGTCCTTGGATGCTGAGGACCGGGCCAGCAGCGCCAGCCAGGACAATCCCTGGGCCAAGACCTGGTACAACAGTCGAGCAACCACGGCCCACCGATCGTCGAGTGCGGCATATCAGCAGGCCAAGGCTACTGACCGGATCCTCGACCAGGATGGGTAGCGAGGCCCACTGGGCGAGCCCAGCCGAGCGAGACCAATTGGTCACCGACGAACTGGCGGCTGGGCTGCTTACGTAGCTCGCGTACCGACGCAACGTGTGCAGCACAGAGTCCACCGTTTGGCGGAGTTTGTTGGGCTGTGCGAGCCGGTAGACCACATTGGTCGGCCGCTGGTGTCAACTTGCGGCTCGCCGAGAACCACCTTCGGAGTAACGGCGGATCAAGTATGTGTATCGAATGGGCTTATGCGTCTAACGAGCCCATCACAGAATGCCACTCGAACATTTGTTCTCCCATCTGGGTTGTCGGCGTGCCTGCCTACAGTCGCTGGGGAGATAGCGGCCAGAGGTAGAACGTGGAGCTGCGCACCACTATGGGTGCGGGTGAAAGGGCGAGTGTGACGATGCGGAAACCGGGGGAACCGTGTTGACCGATGTGGAGGGCGAGCAGTTTGGATTGGATGCAGTGGCGGCCGAGCAGGCCATTGTTTCTGTGTTCGAGCAGATTGTCGCTGTCCTGGCACGCAAGGCAGACGCAGCGATCGATGACGCGGCCCTATTCCGGCTGACGGACACGCTGTTCGCCGCGTTTGCCCGCGCGGGTGAGGATGGGCTGACAGTTGAGCAGATGAAGGCGGCGTGCGCCGCCTTCCCGGACGACGTAATCGAAAACCGCCTGGGCGTCCTGCGGAGGCTCGGCGCGATCCAGCCCGCATTTGATAAGCCTTACCAGCGCGAGCACCGCGCCTCGTTCACCAGCTACGTGTCAATGCTGTTCGTCCAGAGGATGCTGGCCCGCGGGGGGCAGTCAGAGTTGCACCAACTCCTGACAATGGAGAAGACCAGGCTGGAGGGCGGGCAGGGCACAGCCGAGGAAGCCCGCGACGTTGTCGTCGGGATAACCACGGCGCTGAGGCTCCTGGTCGCCGAGCTCGTGGCGCTGACCATCGGCGGCACCGTGGAGGCGCTGCGGGAGCGCGCCCCACTGCTGTGGAACGCGAAGTCGCTGATCGACCAGGCTTCTGCGGTGCACGAGATCCTGCTGAAGTTCTGGCCGGAGCTCAGCCGCTGGTGCGGGGAACTGCGCTCGGCGATCGCCGCCTACGAAGATGCCTCGACGAACGCGTCGGCGCGCTTGATAGCCGCAGCGGGGACCTCACGGGCGCTGAACCTGCTGCCGCCCGAGATGTGGAAGCGCTTCGCGCGGCGAGCAACGGTGGATGAGCTCGCGGCAGTTCTGGCCGATCAGGTCTTTGACGCACCTTCCCCGTGGCACGACGTCGCCGATCTGGCGGAGGCCGTTATGGGAAGGCCGCAGCCGACCAGCGGCCGTTCGACACCGCCGCGGTCCCGGGTTCCCGATGGCGATGAGCGGCCCCCGCAAGAGTGGTCCGACGCGGAGGCTGAGCGACTGGTGGGAATCGCCGAAGAGGTGCTCAGCGGCGGAGACTCCGTTGCGGTCGAGCAACTGCTGGCGTGTTCGAGCGAGTACGGAGGCTCGCGTGAGTAGTCCGGAGGCGGCGCTGTGGTGGGCGAGGTCGCGGGCCGAGGGGCCGCTGCGCGTGGCGACAGCGACCAGAACCCCGGCAGGCATGCTCCGGCTGGTGGAACGGGACGGTGAGCACTGCTGGCTGCTAACCCGCCCGCCCGACGACGTCACACCGGCCGTGCTGCGCGAGCTGCGGATGCAGGTGCTCCCAGCGGAATTTCCGAACGAGACCAGCCGGCTCCTGGCCGCGTCGCTGCGCTGCTGCTGGACCAACATTCAGGCAAGCCCGTGGCCGGGGCAGCCGGCGACGATGTGCGAGGTGCTGGACGTGGTGGATCAGCTCACGCCCGGACGAGGGAAAGAGGTGCTGCACCGCTTCGGGATGGGGGCGTTCCGCCGCCTGAATGCCAGTCGATGGCTGGATATCGATGACGACGTGCAGAGGGTCTGCCTCGGCCCCCGGGTGGCTACATGGCCGGACCAGGACCTCCCGGCGCTACGGGAGCTGTGCCGAGAGCTGCCACCCCCCAGACCGGTGAGCGGCTTGTTCGATGACCTGCTCCAGCCGCTCGGTGACAAGCAGCGCGACGCGCTAGTCTCGGCCTGGGCCGCGCTTGAGTACGGCTGCGAGCCCACCAGCGAGGCCGCACTGCCCGCACTCCGGGACGCGGCGCTACGCCACCTGCTTGACCAGATGCTGCAAAGGACCGGCCGCACGCTCGTCCACGCGGGCGCCTACCTGTGGACATCGGGATACCGGGACGACATCGCCGCGGTACTCGCGGCAAACGGCTGGGGAATTTTGCCACCACTGGAGCGGGCCGCACTGATATTGGTGCTGATCCACTCCGTTGCGATCCCCCGGGCAGAGGGTCGCCTGGCCGGCGACGACTGGCAGTCGACCCACCCGACCACACCGACCCATCTGCGGAAGCTGTCGCAGGTTCGCGGGCAGCGACGCCTGTCCGATGCCCTGCAGTGGCTGCGCGCGGCCGGCCTGGTCCGCTTGGTGCGCGGCGCCGATTCAGAGATGGCTGGCGCCTCCTACGTCCCCGGGCCGGCGCTGCGCCGGCTCACTCCAGCCGCGCGCCAGCGCCTGCAGGAGAACCTGATCCTTGCCGTAGGCCCGGATACCGCGCTCGCTACGGCGATCACGGTCCGCCGGAGGCTGGGCCGCCCAGAAGTGACAACCTCCCAGAGGAGCGGCTCATGAGCGGCAGCTCCCCGCAAGGGGAGGACATCGTCGGTGACCGCGTCTTGGTCGGCCTGCAGAGCGTGCGAATCTCCCGGCTGTCCACGCATCCCATCCCGGTTGCCGCCGGCACTCTCATCGCCGTGGCTGGGCAGGGGCCGAAGGACTCCAATGGGGCGGGGAAGTCGTCGCTGCTGGCCCAGATCAGCTTGCTGCATGCCGATGAGCAGTGGCGTTTCGGCTCCGGCGCGCCCGCCGCGGTCGACCTTCTGTTTAACTCCGAGGACGCTGGCGGTGAAGACCGCTGGGGCAACGCCGACCATGGGTACCTCATCGGCGTGTTCGCTCCTGCCGCCGGAATTCTCGACCAGCTTCAGGCCTGCGCTCTGACCGTGTGGATACGGATCGACCGCAGTAGCCAGAAAGGTCCCCGGCT
>WNGL01029349.1_pt1 | contig 13667 bp, 12 predicted proteins | sample 5400591 | NCBI WGS metagenome assembly WNGL01 (sample SAMN13153377, study PRJNA577476) | soil metagenome | isolation source: 80 cm soil or saprolite under Garry oak tree replicate 1 | place: USA:California | collected 2016-06-15
ACATCCACGAGCCGCCAGTCGACCGCGCGCTGCCCCCTGACCCCCTCGGCCGTGGTGGCGAACACGTCGGCGAGGTCGCGCCGGATGCCGCGCTTGTCGGTGAGCCTGGTCAGCCCGCCGGTGCCGGGCAGCACGCCGAGCAGCGGCACCTCGGGCAACGACACCGTCGACGAGCCGTCGTCGGCGAGCAGGATCTGCTCGCAGGCCAGGGCCAGCTCGTAGCCGCCACCCGCCGCCGTGCCGTTGACCGCGGCGATGTAGACCTGACCGGACTGGCCGGCGTCCTCGATCGCGGCGAGCGTTTCGTTGCAGAACTTGCAGAAGTTGACCTTGAAGGAGTGCTCGGCCTGCGCGAGCATGCCGATGTTGGCGCCGGCGCAGAACATCCGGTCCTGCGCGCTGGTCACGATCACGGCGCGGACCTGCGGGTAGGTGAAGCGCAGCCGCTGCACGGCATCGTTCAGCTCGATGTAGACGCCGAGGTCGTAGCTGTTCTTCTTCAGCTCGTAGCCGGGTGCGATGCCGCCGTCGGGGTCGACGTCCAGGGTCAGCGTCGCGGCGGCGCCGTCGACGTCGAGCCGCCAGTGCCTGTAGGAGCCTGGATCGGCGGCGAAGCTTAGCTCGGTGGGCATCTTTCCATCTTGACGTGCTACAGCAATCTCTGCAAGGTTCAGCTTTCTGTAGAGGGATTGCCCGGTCCAGTACGCTTCGGTGCTTGTGACAACTCCAACGGGCAACCAGAAGCCAGCCCCGTACCGGCAGCGGCCGTTCCCCGTGCCCGCGGGCGCGATGGATCTGCTGCTGGTGCGGCACGGCCAGTCCGAGGCGTACCAGGAAGGCACGCAGTTCCCGCTGACGGGCGGGCACGGCGACCCGCCGCTGTCGCCGCTCGGGCTCGAACAGGCGCGCCAGGCCTGCGGCAGGCTGGCCGGCGCCGAGATCGACGCGATCTACGTGACCACGCTGCGCCGCACCGCGCAGACGGCGGCGCCGCTGGCCGCGCTGCTCGGGGTCACGCCGCGGGTCGAGCCCGGCCTGCGCGAGGTGTACCTGGGTGAATGGGAGGGCGGGCTGTACCGCAAGATGGTCGCCGACATGCACCCGATCGCGCAGCGGATGTTCGCCGAGGAGCGCTGGGACGTGATCCCCGGCGCCGAGTCGCTGGTGTCCTTCGACGGCCGGGTCAGGGCCGCGGTCGGCCGGCTCGCCGCCGCGCACGCCGGCCAGCGGGTCGCCGCGTTCACGCACGGGGGAGTCATCGGCCAGGCGCTCGCGCTGGCGAGCGGGTCACGGCCGTTCGCGTTCAACGCCGCGGACAACGCGTCGATCTCGCGCCTGATCGTCACCGCAGACCGGTGGTACGTGCGCAGCTTCAACGACACCGCGCACCTGGACGGCACGGGCGGCCCGCCGGCGTCAGGCTGAGCGCCCGGGCGTGATCGCCTGGCCGGCCGCGAGCCTGGTCCAGCAGCGGGCGGCGCCCGCCTGCCACATTGCGTGCCTGGACCGGAACAACGCGGCGGCGTCCGCGCCTGGCCACGCGGGGGGCAGCAGGTCGCGGGGGAGCCCAGGGTCAAGGAACGGGAACCGGCGCCATTCGTGCACGAGCAGCGTCTGCGCGGTCAGTACCTCCTCGTCACCGGCCGGCCGCAGCGCCGTGAACGTGCCGATGAACTCCGCGTAGCCGCGCTCGACGGCGCGCAGGTCCCAGGCGCGGGCGACAATGTCCTGCGGGGCGCCGATGCCGCCGTGGCTGGCGACGAACGACATGGCCGCCCCGGCCAGCCCCAGCTCATCAAGGATCCGGCTGGCCTCAGGTTCCCGGCGCGGGTCCGGGCAGACCCAGACGCCACCGGGCAGCGCGCCGAACCCGGCCCAGCTCAGCCGGGTCCTGATCCGGTGCCTGGTCTGACTGGCCAGGTCGGCGGCGTTCACCAGCACGATCAGCCAGCGCCCGTCCCAGGCCTGGCCGTCCTGGCCGAACGCGTAGATCCGCCGGGCGCCGTCGGTGAGCAGCCGCTGGCCCGCGGCGGTGAGCTGCCACTGCGCCAGGCGGCCATGCCGGCGCGAGCCGACCCAGCCCTCGGCCGCGGCGCGGGCCAGAGCTTGCCGAGCGGCCTTCTCCGCCACGCCGAGCAGGGCCAGCGCGCGGACGACCGCGACGGTCCACACCGGCTCGCCGCCGGGCAGCACGTACTCGCCGAGCACGGTCAGCAGCAGCGAGCGCGCGCTTGAGGTACCGAGCTCGCGGCGGCGGCTGACCGCGGGAACCGGTCCTGGTGCGGTCACTGGCTTAGAATACGGTTGCGGCTCCGGCGGCGACCCCGGCTAGGCTGGCACGATCACGCTGGCATCCGAACTGCCGCACTCACCTGTTCTCCTGCGAGGCAAGGCACCGACATGCGCTGGTCACAGCTGCACATCCCCACCCTGCGCGACGACCCGGCCGACGCGGACGCGGCCAGCCACCGGCTGCTGCTCCGGGCCGGCTTCATCCGCCAGCTAATGGCCGGGCACTACAGCCTGCTGCCGCTCGGCGTCCGGGTGCGCGTCAAGGTGATGCAGATCATCCGCGAGGAGATGAACAGGATCGGCGCGCAGGAGTTCCTGCTGCCGTGCATGCAGCCCGCGCAGATCTGGGAGAAGTCCGGCCGGCTCGAGGTGATGGGCGAGGAGATGTTCCGGCTGCGCGACCGCAGGGGCGCGGAGGTCGTGCTCGGCATGACCCACGAGGAGATCTTCGCCTACCTCGCGCTCGAGTTCGCGTCCTACCGGGAGCTGCCCCAGTTCTGGTATCAGTTCCAGACCAAGTTCAGGGACGAGCCGCGGCCGAAGAGCGGGCTGCTACGGGTCCGCGAGTTCACGATGAAGGACTCCTACAGCTTTGACGTCGACGAGGCCGGACTCGATGCCTCGTTCGAGGCGCACCGAGCCGCCTATGAGCGGATCTTCGCTCGGCTCGGGATCCCCGCCTTCGGGGTGGAGGCGTCGAGCGGCAACATGGGCGGCAGCGACTCGGTCGAGTTCATGTGCCCGTCGGCCGCGGGCGAAGATCTCGTCGCGACCTGCCCGAACTGCGGGTACGCCGCGAACCTGGAGAAGGCGACCTCCGCGCTGCCGCCGATCGAGGATCCTGCGGCCGCCGAGCTGCCGTCCGCGCCGGCTCGCCTGGATACGCCTGGCGTGCGGACGATCGAGGACCTGGCGGCCGATTACGGGCTCGCGGCAGACCGGCAGATCAAGACGCTCGTCGAGGTGCTTGACGGCAAGCTGACGCTGGTGCTGCTGCGCGGCGATCACCCGCTGTCGGACCAGAAGCTCGTCGACGTGACGGGTGCGGTCACGGTCCGCCCCGCGCAGCAGGACGAGATCAGGGCCGCCCTGGGCGCGCTGCCAGGCAGCCTCGGCGCGGTCGGCGCCACCGACATGCCCGTCATCGCCGACCTGGCGTTGCGCGGCCGGCGCGGGATGAGCACCGGCGCCAACATCGACGACGTGCACCTGACCGGCGTGGACGTGGACCGCGACATCACGGTCACGCGGTGGGCCGACCTGCGCGAGGTGACCGAAGGCGAGCCGTGCCCGCGGTGCGGCACGAGCCTGGAATTCGTGCGGGCGATCGAGGTCGGCCACATCTTCAAGCTGGGCCGCAAGTACACCACGTCGCTGGGAGTCACGGTCAGCACGGCCGACGGCGGCACGGTCATCCCGATCATGGGCAGCTACGGGATCGGGGTGGAGCGCGCGATGGCTGTCATCGCCGAGGTGCACCATGACGACGCCGGCCTGGCCTGGCCGGTCCAGGTCGCGCCCGCCGAGGCGACGGTGCTGCTGCTCAGCGTGCGGGACCCCGAGGCGCGGTCCGCGGCCGAGGTGCTCTACTCCAGCCTGCTCGACGCCGGGGTGGACGCGCTGATCGACGACAGGGACGTTCGGCCCGGCGTCAAGTACGCGGACGCGGAGCTGACCGGGATCCCGTTCCGGATCAGCGTCGGCAGCCGGGACCTGGCGGAGGGAGTCGTGGAGATCACCAAGCGCGCCAACGGCGAGAAGGAACGCGTCCCGGTCGGCGAGGCAGCCGCCTGGGTCCGTGCGGCGATCACCGCCGCGATCGCCGGGTCCGCCGCCGCGGCCGGCCGCCGCTGAGGCGTCCTGCCGGCGGGCGGGCTGGTCCGCCCGCCCGCCCGCGAACATCGGTGGCACATCGACGACCGCCGTCCCGCTCCCGGCGCGACATCGATGTGGCGGAGCTGTCCGCCGGCGAACATCGGTGGCACATCGATGCCCGCCGATGCGGGCGCGGGGCCGGCGGCCGGCGGGGTCGGCTGGCTTGCAGTGCTCGCTACGCCACTTTCGCTGCCGCCGCACTCATAGCCGCGCGCGGAGCCGTGCTCAGGTCGCGCGCCCAGGGGGCCGCGCGATAAGCTGCCTGGCTGTGATGAGACGCCGATCCGCGCCGCCGAAGATCTACGAGACACCCGCCCTGGCCGCGGCTCACCGATAGCGGCGACTGGCCGCCCAGCCTGCCGCGGCACGTCGTCAGGCCGCCGTCGGCCGTGAGCGCGGGGCCGGCGACGTGACTCTCGTTGCGCACGGTCAGCGCGCCTCCGGCGGCATCGACGCGCCAGGAAGGCGGATCCACCCGATGGCCAGGACATGACGAGGTCGAACCGTGTCGGCCGGTGCCGGTGCCGATCAGCAGCATGGACGCCGATGCCTCGCCGCCGGGCGTCAGGCCGCGCCGGCTCGGGCCGGTTCCGTCCGCGCTCAGCCGCGATCCCGGCGGGACGCTGAACCGGGCAGTCGTGGTGACCGGCCGGCCATGGCGTCCGAGGCCGACGACCGTGACTGGCCCGGACAGCAGGCATGCCTGGGGCGACTTGTCCCAGAGCCTGACGAAGGCGAGAGCGGTCCCGCCGGTACCCGGCTGGCTGGCGCCCGCGAAGGCCACGCCGAGTTCGGAGGCTGTGCACGCCGCCGTGCGGCCGGACGCCGCAGCGCCGAGCCGGTGATGAGGGCGGACAGCGCTGCCATGGTCGCGAATGAAATCACCGGTTGCCGCATCATGGATCCTTCGCCGCAAGACTCCTGCGGTAACAAGGACGACGGACCGTCCCGGCCGGTTGCAGCGACCCGCCAAGGATCTCTCGCGCCGGTTCACTGAGCTCTTCAGTACGGGGGACCCGGTGCTTGCCGAGCACAAAGGAGAACTGCTCGGAATCCCCGCGACGAACAAGGAAGTCGAGACGAAGGCATCGTGATCCATCGCGTTCGCGTGATCCATCGCGTTCGCGACGGGCGGATCGTCGAATACTGGTCGGTAACCGACGTCGCGCGCGTGCTGCAGCAGTTGGGCGTGATTCCCGACGCGGGCGAGTAACGAGGCGCGGCGCCGGGGGACTGTCCGCCGCCCAAAACCCGTGTAACGAGATGGCAACGCGGTGACCACCGCGCGGCGCGGAGCGGCCGGCTAGCTCGCGGCGGGCAGTGTCCGGTCGAGGTCGGGAACGTCGCGCCGCAGTTCGGCGAGCAGCGGGTGCGAGGGGTCGACGAGCCGCTCGTTCTGCTTGTCCAGGGCAGCCCACCGCCTGCCGTTGTCCGTGCTTGCCGTGCTCGACGACATGCTGCTGCCTGACATGGTGCCTCCCGCAACGAACCGACCGCCCCAAGGGCCTGGCCCGGCACCGCGGGTATGTTCCGTGGTGCCGTTTCTGCGCCCTCACTAATACAGACGCCGCAGAGGTGTCCGCCGCCTTAAAACGCGTGTAACGAGATGGCAACTCTTCGCGATGAGTGCGTCACCGGCGCGCTTTCGGTGCGGCCAGGGCCCAGCCGGACCATCCCGCCTCCCCCTCCCCCTCACCGCCTCCGCCCGCCGGGCCGCTAGAGGCGCGACCAGGCCAGCGTCAGGACGCTGCGCAGGATCTGCTCGATCTCGTCGAAGTGCTCCTGGGTGCAGGTCAGCGGCGGCGAGAGCTGGATCACGGGGTCGCCTCGGTCGTCGGCGCGGCAAATCAGCCCGGCGTCGAAGAGCGCGTGCGACAGGAAGCCGCGGAGCAGCCGCTCGGACTCGTCGTCACTGAACGTCTCGCGGGTGGCCTTGTCCTTGACCAGCTCGATGCCGTAGAAGTAGCCGTCGCCGCGGACATCGCCGACGATGGGCAGGTCGTTGAGCTTGTCCAGGGCGGCGCGGAAGGCCGACTCGCTGGACCTGACGTTGCCGAGCAGGTCCTCCTTCTCGAAGACGTCGAGATTGGCCAGGGCGACCGCGCAGGAAACCGGATGGCCGGCGAACGTGACGCCGTGCAGGAAGGTGTTCTCGTCCTGCTGGTACGGCTCCATCAGGCGGTCGCTGACCATCATGCCGCCGAGGGGGGAGTACCCGGAGGTGACGCCCTTGGCGAAGGTGATGATGTCGGGCGTGTAGCCGTACCGCTCGGAGCCGAAGATGTAGCCGAGCCGGCCGAACGCGCAGATCACCTCGTCGGAGACCATCAGCACGCCGTACTTGTCGCAGATCTCGCGGACGCGCTGGAAGTATCCGGGCGGCGGCGGGAAGCAGCCGCCTGAGTTCTGCACCGGCTCGAGGTAGACCGCGGCGACCGACTCAGAAATTCGTGTTCGGCACCCGCACACCGCCCGGCGGCAGCGGCTCGAACGGCATCTTGATGTCCGGCAGGCCGGTGATGGCCAGCGCGCCGTGGCTGGTGCCGTGGTAGGCGATGTACCGGCTGAGCACCTTGTACCTGGTCGGCTCGCCGGTCAGCCTGAAGTACTGCTTGGCGAGCTTCCACGCGGACTCGACCGCCTCAGAACCGCTCGTCGTGAAGAATACCCGGTTCAGGTCGCCAGGCGCGTAGCCCGCCAGCCGCTCGGCCAACTCGACGGCGCGGGGATGGGCGTAGGACCACAGCGGGAAGTAGGCCAGCTCGGCGGCCTGCCGGGCTCCCGCCTCGGCAACGTCGGCGCGGCCATGCCCGATCTGGCTGACGAACAGGCCGGACAACCCGTCGAGGTAGCGCTTGCCGTGCTGGTCGTAGACGTACTGGCCCTCGCCGCGGACGATCATCGGGATGTCGGCCTCGGCGTACGGCGAGTGCCGGGTGAAGTGCAGCCACAGGTGCCGCTTCGCTGCCTCTTGCAGTGCGGCGTAGTCGGTGGCCGGCCTGGCGTTCATCTGGTCCCCCAGTGATAGGTCTGCTTGCGCAGCTTCAGGTACACGAATGTCTCCGTCGTCGTCACACCCGGCAGCGACCGCACCTCGCCGAGTATCTCGAGCAACTGGTCGTCGTCCTCGCACACGACCTCGATCAGCAGGTCGAACGAGCCTGCCGTGATGACCACATAGTCGATGGCGTCCATACCCGCGAGCGTGTCGGCTACCCGCTGGAGGTCGCCGTTGCAGCGGATCCCGATCATCGTCTGCCTGCGGAAGCCCAGCGACATCGGGTCAGTCACCGCGACGATCTGCATGACGGCGGCCTCGCTGAGCCCGACCGCCTTGCCGATCGACGCGTATGACCGTCGGCCGTCCTGCTGCAACTGGTCGATGATGTGCCGGGAAATGGCGTCAAGGACGATCGGAGCCTGGTGCTTGTCCCGCCCGCCAGAGCGTTCGGCGGCCGGCTCGTGACCAGGCCCTGCGGCCTGCAGGTGTGCCATCGGTATGTCCTCCTTGCCCTGCCCATGCTGCCAGGTTGGCGCGGCCTGTCAACTGATTTAGTCGCGATTAGCCCAAATAGCTGCTGAATCGCTTGTACGGCAAGCCTATACATGCCAAAGTCGTAGCTCCGACCGGGAACTGCCGGCGCGACCGGAGGAGGACGACCTTGACAGCCCTGCGGAACTTCGTGAACGGGCAGTTCACCGACGCCACCAGCGGCGCGACCAGCGCCGTCGTCGACCCGAGCACGGGCGAGACCTATGCGACCGCCCCGGTCTCGGGCGGCGCCTGGCGGGACAGCACCCCGGCCGAGCGGAGCCTGGCGCTGCTGAGGTTCGCGGACGCGATCGAGGCCAGGGCCGACGACCTGGTTGAGGCGGAGAGCAGGAACACCGGCAAGCCTGTCGCGATGACCAGGACCGACGAGGTGCCGCCGCTCGCCGACGAGCTGCGGTTCTTCGCCGGCGCGGCGCGGGTACTCGAAGGCAGGTCGGCCGGCGAGTACCTGGCCGACCACACCTCGATGGTCAGGCGCGAGCCGGTCGGCGTCTGCGCCCAGGTGACGCCGTGGAACTACCCGATGATGATGGCGGTCTGGAAGTTCGCGCCGGCGCTGGCGGCCGGCAACACCGTCGTGCTCAAGCCGTCGGACACCACGCCGGTCTCCACGCTGCTGCTGGCCGAGATCGCGGCCGACATCTTCCCGCCCGGCGTGTTCAACGTGATCTGCGGTGACCGGGACACCGGCCGCGCCCTGGTCGGTCACGACATCCCGCAGATGGTCTCGATCACGGGGTCGGTGCGGGCCGGGATCGAGGTGGCCACGGCCGCGGCGGGCAAGCTCAAGCGGGTGCACCTCGAGCTCGGCGGCAAGGCGCCCGTGGTGGTGTTCGACGACGCCGACATCGGCCGGGCCGCGCAGCAGATCGTCGAGGCCGGCTACTACAACGCCGGCCAGGACTGCACGGCGGCCACCAGGGTGCTGGCCGGCCCTCGGATCGCGGCCGAGCTGACCGACGCCGTTGCCGGGCTGGCCACGGCGGTGAAGACGGCCGGGCCCGACCAGCCCGACGCGTACTACGGGCCGCTGAACAACCCGGCCCAGCTCGCCAGGGTCGCCGGGTTCGTCGACCGCGCGCCAGGTCACGCCGAGATCAGGGCGGGCGGCCAGCGCGTCGGAGACCGGGGTTTCTTCTACGCGCCGACGGTCGTGGCCGGGCTGCGCCAGGACGACGAGATGATCCAGGAGGAGGTATTCGGGCCGGTGGTCACGGTTCAGCGGTTCGGCTCGGAGGACGAAGCGATAGGCTGGGCGAATGGGGTCAGGTACGGCCTGGCGGCCAGCGTCTGGACCCGGGACCACGGCCGGGCGATGCGGGCGGCGCGACGCCTGGACTTCGGAGCCGTGTGGATCAACACCCACATTCCGTTCGTGTCCGAGATGCCGCACGGCGGCTTCAAGCACTCCGGCCACGGCAAGGACCTGTCAGTTTACGGCTTCGAGGACTACACCCGGATCAAGCACGTCATGAGCTATATAGGTTTGTAAGCGACAAGTACGACGTAACTATCAGCAGGTGCATCCTTGGTCGAACCACTGGAACTCGCGCGTTCTGCGCGGCCATCGATACGGAATTAGTTGCTTCGTGCTGAGATCGTTACTGAATCAGTTGATCCAGAGACACTACAGTGCAAACATCACATGAACATCCGACGTAGTGCCCGGTTGAGCTGCCCCGGCCGGCACAGTTCCGGTCGCCACCGAGAGCAGGGATAGAACGGGGAGAATGCCTGAGATGACTGACACGCACGCGCACGGCCTCGCGGCCGCCGACCAGCGCGCCGACTCAGCCGAGACCACTGCGGTGCCGGCCATCGAGCTGGCCGGCGTGTCGAAGGAGTTCCGCACCGCGGGCGACGTCGTGGCGGCCGTCCGGACGATGGACCTGCAGATCGTCGAGGGCGAGTTCTTCTCCTTGCTCGGACCGTCGGGGTGCGGCAAGACGACGACCATGCGCATGATCGCCGGCTTCGAGGATCCCACCACCGGGACGGTGCGGCTGCACGGCCGGGACGTCACCGGGATACCGCCGAACAAGCGCGACGTGAACATGGTGTTCCAGTCCTACGCGCTCTTCCCGCACATGAACGTCTTCGAGAACGTGGCGTTCGGCCTGCGGCGCAGGAACGTGCCCAAGGACCAGATCGCTCGGCAGGTCAACGACATGCTCGAGATCGTCAACCTGAGCGGGCGCGGTCACCGCAGGCCGCGGGAGCTGTCCGGCGGCCAGCAGCAGCGGGTGGCCCTGGCCAGGGCGCTGGTCAACCATCCGCGGGCACTGCTGCTCGACGAGCCGCTCGGCGCGCTCGACCTGAAGCTCAGGCAGGCCATGCAGGTCGAGCTCAAGCGGATCCAGCGCGAGGTCGGGATCACGTTCGTTTACGTGACGCACGACCAGAACGAGGCGCTCACCATGTCGGACCGGATCGCTGTCATGAACGACGGCCATATCGAGCAACTCGCCTCGCCCTGGGAGATCTACGAGCACCCGGCCACCAGGTTCGTGGCCGGCTTCATCGGGACGTCGAACCTGCTGACCGGCACCGCGAGCCGGGTGACGGACACCGAGGCCGTCGTCGAAGTTGGCTCGGACGAGCGGATCGTGGTCCCGCTGCGCAGCGTCCGGGCCGGCCAGGGCGACAGCCTCGAGATCACCGTGCGGCCGGAGAAGATCGAGCTCACCGCCGAGCGGCCGGTCGGTGACGGCTGCGCCGTGCGCGGCACCGTCACCGAGGTGGTCTACCTCGGCACGTCGACGAACTTCGCCGTCTCGACCACGACAGGCGCTGACATCGTCGTGTTCCAGCAGAACTCGGCATCGGCCGGCCACCTGGCGGACCGCGGCGACGCTATCTGGCTGTCCTGGCAACCTGAACATTCGTACCTGATCGGCTAACGGCCCGAAGAGGAGGAACCATGACCGAGCGGAATGGCTCAGATCCGCAAGAGTCAGCAATCGACCCGTCCGTGTGGCGCGGGATGACCCAGAGCAGGATGTCACGCAGGCAGCTGCTCACCTCGGCCGGCACCGGCGCGGGCATGCTGGGCATGTCCGCCGTCCTGGCTGCCTGCGGTGTGAAGGGCGCGACATCACAAGGCGGAAAACAGCCGGCCGGCGGAGTCGGCACGGCAGCGTGGTGGAAGAAGCAGAAGTCCACCAAGACCGTCAACTTCGCCAACTGGCCCTACTACATCGACGTCGTCAAGGGCAAGCACCTGTCGCTTGAGCGCTTCACCGCGACGACCGGCATCGCGGTGAACTACACCGAGCCGATCGGCAACAACATGCCGTTCTACGCCAAGATCAGGGCGTCGCTGTCAGCGAAGCAGTCCACGGGCTACGACATCATAGTGATGACGAACAACAGCCCGGCGCTCGGCTACCTGATCGAGTTCGGCTGGCTGACGCCGCTCGACCAGAGCGCGAGGCCCAACTTCAACAAGAACGCCGGGCCGCTGGTCAAGAACCCGTCCTGGGACCCGGGCAACAAGTACACGATGGCCTGGCAGTCCGGCTGGACCGCGATCGGCTACAACTCGGCGATCATCAAGAACCCCGGCGCCAGCGTCGACATCCTGTTCGACAAGAAGTATGCGGGCAAGGTCGGGATGATGAGCGACCCGCAGGAACTCGGCAGCGTGGGCCTGCTCGCGATCGGCGTCGACCCGGCAACTTCGACCGAGTCCGACTGGGCGAAGGCGGCCAAGAAACTCAATCAGCAGAAGAGCGACGGTATCGTCCGCGCCTACTACGACCAGAGCTACATCGACCACCTGAAGAACGGCGACACGGTCGTCACGCAGGCCTGGTCAGGCGACATCTTCCAGGCCGACCTGAACAGCAAGTACCGTGACCTCAGCCTGCTGATCCCGGACGAGGGCGGCATGTTCTGGACCGACAACATGTGCATCCCGATGTACGCACAGAACCCTAGGGACGCCATGACGCTGATGGACTTCTACTACCAGCCCGACGTCGAGGCCGTGGTCGAGTACTACGACGACTACGTGTGCCCGGTGCCGACGGCCAAGCAGGCCCTGCTGCAGCCAACTGGCTGGGCGGCGACGGCGCTCAAGGAGATGAAGCCCGAGATCGGCCTGCCGACCAGCAAGACCGCGGACGCGCCGACGGTATTCCCGACCCCGGCCTACGTCAAGAACTCGCGCCCCTACTACCTGTACAAGAACCAGGAAGAGCTGACCGCGTGGAACAACCTGTTCCTGCCGATCACCCAGGGGGCGTGACCTCCCGCCGCCCGCGGGCCAGGCTCGCCAAGGTACTCGCGCCGTACCTGCTGAGCCTGCCCGCCGGGCTGTGGCTGATTGCCTTGTTCCTGATACCGCTGGTGATCATGCTCTCGCTGTCCCTGCAGACCTGCAATTTCGGGACCGGGGCCTGCGTAATGACCTGGCATTGGACCGAGTTCGGCCAGCAGCTCAGCCTGTACCACGGGCAGTTCCTGAATAGCTTCTACTACGCGGGCGCGGCGGCGCTGATCGACCTCGTCATCTCGTACCCCATTGCCTACTGGATCGCCTTCTACGGCGGCAGCAAGAAGAACTTCTTCCTGCTCATGCTGCTGGTTCCGTTTTTCGTCTCCTTCGTGATCCGCACCGTGGTGTGGAATTTCATCCTCTCCGACCAGGGCGTCATTCTCGGCAGTCTCAAGCACGCCCACCTGCTGCCACAGGGCTTCCACGTGCTGTCGACCGGCTACGCGGTGGTCGCCGGGCTGGCGTATAACTACCTGCCGTTCACGGCGCTGCCGCTGTACGTGGCGATCGAGCGGATCGACAAGACGGTGCTTGACGCGGCGTACGACCTGTACGCCACGAGGCGGGAGGCGTTCACAAGGGTTATCCTCCCCCTCACGGTGCCCGGGCTGTTCGCCGCATTCCTGCTGACCTTCATCCCGGCCCTCGGCGACTACGTGAACCAGCAGGTGCTCGGCGGCACAAGCAACACGATGATCGGTACCGTGATCCAGAACGCTTTCCAGAACCTGGACTACGCGGCCGGCTCGACGTTGTCGGCGATGTTGCTGGCGATCGCGCTGATCGGCATCTTCGCCTACGCGCGCGTGCTCGGCTCGCGCACCATCGAGGAGTACCTGTGAGCGCGCTGACCGCGACAACGGTCGGCCAGGACGTCGGCGGCCAGCGTCCGGCCAGGCCCGCGCGCCGCCGCCGGTGGACGCGGTTCATCCTGCCCGGCTACTCGTGGCTGATTATCGCCTACCTTGTCTTCCCGATCGCGATCATGATCGCCTACAGCTTCAACCGAGTCACCACCGGCCTGCCCCAGGTGAGCTTCGGGTGGAACGGCGCCACGCTGCAGTGGTACCGGCAGTGGAACGGGGTCCCCCAGCTGACGACGTCGTTCTGGTTGTCGGTCAGGCTCGCCGTCGCGACCACATTGTTCGCGACGGTGCTCGGCACCCTACTCGCGCTGGCCCTCGTGCGGTACCGGCCGCCGCGATTCCGCGGCAAGACGGCGATCGAGCAGGTGCTGTTCCTGAATATCGCGGCGCCGGAGATCGTGCTCGGCGCATCCCTGCTCGGGCTCTTCGTCACGGTCAACCTGGCCAGGGGCTTCGTGACCCTGCTGCTCGCGCACGTGGCGTTCAGCATCGCCTACGTCGCCATCACCGTCCGCGCGCGGATGTCAGGCTTTGACAGGTCGCTCGAGGAGGCCGCGCTTGACCTCTACGCGAACGGATGGGCCACGTTCCGCAAGATCACGCTTCCGCTGATCAGGCCGGGCATCCTGGCCGGGGCGCTGATGGCATTCGCGATCTCGATCGACGACTTCGTGACGTCGAACTTCGTCAGCGGCGCCTCGATCCCCTTCCCCGTCTATGTGTACAACGCGACCAGGATCGGGATCCCGCCGCAGGTCTTCGTGTTCGGCACCGCGATCTTCTCGGTCGGAATCATCTGCGC
>WNGL01025488.1_pt1 | contig 13666 bp, 11 predicted proteins | sample 5400591 | NCBI WGS metagenome assembly WNGL01 (sample SAMN13153377, study PRJNA577476) | soil metagenome | isolation source: 80 cm soil or saprolite under Garry oak tree replicate 1 | place: USA:California | collected 2016-06-15
TTCCACGCCGCAAAAGCTGACTTCCTCGTGCAAAATCTGCGCGGGGACCTTTTAAGCTAACAGGTTGATTCCTTGTCGGATTTCTTCCCAAACTTGACGGCTGACGTCACGGCTATGCAGATTTATCGTGCGTGGAACGAAGTTTCCCCTTCAGGGTAGTAAGATTCTCCGTCGGGTGGCCTTGCAAGCTCTTAGAAATCGAGAGCTTACCTCTTTCCCCACATCGCGCTGGATGGCACTGAGCTTGCTCTTCTACGCCCGCCGCTATGCTCAGGATCTTTCGGCACTACATACCAGGACTGACGGCCATTCTCTTGGCCGGAGACTTGGCCGTCATCGGCGCCTCATTCATGGTCACCCTGGTGACATCGACATGGGGAGGCAACGGCCCGGACGCTCTGAGATTCGCCCTGGTCGCGAGTACAACCATTTTCCTGCTGTACCTGGGAGATCTCTATAACGTTCGGCTCCCCCTTGGCCACCGCGAGCTCTTGGCGCGCCTGGTGGCCTGCCAGGGGCTAGCCGGACTCCTCGTCGCCGCTATCGGATTCGCCCTACCGAGTCTCCGTCTCGGCCGGTGGGCCTTCCTCGAGATCGGCGTGACCACGACCGTCGGGCTCCTCTTCTGGCGCTGGTCCTGGCTCGGACCGAAGTCCCTGGCGCGCATGACCGTCCGCGTGCTCGTGGTCGGTACGGGGCCAATCGCCAGGGTTCTCGCGGAGCTGGCGCCGATCAGCGCGCGGCCATTTTCCATCGTCGGGTTCATCGACGACGACCCGGCAGCCTCGGACTTGATCCCCGAGGGTCACGCTCTTCTCGGAAAAACGACCGACCTATCGGCCATCGTCGAAGAGCTTCACCCGGACCTGATCGTGGTCGCCCAGATGGACCGCCGCGGGCACTTTCCCGCCCAGCCCCTGCTGGAGTGCCGCCTGCGTGGGATCGCCGTCGAGGACTGGCCCGCTTTTTACGAGAAGGCGACCGGAAAGATTCTCGTTACCTCGCTGCGACCGAGCTGGCTCGTCTTTGCGGATGGCTTCGTGAAGACTCCCCGGACGGAGATCATCAAGCGCCTCTTCGACGTCACCTTGGCATTCTGCGGACTCATCCTGGCCGCCCCCGTCATGCTGTTGGTGGCCGCGGCCATCAAGCTTGAGTCTCCGGGCTCGGTTCTCTACCGCCAATCCCGGTCCGGCCAGAACGGCTGTGTCTTCATCCTGAACAAGTTTCGGTCCATGCGGGAGGACGCCGAAAAGGAGACGGGGCCGGTGTGGGCCGCGCAGAGCGACTCGCGAGTGACGCGTGTGGGAGCCTTCCTGCGGCGGACGCGTCTGGATGAGCTTCCGCAGCTCTTCAACGTCCTCGTGGGGCACATGAGCTTCATCGGGCCGCGCCCGGAGCGGCCCGAGTTCGTCCAGGACCTTCAGAAGCAAATTCCCTTCTACATGAAGCGGCTTTCCGTCAAGCCGGGGATCACGGGCTGGGCTCAGGTCAAGTACCGCTACGGATCGTCCGTCGACGACGCGCTGGAAAAGCTCCAGTACGATCTGTACTACATCAAGAACCTTTCTCTCTTCCTCGATTTTCTGATCTTGCTCAACACTGTTCAAGTCGTCCTTTTCGCTCGAGGCCGCTGAGCGCTGTTTAGGCTCGATTCGCATTCCCTATAGGAGAAGGCCGCCGTGGACATACTGACTATCGTGAAGCAGGTTGCGCTCTCGCTCTTCGCCCGGCGAAAGAAATGGATCATCCTGACGAGCGTGCTGACCCTGGCGCTCTTCCTCCCCGTGGCCTATCTCATGTCGAAGGAGCCGCCGCGGTACCGAACGTCCACCATGATCTTTCTGGAGAGCCGAGCGCCATCGTCGCTCTTCCAGGAATTCTCTCCGGGGCGGCCCCTGTCGGTCCAGCTCGCCATCCTTCAGAGCGGCATTCTGGCCCAGTCGGTCGTCGAAGCCCTTCCCCGCGCGTCCGTGTCGGACCTCATCGACAACCCCTACAGCCAAGACTACTGGCTCGATTTCCAGAACCGGGTGAGGCGGCTTCGCGGATTGCCGCTCATCGTGGAGAGCCCTGAGCGCCGGGCCCTGGCGGAGCTCCGGAATGCGCGCGTCTCCTTCAATCCCCTGGGACCGTCCGGTCTCGTCGAGATCCGCGCCGAGGCCTCCAACCCGCGAGTGGCGCTGGACATCGCCAATACGTATGTCGAGATCATGCTCGCGCGCACCCGCTCCTTCAACGTCGATGACGCGAAGGGCACCCGAGAGTATCTGGCGCAGCAGAATGCCCAGGTGAGCGAGCAGCTTCACTCGAGCGAGAAGAGCTTTCAGGAGTTCGCGCTGGTCAAGGGTGGCATGAGGCTGCCGGATCGCGTGGCCGAGGTCTCGACCCGACTGAGCCAGCTCGAGACAAACCTCGCCGAGATCCAGGCCAACAAGAACATGAGCCAGGTACGACTGACGGGCCTTCGCGCCAAGCTCGATGCCATGCCGGCCCCGGCCAAGGCCACCACCAAGGCCGCTCCTCCCGTGGAGACCCAGCGGCTGCGCGCGAGGTTGTCCGCCTTCGAGGCCCAGCTGTCGGATTCACGGACGCGGTTCACCGACGAGCACCCGCGCGTGCGACTGCTCCGCCAGCAGATCGCCGAAGTGCAACGGGAGCTGGGAGACGCGGTGAAGGACTCCACGACTGCCGATCTCGCGGGCAACACAACGGTGCCCGAACAAGACCGTGAGGCCTTTGCGGAGATGGTGGCGGCGCTGGACACTGCGGTCACCTCGCTCTCCGGTCAGGAAGCGGCTCTTCGGGAACAGATCGCGAGCCTCAAGAAGAACCTTCCCGCGATGTCCAAGGACGAGCTGGAGTTTCGGCGTCTGGCCACCGACGTCGACACGAACCGCCGCCTGGCCACCATGATCCAGGAGAAGCTCGGGGCGGCCCGGATCCGCGAGTCCGGCGAGATGAGCGTGGTCAAGATCATCGACCCCCCCAGCGTTCCCGTCCCCGCCCTCAATCAGAAACGCCTCAAGTTCATGGGCATCGCCATGGCGCTCGCCCTCATGATTGGCGTGGTGGGGCCCGGCCTCGCCGAATATGTCAACCGCCCGCTCCAGACCGAGCACGACATCCGACAGAGCACCGGCTTGGCCATTCTCACCGTCATCCCGCGCGTCGACTCCCGTCGCCCGGTGTTCGCCACCGGTGCGGATTACCAGGCCCCCGACTCACGCCATCAAGACTACGTTCTCTTTGTGGACGCCTTCCGGCGGCTCCGCGTCGAGCTCCAGATGCTCGGTGAGGACATGCCGCTCCGGCGAATCCTCGTGGCGAGCGCCCTTCCTGGCGAGGGCAAGTCGACGATCACCTACAATCTCGCCCTGGCCTTTGGCGAGATCGGCAAGCACGTCATCATCGCGGATGCCGACTTTCACCGTCCGAGCCTGCATCGCACGGCCAAGTCCAGGAACGAGAAGGGATTCACGGACCTTCTCGCCGGCACCAGCGGCCTGACCGAATCCACCACGGCGATCAGCGAGCAGGTGCGCCTCGCTCCGCGCGGGAGCGCCCTCAGCATCCCGGCCCGCGTCGGCCTCGGCACCCGCCGGCTTACCGAGGTACTCGTGGGCATGGAGTCGGAGTCCGACTACATCCTGATCGACTCTTCTCCCATCTTGCTCGTGCCGGACAACCTGTACATCGCCTCGGCGGCCGACGGGATTCTCCTCGTGGTCGACTCCGGGGCCACGCGCCCACGCGATCTCATCAGAACGAAAGAGGCGCTCGAGCGAACGGGAACGCCGATCGTCGGTGTCGTCTTGAACCGCGCGCCCTTGCGGCAGACCAACTACTACTACAAGCAGTACATGACGTACTACAAGGCCTGAGCCGTGAAGCGGCCGAAAGGGGTTTCCGAGTGAGCGCGTGGAAGGAAGTTCTCGAGGGCAAGATCGCGGCGAAGACTGCTCGGGTCCAGGTGATCGGGCTGGGCTACGTGGGGCTCTCGCTCGCCGTGGAGCTCGCCAAGGCCGGCTTCACCGTGCGTGGCGTTGACGTCGATCTGGAGCGCGTGGCCCGGCTCAACCGCGGGCAGTCCTATCTGAGCGATGTCACCTCCGAGACGCTGGCGCCGCTGGTCGCGGAGGGCCGGCTTCTCGCCACCACGGAGTTCGATGAGGTCGGGGAGGCGGATGCCCTCATCATCTGCGTCCCCACCCCGCTCCGGAAGAGCAAGGAGCCGGACATCTCGTTCATCGTCTCGGCCCTGGAAAGCCTCCTGCCTCATCTTCGTCGCGGCCAGCTCCTCGTCCTCGAGAGCACCACCTTTCCGGGCACCACGGAAGAGGTCATTCTCCCGCGGCTGCAATCCGTCGGCATGGTGGTCGGAGAGGATGTCTTCCTGGCCTTCTCGCCCGAGCGGGTCGACCCGGGCAACCGCCGGTTCACGACGGCCAATATCCCCAAGGTGGTCGGGGGCATCACGCGGAGCTGTACCGAGCTCGCGGCGAGCCTCTACCGGCACGTGACCGTCAGCGTGTTCGAGGCCTCGAGCCCGCGGGTCGCGGAGACGGCCAAGCTCCTCGAGAACACCTTCCGCAGCGTCAACATCGCCCTCGCCAACGAGCTGGCCTTCGCCTGCCGCAAGATCGGCGTCGATCCCTGGGAGGTCATCGAGGCGGCGGCGACCAAGCCCTTCGGCTTCATGCCCTTCTATCCCGGCCCGGGCATCGGCGGCCATTGCATCCCCGTGGATCCCCTCTATCTCTCGTGGAAGGTCCGGCTCACCGGCTACGAGGCGCAGTTCATCGCGCTGGCCGACCAGGTCAACCGCGCCATGCCCGAGCACGTGGTCAACCTCGTGGCGGGCGCGCTCAACGAGCGGGGGCGCGCCGTCCGGGGCGCCTCCATTCTCGTGCTCGGCGTGACGTACAAGGCCGACGTCAACGACATCCGGGAGTCTCCCGCCCTCGAGATCATCGAGCTGCTCGCCCGGCGCGGCGGCCAGATCGCGTATGCGGATCCCTTCATCCCCCAGCTCGCCCTCGACGGCCACAAGCTCTCGGCCGTCGAGCCGACCGGGGACACGGTGGCCGCGGCGGACTGCGTGCTCATCCTGACCAACCATTCACGATTCGACTACGGGGACATCGCGGAGCGAGCCTCGTTGGTCGTGGACACGCGCAACGCCATGAAGAAGTTCCGCGGCGCGCGCACGTCCATCGTCAGCCTCTAGGGGAGCTCCCATGAGCACGGTCCTCGTCACAGGCGGCGCCGGATTCATGGGCTCTCACCTCGTCGAGCGCCTGCTCGAGGAGGGGATAGCCGTCCGCATTCTCGACAACCTCTCCACGGGCTCGCTGGGCAATCTCCAGGGGGTGGTGGAGCGCTTTCACGGGCAGGGGGAGGGCTCGGGCGGCGTCAAGCCCGGCGGCCAGCTCGAGGTCGTGATCGGCGATGTCCGCGACCGCGAGCTCGTGAGGACGGCCACCCGAAACGTGCAGGCCGTCTTCCACCTGGCCGCCATCCCGAGCACGTTGCTGGGACTCATGAGCCCGGCCGAGCTCGAGACCGTCAATGTCCAGGGCACTCTCAATGTCCTCCAGGCGGCGGTGACGGAGGGCGTGCGGCGGCTGGTGTTCGCGTCCTCCGCGTCGGTGTACGGAACCCCGGAGTCCCTCCCGGTGTCCGAGACCTGCCCCCTCAAGCCGGAGTCGCTCTTCGCCGCCTCCAAGCTGGCCGCCGAGATGTACTGCCGGACCTACGGCACCATTCACAAGCTCGACGTGGTCACCCTCCGCTACTTCTCCGTGTACGGGCCGCGCCAGGGGACCGCCACGGGCGATGCCCTGATCCCCGAGCTGATCGAGATGGTCCGGAACGCCACGGGCGATGCCCTGATCCCCGAGCTGATCGAGATTGTCCGGCGGAGGCCCACCGCCTTCTCGCGCGGGGGCACGAGCGCGGAAGATCTCACCTACGTCGACGATGCCGTGGAGGCGACGCGGGCCGCCGCCGCCGCGCCGAACGCCGGCGGTCGCACCATCAATATCGGCTCCGGGCGCATGTCGTCCGTGCTCGAGATCCTGCACATCCTGTATGACCTCCTCAAGGTTCCCCCCGTGGCCGCCTCCAAGCTCACGGCTCCCATCTCGTCCTCGCGCGTGCAGGCCGGCGTCGCCCTCGCCGCCGATCTGCTCGGCTGCACGGCCCGGGTGTCCCTGGCCATGGGGCTCGCCCGCGTGGTCCGGGCCATGACCGATCCCGAGGCCTTCGATGGTCAGGCGCTCGTGGGGAGCCAGGCGGGATGAAGAACGCGCTGACGTTCGACATCGAGGAGTACTTCCACGCGGAGGTCTTCGCCCACGCCCTCCGGCCCGAGGAGTGGCCGGGCCTGGCCAGCCGCGTGGTCGACACCACCGAGCGCCTGCTCGACATCCTCGACTATGCCGACGTGCGGGCGACCTTCTTCATCCTCGGATGGATCGCCGAGCGGTACCCCGCGCTCGTGAAGGACATCGCAGCCCGGAATCACGAGATCGCCTGCCACGGCTACGGGCACCAGATGATCCACCGCCAGAGCCGCCAGGAGTTCGCCAAGGACCTGCAGCGCGCCAAGACCGCCATCGAAGACGCCGCGGGCACGGCGGTGATCGGGTACCGCGCCCCCACCTTCTCGGTGGTGCGGGAGACGATGTGGAGCCTCGAGGTCCTCTGGGAGGCCGGCTTCCTCTACGACTCGAGCATCTTCCCCATCGTTCACGATCGGTACGGTATCCCGGATGCCCCCCGCTTCCCGCACCGCGTGTCCATCACCAACGGACACGGGATTGCCGAGTTTCCCCTCTCCACCACCACCGTGCTGGGACGTCGGGTCCCCATCGCGGGGGGCGGATATTTCCGGCTCCTCCCCTACCGGCTCACCCGGCGCTTCATCCGGCACCTGAACACGCGCGAGCACCAGCCCGCCATCGTCTACCTGCATCCCTGGGAGCTGGACGTCCACCAGCCCAGGGTGCGCGTGGGCTGGCTGAGCCAGCTCCGGCACTCCGTCAATACCCACAGCACGGAGGGCAAGCTCCGCCGCCTGCTCGCCGACTTCCGGTTCGCCCCCGTCCGGGACATCCTCGCCCGGAGCGGCGTCCTCACCCCGGACGAAGCGCATTGAAGATCACCGCCGTCGTCGGCGCCCGACCCAACTTCGTGAAGATCGCGCCCATCGTGGCCGAGCTGCGCACGCGGCCGGATGTGACGGCCACCCTCGTTCACACGGGCCAGCACTACGACGGGCCCATGTCGGATGCCTTCTTCGCCAATCTCGAGCTCCCCGACCCGGACGTGAACCTGCACGTGCAGGCGGGAAGCGCCACCGCCCAGGTCGCCGAGATCATGCTGCGCCTCGAGCCCGTGCTGGCGGCCTCCCGGCCCGATATCGTCCTCGTGGTGGGAGACGTGAACTCCACCCTGGCCGGCGCCCTCACCGCGGCCAAGATGGGGCTTCGCCTGGCGCACGTGGAGGCGGGGCTGCGCAGCTTCGACTGGACCATGCCCGAGGAGATCAACCGGGTGATCACCGACTCCGTCGCCGATTTCCTCTTCACCACGGAGCCGGCGGCCAACGAGAACCTGGCCCGGGAGGGCGTCCGGCCCGAGCTGATCCATTTCGTGGGCAACGTGATGATCGACACGCTGTTCCGCTACAAGGCCCGGGCCCGCGAGTCCTCCATCCTCGCGACCCTGGGCGTGCAGCCGCGCGGCTACAGCCTGCTCACCCTGCACCGGCCGAGCAACGTCGACTCCGAGGAGACGCTGCGTCCTCTCCTCGATGTGATCTCGCGCATCCAGTCCGAGAGCGCCGTCGTCTTTCCCGTGCATCCCCGCACGCGGCGGCAGCTCGAGCGCGTCAACGGTCACATGCCGGCCATGGCCAATCTCCGCCTCGTCGATCCCTTGCCCTACCTGGACTTCGTCCAGCTCATGGCCAATGCCTCCTGCGTCCTCACCGACTCGGGCGGGATCCAGGAGGAGACAACGGCCCTGGGCATTCCGTGTCTGACGCTCCGGAAGAACACCGAGCGCCCCATCACGGTCAGCCGCGGCACCAATCGCGTCATCGGCGTCGAACCCGCGGTGATCTACGAGCACTGGCGTCAGGCCGTGGGTGGACAGTGGCCCGCCGGGCAGCTTCCCGAGCTCTGGGATGGCAAGGCCGCCCAGCGCATCGTGCGCATTCTCCTGGAGGCCCGCTGATGCCCCTCGAGGTCCGGCCCCTCGCCGGCGAGAGCATCGAGTGGGACGCCTTCGTTCGCTCGACGCCGGGCGGCAGCCCGTTTCACCTGCTCGCCTGGAAGCGCGCGGTGGAGCAGAGCTTCGGCCATCGCCCCCACTACCTGATGGCCGTCGGCGATCACGGGATCGAGGGCGTGCTGCCGCTCTTCGAGGTCCGCGGGCTTCTCGGCGGGCGCGGATTGATCTCGGTGCCCTACGCCGTCTACGGTGGAATCTGCGCGCGGCCGGGGCCGGCGCGTCAGGCGCTCCTCGACCATGCCACCGGGCTCGGGAAGCGTCTCGGCGCCGCGTACGTGGAGCTGCGGCATCGGGCCGGGCAGGAGCTGGAGCTGCCCACCAAGTCCCTGTACGTCACCTTCTCCCGGCCCATCTCCGGCGATGACGAGGAGAACCTGGCCGACATCCCGCGCAAGCAGCGGCGCATGACTCGCCAGGGCGCCAAGTACGGGCTCCGCGCCGAGTTCGGCCTGCAGCACCTCGACGACTTCTACCGGGTCTACGCGCGCAGCGTGCACCAGCTGGGCTCGCCGGTCTTTCCCCGCCGCCTCTTCGGCGCCATGGCCCAGGAGTTCGGGAAGGACTGCGAGCTGCTGACGATCTGGAAGGACGGACGCATGCTCGCGGGGGTGCTCACCCTCCTCTACGAGGATCAGGCCCTGCCCTACTACGGCGGCGCGCTCAAGGAAGCCTTCGGGTACGCCGTCAACGATTTCATGTACTGGGAGCTCCTCTGCCACGTGGCCCATGCCGGCTATCGCGTCTTCGATTTCGGCCGGAGCCGTGAGGGGACGGGCCCCTACAACTTCAAGCGGCACTGGGGCTTCGAGCCTCAGCCGCTCCCGTACCAATACGTCCTGCTCGAGGGCGGCTCCATCCCCAATATCAGCCCGGCCAACCCGAAGATGCGTCTGGCCGTCGAAGCGTGGAAGCGCGCGCCGTTCCCCTTGACGCGGCTGCTGGGACCGTCGCTCACCCGGTACCTGCCGTGACAGGACCCGACCCGGAGCCCCGATGACCTGGACCGTCAGATGAATATCCTGATGCTCGGACCGTGGCTTCCCACGATGCGCCGACCGCAGACCACGGAGCGGCTGCACCGCTTCGCCCGAGAGCTGGCCCGGGAGCACCGGCTGACCCTTGCCTGCACCACGGACCACCCGAATCCGTTCGGGGCCGTGTCCGCCGTCCGCGACGAGTTCGAGGACCTCGAGTTCGCCGTGGTCCCCAACCGGTGGAAGCGGCTGTGGAGCGTCGCCCACCTCGCCACCGGCTCGTCCGCGGAGGTCGCCTATTTCAGCTCAGCCGCGCTGCGCAACCGCATCCGCGACCGCGCCAAGTCGGCACCGTTCCACCTCGTCTACGTCGCCGCCACGAGCATGATCCCCTACGCCCTCGAGCTCGCCCCTCGCGTGCCCGTCGTCCTCGATTTCGGCGACGTGGACTCGAAATGGTGGCAGGATCGCGCGCGGCAGTTCTCGGGCTTCAAGACGAAGATCTATCAGGCGGAAGCCATGCGCCTCCGCGAGGTCGAGATCATGGGAGCCCGGCGCGCGACCCACTGCCTGGTCGCCACGCCGCAGGCGGCCCGGACGGTCGCCTCCTTCGCGCCGTGGGCGGCCGTGAGCGTGATCGGCGACGGCGTGACCGCCGACGAGCCCGCAGTGCCCACGCGGATCGGCGGGCCGCACCTGATCGCCTTCACCCCGTGCCTCGAGGGCAATTCCGAGGCGCAGGCCGCGGCGGAGTTCTGTGATTCCGTCCTGCCCGCCGTGCGCAACCAACTGGGGCGAACCAAGCTCCTCGTGGGCTGCAAGTCGCACTTCCGTCTCGCGAGGCGCCTGGCCCACGTGCCCGGGGTGGAGGTGGTGGCGCCGACCGGCGACCTCCGGCCCCTGCTCCGTCGGGCCGCGGTGGCGGTGGCCCCGAGACGCTTCGGCGCCGAGACGCGGCGGAGCGTGCTCGCCGCCATGGCCGCGGGCGTGCCCGTCATCACCACGCTCGACGGACTGGACGGGCTACCCATCAAGCACGGGCGGGAGCTCTACCTGGAGGACAACGCCCTGGGATTCGCCGAGCGGCTGATCGACCTCCTCCGCAAGCCGACGCTGCGGGAGGTCATGGGCTCCCGGGGACGCGCCTTCGTGCGCGCCCACTGCTCGACGGTCGCGGAGGGCGCTCGGTTCAGCCAGGTCATCGCGGCCGCGGTGAACGGGACGTCCCGGAACGGGAGCGCCTCGGATGGAAACGGCGCCGGAGTCATCGCGTGAAGGTGAGACGGATCGACACGCGAGAGGGCTTCGAGGCCCTGGCTCCCGTGTGGCAATCGGTGGCCACGGAGAGCGGGCAGACCTCACCTTTCCTGAGCCACGAGTGGTTCGGCTGCTGCTGGGGCGCCGCGGGCGCGGAGAGCCGGCCCGAAGTCCTGCTCGTCGAGGACGGCGCGGGCCCGATGGCCATGGTGCCGTTGGTCTGCCGGAAGGACTCGCTGCACGGACTCCCGGCTCGCGTCCTCGGCATGCTGAGCTCTCCGGACACGGCCTTCGCGGACTGGCTGATCGTCGGCCGGCCCGAGCCCGTCGTCGAGGCCGTGCTGACGCACCTCTCCGGCCGGCGAGACTGGGACGTGCTCGCGCTCCATGGCCTGCCCGCGGCCTCTCTCACCTTGAAGGCTCTCCACGCCTCGCTGCCCGGGCACTACCGCTGGCAGCCTCTGCCGGCGCTTCGCTCCCCCTACCTGAACACGGCGGGGACCTGGGAGGAGTTCTGGGCGGCGACGAGCCAGCGCTTCAAGAAGACCGTGCGCAACGTCCGGAACCGGCTCGCCAAGGTCGGGACCGTCTCCATCGAGGAGCACCGCGTGGTCGCTCCTGACTCGTCCGTCTTTGCGGATCTGCTCGCCGTCTCCGAGCGCAGCTGGAAGGCGCCGCACGAGCTGGCCATCGCCACCATGCCGGGAATGCCCGAGTTCTTCCGCGGCTTGACGGCGCGGGCGAGCGCTCGTGGCTGGCTGCGCCTCTGGCTGATGCGCCTCGACGGTCGCCCCGTGGCCAGCGAGTTCCAGCTGGAAGCCGACGGCCGCGTCCACGCGCTTCGCGCGGACTTCGACGCCTCGCTTCCCGTGGAGCTCTCCCCCGGCACCCACCTGACCGCGGAGATCGTCCGCTCGCTCTTCGGTCGCGAGACCGTCTACGAGTACGACATGGGGCCCGGCGACAACGAGTACAAGTCGCGCTGGGCGAGCGATGCTCACGAGCTGCGCCGCCTCCGGATCTTCCGGCCCGGAGCCTACGGCACCCTCCTTCACGCCGTGGAGGCACGTGTGGTGGGGTCGCTCCGCCGCCTGCGTCACCGGAGCGCCGCCGCATGAGCGCGGCCGATCACATGAGCGACGCTCGCGCTACCACCGCTCGCGCCAACATCCTGGGGGGCATCGTCTACCGCGATCACCTCCGCCCGGTCGAGCCCGGTCTTGCCGACGCGCTCCTGCCGGGGGTGGCGGTCTCCGATCATCCGCGGACGATCGATCTGCTCGGGGGCCTGCTCGCCGGCATCGGAACCAGCATGGCGTCGGACAGCTCGGTCGACGGCGCCCTGATCGCTGACGTCGACTTGACGAACGGGGACGAGATCCAGGCATCGACGGGCGGCGCCGCGCCCGCGCGCGGCCTGCGGCGGCTCCACGGCCAGCACGGAGATGACTTCGTCACGCGGCTGCGCGGGGCCTTCGCCATCGCACTCTGGACGCCCGGACGGCGGCGGCTCCTCCTGGCCGCTGATCGCTTCGGCTTCCGGCGCCTCTACTACGCCGTGACCGAGGACGGCATCGCCTTCGGCTCCCGCGTCCGCGGCCCGCTCGCCCTGTCGGGCTCCGCGGCCGTCGATCCGGAGGCCGTCTACGCCTATCTGAACTTCGGCGTGATCCCGGCGCCGCAGAGCGTGTACCGAGATGTCCGCCGCCTGCCCGACTCATGAGCCGCGTCACGGGCGAGCGGGTGCAGGCCTTCTCCATCGGCTTTCAGGAAGCGCGGTACAACGAGCTCGACTACGCGGAGCTGGCCGCGCGGCATTTCGATGCCGCGCACTACACCAAGATCGTCACGGCCGACGAGGCCCTGCAGTCGCTCCCGGACCTGGTGGCGGCCTACGATGAGCCGTTCGGCAACAACTCGGCCCTCGCCTCGTATCTCTGCGCCCGCCTCGCGCGGGAGACCGGGGTGCGAGTCCTCCTCGCGGGAGACGGCGGGGACGAGATCTTCGGCGGCAACGAGCGCTATCGCCGTGATTGCATCCTCGCCCGCTATCACCTGATTCCTGCCTGGCTGCGGCACGGGCTCCTCGAGCCCCTGGTCCGTCGCTTCCCGGCGGAGTCGCCCGACCTGCGGGGCAAGGCGCGCCGCTATGTCGAGCGCGCCTGCCTGCCCAACCCCGAGCGCTTCTACTCGAGCGAGTTCTATGTCAGCCAGAACCGCCACCGGCTGCTCCATCCGGATTTCCAGGCCGTGACCACGGCGGACCAGCCCCTCGAGATCGCCCGGGGCCATTTCCGGGCGGCGGCGACCTCGGCCGAGCTCAACCGGCTCCTCCACGTCGACCTCAAGATCACCCTCGGCGACAACGATCTCTTCAAGGTCGTGCGGACGGCCGAGGCGGCGGGCGTCGCGGTGCGCTTTCCGCTCCTCGATCATCCGCTCGTGGAGCTCATGGCGACCCTGCCCGTCTCCTACAAGGTGCGGGGAGGCGAGAAGCGCTATGCCTTCAAGCGGGCGTTCCGCGACCTGCTCCCGCGCGAAACGCTCGCCAAGGTCAAGCACGGGTTCGGGCTGCCCACGAGCGACTGGCTCAAGGCCCACAAGGGCTTCCGCGAGCTCGGACGGGATCTCCTGCTCTCCTCCCGCGCGCGGCAGCGCGGCTACTTCGCCCCCGGCGCGGTGGAGGAGCTGTTCCGACTCCAAGAGGCGGACCACACGCCCTTCTACGGTGACATTCTCTGGACCCTGCTCATGCTGGAGATGTGGCGCCAGCGGCACGGAGACGCGTGATGGGCCTCGGCTCGACTGCCCTCCGCGCCGTGTCGGGAACGCTCTACCACAGCGGGCTCCTGGGTCCGGTCACTCGGGCTGTCACCTACACGAAGTCGCGGCCGCGGCTTCCCATCCTGACCTTCCACCGGGTGAACGACGACCACGATCCGTTCATGCCTTCGCTGCCCACGGCAGTCTTCGCCGGCCGCATGGCCCACATCGCCCGGCACTACCAGGTGCTGCCCGTCGAGGAGCTGGCCCTGCGCCTGCGGCAGGGCCGGGCGCCGCGCAACGCGCTCGCCCTCACCTTCGACGACGGCTACCGCGACAACCTCACCCACGTGGCGCCGATTCTCAAGCGC
>WNGL01027036.1_pt1 | contig 13664 bp, 12 predicted proteins | sample 5400591 | NCBI WGS metagenome assembly WNGL01 (sample SAMN13153377, study PRJNA577476) | soil metagenome | isolation source: 80 cm soil or saprolite under Garry oak tree replicate 1 | place: USA:California | collected 2016-06-15
TCACCGTGCCCAGTGGAGCCCCGGTTACCATGGCAATCTCGTCCAATGCCAATCCTTCCTGAAAGCGCAACACCACGGTCTCGCGATATTCCACCGGGATGCTCACCAGGGCCGCACTGATGCGCTCAGCTTGCTCGTGCTGCTGCACAACTTCCCAGGCCATGGGCCTGGTATCGGCTGGTTCGGGCGGTGCGTGACGTTCATCCTCCATCTGCCCGTCGATCATTCCGTCCAGGCTGAGAGGGCTTTTCCTCCGCAAATAATCAATCGTCAGGTTTCTCGCCACTGCGTAAAGCCACGTGCTAAATTCGTGCTTGCCATCGTACTGATGGCCGCGTTCCAGCACGCGAATCCAGGTTTCCTGGAAGAGGTCCTCGGCCAGTTCACGATTTCCTGATAGGTAGATCAAATAACGAAGAAGCCGATGCTGATACTGCTCGATGAGACGGTCCAGTAAGTCCGGATCACGCCGGTGGAGGCCGCGAGCAATTGCGCTGGCATCGGATTCCATCGCATTCACGAACCAATAAACTATGGCGGTCATGCTACCCGGATATACGGGCGAGAAGACAAAAAAGATGCAGGATGGGAGGCATTCTGATCCTGCGCGATAAGATGTTCATCTTCAGGTAGATATTCGGATCGAAAATGTCCTCCGGCCGGTCGCGGAAGCGCAGTCAGCACCCCATAACTGTCACCTTCTCCGCTCCACTCCTTGACTTTCTCCTATGCCGTCAAACACAATCTCCGGTTGACCATTTCCGAGCAGCTCCGTCTATTACTTAGCCCTTCTCCTGCTCACCGCGAGGTTTCTCAAATGTTCTTTTGCAGAATAACTAGTTTTGTCTTTGTTTTCGTGTTGGTCCTGATATCGCAAGTTGTGGCCCTTCCCCCGTCGCAGCCCACCATTTGGGCCTCGAAACCTGACGTTGCCGGCTTCGAAAAAATCGTGAATGACCGGCTGGCCACGGCACAGACCGCGATTGACCAAATCACTTCGGTCAAAGGCGCACGTACGATTGACAACACCCTGGGACCGTACGATGAGACCATCCGCCAGATCAATGCCTCTCTTTACCTCGCTTCACTGATGCAGCAGGTACACCCCGATGCCACATTTCGCGACCACGCCACCGAAATGGTACGCAAAGCCAGCGCAGTGCAAACCGCGCTTTCCTTGAATCGTGACGTCTATCAGGCCCTCTCAAGCCTGGATCTCGCCAAGGCCGATCCCGCCACTCGGTATTACGTAAAACGCCAGTTGTTGGAATTTCGTCTCGCCGGAGTGGACAAAGACGATGCTACCCGCACGCAACTGAAGAAGTTGAACGACGAACTTACCGAAGAGCAGTCCACTTTCGACCGCAATATTTCCGACGACCAGAAAAAGGTCGAGGTAACCGATCCCAAACAGCTCGACGGCCTGCCACAGGATTACATTGACCGCCACAAGCCTGGGCCGGATGGAAAGATTTACATCACAACCAACTATCCCGACGCTTTCCCCGTCTTCAAGTTCAGCAATAGCGATGATCTTCGTCGGCGGGTCAATCTTGCCTTCGACACGCGCGCCTACCCGGCGAACAAAGACGTGCTCGAAAAAATGATGAAAACTCGCTACCAGATAGCGACGCTTCTCGGCTACTCGTCATGGGCCGACTACTATGCCGCGGACAAGATGATTAGGACTGGAGCCAACATTGCTGACTTCATCCAGAAAGTAGATTCAGCGGCGCGGCCCATCGCACAGCGCGAATTCGCCATGCTGCTGGCGGCAAAGCACAAAACCGACCCCAGCGCCACCGAAATCGGGGACTATGATGTTTCGCATCTGAACGAACTGGTGCGGCGCTCGCAGTTCAACTTCGATTCCCAGCTTGTCCGACCATATCTCCCGTTCAACGAAGTTCGGCAAGGCATTCTGGATACCGCAGCTACGCTCTTTCGCGTGACCTTTAAGCGGGAGGAGAACGTTCCATCATGGGACCCGAGCGTCGAAACCTGGGACGTTGTGGACAATGGAAAAATCATAGGCCGTTTTTATCTGGACATGCACCCGCGTCCAGGTAAATACAGCCATGCCGAGATGGCTCCGGTTCTCGACGGCATTCGCGGCAAACAACTTCCAGAAGCGATCCTGGTCTGCAATTTTCCCAACCCAACTGCCGATGATCCGGGACTGATGGAATACGGCGACGTGGTCACGTTCTTCCATGAGTTTGGGCACTTGATGCATTGGATCCTTGGCGGGCAGCAGCAGTGGGCAGGGATCAGCGGGATCAGCATGGAAGCTGATTTCGTAGAAGCGCCCTCGCAGATGCTGGAAGAATGGATGCACAGTCCGCAGGTCCTGGCCTCGTTTGCCCGCCATTACAAAACCGGCGAGCCCATTCCCGCGGAGTTGGTCGCCCGCATGAACCGCGCGTCGGCCTTCGGGCGTGGCAATGGCGAGAGCGGCCAAAATCAGTACACCGCCATCTCTTATGACGTGTACAAAGACAAACCGGAAAACGTTGATCCGGACGCGGTGGCTATTTCCGCAGAAAAAAAATACACCCTCTTCCAGCCGCTTCCAGGCGCTCACATGTACGCGTCGTTTGGACATCTGGCGGGTTACTCCTCTGCCTACTACACATATCTGTGGGATAAAGTGATTGCCGAAGATTTCTTCAGCCAGTTTGATCACAATAACTTGCTCGCGGGCGAGGCGCCGATGCGGTATCGTCGCACCGTGCTTGAGCCCGGAGGGTCGGTGTCAGCTAACGATCTGGTAAAGAATTTTCTTGGCCGCGAACAGAACATGAACGCGTTCCAAAAATGGATGGGAGAGGAATTCGAAGGCACAGACGGAACCCATACCGCTCGTGCACAGCAGTAACGCAGCGGGGAGCAGGCCGGAGCAACTCGGGTGGAGCAAGGTAAGTAGAGCAGTACGGAGTGGAGCACGTCGGGTGGAGCACTTCGGTGGAGCACGACGGAGTGGAGCACGTCGGGTGGAGCAGGGCCTCCGGCCCTGCGTCACGAGCTCAAAAACATCCGGGCTTTAGCCCCTGCGGTCCTGCGGTACTGACCAAGTTAATCAGTCGAACCAATAAGCTTGCTTCCCGATCTAAAATCTAACAAGTCTTGTCCGCAACTGCCATCTCGCTCCCACGTCTTGCCCGGCGCAATCCCCTGGCGACCATCGGTATTGTATTCGTCATTCTTTTTACTCTATGCGCAATCTTTGCTCCCTGGATTGCCCCGCACGATCCAGCTGACATTAACTTGGCAACTCGCCTAGCTCCGCCTTCGCGCACACAAATCTGCGGGTCCGACGAACTAGGCCGCGACATCCTCTCCCGCCTCATCTACGGCTCACGCATCTCTATGCTGGTAGGCAGCTGTGTGGTAGCCACTTCGCTCGGACTGGGTCTGATAATCGGCTCGATTGCCGGGTATTACGGCGGGCGCATTGACCGGTTTGTGAACGTCATTCTCATGAATGCATTCCTCTCATTTCCCGGAATCCTGATCGCAATCGCGTTTGTAGCCTTTCGCGGACCTGGAATCTTTAACCTCGTCTTTGCGCTTTCGCTCGGGGGATGGGTCGGCTACGCGCGCCTGGTGCGAGCACAGGTCCTCGCTGCCCGGGAAAAAGAATATGTGGAAGCAGCCCGCGCCCTCGGCGCAAATGATCTACGTATCGTTGTCCGCCACATTTTGCCCAACATCATTCAGCCGGTCATCGTTCAGGCGGCAATCGGAATGGCGGGCGCGATTCTGGCTGAAGCCACTATGAGTTTCCTAGGCCTCGGCGTGCCACCCCCGACCGCCTCCTGGGGAGCCATGCTCAATGACGGCCGCGGCCACCTGTTCGACGCGCCGCATCTGGTAATCTTCCCAGCCGTGGCCGTAATGCTGGCGGTGCTCTCATTCAACTTTATCGGAGACGCGTTACGCGATTTTCTCGATCCGCGGTCGCGGATCGAAGCGGGATTGTAGGTCGGAAGAATCTCCATTTTTTCAGGGCTGCGTTGTGTCTCCTAAGAAGCTGAAAAAACCAACATTATTGAACGTGTTCATTTTTTCTTGACACCGAAGACCGCATAGCGCATCCTCGTATTTGAACATGTTCAAGTACGCGAATTGAGGAGATAGGCCATGTACATTATCGGGTGCTATATCACTTACCTGGTCATAAGTCTGGCAGTCACCATCTGGGTGGCTCACACGCTGCATAAGAACGGAAGAGTCTTTCTGGTGGATGCATTTCGTGGAAATGAGGCACTTGCTGATTCCGTCAATCACTTGCTGGTCGTTGGTTTCTACCTGATCAACCTCGGTTACGTCGCGCTGGCGCTCAAAGCGACGGAGAACTTGGAAGGCCTCCGCCAAGCCATCGAAGTGGTCAGCGACAAGATCGGCGTCGTGCTGCTGGTTTTGGGTGGAATGCACTTTTTCAACTTGTTTGTCTTCTCGCGGATGCGGAAACGTTCGCGAATGGGCGCGGATCTGGGAATGCCATTTACAAATCCAGCGATGCAGGGGCCGCCGAGATGACCCCGAGGGAGATGAGTCTTAAGAAGTCGGATCAGACACGCAACCGCATTTTCGAGGCCGCATTGGCATTGTTTCGCAAGCGCGGCTTCGCGAACGCGACTATGCGAGAGATCGCGAAAGAGGCTGGAGTGGCCTTGGGGGCAGCTTATTACTACTTCGACTCGAAAGATGCCATCGTTATGGCGTTTTACGAGCGCGCACAGGAAGAGATCACCCCCCTAATAGACGATGCTTTGTCCAAGACCAGTGGGTTGAAGGAAAGACTCGGTGCGGTCATCAAGTTAAAGTTCGAGTACTTCAACCCCAATTGCAGTTTGTTAGGCGCGCTCTCCACGCACATTGATCCGCAGCATCCTTTGTCGCCGTTTAGCGAGGCAACGCGGGCCATTCGTGAAAAGGACATCAGCTTTTTCGCCCAGTCTGTCGAAGGCTCGAAAGTACGAGTTCCGGACGACTTGAAGCCTCATCTGCCGCGCCTACTCTGGCTCTATCAGATGGGCCTGGTTCTCTTCTGGGTGTTCGACCGTTCGGCGAAACAGAGGAGAACATCACAATTGCTCGAGAAAAGTCTTGCGATCGTTGTGGGACTGATCAAGCTGTCTGCAATGCCGCTGATGCGGCCGATTCGGAAACTGGCCACTGACCTGCTTGACATTATTTATCGCGACGACTCAATGGTTGCGGAAGTGTTGCCGTGACCCCTGCGTTTCGCATTGTGCTCATCGGCGGCAGTGGGCAGGTGGGGAACATTCTCGCGCGACACTTCCAAGCCGGAAATCATCAAGTCACCGTGCTCTCTAGATCGGTAAGACCGGCCCCCTGGCGGGTAGTTCATTGGGACGGATCAACCAACTCTGCGAATCGCCGAGAGATCAAAGACTCTCGAGTTCAAACCACTCGCCTACTAGGTCAAGCGCTGGGGCAACTTGCTCGCCCACCCTGCCTTTGGATGAATGCCAGTACGGCCACGATTTACCGCCATAGCTTGGATCGCCCAATGGATGAGGAGACAGGGGAGATCGGTGGCCAGGAGGAAGATGCTCCGTCTACATGGCGCTTCAGCATTGACGTAGCCACAAGCTGGGAACAGGCATTCTTCGAGGCTGTGGTGCCTGGAACTCGCAAGATCGCTCTACGCAGTGCGGTAATTATGAGCCCTGATCGGGCCGGCATATTCGACACATTGCTCCGGTTGGTGAGATCTGGACTCGGAGGCACGGCCGGCTCCGGAGAGCAATTCGTCTCGTGGATTCATGATGCCGACTTTTGTCGCGCTATCGACTTTCTGGTCAGTCATGATGAAATGAACGGCGTAGTCAATCTGGCCGCGCCAAATCCTCTGCCTAATCGAGAATTCATGCGTGCCTTGCGGCAAGCGTGGGGCGCACCGATTGGATTGCCTGCAAGCAAGTTAATGCTGGAGATAGGTGCGGTATTTCTGCGTACCGAGACCGAACTGATACTGAAGAGCCGACGCGTAGTTCCGGGTCGCCTTCTTCACTCCGGCTTTCAGTTCCAATTTGCTGAGTGGCCTGCGGCCGCGAAGGACCTGGTGAAACGCTGGCACACGATGAGAGCACCAGACACCCTGAAATGAAAAGCCTCGACACGATAAAAGGGATTTAGGCCGATAGATCTTCGAAGTCGAATTCGAGGGCGTCGGTTACGTCGTGCTCCAACGAATCATCCGGTGGATCTCGGAATTCGTAGATACGTGGGCCCTGATGATCAATCGCGATGTAGGTTGCGCTGTCCTGGGTCCAGCTTCCGCTGTTGTAGTACTCCACTCCATCACGCTTTAGGCTTAGGGCTTCGTGGGTGTGTCCGCAGAAGACGCGGTGTGCGTTCTTTGAGCGCGCGTGGGCTAGCGCGCCGCCGGCAACTTTGGAGGAAAGCCGCAGCCATGCCGTGTCGAAGCGCTCCAGGAAGCCAATCAATCGTTTCTTGCCGAAGGCTATCTTCTGCAGGGAAAGATGAAACGCGGAGAGAAAGCTGCTGAGCACGCGGTTTCTTGATACGAACCTGTCAAACTGATGTCCATGCACTGCGAGGTGCCGCAGTCCGCAATACTCCCAAGCGTATTCTTGATAGACCCTGATACCAACCAAGTGCGACATCACCTGCGAAAGACCGCGATCGTGATTGCCTTCCACCCAGACTACTTCGATCTCGCGTTTCGGATTCGATAGCTTCCGAATGTATCCGAGGAACTGCCAATGCTCTTTTTTCAGGCGCCCGAAGTTAAGGTCAGAAAAAATATCCCCCAGCAGGATCAGGCGACTGAACGAAGCCGACTTCAACATGCGCAGGGCTGCTGGCGCGCGGCTCACTTCCGAGCCCAGGTGGAGATCGGAAAGGATGATCGTATCAGCGAATATCATGTGGCGCTCGCCTCCATCGGCGACGTGAGTGACGCCAAGACGACCTTCTCCAGCATGTTCTTCGTAGTGACGGGCGAGCCCATTCCAGCCACGCGCGAACTGTGCTGCTCGAGAATTTGTTCGAGGAACTCTGGAATTTCATAGAGAGCGCGGTTGGAATACGCCCCCGCGTTCGCGCGCAACTCAGCAAATGCCGAAGGCTCCAGAAGTTGTTCCACTCCGGCATTGATTCGGCGGAAGCTCTTCAGCACGATGCCCATACGCTTCTCCGTCACCCACTGCGCGTTGTAGCGCTCTTGCGGTAAGGTGCGTCCATTGCACTCCAAGATGACTGGGAGATGAAACTGAAGCGCTTCGCTGATGCTTCCAGGCCCAGGCTTACCAACGAAGAAGTCGGAGAGCGCCATGTAGTAGTCCACGTTTTGCGTGAAGCCTTCGGCGAAAACTGGGAAGCGAGTCTTCAAGGTCTTGGCAGCGGCGAGGAGTTTCTGGTTCTTCCCGCAGATCAAGATCAACTGCAGGCGGCTTTTTCCAGAATTGAGCTTTCGCTCTTCTATCCGATTGACCGTGGTCTTCTGATAAAACTTCGGCTTCATGACCATGCCCGATGCTAGAAAGACACGGCTCCGATCGTGGCCCATTTCTAGCGCCTGTTGCTCAGCCCGTTCCGTCCCGCAGATAAGATATTGCGACTCGCGCTCCATCCAAAAATGTGGCGGATAATCAGCGAAGTCCGTCAGCACTGTGACAAACGCTGTGCCGGGAGAGTTCTTGCTAATGCTTTCCGCCAGGGCGCGATTAAAATGCGGGATCACTGACATCACAATATCGCTGGGGTTCTGCTTCCAGTATTCGCGAAGCATTTTGACGGTCGGGCGATGAAAGATTCGGACCACGCCCTGCAGGACGGGCAACAATTGCGGGGTGAGGCGCGTCCAGCCTTTCCGCAGAATTAGGTTGTAGGCATCCTGTATGCGAATGCCTGTGGCCTTCCGCAGCATGTCGAGCTTGTCCAGTTGCTCCTGCAGGTTGAGGAGCTCGACTTGCCAGCGCTGTTCTCCGCTCTCCAGAACGCTTTTCAGCGCCTCAGCAGCGCTGCGATGTCCGCCACCTGCATCAAAGAAGACGATCGTGAGTTTGCGGCTCACTCCCCACCTCCTTCAAAATCGCCCACTCCGTACAAGCATCATTATCCACCTTTAATGATGCTCCCTGCCCTCTTACAACATAGTGAACCGCGAATGAATTCTTAATGAATCGATAGTGGCTATTTGGGAACACTGAGAACACGGGGAATACTTTTTACTGTCCATTCATCTCTGGTTAACCTGCCTTTCAGAGCCGCGTGGGTACTCTCTTGTCTGATGTGGGTACTCTCTTGTCTGATAAGGAGGAATCTACCCAGTGATTTTACGTCGCCTGCTTCCCCTGCTTATGACTGCGGTCATCTTTTGCGCCGCGTCCGCTCAAGCCGACCCCAACAAGAACATCAAGCACGTTTTGCTGATCAGCGTTGATGGCCTGCACGCCCTCGACGTAGCAAATTATGTGCAAAGCCATCCTCACTCTGCCTTGGCGGAGTTGTCACGTCATGGCGTTACTTACTCCAATGCCCGTACTCCCGCCGATTCAGATTCTTTCCCCGGTCTCATCGCGCCGGTCACCGGAGGATCACCGATTACCAGCGGCCTCTTCTACGACGTCAGTTACGACCGCACTATTTTTGATCCTACGAACACGACCTGCTCCGGCGGCGGGGGCAACAACATGGTGTTCGACGAAAGCATTGATTTATACAACGCACAGAATGTGTCTTTGGACGTAATCGACCCCACCAAATTGCCTAGGCAACTGGTCCACGGGGCATGCGTGCCGCTGTGGCCGCACAATGCTATCCGGACTAATACGATCTTCGAAGTGGTAAAGGCCTCGGGCGGACACACCGCTTGGGCCGACAAACATCCTGCCTACGACTGGGTGAACGGCCCTTCGGGGAGAGGCGTGGACGACCTCTATACGCCGGAAATTACCAACGTCGGCGGACTCGATAACACCGTCAGCGTGGTTTGCACGGTTGAGAATGATCTGAAAAAAGTGCAGGCGGTCATCAATGAGATCCGCGGACTTAATCATGACGGAACACCCGGACCAGGCGCCCCGGAAGTCCTCGGCATGAATTTTCAAGCGGTCAGCGTCGGACAAAAGCTCGCCAAAGACAACTCCGACGGCAGTTGCACCGATGACACTGGGCCGGTGAACGGACAGTCCGGGGGCTACACCGACGGCGCCGGCACGCCCAGTGCTGTGCTTGCTTATGGTTTAGACAAGACTGACCAGGCGCTAGGCAGCATGATCCAGGCGCTAAAAGATTCGGGCATCTATGAGTCCACTCTGGTCATAGTTTCGGCGAAGCACGGTCAGTCTCCCATCAATCCCTTGAAGGTCAACAAGCCCGGCCACTTTGCAGACTTGGTTGCGGCTTTGCCTGACGGAGGCACTAACCCTGCCGCGCTCGTCATTGCCAGCGCGGCGAATTGCAGCACCGGTCCGTGTGGCTTTGTCCAGGACGACGACATCGCCCTGATCTGGCTGCAAGATCAGAGCCAGACCCCGGCGGTCGCATCTTACCTGAACACAAACGCCAATGCGCTATTCATTGAAGAGGTTTTGGCGGGAAACGAAATCAAGCTGAAATTCAATGATCCGGGGCACGATAGCCGTACGCCGGACATTCTGGTGCAACCGGTTTATGGCACCATCTACACCACGTCGAAAAAGAAGAACGCGGAGCACGGTGGGTTCAGCTTCGGTGACACCAACGTCGGTTTGATCGTCTCGAACGTGAACCTGCATCCCGCGGTCGTCAAGAGCCCAGTTGCTACGTCACAGGTTGCGGTCACAATTTTGCAGGCTTTGGGGCTCGACCCTACCGCTCTGCAATCTGTGCAGGTCGAGCACACCGAGGATCTGCCGGGACTTCCCTTCTAAAACTATTTTTCACGCCTGCAACTTTAGGGGACCTTCGGGTCCCCTCCTTTATTTGGCATTGTTCCCGAGGTGCGCACCGGGAGCAGAGCATGCGGTAGGCATGAACGTGGAAGAGCGGCGCTTCCAGCGCCGCGTAAGCGGTCTCGAATTCGAGGCCGCTTTAGCGCCTGTGCCGCTAGCGTCAACTTCTACCCGCGACCCTGTCCTCGCGCTGGGATCTCGCTGGCACCTTGGTAACGCGCTTAACCCACCATTTCCAGATTACGATTTGTCTGTCCGCGAAACATTCCTCCCCAAACTGTGTTTTGACAACCCAAGCAGCTCACAAAGCGAGAAGCTGCAAAACCAGCACTAAACCCACGGAGGCGAAATTCATGCATTCAGATCTCAAGAGAGCACTCTTTGCGACGGCCCTAGCGGCGCTCACAGTGCCCGCATTCTCACAGACCGCTCCTAGTACCGCTGCTCCGGTCGTACAGCAGCGCAAAGAAAATCAACAGGACCGCATTGCGAACGGCGTGCAGAGCGGGCAGCTCACCGCCGGCGAAACCGCGAACCTGGAAAAGAAGGAATCCGCGTTAAACAAAGAAGAAAACCGGATGAAAAAGCGGGACGACGGCAACTTGACCGCCGCTGACAAGACCCGGCTTACCCGCCAACAGAACCGGCTTTCCCGCAACATTTACCGGGACAAGCACAACGGCCTGGTGCAAAATACCAGCCCGAAAACCGAAGTCGGCCAGCGGCAACGCAATCAGCAAGAGCGAATTGCGCAAGGTGTGAAGAGTGGTCAGTTGACGGCCAGCGAAACCGCCCACCTGGAACACCGTGAAGCTGCGATTAACAAAGAGGTCAAAACCGAGCGTGCCGCCAACGGTGGAACACTCACTCCGGTGGAACGCAAACAGGTCAACCGCCAGCAGAACCGCGCGTCAAACGCGATCTATCGCAAGAAACACAACGGTCGCACGCAGTAGCGGCGCGATCACTCGATTCTGAAGCCTCGGCTTTCCGCCGGGGCTTTTTTCGCGAAAGACAAAAAAAGAGGACAGGCTCTCGCCCGTCCTCCCCTTTCGAAGCTAGCACTAAATCCGCGTGCACACTGCTTTGGTCTGCGTGTAATTGTTAAGCACTTCGTGACCCATTTCGCGCCCCCAACCGGATTGCTTGTACCCGCCAAACGGCAAGGCTGCGTCGAAGATGTTGTAGCAGTTGATCCAAACAGTCCCGGCTTGCAAGTGCTCCGCCATGCGATGGGCTTTGCCGATGTCCTTCGTCCATACTCCGGCAGCAAGACCATAAACGTTGTCGTTCGCCCGAGGCACAATTTCCTCCATATCGCTGAACGGCATGGCGACAACCACCGGGCCGAAGATCTCTTCTTGCACGACCTTCATTTCATCATTCGTGTTGACCAACACTGTCGGCTCAACAAAGTATCCCTTGTCGCCTTTCTTGTGTCCGCCAACCACCGCTTTTGCACCCTGCGAGACTCCTGAATCGAGATACCCGCAAACCCGATTCATCTGTTCCAGGGATACAAGCGGCCCCATCTCGGTCTTGGGATCGAGTCCAGGACCAACGTTGATTTTCTTGGCATGCTCGGCAACGCCATCCACGACTTTGTCGAATACAGATTTTTCGACGTACAGCCGTGATCCTGCACAGCAACACTGACCATGATTAAAGAAGATGGCGCTTGCCGCGCCGGGAATCGCCGAATCCATATCTGCATCTTTGAAGATCACGTTGGGCGATTTGCCGCCAAGTTCAAGCGAGACTCTCTTCAGATTTCCGGTCGCAGCCTGGACAATCAGTTTGCCAACTTCGGTTGAACCGGTGAAGGCAACTTTGTCCACATCCATGTGCGCGGCCAGCGCGGCACCTGCCGTCTCGCCGTATCCCGGAACAATGTTGACGACTCCCTCGGGGAAACCTGCCTCGTTGATCAGTTCACCGAGTTTCAGGGCCGAAAGCGGCGTTTGTTCCGCGGGCTTGAGGACAACCGTGTTTCCAGCCGCCAGCGCCGGACCCAATTTCCACGCGGCCATGAGCAGCGGGAAATTCCACGGAATAATCTGTCCGACGACGCCAACGGGTTCGCGCAAGGTGTAGCTGAGGTACTTTGCGCCCGGCGTATAAGGAACCGAAAGTGGAATGGTGTTGCCCTCGATCTTTGTCGCCCATCCCGCCATGTAACGGAACAAATCAGCCGCCAGCGGAACGTCAGCAGCGCGCGCGATGGTCAAAGCCTTGCCATTGTCGAGCGATTCCAGATAGGCGAACTCCTCGACGTGTGCATCAATCAGATCGGCCAGCTTCCAGATCAGGCGCCCGCGTTCCGAAGGACTCATCTTCCGCCACCGCCCTGCAAAAGCTTTGCGCGCCGCTTTCACAGCAAGGTTAATGTCCTCGCGATCGCCTTCTGCGACCTGGGCGAGAACTTCTCCAGTGGAAGGATCGTAGGTTGGGAAGGTTTTGCCGGAAACGGCGTCAACCCAATTTCCATTGATAAGCATCTTGCGCGGCTTTTCCAGAAAACTGACCACGCGCGGATCAACTTGTGCGAGAGAAATTGTGCCCATTAGAAAACCTCCTGAGTGTCAGGGCTGAGTTGTACAAAGACGATCTGCGAGATTGAATCCGATTAGCGGCTCCATGCTAGTCCTGTAGGGCGGTGGAAATCAAACCGGTTTGCTTGTTGCTCGTGTGGGTCGGACACTCTTTGTCCGACAACTCTTGAGTGGGAAGTCGCGGCAAGTACTACCGCCTTTTAAAGAGATGCACTCCACGCCGAACGAAAGTCGGACAGGAGTGTCCGACCACACGGTTCTGCGCTGCGTCACTCAATCATATTTTGGAGCAACGTAATTCCATGAAAACAGACAAAATCCAGTCCTTGACAAGACATTACATATTGCAATATACATATTGCGATACGAGATATGACCTTGGCGGAGAAAATTCGCTACTTGCGCGAGGTAGAAGGCTCCCTGCGCGGATTTGACCGGCCGCTGACGCAGGTCGAGTTGGCGCGGGCCATTCGCAAAGAGCAAGGCAAGAGCATTAGCCAGTCTTATATCTCGCAGATCGAGAGCGGTTCGCGGCGCCACATGACGCAGGCTTCGCGCTCCCTGCTGGCAAAGTTTTTTAAAGTCCATCCCGGATTTCTGGTGGACGATCCTGAAGGCTACCACACCGAGTTGACCTCGGACCTGCGCACCGTGGAAGGCAAGCTTGACGTCTGGCTGCTGCAAGGATCAGAGCGCTTCGCAGGAGATCGCGAGCTGAGTGAAATATTGATGAAGGCGGCCCGCGAGAGAGACACCCGCACGACTTTCCTATTGCTGGGCGCGATTCTCGATACGCCGGGGCTCGCGGACCGCCTGCTTGAAGCCTTGCAGCCGCATGCGAGTAGCCGCGCGACTAACGGCACGAGTAACGGGAAAAGAGGAGGACGGCGATGACCTGGGCTGATTTCTATCTAGTCTGTTTTGTCGTGGGGTTCTTCCTGAGCCTGCTGATGTTCCTAGCGGGCGGCATGCACTTGCACATTCCGCATTTTCACGGACATGCCCTGCCGGTCCACATCCACGCCCCAGGACATGCGCACGCCGGCGCACATGGAGGACATGGAGGACATGGCGGGCAAGTCTCGCCGTTTAACCTGATCTCGCTCACCGCGTTCCTGGCGTGGTTCGGAGGCACCGGATATTTGCTGACTCGCCATTCCACTATATGGTTTTGGGCTGC
>WNGL01008005.1_pt1 | contig 13661 bp, 10 predicted proteins | sample 5400591 | NCBI WGS metagenome assembly WNGL01 (sample SAMN13153377, study PRJNA577476) | soil metagenome | isolation source: 80 cm soil or saprolite under Garry oak tree replicate 1 | place: USA:California | collected 2016-06-15
TTCTCCTTCCGTTCCTCCTCCTCCTTCCTCATCTCCCGATCCGCCGCCTCCCGTTCGATCCGCAATCGCTGTGCCGCCAGGTCCAACCGCCGCAAAGCCAGCACATCCCGGCAAAGCTTCCGCAACCGCTCCAGGTCGCAACCCCCGTTCCCCTCCGCCTCGCGTTCCGGGAACGCCGCCTTCAGGCGGCTGTTTCCGCCCTCCATCCCGCAACCCCCATCCCCCTCGGCCTCCGCTGTAGGCCGCGTGCCCTCACGCGGCGTCCTCGCCACCGTCAGGCGCCCCAGTTCCACCACGTAACGGGCCGCCAGACAGGTCGTCAATAGCTCGCTCAACGGCGTTTGGGAGGCGCCCCCCAACTCCTTCGCGTTGGCCACCAACTGGTTGACTTGCTCCATCGTATCCTGGTGCACCAGCCACTCCTCGTAACCGCCGGCCTTCCAGTCCGACAGATTCGGTTCGTTCACCGGCCGCTCGCCGAACTCGGCCTTCAAGACAGCCTGGACCTCCGGCACCGAATTGAGCCAAACGACCAGGTCCTTGCCAATTTCGCCATCCTGGAGACGGCGGTTGAGTTGCTCGCGGATAGCCAAAGGCAGCCGCGCGATTTTTCCTTTATGTGACATAATATCTTTCCTTTCTCCAAATTTCTCACCGTGAGAAATTCGCACTGAATTGATGTAATACGTTGTGGTTGAATGTATTGAGTGGTTAAATTGGCAACGAAACAGGTGAACAGGAGATCCAATGTGGCGTAGTCGGAGCCGCCCCAAGCCGGTAGGACCTCTCCCGGCCTGCGGCCACCCTCTCCATTCGATGGAGAGGGGCTGGGGGAGAGGCCGAGCCGTGACTTTCCCGCCCTGCGGCCTGCCTGCCGGTAGGCATGGCCACGCGCTCCATTCGCTGGAGAGGGGCCGGGGAGAGGCCGCGCCGTGACCTCGGTTAGCGCATTGTAAAGAGTTAACTGAGACATAGCCATAAGTCCTTGCAGCCGTGGGGGATATCAAATTTCTCACTGTGAGAAATTTGAACGGGTAATGGTTCGCCCCGACCGCCGTCCAACCGGTAGGGCGAGGCTCCTGCCGAGCCGTGACTTTCCCGGCCTGCGGCCACCCTCTCCATCCGATGGAGAGGGGCTGGGGGAGAGGTCGAGCCGTGACTTCGCCTCCGCTTTCGGCTATTCGGCGTATTTCGCGGTTCCTCCCCAGCAGCCGCAAGCCCCTGCACCCAAGCCCTTTATCGCGGATTCCAGACTCGGAGTTTTCCCCACTTCTGCCTTCCGCATTCTGCCTGCTGCCTTCGCTTTCTGTCCACATGCGCCCGCCATCCTCTCACAAGCAGCGCGCAGTGCCTAACCCACCGTGGGCAATTTGGCGAAAAAAGATGAAAAAAGTTCGCTTAACCGCAGGTAACGCCGACGAGCGCCGATCAGAACCGGGGGAAAAACTGGAGCCGAACGGAGCGCGGCTGTGGGCAACGCCCCTGGAAACGCATCCCAAACCTCTCCCGCGTCCCGTCAGGGACGCCGGAATTGGAGCCTAAATTCACGAACGCAGAAGCGGGCGCTGGCGATTTCAGACCCGGGAGAGCGCATTCTCGCTCACGAACAGGTTCCTCGCCCGGAATCCGGCCGGACTTTCCAACAGCAGCGCCGCGCGCAGCGCCGCCAAGGGAGAGGCAAACCATGGGCGGTGCAATTTGCGTTCCTCGGCCAAGGTCCAGGCCGGCAGGGCGAGATTGTATTGCCGGGCGAGCTCTTCGGCCGGCGGCAAGATAGGCGTCTTGAACTTGTCCCAATTCGCCACACAAAGGGGCGAGCAGCGGCGGTGCTTCCGCCAAAGCGGCGGCGCTCGCTGCGGCGTAGAACTCGTCCAGAAAGTTTGCCAGACAACGATCGAATGCCTCGCCCGTCAGCGCCAGGCGCGCGACTTCCGCCAGCGTCTTGGGTCTCATACCTTCCCCTCCTCGAATAGTCCTTCGCTGAGAATGGCTTCTCGAGTCAACGTGGAGCCGGCCGATTGTTCGTTTGCACTCATGTCCGTGAGTCGGGAGATTACCCCAAACCGAGCCGATTATCCACCTTCGCCTTCACTGCCTGGTCCGTCTCCCACGTAGGCCCTTAAACGGACGAGTCCACCATTCAATTCCCAAAATGAACTGGGAGTGCGCCCGCATTCTCCGGCGCGTGTCACCCCAGCGGGCGACTCTTCGACATCGCGAAGCACTAACCTTGTCGCCGTTCAAACAGGAATTGCAACGATTTCACCAACGCGACGGCCGGGTTGGCAAACAGGCAAATAAGGATGGTGAGCTTCAAGACTTGCGAATGATCTCCGGCAATACCTTGCTTGGCCCAGGCCGGCATCAGCAAACCGTAGATGACCATGATCACCACGGTCGAAAGCAAAATTCGCTTCCATTGGATGCTGGGCCGAAACATCTCAACGATCGCGCGGGCCAAAATGAACAGGGCCGATGCGACGGCGAGAAGCATCCCGCCTGGGGACTGGATGAATGGGACGCTCAAAATGCCCAACGCGATTCCGATGATCAGCAACGTCGTGGGGCGGTTTATTGCTCTAATATTTTTCATGATCGATTTCCTTTTTATTGCGGCGATCTGTTCCTGGAGGGAGGTTTTCCCGATGTCCGGCAGCACGCGCAGCCAGAGCTTGACTAACCCGGCCGAACGCCCCTCCCGATAGGCGTCGCGGCATTGGTCCCGAAAAAGTTGCGCCATCAAGCCGCCGTAATCGCGCCGATGCGCGGGCGGATAAAGCAACAACAACTGACGATAGATTTTTTCCGAAAGCACAACCAGTTTGGGCGGCGTGGACATCGTGTCGTTTCCCGTCAGGCAAATTTTGGCGTGAGTCCGGAGGCCCGGGCGACCTTGAGCGTTTTCGAGTATCGCCAGACTTCCGCTTTCAAAACGCGCCGGCCAAAAGACGTGAGCCGATAATATCGGCGCCGCTCGTCGTCCAGTTTCGGGTCGGGGCGCTCGTCGGATTCCTCGATCATCCGCGCGGCCAGCAGTCGTTTGATCGTCCCGTATAAAGTCCCGGGTCCCATTTTAATTCGTCCGTCCGTGGTCGCCGTCACGTGCCGCATGATCGCATAGCCGTGCCGATCCTCACTGGCGAGCGCCAGCAGGATGTGAAACACCGCCGGGGTCAACGGCAGGATTTGTCGAGGATCAGTCAGTTGGGAACGCATCGCCTAATATCCGTACTCGATATATCTGTCATGGATGTAATGTTGCGATTTCTCCACGAGTTGTCAACCAGTATTTTTCCACCGGGAAAAAGCCGCGCTGCATCGACGTCCCGGGCGCGTTCCCCATAAGCCTCAACCAGGACCTGGCTCGTCAACTCGCAATATTTCCGAAACCCCCTTCCGGCAGCTTCCCATCTTTTTTCGGCATCCTTCCTGCTTGGAACCCTCACCATGAATCGGATTTCGGACTCCTTTGGCTCCATAAAGGTCTGGGACGGATGCCGTTGCCTTCCGAGTGTTCTGCGGCAGGCGACGCCGGTTCTCGGACCTCTCTTAATTCTACTGCTCTCCCAACTCTCTCTCCCCGCCGCCGGGCTTTACCGCGATGGCATTGGCGCCCGCGCCATGGCCTTGGGCGGCACCGAGGTGGCCAGACCGCAAGACCCTTTGGGTGCGTTTGGCGCGAACCCCGCCGGGGCCGGGTTCTTGCAGGCCCCCACGGCCGATCTGGGGCTTTCCGGCGTCGATGCCATGGGCCGCTTCAGCAACGCGGCCAATAACGGCGCCACGCTCCGCAACGGCCTCGCCATTTGGCCCGACGCCGCCTTCGGAATGCCTTTGCCCAACAGCCCCGTCGGTGTTTTTGTGGGAGCGGCGCCGGACGCCGCGCTCAACGCCGATTGGCGATACGTCGATGCTCCGGGCGGGGCCGATGGGGCGACCACCTACGGCCTTCAGCGGCACAGATCGAAAATCCTCATGCTCCGCTCCGGCGTTGGCATCGGCTGGGCCGTGACTCCCCAGATTTCTGTGGGTGGCGGCTTTGGCCCGGTCTATAACGAAAACACCCTCCAGGCGCCGTATATCTTCCAAACGCAGCCGGCCTTAAAAGGCGTTAAGACCCTCCTCGACCTCAACACCAGTGGCGTGGGTTGGAACGGACAAGTTGGTCTCTTGCTCCATCCCCATCGCGATCTGCAATTTGGCTTCGCCTACAAAAGCCCGACCACCGTTCACAGCCACGGCGACGCTTCGGGCAACGCCGGCGTGCAACTCGCCAACCTGGGCTTGGGCGCCGCGCGGCCTGATTTCCACTACGACGCCGAAGTGGTCAATCATTTTCCACAAATGGTCAGCGGCGGCTTCGACTGGCAAGCCTGCCCCCGTTGCCGCCTTTCCTTCCAAGTCGATTGGATCAATTGGAACGAGGCCTTCGAGCGCCTGCCGGTGAAGCTAACCCACGGCAACAACAGCGACCTCAACGGCCTGGTCGGCTCAAACGCCATGGAGGACGATGTTCCGTTGAACTGGAAAAATCAGCTCGTTTACCGGGGGGGAATCGAGTACACCTTGACCGAGGGGCTTTGGTTGCGCGGAGGCTACAGCTACGGCAACAACCCCGTGCCCGAAGCCACACTCACCCCGCTAACGGCGGCTATTATGCAACATACCTTGACCGCCGGCCTCGGCTACGCTTGGGGCCGTTATCAGGCAGACTTTGCCTACCAGTGGGACATTCCCACCTCCCGCCACGTTGGCCAAAGCGGCCTCCTGGATGGTGAATATAACAACAGCACGACAAAAGTTCAGCTCCACTGGATCGGCATCACCGTTTCCGCCCGCTTCTAACTCTTCTCGTCAGTTCGGTTGTCCCCGTTCAGCGCCGTGGCGCAGCCATGATAGTTAGAGCCGGGGCGGTTTCTTCGTTTTGGCCTGGCCGTTGCCCAAGAAGCGGTTCACGGCGTTCAAGTACGCGCGGGCACTGGCTTCGATCACGTCGGTGCTCGCGCCCTTGCCGGTCACAATCTCGCCGCCGCCAAAATTGACCTTCACCGTCACTTCACCCAGGGCGTCCTTGCCTTGGGACACGGCGCGCAAGGAGTAATCAGTCAAGGTGCCGCGGGTGCGCGTGAGCCGGTCGATCGCCTTCAAGGTGGCATCGACGGGACCATCACCGATGCTGGCGTCCTGAATCGCCTCCGCCTTCTTCTTGCCGGCCTTGTGCAAGCGGACGGTCGCGGTCGGCACGGTCTGGTTGCCGGCGCTGACGCTGAGATAATCGAGGGTCCAGGTTTCGGGCACTTCGGTGATCTGGCCTTCGACCAGCGCGGTCAAGTCGTCGTCATAGACGAATTTCTTCTTGTCCCCGATCTCCTTGAATCGGGTGAAGATGGCGTTCACGTCGGGCCCGGTCATCTTGAAGCCGAGATGTTTCAAGCGGGCGGAGACGGCCGCGCGCCCGCTGTGTTTAGTCAAGGGCAGTTCGGTGATGCCCCACCCGACGGTCTGGGGGTCCATGATTTCGTAGGTCTCGCGCTTCTTCAAAATGCCGTCCTGGTGGATGCCGCTGCCATGAGCGAAGGCATTCTCGCCCACGATGGCCTTGCTGCGCTGCACGACCAGCCCGCTCATGCGGGAGACGAGCCGCGAGGTCCGGACGATCTCGGGGGTGTTGACGTTGCTCCGCGCCCCATCGAAGAAATCGGCGCGAGTGTTGAGCGCCATGACGATTTCCTCGAGCGACGCATTGCCCGCGCGTTCGCCGATGCCGTTGACGGTACACTCGACCTGGCGCGCGCCGGCATGGATCGCGGCGAGCGAATTGGCCACGGCCAAACCAAGGTCGTCGTGGCAATGGACGCTGATGACGGCGTCGCCGGATTGGAACTCCGGCACCTGGTCGTGCAACGATTTGATCAAGGCGCCGAACTGATCGGGCATCGCCCAGCCCACCGTGTCTGGAATGTTCACGGTGGTGGCGCCGGCGGCGACGGCCGCCTGGCAGACCTGCGCGAGGAATTCCGGTTCGGTCCGCGAGCCGTCCTCGGATGAGAACTCGACGTCCTCCACGTACGATTTGGCGCGCTTTACCCCTTCGACGGCGAGGCGGAGGATTTCATCCTGCGCCTTGCCGAGCTTGAACTCGCGGTGAAGCTTCGACGTGGCGAGGAAGACGTGGATGCGCGCGCGCCGGCCTGCCGGCTTCACCGCGGCGCCTGCGGCGTCGATGTCCTTCGCCACGCAGCGGGCGAGGCCGCAGATGATCGGGCCTTTGATTTCGCGGGCGATGGCGCGCACGGAAGCGAAGTCGCCCTCGCTGGTGACGGGAAAACCGGCCTCAATGACGTCCACGCGCAGGCGGGCGAGCTGGCGGGCGACCTCCAATTTTTCGCGCCCGTTCATCGAGGCGCCGGGGCATTGCTCGCCGTCGCGAAGGGTGGTGTCGAAGATGATGATTCGATTGTCGTTCATGGCATGGTTTTGGTTGTGGCGGCGCGGTGTTTGCCCAAAAACAAAAACCCCACCGCCGGATTGGCAGTGGGGTTTGGAAAAACGTCCGATCGGGTCAATACCCAACTGCCGCTCTGCGCCGCAGCAGAGCCGTTGACAGCAGCAGCCGGATATTCAGATTTCCATTCACTGGCGCGATCCTACCGGAGAGCCGGGCGGGCGTCAATGGGTATTTTTCCTGATTTTCGCCTTTGGATCCGCGACCTCGGCGCGCGGCAGCGCGGGCGAACTTTGCCGGGCCGGAATCGGTCCAGGCGCTCCCGCGGGCGGACGCTCTTCCGCGTCGGGCGCGTTGCGGGTGACGAACAGGACACCGCCAATCCCCAGGCCGATGGCGAGGGCGGCCACGGTGGTGTAGAGGCCGGTGCGGGGCGGCTCGAAACGGAATTCCACGGTGTGACTGCCGGCGGAGAGATAAACGCCGCGCATCAGATAATTGCAGCGCAGCAGCGGAGCGGGCTGGCCATCCACGCGCACCCGCCAATCGGGATCGTGCTTGTCGTTCAGGAGCAGAACGCACGGCGCTTCTGGTTGGGCGCGGAGCAGCACGCGCTTGGGCGAGTAACTGGTGATCTCGACGGCGCCGGCGTTTTGATTGGTGGCGCCGCTGGCCGGCGGCGCGCCGGGACCGCCGGTGACGAGGACGAGTTGCGCCGGATCGAACGAGGGGTTGGCGAGTTGGTCGAGCGTCGTTTGCTCGTTCGTGTCCACCTGCCAGCGCGCGTAAAGTTTCGCCCGGGGAAGGGCACCGGTGAATTCGATCAGCGCGAATGGTCCGTTGGCATTGGTTCGCGCGAGGATAGAATTGCCCGTGGGCGCCTGCACCAAGTCAAACGACGTGTGCAGCTTGAACCGCCGCTGGCCGGGATCGAGTTGCATGTTCAGGGCATCCACGTAGCCCGCCAGGCCGAGGACATAGCGCGTGTTGGTCAGTGCCCAGAGGCGGACGATGTTCGTCGAAACGGCGCGGCGGAAAGCGGCATTTTCCGGGGCTTCCCTCGGTTCCTGCGAGAATTCAATGGCCTGAATATTGTAGGCCTGGAAATGTTGTTGCAGCCATTCGATGTGATAAAGCTGCTGGAAAAAAGCAAGCTCGCGGCCCCCTTGGAAAGGCAGCACCGCCACGCGGTGTTCGTACGGTTTGTCGCGCAAGAAATCGATCACGGCGTTCGTGGCGAGCTTGTCGCGGTAATCGTAGTGGATGATCCACGGTTGGTTGGCGCGGCCCAGATCGGCCACCAGGATCAGCCCGAGAAAAATCCCCGCCCACTTTGCGCGCCGGCCCGCCAGCGCGCCGCTCATCATTGCCACCACCGCCGCCGCCGACAGGATGAGAAACAGGAGATACCATCCGAACTCCCCATGGCTGAAGCGCACAACGGCCCGGGCCTGGATTTCGTCAAAGCCGGTACTGGCCAGATGTTTCTGCAGGTCGTTCGAGCCGGAGACGAAGATCAGAAAACCAAGGAAGCTCAAGGCGACGGCGAACCCGGAGCCGATGGTCCACTTTTTTTCAAAGGACGAGGCTTTGGCCCACCAGGATTTTAACTGCTCGGAGAAGGAGGCGCTTCTTGCGATCGCGATTTCCAAATAGCGCCGGCTCAAACCCTGCAACCCATAAGCGAACAGGATCAGCAACGACAAATGAAACGGATGCATGAACTTGATCGGATTGCGGATCGTCGAAAAAAAAGGAAGCGCATAGAGCAGGCGGTAAAATGGCGCATGCCGGCCAAACGCGAGCAGCAGCGAAACCAGCGCCAGCGCGCTCCAGAACCAGATCAGTTTTCGCTCGACGGCGCTGAACATTTTAACATCGCGGCCGAACGAGGCGGCGATTCCCCAAAGCGCGATGAGCACCACGAGCACGCCGGCGTACTCGCCGGAACCCGAATAGCGCGCGAATCCCGCGTGAGACTGTTCCCAGCCCGGCTGCTGGCCGACGGTGCCCCAATATTCCCCGCCGCCAGGAGTGTCCATGCGATAACCAAAGAGACCCGGAATAATCACCCGCGCGGCTTCGATTTTCGGCAGGCTCCATTGGGTGGCGAAGTCCCAGTTCTCCTGCCACGACCTGGTCTGCTGCTGGCTTTTCGCGGCGCTGACGACTCCCGCGTGGAGCAAGGCGGTGATGGCTTGGAAGGACATGAGGCCCGCGGACAGGGCCACAACTGCCGTCCAGCCTACACCTTTCGCGAACTTTTTCCCCGGCGAACCTTCGGCGCAAAGCGAAAAAATCATCGTGAACGCGGCCACGCACAGACTGAAAATCACCCCGACGTCCGCGGCTTCGGCCAATCCGAGACCGACGCACAATCCGGCGAGCATGAAATACGGGTACAGGAGCCAGCCTTTGCGCCGCGTGCCGCGCACGATTGCGGCCAGCGCGAAAAACACGGCGCCAAAAGCCGTCGCGCGCGTCCCCAGGCCCCAGCAGACATTGGAGAACACGTCCATGTTCAATTCGGCCGCGATAGCTCCCAGCGCGCAGACCATCGGGTGGAACCGCAACTGCCGCAGAAAAACAAAAACTGAAATTCCGAAAAACAGGAGTGTCAGCGGACCGTAAAACTTGGAGAACAGAGTCGGCTTCAAGATCCAGACCAAAAGAGAAGTGACGCTGGGCACGTAGCTGCCGCCGTGTGTGCCGACCCAATTGAGGTCCTGCCAGACGCCGGTGAAACCATCGGGCAACTTGAGCGGTTCGGCTTGCAGCGCGGCGAGCGGGCCGTCGTTCGAGAAGAGGGTCTGGCCGGGCTTAAAGCTGGCGCGAAAGAGGAAGGCCAGAATGAGCGCCAGGGCGATGAGGGCGAGCCAAATACCATTGCGGCGCGAGGGCGTCAAAACCGGCAAGGCGCCTTTCGGAGGCATAAGGTGCGGCGGACTCGTTTTCAAACGGCAGGCGTCTTCATTCGCTCAAGCGGCGACTATGAACCAAAGCCGCGCAAAGGCCAACGGGTAACTTCCATGGAGATGATAGACGGCTGTGATTGGAAGTGGGGGCGAAGCTGCCGGCTAAAGCCGGCGTTCCGGCCGCAATGGAACGCTGGCTTTAGCCGGCAGCCTCGCTCTGCGCACCCACAATTAATTACACCCATGATAGACAACGGCGCGCGTTTGACATGACCCGACGGTTTCACTAGAACGCAGGAAGATGTCCACGTCCGCCTGTTCGATTACCCCCGTCCTGATCCGCAAGATCACGCGCCGGAATCCGTTCGCCATCGAAAAGCTGCCGCTGATCGCCCGGATTTACCGCTGGCCTTTCGACCGATTCTCCTCGTTTTGGCGGATGGGTGCTTTCGGTGCACCCAACTTCTTGGTGTTTTTGCTCTATCAAAAGCTGATTCCTATAAAACCGGCCGGCGTGTTCAAATTCAAAACTGGCGGGCAGGAAAAGCGGATCCAATTCGACGCGCGCAACACGCAATTCTCGGCCGTGTATTTCAAAAAGTTGGCCGGTGGCTACGAAGCGCATATTACCGCGCTGCTCGACGTCCTTGTGCCCGACGACGGCGTCTTTCTCGATGTCGGCAGCAATTGGGGATGGTTTTCGCTGTTCCTTGCTTCCCGCCCCGGATTCATGGGAAAGGTCCACGCCTTCGAGCCGTTTCCCTCGACTTTCGCCGATCTGGTCAGCACGGTCGCACAAGCCGGACTGTCGGACCGGATCGAGTGTCACAACGTGGCCCTCTCCGATCGCATCGGTGACGCTACCATGCATTTGCCTTACGGTGTTCAAAGTGGGGGCGCGAAGCTCTCTGAACTATCGACGGGCGCGGCGCCCAAGGGAAAAGCGATCAAGACCGTCACCCTCGACTCGCTGAACGTCGAGGCCGCGGCGGTCATGAAGATTGATGCCGAAGGCTCGGAGTTCAAGGTGTTGACGGGCGCCGCGAGCTTCATTCCGGCGCATCGTCCCATGATCGTGATCGAGAGCGGGCGCTATCCGCAGGAACCGCCGCGCACGCTCGGTCCGCTCCGGCTGCTGCGCAGTTGGGGTTACGAATTGTTCCAGGTCGCCTGGCTGCGGCAGTGGGAAGGCGGGCCATTTCTGATGGGCGACGACTTGGATCCAAATCCGCAGAGCGAAGAAACGCTCGCGCTGGCGCGATTCGATGTGGAAGGGCGCTTTCTGCGGCCCGACATCAATGTCTTCGCCTGTCACCGGGATCGGTTGCCGGAATTGGAAACAAAATTCTCGCGCTCCGAAATTCCAGGCTGAACGATCGCGGACCGTGGGGCATCGCGGCTCCCGCTTTCACCTGGGCGGCAAGACCCACTTTTCTTTTTACAATCAATGTTGACGGGCCTTAACTGCACCGTGATCGATTTGAATGAAACCGTTGACTGAGTTTTACGAGGGACTCCACTCGACTCACAAGGATTATTCGGCGGGCACGTACAATTTCAAACCGCTGTTTGCCTCGCGCGCGCTCCGTCAATGGGCGCAAAGCAAGGCGGGCGCCGCGATCCGCTTTCTGGACATCGGTTGCGGCAAAGGACTCTTTCTCCGGGAAATCGTGGCGGGGCTGCAGCAGCGCTGGAACGTCGGCGCGGCGCGGATCACCGGGCTGGATTTGGTCCGCAGTCCGAGTGATCGGTTCGCGGAGATTTCGGAGCAGTTTGAATTCGTCCAGCACGACGTGGACGGCCACCCGCTGCCGTTGCCCGACGGCAGTTTCGATTTCATTGCGTGCAATCACGTCCTCGAGCACGTCTTTGAGACGGAGAAACTGGTGCGCGAATTCCGCCGCGTGATCGCGCCGGGCGGCCTGTGCATCATCAGCGTGCCGAATCTGGCGGCTTGGATGAACCGCGTGGGACTGCTCTGGGCCGGCCAGCCCATCGGGACGGAAGTCGGCACGGAAAAAATCACCTACGGTTTCCGGCCGAGGTTTTTGCAGGCGCGGCTGGCGCGGTATTGCCCATCGGGCCACATCCGCGATTTTACGCCGCGGGCGCTGGACGATTTGACCACCGCCTGCGGTTTTGAAACGGCGGGCTGGTGGGCGCAGAACTACGGCCTGGCGGCGCGCTTGAGCAAATGGGGCGGGCGCAACATCAGCATTTTGTTGCGGCCTGGCGGAAGAACGTGACCTTCAAAGTTTAACTCTCGAACCATGCTCCCCAGGCCATGACGCAAGCAAAGGAAGCCGCCTGGTACGATGAATTTTACCAGCAGGTCCAAAAGCAAATGGGGGCCTGGTACCGGGCGCTAATCCCCGATTTGGTCTCGGAGTTGCGACCGGAGAGCAAACTGTTGGAATTGGGTTGCGGCCAGGGCCACATCCTGCGCTATCTGGTCCTCGAAAAAAAAATCCAGGAGGAAAATATTTTTGCCATCGATCAGAGCAGCGCTGCCGTCGATTTTGTCAAAAAGTTGTTGCCGAAGGCGGGCATTGCGACCGGCGACATCTACCGGCTGGAATATCCGCGGGATTTTTTCAACATTTGTCTGCTCATGGAAACCATCGAACACCTGGAAGAGCCGGCGCCGGCGCTCAAGCAAGTCTTTGACGTGATCGCTCCGAACGGCCTGCTCTACCTTTCGTTTCCAAACTTTTTGCATCTGCCGTGGCTGTTGGTCCGCATCCTGGCGGAAAAGCTGAACCATCCCAATTGGATCGTCCTTCAGCCCGTGGACAAAATTTACACTGTGCCTTGCGTCATAAAAATTGTCGAAAGAGCCGGGTTCAAATTTGAGAAGGGCATCGGCTGCAGCTACGGCCCGCCGGTCCTTTATCCACTGGAAACGCCGGGCATGACCAAGGCCCTGAACGCGCTGAAAATCTGGTGGCTCTCTTTCCATCCCGTGCTGCGATTCCGCAAACCGGGTCCGGGCGCCTCGTCACCAGTCGCGCAGTAGCCGAACCATGCCGCTGAAAAATTATTTGAAATACTCAGCGCTGGGCCGCACCGCGTTGGTTCCCTATCGCCTTTCCCTGGCGCTGGCCAGCCTGCGGAAGCCCTTTTTCGAGGCGGTGCGGTGGACGTTTCGCTCGCGCGAACTTTACAATTTCACTTATGACCTCAGCGATCTCAACAAGCAATACCTCGCCAGTTTCATCGCCGTTATATCGGGCCATGAGCCGGCGGAGATCGAACGATACTGCGCCGAGTTGGAAGGCGATGAGCGCCTCAAATCTCATATTCGCTCGGCCACCCTTGCCAGCCGGGACCGCTACAACTCCGATGCCGAACCGCGCTTTGGCCGGCGCCTCGGCTGGTATGCGCTGTTGCGCGCCACCAAGCCGCGCGTCGTGGTGGAAACCGGCGTCGATAAGGGGCTGGGCACCTGCCTGATCGCCGCGGCCCTGATGCGGAACCATACCGAGGGTTATCCCGGCTTCTTTTATGCCACGGACAACAATCCCAAATCGGGCAATTTATTTTCGGGGGTTTACCGCGACTATGGCCGCGTGCTCTACGGCGATTCCGTCGAGATGTTGGGAACGATCAAGGACGGAGTCGATATCTTCATTCACGACAGCGATCATCGCGCGGAATACGAGATGCGGGAATTTCTGGCCATCGAAAAGAAACTGGTCCCCAATGCCATCGTGCTCAGCGACAACGCGAATGAGACGAACAAGCTGCTCGAATTCTCCCGGCGGATCGGCAAGACCTTTTTGTTTTTCCAGGACCAGCCCAAAAATCATTGGTGGCGCGGGGACGGCATCGGCGCCGCGTTCACGCCTGGCGCGAGAACCGTTTTTGGCAACCGGCGGGAGAAGAGCACATGAGTTCCCCTCGCCAAGTCGTGATGACCGTCGCCATGGGGCCGCCCGTCGAGCGGCTGGATCGCACGTTTTTGAGCTTCGCCCAAAACGCGCAGATGGAACTCCACGCCTTCATCATCGGCCCGCGATTGCCCGAGCGGCAATTCCCGAAAATCACTTATCACCTCGTGGTGCCGACGCCGGATTTCTCCGACCCATTGCGCGAAGTTTATTTCCGGCGATTGCAACTGGTGGACGAAGTGGGCGCCGAATTCGTTCTGGTCGTCGATTGTTACGACGTGCTCTGCCTCCAAACTTTGCCGCCGATCCCCGAACTGCTGGGCAACGCGGCCATCGGCGCCTGCACCGAGCATTCCGGATCGCGTTATCTGCTGGGCCAGGGCTACACCAGCAACTATTTAAACTGCGGCG